>VFQM010000393.1_pt1 | contig 49831 bp, 47 predicted proteins | sample 3512391 | NCBI WGS metagenome assembly VFQM01 (sample SAMN10412369, study PRJNA504923) | tailings metagenome | isolation source: Replicate 1 from Balatoc abandoned mine | place: Philippines | reverse complement strand
TGGGCCGCGCCAGCAGCGGCACCTTCCGCACCGCCGACGTGGTGGGCCTGGACACCATGGCCCACGTGATCCGCACGCTGCAGGACAACCTGAAGGACGATCCCTTCTACGCCAGCTACGCCACGCCGCCGGTGCTGGCGCGGCTGATCGAGCAGGGTGCGCTGGGCCAGAAGAGCGGCGCCGGCTTCTTCAAGAAGGCGGGCAAGGACATCCTGCGCCTGGACCCGGCGGCCCATGACGGCAAGGGCGACTACGTCAAGGCCGGCGCCAAGGCCGACCCGCTCGTGGACCGCATCCTGAAGAAGCCCGCCGCCGAGCGCCTGAAGCTGCTGCGCGAGAGCAGCCACCCGCAGGCGCAGTTCCTCTGGGCCATCCTGCGCGACAGCTTCCACTACGTGGCCGTGCACCTGCACGAGATCGCCGACAGCGCGCGCGACATCGACTTCGCCATGCGCTGGGGCTTCGGCATGAAGCAGGGCCCGTTCGAGCTGTGGCAGGAGGCGGGCTGGGCCCAGGTGGCCCAGTGGGTGAAGGAGGACATCGACGCCGGCAAGGCGCTGTCCAGCGCGCCGCTGCCGGCCTGGGTGTTCGATGGCCCGGTGGCCGCCGCCGGCGGCGTGCACCGGCCCGAGGGCTCGTGGAGCGCGGCCACCGCCCGCTGGGTGGCGCGCAGCACGCTCCCGGTCTATGCCCGCCAGCACTTCCCCGAGGCCGTGCTGGGCAGCGGCGCGGCGGCCCCGCTGAAGGCCGGCACCGAGGAGTACGCCAACGACGAGATCCGCGTCTGGAGCCTGGACGGCGAGGTGCTGATCGCCAGCATCACGGCCAAGCTGCACCTCATCTCGCCGGCGGTCACCGAGGGCCTGCTCAAGGCCGTGGAGATCGCCGAGCAGAAGTACCAGGGGCTGGTGATCTGGTCGCCCGACGACGTGTTCTCCGCCGGCGCCAACCTGGAGTCGCTGCTGCCGGTGTTCATGAAGCTCGGCGCCAAGGGCATCGCGCCCGAGGAGAAGAAGCTGCAGGACGCGATGCTGCGCATCCGCTACGCCCAGGTGCCGGTGGTGGCCGCCATGCGCGGGCTGGCGCTGGGTGGCGGCTGCGAGCTGGCGGTGCACTGCGCGCGCCGCGTGGCACACCTGGAGAGCTACGTCGGCCTGGTGGAGGTGGGCGTGGGCCTGATCCCGGGCGGCGGCGGGCTGGCCTACATCGCGCGCCGCGCGGCCGAGATGGCCGCCGCCGGCAACGCCAAGGCCGACCTGCTGCAGTTCCTGACCGACGGCTTCACCAGCGCGGCGATGGCCAAGGTGGCCACCAGCGCCCTCGAGGCCCGCCAGATGGGCTGGCTGCTGTGGGACGACGTCATCGTGCCGCACAAGGACGAGCTGCTGTTCGTGGCCATCGCACAGGTCAGGGCGATGGCCGCCTCCGGCTACCGCCCGCCGCACCGGGCGCTGTTCCCGGTGGCCGGCCGCAATGCCCGCGCCACCATCACCGGCCAGCTGGTGAACCTGCGCGACGGCGGCTTCGCCAGCGCACACGACTTCCACATCGCCAGCCTGATCGCCGACGTGGTCTGCGGCGGTGACGTGGACGCCGGCTCGCTGGTGACCGAGGAGTACCTGATGACGCTGGAGCGCAAGCACTTCTGCAGCCTGCTCGAGCACCCCAAGACCCAGGAACGCATCATGGGCATGCTGCAGACCGGCAAGCCCGTGCGCAACTGACCGGAGCGACGAACATGACTCAACTTCAAGACGCCTACATCGTCGCCGCCACGCGCACCCCGATCGGCAAGAGCGGGCGCGGCCACTTCCGCAACACGCGGCCCGACGACCTGCTGGTGGCCGCCGTGCGGCACGCGCTGGCCCAGGTGCCCAGCCTGGACCCCAAGGCCATCGAGGACGCCATCGTCGGCTGCAGCTTTCCGGAGGGCGAGCAGGGCATGAACATGGCCCGCGTGGCCATGGTGCTGGCCGGCCTGCCGCACTCGGTGGGCGGTGCCACCGTCAACCGCTTCTGCGCCAGCGGCCTGACCGCCATCCAGATGGCCGCCGACCGCATCCGCACCGGCCAGGCCGACGTGCTGATCGCCGGCGGCGCCGAGAGCATGAGCCTGGTGCCCATGACCGGCAACAAGCCCAGCTTCAACCCCGAGGTCTTCGCCCGCGACGAGAACATCGGCATCGCCTACGGCATGGGCATGACCGCCGAGAAGGTGGCCGCGCAGTGGAAGGTCTCGCGCGAGGACCAGGATGCGTTTGCGCTGCAGTCGCACCAGCGCGCGCTGGCCGCCATCGCCGCCGGCGAGTTCGCCGACGAGATGACGCCGGTCACGGTGACCAGCCGCACGCCGGACCTGGCCACCGGCGAGGTGGTCGTGCAGACCCGCACCGTCGAGATCGACGAGGGCCCGCGCCCCGACACCTCGCTGGAGGGCCTGGGCAAGCTCAAGCCGGTGTTCGCGGCCAAGGGCAGCGTCACCGCCGGCAACAGCAGCCAGACCAGCGACGGCGCCGGCGCGCTGATCCTGGCCAGCGAGAAGGCGGTGAAGACCTTCGGCCTGACGCCGCTGGCCCGCTTCGTGAGCTTCGCCGCCCGCGGCGTGCCGCCGCACATCATGGGCATCGGTCCCATCGAGGCCATCCCGGCGGCGCTGCGCTACGCCGGCCTGGGCCAGGACCAGATCGACTGGATCGAGCTCAACGAGGCCTTCGCCGCGCAGTCGCTGGCGGTGATGAACGAGCTGAAGCTCGACCCGGCCAAGGTGAACCCGATGGGCGGCGCCATCGCGCTGGGCCACCCGCTGGGCGCCACCGGTGCCATCCGCGCGGCCACCACCATCCACGCGCTGCGCCGCCGCAAGCTGAAGTACGGCATGGTCACCATGTGCGTGGGCATGGGCCAGGGCGCGGCCGGCATCTTCGAGCGGGTGTGAGCATGAGCGAGTTCATCAGGACCGCCACGCTCAACGGCGTGGCCACCATCGAGATCGCCCGCCCCGAGAAGAAGAACGCGCTGACGGTGGCCATGTACCAGGCCATGGCCGAGGCCCTGCACGCCGCGGCGGCCGATGGTGCAGTGCGCGCGGTGCTGATCACGGGGCAGCCGGGCGTCTTCACCTCGGGCAACGACATCGAGGACTTCATGGCTCGCCCGCCGGGCGCCGGCGGCAGCGCCACCGAGGACGCGCCGGTGTTCCAGTTCATGAAGGCGCTGCTGGAGATCGACAAGCCCGTGGTGGCTGCGGTCACCGGCGCGGCCATCGGCATCGGCACCACGATGCTGCTGCACTGCGACTTCGTCTACGTGGCCGACGACGCGCGCCTGGCCATGCCCTTCGTCGGCCTGGGCCTGGTGCCGGAGTACGCCTCCAGCCTGCTGGTGCCGGCGCTGATGGGGCCGCGCCGGGCGGCGGAGAAGCTGCTGCTGGGCGACCCCTTCACCGGCGAGCAGGCGGTGGAGTGCGGCATCGCCAACGCCGTGCTGCCCGCGGCCGAGGTGGCGCCGCATGCCCGCCGCGTGGCCGAGCGCTTCAATGCGCTGCCGCCGGGCGCCGTGCGCGAGGCCAAGCGCCTGATGCGCGCCCCGCAGCGCGCGCAGGTGCTGAAGGTCATCGCCGAGGAAGGGGCGCTGTTCAGCGCCCGGCTGCGCAGCCCGGAGGCCATGGAGGCCTTCCAGGCCTTCTTCCAGAAGCGCGCGCCCGACTTCTCGAAGTTCAGCTGACGTGAGCCTCGCGCTCAAGCTCGCCCTGTCGCCGCTGCTGGTGGCGCAGGCGCTGCATGCGCGGCGCCGGGTGCCGGTGCTGCCGGAGCCGCCCGGGCCGCGCAGCGGCGCGGTGGGCCGCGGCGAGCCGCTGCGGCTGCTGGTGGTGGGCGACTCGTCGGCCGCCGGCGTGGGCGTGGCGCGTCAGTCCCAGGCGCTGGCCGGGCCGCTGGCCCGGCGGCTGGCCGAGGCCACCGGCACCCGCGTGCACTGGCGCCTGCTGGCGCGCAGCGGCGTCACCACCGCGCAGGCGCTGGACCTGCTGCGCGCCGAGGGGCCGGTGCAGGCCGACATCGCCGTTGTCGTCACCGGCGTCAACGACGTGGTGGACCAGGTGCCCTCGCGGCGCGCGGTGCGTGCCCGCGAGGCGCTGGCCGATGAGCTGCGCAACCGCTGCGGCGTGCGCCACGTGGTGTTCGCGCCGCTGCCGCCGGTGCACCAGTTCCCGGGCCTGCCGCGCCCGCTGCGCTGGGTGGCCGGTGCCGACGCGCGCCGGCACGACCGCGCGATGGCCGACTGGGCCGCCACCCGGGCCGACGTGTCGCACGCCGACTGGGGCCTGCAGCTCAACCGCGGCGTGATGGCCGAGGACGGGTTCCACCCGGGTGCGCCGGCCTACCGCCAGTGTGCGACCATGCTGGCGCGGCACGTGGCGCAGACGGTCTGGCCACGGCTCGGAGGACACCGCCCGTCATGACCCGCACCCTGCACGGAAAGACCCTGTTCATCACCGGCGCCAGCCGCGGCATCGGCCAGGCCATCGCCGTGCGCGCGGCGGCCGACGGCGCCAACGTCGTGCTCGTGGCCAAGACCACCGAGCCCAACCCCAAGCTGCCGGGCACGCTGTACAGCGCGGCCGAGGCGGTGGAGGCCGCCGGCGGCCAGGCCCTGCCCATCCCCTGCGACATCCGCGACGAGACCGCGGTGGCCGCCGCGGTGGCCGCGGCGGTGGAGCGCTTCGGCGGCATCGACATCCTGGTCAACAACGCCAGTGCCATCAGCCTGACGCCCACGCCGGCCACGCCGATGAAGCGCTTCGACCTGATGTTCGGCGTCAACGTGCGCGGCACCTTCTGCTGCACCCAGGCCTGCCTGCCGGCGCTGACCGCCAGCGCCCAGGCCGGCCGCCGCCCGCAGGTGCTGAACATGTCGCCGCCGCTGTCGATGCGGCCGCACTGGTTCCGCCAGCACACGGCCTACACCATGGCCAAGTACGGCATGAGCATGTGCACGCTGGGCCACGCGGCCGAGTTCGAGCCGCTGGGCATCGCCGTCAACAGCCTGTGGCCGCGCACCGCCATCGCCACCGCGGCGCTGCAGATGATCCCGGGCGTGGATCCCGGCCGCTGCCGCACGCCGGAGATCCTGGCCGACGCCGCCCACCTGATCCTGACCCTGGACCCGGCACCGACCGGCCAGTTCTTCATCGACGACAGCCTGCTCGCCGAGCACGGCCTGACCGACCTGGGGCGCTACGCGGTGACGCCGGGGAACACGGATTTCATCCCGGATTTCTTCGTGGATTGAGGGGTGGATGGCGTGTCGACTTTCTTTACAGGTCGACCGACATCGGGGCGCTTGCAGCGCTCCCCGGATTCCGGGGGGATGCCACAACTTGAGCCGTGGTGCGGGGCTGCGTGATCTTGGTGCAGTGCGAGAATCGGCTGGCAAGCTTTATGCATGGTTTCGGTGAACCATCAGGCAGACCCCCATGAACGATCCGCAACACTCGACCCACGAGCCGGCCCAGACGCCGCCGTCCATCGACGTTTCCCGGCGCCGGCTGTTCCGGGGCGCGGCGGCGGGCACCGGCATCCTGCTGTCGGTGCAGGCCAAGACGGCGCTGGGCGCCGGGGTGTGCAAGAGCCCCTCGCAGATCCTCAGCGGCAACACCAGCCCGCGGCCGGGTGACGGCACGGTTTGCTCCGGTGGCCGCTCGCCGGGGTTCTGGATGCAGCCGCAGCACTTCCTGCACTGGCGCGCGGGCATGGTGATGCCCCCGGAGTTCAACGGTCAGGTGGTCGACTGCCAGTCCGGCCTGGGCAAGCTGGAGTGGAAGGACATCACCAGCCAGGGCACCACCTTCTTCTCGGTCTTCGGGCACGAGCCGGACCGCAAGCCCGGCGTCGATTACCCGGGCCCCGTGGGCCTCTGGGCCGTGATGGCGTTCAAGAACGACTTCGTGGGCAGCGAGTTGCTGTTCCACATCGTGGCCGCCTACCTGAACGCGCGCTACTTCACCAGCGATGCGGCCAAGTACCCGATCACCGACGAGCAGGTCGTGGAGATGTACAACGCCGTGAAGTCCGGCGGCCTGTACTGCCCGTCGTCGTTCGTGGTGCAGTCCTGCCCCGGCGGCGGCTGGACGGCCGGCCAGGTCGTCGACTACATCCAGGGCATGTTCCACATCAACGACGACGTGCCGAACCTCTGCAAGTCGAACCCCTGACCCCGGCTGCCGACGCCGGCGAGCCCGGGCCCGTCGCCCTGAAGCTCGCGCCCGGGCGCATGCTGCGCGAAGGGCCGGCCTGGGCCGAGTCCGAGGGTCGTCTGTACTTTGACGTGGCCTCGGGCGACTTCTGGGTGCTCGCCGGCGAGGCCGAGCAGATCGTGCGGCAGGCGATGCAGGCGCCAGCCCTGCAAGTCGAGGCATCTGCCACGGTCGATGCGCTCCTGGCCGCCGGCCTGCTCCACGCCGAGGGGCCACGGGGCGGCTGACACGATATCGTCGCCCCCCGTGGTCGACACCCTGCTCGAGATCCCGCCGTTCACCGTCCGCGTGCGCTCGCCTTTCGCGTCGGTGGCGCGGCACCTGGCGTTCTTCTACGGCGAGTACCGGCGCCCGGGGCCCGACGCCTTCATCGACTTCGACCTCTGCCTGCGGCCCGGGCGCGGCCTGCGCCGCTGGTGGAAGCCGCAGGCCCGCTTCGAGCTCGACGGTGACGAGCCCTTCTACCCGCTGCCCGCCGACCAGGCCGCACCGCTGTTCGAGTGGGGCCTGAACTTCTGCGTCGCCCACCGGCCCCTCGGGCATCTGGTGATGCACGCCGCGGTGCTGGCCCGCGACGACGACCGGGCGATCATGCTCCCCGGCTTCCCCGGTGCTGGCAAGAGCACGATGTGTGCGTCGCTGGCGCTGTGCGAGGGCTGGCGCCTGCTCTCCGACGAGTTGGCCATCCTCGACCCGGCCGACGGCCGGCTGTGGCCGCACCCGCGCCCGATCAGCGTGAAGAACCAGTCCATCGCGGTCGTCTCCGCCTTCCCGGGCGCGCGCGTGGGGCCCACCTACCGCGACACGCGCAAGGGCGACGTGTCGCACCTGGCCTGCCCCCCTTCGGCGTGGCAGCAGGCCGAGCGCCGGCCGAAGGTGGCCTGGGTGGTCTTTCCCCGCTTCGATGCGGGCGCCGCGCCGCGCTGCGAGGAAATCAGCCGCGCCGAGGCCTTCGCCCTGATCAGCGAGCAGTCGTTCAACCAGGAGCGCATGGGCGAACGCGGCTTCGATGCGCTGTGCAGCATGCTCGACGGCGCGCGCTGCTTCGACATCGGCTACCGCTCGACCGCCGAGGGCCTGGACCTCGTGCGGCAGGTGTGTGCCGCATGACCCCGCCCGACGCCGGCGACGCAGCCCGGTCCCCGATGGCCAGCGATGTCCCCCTGGTCTCGGCGCTGCAGGTGCCTGCCGGCCTGGCCACCCTGGACGGGCGTGGCTGGACGGCCTTGCTCGCGCAGGCACGGCGGCACAACCTGCTCGGCGCGCTGGCCGTGCGCTGCCGCGACGCGGGCATCGACGTGCCCGCCGCGGTGGCTCGGCACCTGGACGGCGCCGCGCAGCTGGCGGAGCGCCAGCGCCTGTCGGTGCGCTGGGAGGCGCACCAGCTGCAGCGGGTGCTCGGCCCGCTCGGCGTGCCGGTGCTGCTGCTCAAGGGCTCGGCCTACGTGATGGGCCCGGGCAGCCTGGGCCGGGGCCGCACCTTCGGCGACGTCGACATCCTGGTGCCGCGCGATGCGCTGGGCGACGTGGAAAGCGCGCTGATGCTGGACGGCTGGGCGAGTGCCAAGCCGGACCCCTACGACCAGCGCTACTACCGGCAGTGGATGCACGAGCTGCCGCCCATGGCCCACCTGCGGCGGGCCACCGTGCTGGACGTGCACCACACGCTGCTGCCGCTGACGTCACGGCACGCGCCCGACCCGCGCCGGCTGCTGGCGCGGGCGCTGCCGGTGGAGGGGCTGCCCGCCCTGCGGGTCCCGGCGCCCGAGGACCTGCTGGCCCACAGCCTCACGCACCTGATGCACGAGGGCGAGCTGCACAACGGGCTGCGCGACCTGCACGACGTCGACGAGATGGTGCGCCGCTTCGCGGCCGCGCCGGACTTCTGGTCCCGCTTCGCCGAGGCCGCGATCGGCAACGACCTCGCGCGACCGGTGGCGCTGGGGCTGCACCTGGCCCGGTGCATCTTCCACAGCCCCGTGCCGCCGGAGCTCGTGACGCGGATGCTGGGCGGGCGCCCGCCCGCCTGGCTGGAACCGGTGTACCGCCAGGCGCTGGGCGTGGCCGACGGCTGGCGAGGCGCGGCGGAGCAGGTGGTGTACGTGCGTGCCCACGCGCTCCGCATGCCCCTGCCCCTGCTGCTGCGCCACCTGGCCGTCAAGGGATGGCGGCGCCTGCGGCCGGACCCGAAGGGCGACGGCCCCGACCGCACGGCCGAGCCGGCCTGAACGGCGCCCGGGCCGCCGGTACTCTCAACCCGGCAGCGCCCTGGGCTGCCCGCGCTCGTCGATCGCCACGTAGGTCAGCGTCGCCTCCGTCACCTTCACCACCTGCCAGGCGTGCGGGTCGCGCTCGGCCCAGACCTCGACGTTCACCGTGACCGAGGTGCGGCCCACGCGCGTGACGCGGGCGTAGAAGCTCAGCAGGTCGCCCACCGAGACCGGCTGCTTGAACAGGAACTCGTTGACCGCCACGGTGGCGATGCGCCCGCGCGCCACGCGGTAGGGCAGCACCGAGCCGGCGATGTCCACCTGCGCCATGATCCAGCCGCCGAAGATGTCGCCGTTGGCGTTGCTGTCCGACGGCATGGGCACCACGCGCATCACCAGCTCGGCGTCGTCGTGCACACTCTCGGGCCGCTGCAGGTGCACGCGTTCCTTCGGGGGCGCGGGCGGGCCGCCGGGCGGGAGGTCGTCGGCGCTCATCGGCGCGGGCTCCAGGCATCCATCGTTCAGCGATTCTTCCACGACACCCATGCGACGTCCCGCGGCCCTGCCGGCCCTGCCATCCGATGCCCCGGCGCCTGCCGCGCCGCGCTCCGACGCGGCCACGCTGCGGCGCCTGCTGCCCTACCTGTGGCAGTACCGCTGGCGGGTGGGCGTGGCGCTGGCCTTCATGCTCGCGGCCAAGGGCGCCAACGTGGGCGTGCCGGTGCTGCTCAAGCAGCTGGTGGACGGCCTGTCCCTCCAGCCCGGCGAGCCGGCGGCGCTGCTGGTGGTGCCCGCGGGCCTGCTGCTGGCCTACGGCGCGCTGCGGCTGTCGACCACGCTGTTCACCGAGCTGCGCGAGCTGGTGTTCGCCAAGGCCACGGAGGGTGCGGCGCGCCAGATCAGCCTGCAGGTCTTCCGCCACCTGCACGCGCTGAGCCTGCGCTTCCACCTCGAGCGCCAGACCGGCGGCATGTCGCGCGACATCGAGCGCGGCACGCGCGCCGTGCACTCGCTGATCTCCTACTCGCTCTACAGCATCCTGCCCACGCTGGTGGAGGTGGCGCTGGTGCTGGGCATCCTGGCCTGGCAGTTCGACGCCGGCTTCGCCTGGATCACCGGCGCGGCGCTGGTGCTGTACGTGGCCTTCACGGTGGCGGTGACCGAGTGGCGCACCAAGTTCCGCCGCCAGATGAACGGGTTCGACGCCGCGGCGCACCAGAAGTCGATCGACGCGCTGCTGAACTACGAGACGGTCAAGTACTTCGGCAACGAGGATTTCGAGACCCGGCGCTACGACGAGAGCCTGGAGCGCCTGCGCCGCGCGGCGCTGAAGAGCCAGGCCACGCTGAGCGTGCTCAACACCGGGCAGCAGCTGATCATCGCGGTGGCGCTGGTGGCCATGCTCTGGCGCGCCACGCAGGGGGTGGTGGACGGCAGCATGTCGCTGGGCGACCTGGTGATGGTCAACGCCTTCATGATCCAGCTCTACATCCCGCTGAACTTCCTGGGCGTGCTCTACCGCGAGATCAAGCAGAGCCTCACCGACCTGGACAAGATGTTCGGCCTGCTTGACCGCGAGCGCGAGGTGGCCGACGCCCCGGGCGCCGCGCCGCTGCAGGTGCGTGAGGGTACGGTGCGCTTCGAGGGCGTGCACTTCGCCTACGACACCGGCGCCGATGGCCGCCCCATCCTGCACGACGTGAGCTTCGAGATCCCCGCGGGCCGCACGGTGGCGGTGGTGGGGGCCTCGGGCGCGGGCAAGTCGACGCTGGCGCGGCTGCTCTACCGCTTCTACGACGTGACCGCCGGCCGCATCACCATCGACGGCCAGGACCTGCGGGCCGTGCAGCAGGACAGCCTGCGCCGCGCCATCGGCATCGTGCCGCAGGACACGGTGCTGTTCAACGACACCGTGGGCTACAACATCGCCTACGGCCGCCCCGGCGCCACCCGCGAGGAGGTGGAGGCGGCGGCTCGTGCGGCGCGCATCCACGACTTCATCGCCGGCACGCCCCGGGGCTACGACACCATGGTGGGCGAGCGCGGCCTGAAGCTCAGCGGCGGCGAGAAGCAGCGCGTGGCCATTGCGCGCACGCTGCTGAAGAACCCGCCGATCCTGGTCTTCGACGAGGCCACCTCGGCGCTGGACAGCGCCAACGAGCGCGCCATCCAGGCCGAGCTGCGGCAGGTCTCGCGCGGGCGCACCACGCTCGTCATCGCCCACCGCCTGAGCACGGTGGTGGACGCGCACCGCATCGTGGTGCTGCACCAGGGCCGCGTGGCCGAGGCGGGCACGCACGACGAGCTGCTGGCGCGCGGCGGGCGCTACGCGGAGATGTGGCGGCTGCAGCAGGCCGGCGGCGACGCGGCCTGATCAGGGCCCGGGCTGGGTCTGTGCACGGTCGCCGACGATCTGGCCGTCCACCAGCTCCACCACGCGGTCGCAGCGCGCCGCCAGGCCGGGGTCGTGGGTGACCACCAGGAAGGCCGTGCCGCGCTCACGGTGCAGCCGGCGCATCAGGGCGAAGACCTCGTCGGCGCTGTGGCGGTCGAGGTTGCCGGTGGGTTCGTCGGCCAGCACCAGCGGCGGCGCACCCACCATGGCCCGCGCGATGGCCACCCGCTGCTGCATGCCGCCGGAGAGTTCGCCCGGCCGCTTGCCGGCCGCCGCGGCCAGGCCCATGGCGGCCAGCAGCTCGCGCGCCCGGGCCTCGGCGGCGGCGTCGACGCGGCCGTCGCGCATCAGCAGCGGCAGCGTCACGTTCTCGAGCGCACTGAAGGCCGGCAGCAGGTGGTGGAACTGGAACACGAAGCCCAGTGCCTGGCCGCGCAGGCGGGTCAGCGCGGTGTCGTCCAAGCCGGCGGTCTCGCGGCCCAGCAGGCGGTAGCTGCCGGCGGTGGGCGGCTCCAGCAGGCCCAGCACGTTCAGCAGCGTGCTCTTGCCCGAGCCGGAAGGCCCGATCAGCGCGACGAACTCGCCGCGGGCGATGCGCAGCGACAGGCCGTGCAGCACCTCCGCCTCGTTGGGGCGGCCCAGGTTGTAGGCCTTGCGCAGGCCCTCCAGCGCCACGAGCGCGGTGTCGTCGGCCGGCGCACTCACTGGGAAACCTTCGCCCTTGAAGGGCTCCGGGGTGAGCGCTTGGGAGCGGCCCGGCGCGCTCACTGGGGACCCTTCGCCCTTGAAGGGCTCCGGGGTGAGCGCTTGGGAGCGGCCCGGCGCGCTCACAGCCTGATCGCCTGCGCCGGCTCCAGCGCCGCGGCGCGGCGTGCCGGCGTCACCGCGGCCAGCACGCCGGCCACGGTGGCGGCCGCGGCCACCTGCAGCGCCAGCAGCGGCGGGAGCGCGATGGAGAACAGCGGCAGCCCGTCGCTGCCCTTGACGAAGCGCGTGAAGGCCCAGATCAGCGCCGCCGCCAGCGCCACCCCCAGCACCGAGCCGAGCGCGCCCACCACCGCGCCCTGCAGCAGGAACACGCGCTGCACCTGTCCGCGGGTGGCGCCCATGGCGCGCAGGATGCCGATCTCGCGCTGCTTCTGCACCACCGATACCACCAGCACGCTGGCGATGCCCAGCACGACGACGATGCCCACCACGCCGCGGATGATGCCGGTGCTGACGGACTGCGCGTTGAGCGCCGACACCAGCTGCGCATTGGCCTGCGGCCAGCCCTCCACCTCGTGGGGCAGCTGCGCCGCCAGCTGCGCGGCCAGCGCCTCGGCGGCCCAGACGTCGTGCAGCCGCAGGTCCAGGCTGGTGGCGCCGCCGGGCAGGCCGGCCAGGCTCTGCGCGCTGCGCAGCGGCAGGTAGACAGTGCGCCGGTTCAGCTCGCGCACGCCCAGGTCCACCAGCGCCGTCACGCGCAGCGTGGCGTCCACCTCGCCGGTGCGCACGGTGAAGCGGTCGCCCACCGCCAGGCCCAGGTCGGCGGCCAGCTCGCGGCCGATCATGGCCTCGCCCGGCCCCAGCCGCGCGCTGCCGGCCACCACCTTGTCGCGCAGGCGCACGATGCGGTCATAGCGCTCGAGATCCACGCCCACCAGCGCCACCGAGGCGGTGGCGGTGCCGCGCAGGCCCAGCCCGGCCGCCGACACCATCGGCGAGACCGCGGCCACGCCGGGCCGGCGCTCCAGCGCCGCCACCAGCGCCGGCCAGCCGGCGATGGACCGCAGGCGCTGTTCGCGCGGCTGCACCCGGTCCAGCGTGGGGGTGTCGACGGCCAGCGGCACGCGCGGCGTGTCGTCGCGCACGCGGATGGTCACGTGCGCCTGTGCGCCCAGGGTCTTCTCCAGCGTGCTGGCCTGCAGGCCGCCGATGAGCGCGGAGATGTAGGTGACCACCGCCACCCCGGCGGCCACGCCCACCACGATCAGCAGCGACTGCATGCGCCCCTCGCGCAGGAAGCGCAGTGCCACGCGGCGCTCGAAGGCCAGCATTCAGCGCCCGATGGCCTGGGTCATGGCGGCACCGGCGCTGCCGCCGCCACCCGACGGGGCGCCGCCGGGCCCCGTCGGCTCGGCCGGCACCGGCCGCGCCCGCCGGCCCGGCGCGGGGCCGTCGCCCAGCAGCACCCACTCGCCGTCGGCCAGGCCGTCGATCACTTCCACGCGGTCGTCGGCGCGCAGGCCCAGGGTCACGCGGCGCGCCGCCACGCGGCCCTCGGCCACCACGTGCACCTCGCCGTCGCCGCGCAGGGCCGCCAGCGGCAGCACGCGCGCACGCTCGCGCTGCGCCGTCACCACCGCCACGGCCAGCGTCATGTCCTCGCGCAGGAAGGCCGGCGGCGAACGCTGCGGCGAGCCCTGCGCTGCGCCGCTCGGCTCGAGCACGAAGCGCAGGTCGACCGCGCCGCGCTGCGCGTCCACGCGCGGTGCGATGCGCACCAGCCGCGCGCCGAACGGCTGCTGCGGGAAGGCGTCGGCCACCACGGTGGCCGGCTGGCCCACCCGCAGCTCCTCGAGGAAACGCTCGTCCACCTGCGCCAGCAGCTCCACCGGCCCGTCCAGCGCCAGCACCAGCAGCACACGGCCCGGCTGCACGATCTGCCCCGGCTCCACCGTGCGCTGCAGCACGCGCGCCGCGGCGGGCGCGCGCACCACGGTCTGCGCCAGGCGCGCGCGGGCGGCGTCCACCGCGGCGCCGGCGGCGGCCTGCGCGGCGTCGGCCTGCGCGCGGTCACTGCCCTGGGCGGCCAGCGCATCGCGTTGCGCACGCGCGGCCTCCACTTGGGCCTCGGCCACCGCCAGCGCGCGCGCCGCGTCGTCGCCGCGCGCCGGGCTCAGGAAGCCGCGCGCCACCAGCTCGGCGGTGCGCCGCTGCTCGGCCACGGCCGCCACGCGCTGCGCCTCGGCCTGCGCCAGTGCCGCCTCGGCGGCACGCAGGCGGGCGCCACCGGCCGCGTCGCGCGCGGCGCGCGCCTGCGCCAGCGCCGCCTCGGCCTGGGCCAGCGCGGCACGGGCCTCGTCGTCCTCCAGCGTCAGCAGCGGCGCGCCGGCGGCCACCGCGTCGCCCTCCTGCACGCGCACCGCGGCCACGCGGCCGGTGAGCGTGGCGCCCACCTCCACCCGAGACGGCGTGGCCACGCGGGCGCTGAACTGCAGGCTGCGCAGCAGCGGCGCACTGGCCACCTGCACCGCCGGCACCGCGGGCGGGCGCAGCGCCAGCCAGGCCGCCGCGGCCGCCAGCCCCAACAGCAGCGCCCCCAGGGCCACGCGTCTTCCGGTCATGGGGGGATTCTTCCATCCCCGGCACCGCCGTCGCGGGCCGGTGCTGCGCGTAGACTCGCGGGCCGTGGAGACCAAGTGGCTGGAGGACTTCGTGAGCCTCGCCGAGACGCGCAGCTTCAGCCGCTCGGCGCAGCTGCGCCATGTCACGCAGCCGGCGTTCTCGCGTCGCATCCAGGCGCTGGAGGCCTGGGCCGGCATCGACCTCGTCGACCGCTCCTCCTACCCCACGCGGCTCACCAAGGCCGGCGAGACGCTGCGCGACCAGGCGCTGGAGATCCTGGGCCAGCTGCAGGCGGCGCGCAACATGATGCGCAGCCACCAGGTGGCCGGGCAGGACACCATCGAGTTCGCGGTGCCGCACACGCTGGCCTTCGCCTTCTTCCCGCAGTGGCTGGTGGACCTGCGCGCCAGCTTCGGGCCCATGCGCAGCCGCCTGATCGCGCTCAACGTGCACGACGCCGTGCTCCGCCTCACCGAGGGCGGCTGCGACCTGCTGATCGCCTACCACCACCCGGCGCAGCCGCTGCAGCTGCCGCCGGAGCGCTACGAGATGCTCAGCCTGGTCAGCGAGACCCTGGCCCCCTATGCGCGGGCCGACGACGGCCGGCCGCGCTACACGCTGCCCGGCCGCCTGGGCGAGCGCGTGCCCTTCCTGGCCTATGGCCCCGGCGCCTACATGGGCCGGCTGGTGGAGATGCTGCTCAAACAGCAGGTGCCCGAGGGCACGCTCGACACCGTCTACGAGACCGACATGGCCGAGGGCCTGAAGGCGATGGCGCTGGAGGGCCACGGCGTGGCCTTCCTGCCGCAGAGTGCGGTGCGCAAGGACCTGCGTGCCCGCCGCCTCGCGCCGGCGGCCACCGAACCCGGCTACACGCTGACGATGGACGTGCGCATCTACCGTGAACGCCCCGGCGCCGCGCGCCACCTCAAGCCCGGCGCGCAGAAGCTCTGGGACCACCTGCAGGCCCAGGCCGGGCGGGCTCCGGCCGCGGAGGCCGCGCCATGATCGAGATCCGGCAGGTCAGCAAGTGGTACGGCCGCTTCCAGGTGCTGGCCGAGTGCAGCACCCGCGTGGACCGTGGCGAGGTGGTGGTGGTCTGCGGGCCCTCCGGCTCGGGCAAGAGCACGCTGATCAAGACCGTCAACGCGCTCGAGCCCTTCCAGCAGGGCGAGGTGGTGGTCGACGGCATCAGCGTCGGCGACCCCGCCACCGACCTGCCGGCGCTGCGCCGCCGCGTGGGCATGGTGTTCCAGCACTTCGAGCTGTTCCCGCACCTGTCGGTGATGCAGAACCTGACGCTGGCCCAGGTGCGCGTGCTGGGCCGCTCGCAGGACGAGGCCGTGGCGCGGGGGCTGAAGGTGCTCGACCGCGTGGGCCTGGCCTCGCACCGCGACAAGTACCCGGCGCAGCTCTCCGGCGGACAGCAGCAGCGCGTGGCCATCGCCCGCGCGCTCAGCATGGACCCGGTGGTCATGCTGTTCGACGAGCCCACCTCGGCGCTCGACCCGGAGATGGTGGGCGAGGTGCTGGACGTGATGGTGCAGCTGGCCCGCGAGGGCATGACGATGATGGTCGTCACCCACGAGATGGGCTTTGCGCGCCAGGTCAGCCACCGCGTGGTCTTCATGGACCAGGGCCGCATCCTGGAGGACTGCGCCAGCGACGCCTTCTTCGGCGACCCGGCGCAGCGCACGCCCCGTGCGCGCGAGTTCCTCGCGCGCATCCTGCACCACTGAAGCGCGCGAGTTCCTCGCGCGCATCCGCACCACCGACGCGCCGCGCGTCAGGGCTCGATGGCCGCCCCCGCCAGCGGCTCGCCGCCGCCCACGGTGCCCACGAGGCGGGCGCGGCCGGTGGACAGGTCCAGCGCATACCAGCGCGTGGCGCGCTCGCCGGCGCCGCGCAGGCCGGCATAGGCGGCGTTGCGCACGTCGGAGATGTCGAACACCGCATGCGCCACCGGGCCCGTGCCCATCTCGCCCACCGCGAACAGGCGCCCGGTGTTGGGCGACACGGCCGGCGTGGCGCCCTCGCGCGTGCCCTGGGTCAGCAGCCGGCCCTGGGCGTCGATGGCGAAGTTGGTGGTGATCTTGTCGTTCTGCGTGTTGTAGGTGTAGCCGGCGGCCAGCACCGCCGAGGCGCCGCCGCCGTCCAGCGCCAGTGCACCGTCGGTGGCCACCAGCGCACCGGTGTCGGGGTGCAGGCGCAGGTTCACGCCGGCGTCGCCCACCACGCGGATCCGGTCCACCGTGGGGTTGAAGTCGAAGCCCCACTCGCGCGAGCCCGGCGGCAGCGCCACGCCCGGGCCCACCGGCTCGGCGCGCGCCTGCGCCACGTCGATGCGGTAGAGCTGGCCGCTGGCACCCAGGCCGTAGAGCTGGCCGCGCGCCACGCGGTAGTCGATGCCCAGCAGGCGGTCGCCGGCACGCAGGCCGACCAGCGGCCGGCGTTCGCGCACCTGCTGCGGCTGGCCGGCGTTGAAGCGCAGCAGGTGGTTGGACACCGTGACGGCGACGATCTCCTCCCGGGCTGGCGGACCCACGGGTTCCGGGGTGGCGCAGGCGGCGAGCAGGCCCAGGGCCAGCAGGGCGGTCATGGCTGTCTTCATCCGAGCCTCTTCGGCCGGATCGGCGATGACTTGACTGTCGTCAAGCGGGCGGATGCGAGAATTTGCCGATGATGCCGACCCCTTCCGTGCCCGTGCCCGCTGCGGCGCCTGTGGCCACCCCCGAGGCGCTGACCCTCACGCGCCCCGACGACTGGCACCTGCACCTGCGCGACGGTGCGGCGCTGCAGGCGGTGCTGCCGGCCACGGCGGCGCAGTTCGCCCGCGCCATCGTCATGCCCAACCTGCGGCCGCCGGTCACCACCGCCGCCCAGGCCGTGGCCTACCGCGAACGCATCCTGGCCGCACGGCCGGCCGAGGGCCCGGGGCGCGATTTCCAGCCCCTGATGACGCTGTACCTGACCGACAACACGCCGCCGGAGGAGATCGCGCGCGCGCAGGCCGCCGGCGTGGTGGCGCTCAAGCTCTACCCGGCCGGCGCCACCACCAACAGCGACGCCGGCGTCACCGACATCCGCCGCACCCACGCCACGCTGGAGGCCATGCAGCGCGCCGGCCTGCTGCTGCTGGTGCACGGCGAGGTCACCGACGGCGAGATCGACGTCTTCGACCGCGAGGCGGTGTTCATCGACCGCGTGATGACGCCGCTGCGCCGCGATTTCCCCGAGCTCAAGGTGGTGTTCGAGCACATCACCACGCGCGAGGCGGCGCAGTACGTGGCCGAGGCGGACCGCTTCACCGCCGCCACCATCACCGCCCACCACCTGCTCTACAACCGCAATGCGCTGTTCGTCGGCGGCCTGCGCCCGCACTGGTACTGCCTGCCGGTGCTCAAGCGCGAGCAGCACCGCCAGGCGCTGGTGGCCGCGGCCACCTCGGGCAGCCCGAAGTTCTTCCTCGGCACCGACAGCGCGCCGCATGCCGCGGCGCTGAAGGAGGCCAGCGTCTGCGGCGCCGGCTGCTATACCGCGCCGGCGGCGCTGGAGCTGTACGCCGAGGCCTTCGAGGCCGTGGGCGCGCTGCATCGCCTGGAGGGCTTTGCCAGCCACTTCGGCGCCGACTTCTACGGCCTGCCGCGCAACACCGGCACCGTCACGCTGCGGCGGCAGCCGCGCACGCTGCCGGAGACGCTGCCCTTCGGCGAGACCGTGATCAAGCCACTGCGCGGCGGCGAAACCCTGGCCTGGAGCCTGGCATGACCGTGATGCTGCTGATCGACGCCGACAACGTGAGCGTGGGCGTCATGGAACAGGCGGTGCAGGCGCTGCTGGCCGAGTTCGGGGCGCTGCACGTGCGGCGCGCGTACTGCACGGCGGAGTCGGCTGCCAAGCACCAGTCGGTGTTCAAGCGCCTGGGCATCCGGCCGGTGGTGAACCTCGCCGCGGGCAAGAACTCCACCGACATCGCCATGGCCATCGACGCGCTGGACCTGGCCATTGCCGAGCGGCCGGATGTGGTGGCCATCGCCTCCTCGGACTCCGACTTCGCGCCGCTGGTGCTGCGCCTGCGGGAGAAGGGCTGCCGCGTGCTCGGCATCGGCCAGGAGGGCAAGACCGGCGACGCCACGCAGGCGGTCTACGACCGTTTCGTGGTGCTGGCGCACCGTGCGGCCGCGCCGGCGGCCCGCAAGGCGCAGTCCACCCGGGTAACCGACCGCGGCGCGTCCGGACGCACGGCCTCCAGGACCGGCACGCGGCGACGCCCGGCGGCCGACGATGGCGCGGACACCGTGGCGCCGCCGGCACCGGTGCCGGCCCCGACGCCGCCGGCAGAGGCGGCCCCGGCACCGGTACCCCGGCGCAGCGCCGTCCGGAAGAAGGCGGCGGCTGCGGCACCCACCCCGGCGCCGGCCCCGGCCGCCGAACCGTCGCCGGCGGCGGCCGACCCGGCCTCGGCCATCCTGGCCGCGTTGCCGGCGCTGGCCCGCGGCGAGACGGTGGAGCTGCGCGTGGCCGCCGAGCGCTTGCGCGCCGCCGGCCTGCTTGCCCCGCGCGGCGTGTCCACCCGGCTGTTCCGCGCGCACCCGCAGCGCTTCGAGCTGGTGCCGGCGGGCAACCCGCAGAAGGTGCGCCTGCGCGGCTGAGGGCGGCGGCCGGCGACGCGCGCGCCGCGGCCGCGCCAAAGACCTTGGCCCCTTGAAGCCGCCGGCGGCGCCCTAACATCGCGCCGCATGGGTGCCCGTGTCGAGGCACCGTTGGAGTCGCTCGCCCATGAAACGCGTGGTCCTGTTCGTCGTCACCAACCTGGCGGTGATGCTGGTGCTCGGGGTCGTGGCCAGCCTGCTGGGGGTCAACCGCTTCCTCACCGCCAACGGCCTCAACCTGGGGCAGTTGCTCGGCTTCGCGCTGATCATGGGCTTCGGCGGCGCCATCATCTCGTTGCTGATGAGCAAGCCGATGGCCAAGTGGAGCACGCGCGCCGCGGTCATCAACGGCTCGGCCGACCCCACGCACCGCTGGATCGTCGGCACCGTCGAGCGCTTCGCGCAGAAGGCCGGCATCGGCATGCCCGAGGTCGCCATCTACGAAGGCCCGCCCAACGCCTTCGCCACCGGCGCCTTCAAGAACAGCGCGCTGGTGGCCGTCTCCACCGGCCTGCTGCAGAGCATGACCAAGGACGAGGTCGAGGCCGTCATCGGCCACGAGGTGGCGCACGTGGCCAACGGCGACATGGTGACCATGACGCTGATCCAGGGCGTGATGAATACCTTCGTGGTGTTCCTGTCGCGCGTGATCGGCTACTTCGTCGACCGTGTCGTGCTGCGCAACCAGAACGAGGGCCCGGGCATCGGCTACTACGTCAGCACCATCGTGCTGGACATCCTGCTGGGCGTGCTGGCGGCCGTGATCGTGGCCTGGTTCTCGCGCCAGCGCGAGTACCGTGCCGACGCCGGCGCCGTCGAGCTGATGGGCGGCCGCAAGCAGCCCATGATCAACGCGCTGGCCCGGCTGGGCGGCCTGCAGCCCGGCGAGCTGCCGCGGGCGGTGGAGGCCATGGGCATCAGCGGCAAGGGTGGCGTGATGGCGCTGCTGTCCACCCACCCGCCGATCGAGGACCGCATCCGCGCGCTGCAGCAGTCGGCCTGACGCGCCGCGCCGCAGACCCTGAACCGCGGGGGCTGCGGCGCCTGTTCCCTAGGGGGTGCCCCGTTGGCACCTCGTGAGCCGCCCCGGATACTGCGCGGGTGGTGAAACGCGGGTTGCCGACGACGCTGATCGTGGCCGGGGGCCTGGCCGCCGGCGTGGCGTGGTGGGCCTGGCCGCTGGCGCCGTCCGGTGCCGTGCCCGGGGTCGCCACGGCGGCCGGGTCGGCAGCGCTGCCGCCGCCGGTGGCCGAGGCGGCCGGCCCGGGGCCCGGGCCGGGCTGGGTGGCGGGGACGCCGGCGCCCGCATCCCTGGCGGCCGCCGCCGGCACGCCGCCGCCCGGCATGAGCGCCGCCGCCTGGGCGGCGCTGGCGGCGGAGCTGTCGGCCCGCCCCGACGCGGCGGCCGAACTCGCCCGCCTGCGCGAGCACCTGACCTGGTCCGACGCCGTGGCGCAGTGGCGCGCGGCGCCCGACGATGCCGCGCTCGCCGCCCGCGTGCGCGACGGCCTGGCCGACCGCCTGGCCCACCGCGAGGTTTCCGCGCCCGAGGCGCGCGTGCTGCTGGCGGCGCTGCTGCCGGCGCTGGAGCCCGATGCCGCGCGCCGCGAGCAGGCGCTGCAGGCCTTCGAGCGCAGCCTGCCCGCGCCCGCCGCCCCCGACGCGCGCCAGCTCGCCTTCCAGCGCGACCAGGCCGCCGCGGTCGCGGCCTGGCGCCGCGCGCCGGAGGCCAGCCGCGATCCGGCCGCGCTGCAGGCCGAGCTCGACCGCCTGCGCCGCCTGCACTTCGCCCCCGTCCCGTCCACCGCCCCCGCCACCCCCCAGGAGAGTGCCCGATGACCCCCCGGCTGCGTCGCCTGCTTGCCACCCTGGCGCTGTGCGCCTCCCCGCTCGCCTCGGCGGGCTACTTCCAGTGGGACATGGTGGAGCTCCCGCCGGAGTCCGGCGCGTCCTGCGGTGACGGCTCGCCCTACCGCTTCTTCGTCAACCGCACGCCGCTGAACCGGGACCTCGCCATCGTCTACGAAGGCGGCGGCGCCTGCTGGGACCAGAAAGCCTGCCTGGGCGAGGGCCGGCTGGGTGCCAGCAACCCCAACGGCGTGCCGCCGGACTACATGCAGTCCGTCAACGTCGCGTTCGGTCTGGTGACACCGTTCAACGCGCGGAACAGTCCGCAGGCGGTGTCCACGCAGTCGTGGAACATGGTCTTCCTGCCCTACTGCACCGGTGACGTGCACAGCGGCAGCAAGCTCACCGTCTACGACGACGCCTACCCCGACCGCCCGCGCGTGCAGCACCACGCCGGGCAGGCCAACGTGCGTGCGGCGGCGGCCTGGCTGCGCGACAACCTCGGCCAGCCCGGGCAGCTGCTGCTCACCGGCTACTCCGCCGGCGGCGTGGGCTCCACCACCACCTACGCCCTGGTGCGCGAGACGCTGCAGCCCACCGGCCGCAGCACGTTGCTGGCCGACTCCGGGCCCCTGGTGCCGGCGCCGCGCGGGTCGTCGCCGGAGGACTTCCCGGCCATCAAGCTGCACGACACCATCCGCGTGGCCTGGGGCCTGGACGAGCCCGGGGGCCTGGTCTCGCGGTATGCCGGGCTGATCGACGGCTTCGACCCCGACAACCTGGGCAGCGTGAACGCCGCGCTGGCGCGCACCTACCCGCAGGACCGGTTCGGCTTCATGGTGTTCACGCGCGACACCAACTTCTCGGCCTTCAGCTACGAGAAGTTCTACACCGACATCTCCGACGCGCCCAACCCGGTGGCCTACCGCGAGGCGCTGTTCTCGCGCTGGTGGCCCGATCTGGACCGCTGGGCCGCCGACCTCGCCACCCAGCCCAACGTCGACGTCTACGTGCCGTACTTCCGCAACTTCAACCAGTCGCACTGCCTGACGATCATCGACTTCTCCGGCACCGGCATCGAGTGGGCCGGCGTCGACTCCTTCGGCAGCTTTGCCGAGAACGCGCTGGCGCGCGGCCCGCAGATGCAGCTGGTGGAGGGGCAGAACAACGCCGACTTCACGCAGCCGCTGAGCCCCTTCATGCGGCTGGTGAAGCTGCTGCTCAACCTGCTGGGCTGACCGCCACGACGCCGCCGCGGCGCCGCGGCGTCACGCCGCCGGCAGGAAGCCTTCCACCGACAGGTAGCGCTCGCCGGTGTCGTAGTGGAAGCCCAGCACGCGCGCGCCGGGCGGCAGCGTGGGCAGCTTCTGCGCAATGGCCGCCAGCGTCGCGCCGCTGGAGATGCCCACCAGCAGGCCCTCCTCGCGCGCGCTGCGGCGAGCCATCTCGCGCGCATCCTCGGCCTCCACCGTGATCACCCCGTCCAGCAGCGTGGTGTCCAGGTTGGCCGGGATGAAGCCCGCGCCGATGCCCTGGATGGGGTGGGGCGACGGCGCGCCGCCGCTGATCACCGGCGAGGCCGCCGGCTCCACCGCAAACACCTTCAGCGCCGGCCATGCCGCCTTCAGCACGCGCGCGCAGCCGGTCAGGTGGCCGCCGGTGCCCACGCCGGTGATCAGCGCATCCAGGCCTTCCGGGAAGTCGGCCAGGATCTCCTGTGCGGTGGTGCGCGCATGCACCTCGGCGTTGGCCGGGTTCTCGAACTGCTGCGGCATCCAGGCCCCGGGCGTGGCGGCCACCAGTTCCTGGGCCCGGGCGATCGCGCCCTTCATGCCCTTCTCGCGCGGCGTCAGCTCAAAGCGCGCGCCGTAGGCCAGCATCAGCCGGCGGCGCTCGACGCTCATGCTGTCGGGCATCACCAGCACCAGCGCGTAGCCCTTCACCGCCGCCACCATCGCCAGCCCGATCCCGGTGTTGCCCGAGGTCGGCTCGACGATGGTGCCGCCGGGCCCGAGCAGGCCACGCGCCTCGGCGTCCTCCACCATCGCCAGCGCGATGCGGTCCTTGATGGAGCCGCCGGGGTTGGCGCGCTCCGACTTGATCCAGACCTCGGCGCTGCCGAACAGGCGTTGCATGCGGATGTGCGGCGTGCGGCCGATGGTGGCCAGGACGTTGTCGGCTTTCATGGGGTTCTCCGGGGATAATCAAGGGGTGAAGTCGGCCAGACCGCCGCTGGCGCAATCACCCGAAAGGGCGCGCTGGAGGAAGGTCCGGACTGCACAGGGCAGCGTAGCAGCCAACGGCTGTCCACCGCGAGGTGAGGATCAGAGCAACAGAGACGAGTCGAGCCGGGGTCCCGAGCCACCGGGTGTTCTGTGAGGCGTCGGGCGAAAGCCCGAACCGAACAGCCACCCGAGCCGGGGCAAAGCCCCGGCTCGGGTGAAACGGGCAATCTCTACGCGCAGCAACACCAAATAGGCACACCGTGATCCGGCCCGGGGAGTGTGCGGGTAGGTGGCACCGAGCCGGGTGGGCGACCCCCGGCCCAGAGGAATGGCGGTCACGGCGGCACGCCGCAAGGCGGGCCGCCGCACAGAATCCGGCCTACCGGCCGACTTCACACTATGTTCCGCCGGCCTGTCGTGTTCAGGCCGGCACGCGCAACCGGTGGCGCGCCTGCCAGCGCAGGCCGTCGCCCTCGGCCGCCTGCAGCCTCATCGCCAGCGCCCCCTGCGCCTCGGCGTCCAGCCGGCGCCAGAGGAAGTCGCGCGCGTTGCCCGGGTCGCCGTCCACGAACAGCTGCGAGGTGATCTCGCCGAAGGCCGGGTGGCGCAGCGTGACGTGGATGTGCGGCGTGCGCCCGGGGTAGGGCACCGGGCGGATGGTGCGCAGGCGCAGGGCCCCGTCGCGCCCGCTGCGCGCGGCCCCGAAACCCTGGAAGCCCGGGTCGTGGCGGCCCGGCTCCAGCGCGATGGACGGGTGGCGGTAGGCCGCCAGCGCGTCGCACTGCCAGATCTCGACCTCGGCGTCGTCGATCGCCCGGCCACGCGTGTCGGCCACCTCCAGCGTCAGCGCCAGGTGCTCTCCACGGGCGGGCGGCTGGCCGGCGCTGCGGGTGAGGTCGGCATCCCAGTCGCCGCCGCCCGGGAAGCTGTCGCGCCAGCGGCGGGGCGGGTAGAACGGGCCTTCGGTCATGGCCGGCAGCACGCGCGCCGCCTGCGCCAGGGCCGGGGCGGCCAGGCTGGCGGCGCCGGCGGCGATCCAGAGGCGTCGGGAAGAGGGCATGCACGCATTGGAGCACCGCCCGGGCAACCCCGCACACCGCCCGGCTACACTCGGGTTTCCCCGATGCACCCTGACGCCGCCTCCCTCTGGCGCGGACCGCGCTGGACGCTGGCCGTGCTGCTGGCCTGCCTGGGCATGCTCGGGCCCTTCGCCATCGACACCTACCTGCCGGCCTTCACCGGCATTGCCGCGTCGCTGCAGGCCACGCCGGTGCAGATGCAGCAGACGCTGTCGAGCTACCTCTTCGGCTTCGCGGCGATGAACCTGTTCCACGGCGCCCTGGCCGACAGCTTCGGCCGCCGGCGCGTGGTGCTCTGGGGCGTGGGCGTGTTCACCATCGCGTCGGTGGGCTGCGCGCTGGCCCCGTCGATCGGTGCCCTGGTCTTCTTCCGTACCCTGCAGGGCCTGGCCTCCGGCGCCGGCACCGTGGTCTCGCGCGCCATCATCCGCGACCTGTTCGCACCGGCCGATGCGCAGCGCGTGATGTCGCAGGTGACCATCTTCTTCGGCGTGGCGCCCGCGATCGCCCCCTTGATCGGCGGCTGGCTGTTCGTGCACCTGGACTGGCACGCGATCTTCTGGTTCCTGGCCGGCGTGGGCCTGCTGCTGTGGCTGGGCGTGGCCCGCTACCTGCCGGAGACGCTGCACATCTCGCAGGTACAGCGCTTCGCGCCCCGGCCGCTGATGGCCGGATACCGGCAGATGGCCAGCAGCCCGGTCTTCATGACCCTGGTGCTCGCCAGCGGCATCCCGTTCAACGGCATGTTCCTCTACGTGCTGGCCGCGCCGGTGTTCCTGGGCGAGCACCTGCGGCTGGCGCCGACGCAGTTCTTCTGGTTCTTCCTGTGCACCATCGGCGGCATCATGGCCGGGGCCTGGCTCTCGGGCCGGCTGGCCGGCCGCATCGCCCCGCAGCGGCAGATCCGCCACGGTTTCGTGGTCATGGCCGCCGTGTCGCTGCTCAACGTGGGGCTCAACGCCTGGCTGCCGCCCGACGCGCGCTGGGCGCTGCTGCCCATCGCGGTGTTCGCCTTCGGCTGGTCGCTGATGGTGCCGGTGGTCACGCTGCTGGTGCTCGACCAGGTGCCCGAGCGGCGCGGCATGGCCTCGTCGATGCAGGCCTGCATCGGTGCGGTGGCCAACGGCCTGGTGGCGGGGGTGGTGGCGCCGCTCGTGATGCATTCCACGCTGGCGCTGGCGCTGACCTCGCTGGCGATGCTCATGGTGGGCGTGCTGGCCTGGGCCTGGGTGCGGCCGCGGCTGCCGCGGCGCCCCCCTGCGCCCTCAAGTTGAGCCGCCGGCGGCCGATGGGAACCGGAGCAAGGAGTCCCGCCGCCATGAGCCCACGCCCGCCCCGTCGCCCGTCCTGCCCCCGCCGCCCTGCCGGGCTGCGGCTGCTGGCGCTGATGCTGCCGGCCGCGTTCGCGGCCGGCGTCGCCACGGCCGAGCCCCAGCAGCGTGTGGCGGCGGTGGACCCGATGGCCCACCTGAAGGCCCGCCTGCAGGAGAAGCTGGGCGCCACCCGCATCCAGGAGGCGCAGAGCGGCACCCACGAACTGCAGGTGCCCGCGCGTGCCGCACCGCCGGTGCGCACCGCACGCGCACGGGCGGCGGGTGACGACGACGCGGCGGCCGCCGTGCAGCGCGCTGCCCGGGCCGAGGTGGCCTGGGGCTACCAGGGCGAAGGCGGCCCGGCCCATTGGGGCAGCCTGCGGCCGGAGTTCGCGCTCTGCGGCAGCGGGCAGCGGCAGAGCCCGATCGACATCCGCGACGGCATCGCGGTGGAGTTGGAACCCATCCGTTTCGACTACCGGCCCGGCGGCTTTGCCGTCACCGACAACGGCCACACGGTGCAGGTGGACGTGGCGCCGGGCAACGCCATCGAGGTGATGGGCCGGCGCTTCGAACTGCGCCACCTGCAGTTCCGCCGGCCGTCCGAGGAGCGCATCAATGGCCGCCAGTTCGAGATGTCGGTGCACCTCGTGCACCAGGACCCCGACGGCCGCCACGCGGTGGTGGGCGTGGTGATGGAGCGCGGCGCCGCGCAGCCGGTGGTGCAGCAGGTCTGGAACAACCTGCCGCTGGAGAAGCACCAGCCGCTGGCCGCCAGCGAGGCGCTGGACCCGGCGGCCCTGCTGCCGGCCGACCGCCGCTACTTCACGTTCATGGGGTCGCTGACGACGCCGCCCTGCACCGAGGGCGTGCTGTGGATGGTGATGCAGCAGCCGGTGCAGGCCTCGCCGGAGCAGATCCACATCTTCTCGCGCCTGTACCCGAACAATGCCCGCCCGGTGCAGCAGGCGGCGGGAAGGCTGATCAAGCAGTCGCAGTGAGCCCGGGCCGGCGCGGTCAGCGCCGGCGCAGCAGCAGCACCGGCCACAGCCACAGGCTGGCCAGCCACAGCAGCACGCGGCCGGCGCTCAGCGGCCGCGTCTCGTGCTGCGCCACGCGCAGGAACAGCAGCACCGCGCCCACGATCACGTACACCAGCAGCGCGCTGTAGAGCGCCACGCGCAGCCCGTAGCTGTCGGCGATGAGGTCGCCGATCACGCGGCCCAGCAGCGCCGCCAGCAGCACCGAGGCCAGCAGGGCCAGCGCCATTCCGGCCAGGGCATGGCGCAGGCGCCACAGCGGATCGTCCTGCATCGGGCTAGGCCTGGCGGCGCGGGTCGCGCGGCAGCGCCAGCCCGCAGTCGTCGAGGGCGCGGGCGATGTCGCCGCGGCCCACCGGGCGCAGCAGCAGGCGGTCGGCCCCGGCCAGCTGCATGCGGATGCGCTCGGCATGGCGCTTCGCGTCGCCGATGGCGATCAGCGCCAGCGGGCGCCCGCGCCGCGCGTCGTGCAGGCTGCGGCACAGCGCCTCGGTGTCGGCGGCGTCCACGTCGCTGCCCAGGCCGAGAAAGGCCGCCACGTGGCGCTGGCGGCGGCACAGGCCGGCGGCCTCGGCGGCGCTGATGGCGGCGTGCGGCCGGAAGCCGAACAGCGACAGGGTCTCGCACAGCGCCGCGCGGTGTGTCGGGTCGGCCTCGAGCACCAGCACGTCGATGGCGGCGGGGGTGTCGGCGGCCGGCCGGGACGGAACCTGCGCGTGCATCTGCGCCCGGCGCACCGCGGCGCGCCGGCGCACCTTGCGCGTGGCGAGGTCCTCGAGCGGAGGTGCCTGCGGTGCAGACGCCACCGGCTGCACGGGTGGTGAGGCGGCGGCCGGCGGCCGGCGGCCCGGCGCATCGTCGTCGGCCACCCAGTCGGCGGCCGGGTCCAGCGCGGGCCAGGCCAGGGGTGGAGGCGCCGCGACAGGGTCGAGCGGCTGTGCCCGCAGCGACAGCACCCAGTCCGCCGGCACCTCGTCGTCAGGCGGCCGCAGCGTCGGCACGACCGGTGGTGGCGGCGCCTCGCCCACCGGCACCGCCTGCGGCGGCACGCTCGGGTCGAGCAGCGCCGCGCAATGGTGGCAGCGCACCCGGCTGCGCACGTTGATCGTGTCGCAGGCCGGGCAGCGCATGACCAGCGGCGTGCCGCAGGCCGAACAGGCCAGTGCGCGGTCCGGGTTGACCTGGGCACAGGCCGGACATTGCGCCATCGACAGACGTTTCACGTGCGCCGCGCTCCCCCGAAGCGCGATGCGAGTGCCGCGCTTTCGGCGCAGCCTACTGCAACCCGGCGCCGGCGGCGAGCCTGTGTCATCTGCCCGTGGGCGTGCCATGGTCAAGCATCACTTTCAATGCCGCTTGCAGGTTCTTGTTTTTGCAAGGCATTTTCGCGCCGAAGTTTCTCAAATCAGTTGTAAGTTCTTGATTTGATTGAATTTTTCTTGGCGCCGCGTTGACCTCGGTCAGCCCATCCGCTAAAGTGTCGATCAGTGGGATTTTCTGTCTAGACGTGGCGGCATCGGGTGGCGGAGATCGTTTTTCAGGGCACATCGGCGATAGCGCTGGACGCGAAGGGGCGGATCACCGTGCCCGTGCGCCAGCGCGACCTGCTGATGCAGGCCTGTGAAGGCCGGCTCACGCTGACCAAGCACCCCGACGGCTACCTGTGGGTGATGCCGCGCCAGCGCTGGGAAGCCACCCGCGAGCACCTGATGTCGATGAGCATGGATGCCGACCCCTGGCGCCGCGTGTTCCTGGGCAGTGCGGTGGACGTGGAGATCGACAGCGCCTCGCGGGTGCTGATCCCGCCCGAGCTGCGCAGCGCCGCCGGCCTGAGCAAGGATGTGCGCCTGATCGGCAACGGCCGCGTCCTGGAGCTCTGGGACGCGGCGCGCCACGACGCGCACGAGGCCAAGCTGCTGGCGCAGCCGATGCCGGCCGAGATCCGCAGCTTCGTGCTCCGATGAGTGCAGCCCTCCAGCACACCACGGTGCTGCTGCGCGAGGCGGTGGAGGCCCTGGTCACCACGCCCGACGGCATCTACGTGGACGGCACCTTCGGCCGCGGCGGGCACAGCCGTGCGCTGCTGCAGCGGCTGTCGCCGGCGGGGCGGCTGATCGCCTTCGACCGCGACCCGCAGGCGGTGGCGGCGGCGCGCGCCGGCATCGACGACACGCGCTTCGAGATCGTGCACGCCAACTTCGGCCAGATGCGCGACGAGCTCGCCGCGCGGGGCATCGCGCGCGTGCACGGCGTGCTGCTGGACCTCGGTGTCAGCAGTCCGCAGATCGACGACCCCGCGCGCGGGTTCAGCTTCCGGCACGACGCCCCGCTGGACATGCGCATGGACACGACCCGTGGCGAGACCGCCGCGGACTTCCTGGCCCGCGCCGACGAGCGCACCCTCACACAGGTGATCCGCGACCATGGGGAAGAACGGTTTGCTGTTCAGATTGCAAAGGCGCTTGTTGCTCGGCGCGAGGGCGGGTCTCCCGTTCGAACCACCGGGGAACTGGCCGCGATCGTGGCTCGTGCAGTCAAGACCCGCGAGCCGGGCCAGGACCCTGCAACGCGCACGTTTCAGGCTCTTCGGATTTTCGTCAACGCCGAGCTTGAAGCACTCGAGCAAGGGCTGAGCGCGGCGCTGGGCCTGCTGGCGCCGCACGGGCGCCTGGTGGTCATCAGCTTTCACTCCGGCGAGGATCGCGTCGTCAAGACCTTCATCGTGCGCGAGAGCCGCGACGTGCCCGACCGCCGCGCGCCGATGGCCCCGCCGCGCGCCATGCGCCTGCAGGCCCTGGGCCGCGTGAAGCCGTCGGCCGCCGAGGTGGCGGCCAACCCGCGCGCGCGCTCGGCCGTGATGCGCGTGGCCGAGCGCACGGAGGCCGCGGCATGAACCCGGCGGCCGTGCTGCGCCTGAACCTGCTGCTGGCCGTGGCGCTGCTGGGCAGCGCGCTGCTGCTGGTGAAGACCTCCTACGAGTCGCGGCGGCTGTTCGCCGCGCTCGACCGCGCGCGTGCCGAGCAGGCGACGCTGGAGTCCGAGCGCCAGCGGCTGGAGTCCGAGCGCCAGGCCCAGGGCACGCCGCTGCGCGTGGAGCGGGTGGCGCGCGAGCAGCTCGGCATGCGCACCGCCAGTGCGGCCGTCACGCTGTACGTGGAGCCGCCGCGCGCACCCGACGCCGCCGTGCCGCCGGCGCCGCAGGGGGGTGTGCAGTGACGCGGCGCAGCGTGCCCTACACCAGCAGCCCGCTGCTGGCCGCCAAGACGCCGCCCGGGCGCTCGCGCTTCATCGTCGCGCTGGTGGCGCTGGCCTTCCTGGTGCTGGCCGGCCGCGCCGTGTGGGTGCAGGTGCTGCACGCCGACTTCTACCAGCGCGAGGGCGAGAAGCGCTACCTGCACGCCGAGGAGGTGCCGGCCGGGCGCGGCAAGGTGCTGGACCGCCACGGCCGCATCCTCGCCGCCAGCGTGCCGGCCCTGGACATCGCCGTGCGCCCGCGCGAGCTGGCGGCCGACGCGCGCCAGCGTGCCGAGCTCGCCCGCCTGGCCGGCATGACGCCCAAGGCCTTCGATGCCCGGCTGCGCAGCCACGACACCTTCGTCTGGCTCAAGCGCGGCGTAGATGGCGGCGCACGCGCCGAGCTGCAGGCCCTGCTGGCGCAGGGCGTCAAGGGCGTGGAGCTGCGCGACAGCTGGCGCCGCGCCTACCCCGAGGGCGAGGCCGCGGCGCAGCTGGTGGGCTTCACCGACCTGGAGCAGAACGGCCTGGAGGGCATCGAGCGCGTGTTCCAGGACGAGCTGCGCGGCCGCGACGGCCAGCGCGCCGTGGTGCGCGACCGCCTGGGCCGCGTGGTCGAGGACATCGGCGAGCCGGTGGACCCGGTGCCGGGGCGCGACGTGGTGCTCTCCATCGACGCGCGCATCCAGGCCATGGCCTACCAGCGCCTGCGCGACGCGGTGCGCGAGCACGCCGCCCGGAGCGGCAGCCTGGTGGCGCTGGACGCGCGCACCGGCGAACTGCTGGCGCTGGTGAACTACCCCAGCTACCGCCCCGACGACCGCCGCAACCTCAAGCCCGAGCAGCTGCGCAACCGCGCGCTTACCGACATCTTCGAGCCCGGCTCCACGATCAAGCCGCTGGCCGTGGCGCTGGCGCTGGAGAAGGGCATCGCGCGGCCGGAGAGCCGCTACGAGACGGCGCCGGGCTGGATCTCCATCACCGGCTCCACCATCCGCGATGCCCACCCGCACGGCGTGCTCAGCGTGGCCGAGATCGTGCAGAAGTCCAGCAATGTCGGCACGGTCAAGCTCGCCATGCAGCTGGAGCGGCGCGAGATGTGGCAGCTGTTCACCGACGTCGGCCTGGGCAGCAAGCCGGAGATCGAGTTCCCCGGGGCCGCCACCGGCCGCGTGCGCCCGTACAAGACCTGGCGGCCCATCGAGCAGGCCACCATGAGCTACGGCTACGGCCTGTCGGCCAGCCTGCTGCAGATGGCGCGCGCCTACACCGTGTTCGCCACAGACGGCGAGCTGCTGCCGGTGACGCTGATGCGGCGCGACGAGCCGGCCACCGGGCGCCCGGTGCTGCAGCCCGAGCACGCGCGCGCCGTGCGCGAGATGCTGCGCCTGGCCGCCGGCCCGGGCGGCACCGCGCCGCGTGCGCAGACGGTGGGCTATTCCGTCGGCGGCAAGACCGGCACCGCGCGCAAGCAGGAAGGCCGCGGCTACAGCACCAGCAAGTACCGCTCGTGGTTCGTGGGCCTGGCACCCGTGAGCGCGCCGCGCATGGTGGTGGCGGTGATGATCGACGAGCCGGGCAAGGGCGTGTACTACGGCGGCACCGTGGCCGCACCGGTGTTCAGCAGCGTGGTGCAGCAGGGCCTGCGCACGCTGGGCGTGGCGCCCGACATCGAGTTCCAGCCCGGCATCGTGGCCGAGCCCGGTCCGGCGGAAATCGAGAGTTTCTGATGCCGCTGACGCTGCTCCGCTCCCCCGAGGCCGCCGCGCGCTGGCTGTCGTCCTGGGTCACCGGCACGCTGCGCACCGACAGCCGCCGCGTGCAGCCGGGCGACGCCTTCATCGCCTGGCCGGGCTACGCCACCGACGGCCGGCGCTTCGTGCTCGCGGCGCTCGAGGCCGGTGCCACCACCTGCCTGGTGGAGGCCGAGGGCATCGAGGCCTTCGGCTTCGACGATGCCCGCGTGGCCGCGCTGCCGCGGCTGAAGGCGGCCACCGGGCCGATCGCGCATGCCTTCTTCGGCCAGCCGGGCGGCCGGCTGGACATCGTGGCCACCACCGGCACCAACGGCAAGACCTCCACCGCGTGGTGGACGGCACAGGCGCTGTCGGCGCTGGGCCGGCGCTGCGGCGTCATCGGCACCCTGGGCATCGGCCAGCCGCCGGCGGCCGGGGCCGCCGGCGACCCCGGCAGCGTGCACGCCACCGGCCTGACCACGCCCGACCCGGTCACGCTGCACGCCGCCTTCCGCCGCTTCGCCGACGACGGCCTGGCGGCCTGCGCGCTCGAGGCGTCGTCCATCGGCCTGGACGAGCACCGGCTGGATGCCGCGCCCATCGACGTCGCGCTGTTCACCAACTTCACGCGCGACCACCTCGACTACCACGGCAGCATGGACGCCTACTGGGCCGCCAAGCGCGCGCTGTTCCGCTGGCCGGGGCTGCGGGCCGCGTCGGTCAATGTCGACGACGCGCAGGGCGCGCTGCTGGCGGCGGAACTGCAGGGCACGGGCCTGGACCTGTGGACGGTGGCGGTGAATGCCCCCGCCCGCCTGCGTGCCGCCGAGGTGCACTACGCCGCCGGCGGCCTGGCCTTCACGCTGCTGGAGGGCGACGAGGCACAGCCGGTGCGCAGCACGCTGATCGGCGACTACAACGTGCACAACCTGGTGGTGGTGCTGGGCGGGCTGCGCGCGCTGGGCGTGCCGCTGGCCGATGCCGCCGCAGCCGTGCCGGCGCTCAGCCCGGTGCCCGGGCGCATGCAGCGCGTGGCGCCGGCCGGCGGCGTGGAGGTGGTGGTGGACTACGCGCACACGCCCGATGCGCTGGACAAGGTGCTGGCCTCGCTGCGGCCGCTGGCCGCGGCACGCGGCGGCCAGCTGTGGTGCGTGTTCGGCTGCGGCGGCAACCGCGACGCCAGCAAGCGGCCGCTGATGGGCGGCATCGCCGAGCGCGGGGCCGACGCTGTCATCGTCACCAGCGACAACCCGCGCGACGAGGCGCCCGAGGCCATTGCGGCGCAGATCGTCGCCGGCGCCGCGCAGCCGCTGCGCACCGTACTCGACCGCCGCAGCGCCATTGCCACCGCGCTGCGCGAGGCCGCGCCGGCCGACGTGGTGCTGATCGCCGGCAAGGGCCACGAGGACTACCAGGAGGTGCGCGGCGTGCGCCACCCCTTCTCCGACGCCGAGGAGGTGGCCCGCGTGCTGGCCGCGGCCTCGGCCACTGCCGCGGAGGCCGCCCGATGATGACGCTGGCCACGCTGCACGCGCTGCTGCCGGCGGCCCGGCTGCATGGCGAGCCGGCCACGCGCATCCTGCGCGTGCACAGCGACACGCGCACGCTGCAGCCGGGCGACCTGTTCGTGGCGCTCAAGGGCGAGCGCTTCGACGCCCACGACTTCCTGCCGCAGGCGCGCGCCGCCGGGGCCGCCGCGGTGCTGGCCGAGCGCGGCGTGGCGGGCAGCGGCCTGCCCGGGCTGGAGGTGGCCGACAGCCTGCAGGCGCTGCAGGCCCTGGCGCGCGGCTGGCGCGCCGGCCTGATGCTGCCGCTGGTGGCCGTGACCGGCAGCAACGGCAAGACCACCGTCACGCAGATGGTGGCCGCCATCCTGCGCGCCTGGGTGGGCGAGGCCGCGCTGGCCACCGCCGGCAACCTGAACAACCACATCGGCGTGCCGCTGACGCTGCTGCGGCTGAGCGCTGCCACGCGCGCGGCGGTGGTGGAGCTGGGCATGAACCACCCGGGCGAGATCGCCGAGCTGGCGGCCCTGGCCGCGCCCACGGTGGCGCTGGTGAACAACGCGCAGCGCGAGCACCAGGAGTTCATGCAGTCGGTGGAGGCGGTGGCGCGCGAGAACGGTGCCGTCATCGGCGCGCTGCCGCCGGCCGGCACCGCGGTGTTCCCGGCCGACGACGCCTTCACGCCGCTGTGGCGCACCCTCGCCGGCACGCGCGCCTGCTGCAGCTTCGGCCCCGGCGGCGACGTCGATGGCGACGCCGACTGGGCCGGCGACCACTGGGCGCTGCGCCTGCGCACGCCCGCCGGCCCGCTGGCCTGCGCGCTGCACATCGCCGGCCGCCACAACGTGCGCAATGCCATGGCGGCGGCCGCCGCCGCGCTGGCCGCCGGTGCGCCGCTGGCCGCGGTGCAGGCCGGGCTGGCCGCGTTCCGGCCGGTGGCCGGCCGCTCGGCGGCGCGACGCGTGCGCTGGCACGGCCACGCCGCCACGCTGGTGGACGACAGCTACAACGCCAACCCCGACTCCGTGCGTGCCGCCATCGACGTGCTCGCCGGCCTGCCCGGCCCGCAGTGGCTGCTGCTGGGCGACATGGGCGAGGTCGGCAGCCAGGGCCCGGCCTTCCATGCCGAGGTGGGGGCCTACGCGCGCGAGCGCGGCCTGCCGCTGCTGTGGTGTGCCGGCACGCTGAGCGCCGCCGCCGCGCAGGCCTTCGGCCCCGGGGCGCGGCACTTCGCCGACACGCCGGCGCTGCTGGCGGCGCTGGCCGCGGCCGGCGAGGCGCCCGATGCCGCGTCGGTGCTCGTCAAGGGCTCGCGCTTCATGCGCATGGAGCGCGTGGTGCAGGCCATCGAGGCGGCCGGGGCCGGGGAGGGCAGGCCATGCTGCTGAGCCTGACGCAATGGCTGCTGTCGCTGTACCCGGAGGAGCTGAGCTTCCTGCGCGTGTTCCAGTACCTCACCTTCCGCGCGGTGCTGGCGGCGATGACGGCGCTGCTCATCGGCCTGGCCTTCGGGCCGTGGGTGATCCGCAAGCTCACCGAGCTGAAGATCGGCCAGCCGATCCGCGAGTACGGCGTGCAGTCCCACCTGGCCAAGCGCGGCACGCCCACCATGGGCGGCGTGCTCATCCTCATCGGCATCGGCGTCTCCACGCTGCTGTGGTTCGACTGGGGCAACCGCTTCGTCTGGATCGTGATGCTGGTCACCTTCGGCTTCGGCGCCATCGGCTGGGTGGACGACTGGCGCAAGGTGGTGCACAAGAACCCCGAGGGCATGCGCTCGGCCGAGAAGTACTTCTGGCAGAGCGTGATCGGCCTGGTGGCGGCGCTCTACCTGGCCTTCAGCGTGTCGGAGACCTCCAACCTGCGCGTGCTGGAACTCTTCGTGCGTTGGGTGGGCAGCGGCTTCTCCACCGACCTGCCGCCGCAGGCCGACCTGATGGTTCCCTTCTTCAAGACCGTGAGCTACCCGCTGGGCGTGTTCGGCTTCATCGCGCTGACCTACTTCGTCATCGTGGGCGCCAGCAACGCGGTCAACCTCACCGACGGGCTCGACGGCCTGGCCATCATGCCGGTGGTGCTGGTGGGCTCGGCGCTGGGCGTCTTCGCCTACGTGGTGGGCAACGCCAACTTCAGCCGCTACCTGCTGTTCCCCTACATCCCCGGCGCCGGCGAGCTGCTGATCTTCTGCGCCGCGATGGCCGGCGCCGGGCTGGCCTTCCTGTGGTTCAACGCGCACCCGGCGCAGGTGTTCATGGGCGACGTGGGCGCGCTGGCGCTGGGCGGCGCGCTGGGCACCATCGCCGTCATCACGCGGCAGGAGATCGTGCTCGGCATCATGGGCGGCGTCTTCGTGCTCGAGGCGCTGTCGGTGATGGCGCAGGTGGCCTGGTTCAAGTGGACCAAGAAGCGCACCGGCGTGGGCCAGCGCATCCTGCTGATGGCGCCGCTGCACCATCACTTCGAGAAGAAGGGCTGGGCCGAGACGCAGGTGGTGGTGCGCTTCTGGATCGTCACCATGCTGCTGTGCCTGGTGGGGCTGGCCAGCCTGAAGCTGCGGTGAGCCACGCATGAACACGCCCCAGCACCCCGAACCGCACTGGCTGCAGGACCTGCCGGTGCTCGTGCTCGGCCTGGGCGACTCGGGCCTGGCCATGGCGCGCTGGTGCGCGCGGCACGGGGCCCGCGTGCAGGCCTGGGACTCGCGCGACACCGCCCCGCACGACGACGCCATCGCCGGCATCGCCACCCGGCTGCGCGGCACGCTGGAGGCGGGCCTGCTGGCCGAGGTGAAGCTGGTGCTCAAGAGCCCCGGCCTGGCGCCCCACGACGCGCGCATCGCCCCGCTGCTGGCGGCGGCGGCCGAGCGCGGCACCGCGGTGATGGGCGAGCTCGGCGTGTTCACGCGCGCGCTGGCCGACCTGGCCCGCGACGCTGCCTACGCGCCGCAGCTGCTGGCCATCACCGGTACCAACGGCAAGACCACCGTCACCGCCATGACCGCGCTGCTGGTGGAACGCGCCGGACGCCGCGTGGTCGCCGCCGGCAACGTCGGCCCGACCATGCTCGACACGCTGACCGCGCAGCTGCAGCGGCCGCGCGAGGAGTGGCCGGAGGTCTGGGTGCTCGAGCTGTCGAGCTTCCAGCTCGACGGCGTGCAGGGCTTCGAGCCGGCCGCCGCCACCGTGCTCAACGTGACGCAGGACCACCTCGACTGGCACGGCAGCATGGACGCCTATGCCGCGGCCAAGGCGCGCATCTTCGGCGCCCAGGCGGTGATGGTGGTCAACCGCGACGACGCCACCGTCAGCGCCATGGTGCCGGTGCCCGCGCTGCAGAAGCCGGTCAAGGGCCGCAAGCCGGCGGCCGAGCCGGCCCGGCGCGTGCTGCGGTTCGGCCTCGAGGCGCCGGGCCACCCGGGCGACTTCGGCCTCGTGGTGGAGAACGGCATGGCCTGGCTGGTGCGCGCGCTGCCGGCCGAGGATGGCGTCAAGCCCGCCCGCGGCGAGGCGCCCGAGATCCACCTCCAGCGCCTGATGCCGGCCGATGCGCTGCGCGTGCGCGGCCGGCACAACGCCGCCAACGCGCTGGCCGCGCTGGCGCTGGCCACCGCCATCGGCTGCCCGCTGGCGCCCATGCTGCACGGCCTGCGCGAGTACCGCGGCGAACCGCACCGCGTGGAGCCGGTGGGCAGCGTCGGCGGCATCGAGGCCTACGACGACAGCAAGGGCACCAACGTCGGCGCCACCGTGGCCGCCCTCGAGGGCCTGGGCGCCGACGTGGCGCCCGGCCGGCTGGTGGTGATCCTGGGCGGCGACGGCAAGGGGCAGGACTTCTCCCCGCTGGCCGCCCCGGTGGCGCGCCATGCCCGTGCCGTGGCACTGATCGGGCGCGACGCGCCGGCCGTGGGCGCGGCGCTGCAGGGCTGCGGCGTGCCGCTGCAGACCCTGGCCACGCTGCCCGAGGCCGTGGCCTGGGCCTATGCGCAGGCGAAGGCGGGCGACGCCGTGCTGCTGTCGCCGGCCTGCGCCAGCCTGGACATGTTCCGCAACTACGCCCACCGCGCCGAGGTCTTCGTCGAGGCCGTGCGCGCGCTGGCGGTGGAACGCGGGGAGGCCGTCTGATGGCGCGCGGCCCGGCCTCGACGACGGCGCCCGGTGCCACCCCCGTGCGCCCGCCGCTGGGCCAGCGCCTGCAGGGCTGGCGCGAGGCCTGGGCGGCGCGGCGCGAGGCTGCCGCCAGCGCCCGCGCCTCCGCGCGGCTGCCGGTGCGCGACGGCCTGCGCGCCAGCGCCGCGCCCTCGCTGCAGGCCTTCGACCGCACGCTGGTGGTGGTGGTCTTCGCGCTCCTGGCCTTCGGCCTGGTGATGGTGTACTCGGCCTCCATCGCACTGCCCGACAGCCGCAAGTTCGCCGCCTACGCGCCCACCCACTTCCTGGTGCGCCACGGCATGGCCATGGCCATCGGCCTGGTGGTGGCCCTCGCGGTGGCGCAGGTGCCGGTCGCCTTCTGGGAGAAGCACGCGCCCTGGGTCTTCCTGTTCGCGCTGTTCCTGCTCGTCATCGTGCTCCTGCCCTTCGTGGGCAAGGTGGTGAACTTCTCGCGCCGCTGGATCCCGCTGGGCTTCATGAACTTCCAGCCCTCGGAGCTGGCCAAGCTGGCGATCGCGATGTACGCCGCCAACTACATGGTGCGGCGCATGGACGCGCGCGAGAACTTCTTCCGCGCCGTGTGGCCGATGGCGGTGGCAGTGGCCTTCGCCGGCGCGCTGCTGCTGCGCCAGCCCGACATGGGCGCCTTCATCGTGATCGCCACCATCGCGATGGGCATCCTGTTCCTGGGCGGCGTCAACGCGCGCATGTTCTTCCTGATCGCGACCGTCATCGTCGCGACCTTCGCGCTGATCATCGCCTTCGACGACCTGCGCCGCGAGCGCATCTTCGCCTACCTCGACCCCTGGAACCCCGAGTACGCGCAGGGCAAGGCCTACCAGCTCACGCACTCGCTGATCGCCTTCGGCCGCGGCGAGTGGCTGGGCCAGGGCCTGGGGGCCAGCGTCGAGAAGCTGCACTACCTGCCCGAGGCGCACACCGACTTCCTGCTCGCCGTGATCGGCGAGGAACTGGGCCTGGCGGGCGTGCTGACGGTCATCGTGGCCTTCTTCTGGCTGACGCGGCGCATCTTCCTCATCGGCCGCCAGGCCATCGCGCTGGACCGCGTGTTCGCCGGCCTGATGGTGCAGGGCATCGGCATCTGGTTCGGCGCGCAGGCCTTCATCAACATGGGCGTGAACCTCGGCGTGCTGCCCACCAAGGGCCTGACCCTGCCGCTGATGAGCTTCGGTGGCTCGGCGCTGCTGATGAACCTGGTGGCGGTGGCCCTCGTCGTCCGGGTGGATATGGAGAACAGGGCACTGATGCGAGGGGGAAGGGCATGAGCCACCTCGTCGTCATGGCCGCCGGCACCGGCGGTCACGTGATCCCCGGCCTCGCGGTGGCGCGCGAGATGCAGCGCCGCGGCTGGACGGTGAGCTGGCTCGGCACCACCACCGGCATGGAGAACGCCCTCGTGCCGCCGAGCGGCATCCCGCTGGACCGCATCGGCTTCTCCGGCCTGCGCGGCAAGGGCATGCTGCACACGCTGACCGGCGGCATGCGCCTGCTCAAGGCCTTCTGGGACTGCCTGCAGATCCTGCGCCGGCGCGGCGCGCACGCGGTGCTGGGCATGGGCGGCTACGTGTGCTTTCCCGGCGGCCTGATGGCCTCGCTGCTGGGCCGGCCGCTGGTGCTGGTGAACGCCGACGCCGCGCTGCTGATGAGCAACCGCGCGCTGCTGCCGGTGGCCGACCGCGTGGCCTTCGGCTTCGACGGCGCCGACGCGAAGAAGACCCGTCAGGCCGTGGTCACCGGCAACCCGGTGCGCGCCGAGATCGAGGCGCTGCCGGCGCCGGCCGAGCGCATGGCCGGGCGCACGGGGCCGCTGCGCCTGCTGGTGGTGGGCGGCAGCCTGGGCGCGCAGGTGCTCAACCAGACGCTGCCGGCGGCGCTGGCGCTGATCCCGCCGGCGCAGCGCCCGCAGGTCACGCACCAGACCGGCAACGCCCACCACGCGGCCGTGGCTGCCGCCTACGACGACGCCGGCGTGGCCGCCACCGTGCTGCCCTTCATCGACGACATGGCCGCGGCGCTGGCCGGCTGCGACCTGATGATCTGCCGCGCCGGCGCCGGCACCGTCAGCGAGCTCTGTGCCGCCGGCGTGCCGGCCATCCTGGTGCCGCTGATCGTCAGCACCACGGCCCACCAGCGCGACAACGCCTGCCACATGGCCGAGGCCGGCGCCGCCATCCACCTGCCGCAGGCCGAGCTGACCCCGGCACGGCTGGCCGATGCCCTGCAGGCCCTGGACCGCGAGACGCTGCTGGCCATGGCCGTCCGCGCCCGCGCGCTGGCCCGCCCGCAGGCCGCCGCGCGCGTGGCCGACCTCATCGAGTCCGAGGTGCCGCGATGAAGCACGCCGTCAAGCACATCCATTTCGTGGGCATCGGTGGCGCCGGCATGAGCGGCATCGCCGAGATCCTGCACAACCTGGGCTACACCGTCTCCGGCAGCGACCAGGGCGACACCGCGGTCACCCGCCGGCTCGCCGGCCTGGGCATCCGGGTGGCCGTGGGCCACGACGCCGCCCACATCGGCGGGGCGGAGGCGGTGGTCACGTCCACCGCGGTGAAGGGCGACAACCCCGAGGTGCTGGCCGCGCGCGCGCGCCGCGTGCCGGTGGTGCCGCGCGCGGTGATGCTGGCCGAACTGATGCGCCTGAAGCAGGGCATCGCCATCGCCGGCACGCACGGCAAGACCACCACCACCTCGCTGGTGACCAGCGTGCTGGCCGAGGCCGGCCTGGACCCCACCTTCGTCATCGGCGGCAAGCTCGAGAGCGCCGGCGCCAACAGCCGCCTGGGCGCGGGCGAGTACATCGTCGTCGAGGCCGACGAGAGCGACGCCTCCTTCCTGAACCTGAACCCGGTGCTGTCGGTCGTCACCAACATCGATGCCGACCACATGGACACCTACGGGCACGATCTCACCAGGCTGCGCAGCGCCTTCGTCGACTTCCTGCACCGCATGCCCTTCTACGGCGCGGCCATCCTCTGCGGCGACGACCCGGGCGTGCGCGCCATCCTGCCCATGGTCTCGCGCCCGCTGGTCACCTACGGCTTCGGCGAGGAGGTGCAGGTGCGCGCGGTGGACGTGCAGGCCCTGCCCGGCGGCCAGATGCGCTTCACCTGCCAGCGCCGCAACGGCGTGGCCATGCCCGACCTGGCCATCACGCTGAACCTGCCCGGCGAGCACAACGTGCGCAACGCGCTGGCGGCGATCGCCGTGGCCACCGAGCTGGAGCTGCCCGACGCGCCCATCGTCGACGCGCTGCGCGGCTTCGCCGGCGTGGGCCGCCGCTTCCAGCGCCACGGCGAGCTGCCGGCCAGCGACGGCGGCCGCTTCACGCTGGTGGACGACTACGGCCACCACCCGGTGGAGATGGCCGCGGTGATCGCCGCCGCGCGCGGCGCCTTCCCCGGCCGTCGGCTGGTGCTGGCCTTCCAGCCGCACCGCTACACCCGCACGCGCGACTGCTTCGAGGACTTCGTCAAGGTCATGGGCCGCGCCGACGCGCTGCTGCTGACCGAGGTCTACGCCGCCGGCGAGGCCCCGCTGGTGGCCGCCGACGGCCGCGCGCTGGCCCGCGCGATGCGCGTGGCCGGCCACACCGAGCCGGTGTTCGTGGACGACGTGAAGGCGCTGCCGCAGGCCATCGCCGGCTTCGCGCGCGACGGCGACGTGGTCATCGTGATGGGCGCCGGCAGCATCGGCGCCGTGCCGCAGCAGCTCACCGAGCTGCTGAAGGAGGCTGCATGAGCGTTCCTGCCATGCCGGACCTGGGCAAGGTCGCCGTGCTCCTGGGCGGCAGCAGCGCCGAGCGCGAGGTCTCGCTGATGTCGGGCACCGGCGTGCTGCAGGCGCTGCAGTCGGTGGGCGTGGACGCCCACCCCTTCGACCCCGCGGTGCGCGGCCTGCACGAGCTGCGGGCCGAGGGCTTCGACCGCGTCTTCATCGCGCTGCACGGCCGCCACGGCGAGGACGGCACGGTGCAGGGTGCGCTCGAGCTGCTGGGCATCCCGTACACCGGCTCGGGCGTGATGGCCAGCGCCATCTGCATGGACAAGGTCATGACCAAGCGCGTCTGGCTGGCCGAGGGCCTGCCCACGCCGCGCTGGCTGCGCCTGGGGGCCGACGAGCTGCAGCGCGAGCGCGTGGTCGCCGTGCCCGACACCCTGGGCCTGCCGCTGATCGTCAAGCCGCCGCGCGAGGGCTCGTCCATCGGCATCACCAAGGTGCAGGGCTACTCGCAGATGCAGGACGCGGTGAAGCTCGCCGCCCAGTACGACCGCGACGTGTTGTGCGAGGAGTTCATCGACGGCATCGAGCTCACCTGCCCGGTGCTGGGCAGCGGCGACGCCGCGCGCGCGCTGCCGGTGATCCGCATCGCCGCACCCGACGGCAACTACGACTACGAGCACAAGTACTTCAGCGACGACACCGGCTACCACTGCCCGAGCGGCCTGCCGCCCGAGGAGGAGGCCGAGGTGCAGCGCCTCACGCTGGCCGCCTACCGCGTGCTGGGCTGCCGTGGCTGGGGCCGGGCCGACCTGATGCTGCGCGCCGCCGACCGCAAGCCCTTCCTGCTGGAGATGAACACCAGCCCCGGCATGACCGGGCACTCGCTGGTGCCGATGTCGGCGCGCGCCGCCGGCATCGACTACCCGCAGCTCTGCGTGCGCCTGCTGCAGGCCGCCACGCTGGACCGGGATGCCGTCTGATGGCCACGCTGCGCCGTGCCCCGCCCGCTGCCGCCGCCCCGGTGGCCCTGCCGCTGGACGTGCGCCTGATGAACGGCGTGGCCGCCGGGGTCTTCGCGCTGGCGGCACTCGCGCTGCTGGCGGCGGCCGTGCTGTGGCTCACGCGCGCGCCCTTCTTCGCCATCCGCGCCATCCAGGTCGAAGGCGACCTGGCACGCAACAACCTGCCCACGATCCGCGCCAACGCGCTGCCGCGCCTGGAGGGCCAGTTCTTCAGCCTCGACCTGCAGCAGGCCCGCGAGGCCTTCGAGTCGGTGCCCTGGGTGCGGCGCGCGGTGGTGCGCCGGGTCTGGCCCGACCGCCTGGCCGTGAGGCTGGAAGAGCACCGGCCGGTGGCCCTGTGGCAGCCGGAGGACGAGCGCAACCCGCTGCTGGTCAACAGCTTCGGCGAGATCTTCGAGGCCAACGTCGGCGACGTCGAGGACGACCGCCTGCCGGTGCTGGCCGGTCCCTCGGCCACGTCCATCGACCGCGCCAACAGCGCCGCCAGCGCCGCGGCCATGTGGTCGCTGCTGCGCCGCCTGCAGCCGCTGCTGGCGTCGCAGGAGATGTCGCTGCGTCGCCTGTCGCTGAGCGCCCGCGGCTCCTGGCGCGGCGAGACCGAGGACGGCCAGGTCATCGAGTTCGGCCGCGGCAGCGAGGACGAGATCGTCGCGCGCAGCGAGCGCTTCGTGCGCACGCTGGCGCAGGTCACGGGCCGCTGGCGCAAGCCCCTGCTCAGTGCCGACCTGCGGCATGCGGACGGGTATGCCGTGCGGCTGCAGGGCGTCAGCACCGTGGCGGCGTCGGCCCCGGGAGTCAACTAGTCACATCATGGCCAAGGAATACAAGGATCTCGTCGTCGGCCTGGACATCGGCACCGCCAAGGTGATGGTCGTCGTGGCCGAGGTGGCGCCCGGCGGCGAGCTGCGCGTGGCCGGGCTGGGCGTGGCGCCCACGCACGGGCTCAAGCGCGGCGTGGTCGTCAACATCGACGCCACCGTGCAGAGCATCCAGCAGGCGCTGAAGGAGGCCGAGATGATGGCCGCCTGCAAGATCACCAGCGTCTACACCGGCATCACCGGCAGCCACATCCGCGGCCAGAACAGCACCGGCATGGTCATCGTGCGCGACAACCGCGAGGTGACGCCGGTCGACGTGAACCGCGTGGTCGAGACCGCCAAGGCCATCAACATCCCCAACGACCAGCGGCTGCTGCTGGTGGAGCCGCAGGAGTTCGTGATCGACGGGCACGAAGTGAAAGAGCCCATCGGCATGAGCGGCAGCCGGCTCGAGGTGAAGGTGCACATCGTCACCGGCGCGCAGAGCGCGGCCGAGAACATCCTGAAGTGCGTGCGCCGCTGCGGGCTGGAGGTGGAGCGCCTGGTGCTGAACCCCAGCGCCAGCGCGGCGGCCGTGCTGACCGACGACGAGAAGAGCCTGGGCGTGTGCGTGGTCGACATCGGCGCCGGCACCACCGACGTGCAGATCTACACCGACGGCAGCGTGCGCCACACCGCCGTGATCCCGATCGCCGGCGACCTGATCACCAGCGACATCGCGATGGCGCTGCGCACGCCCACCAAGGACGCCGAGGAGATCAAGGTCGAGCACGGCGTGGCCAAGCAGCTGCTGGCCGACCCGGCCGAGCAGCTGGAGGTGCCCGGGCTGGGCGACCGCGCGCCGCGCCTGCTGTCGCGCCAGGCGCTGGCCGGCGTGATCGAGCCGCGGGTCGAGGAGATCTTCTCGCTCGTGCACCAGGTCATCCGCGACAGCGGCCACGAGGAGCTGCTGTCCAGCGGCATCGTGCTCACCGGCGGCTCGGCCGTGATGCCGGGCATGGTGGAGCTGGGCGAGGACATCTTCCTCAAGCCCGTGCGCAAGGGCGTGCCCACCTACAGCGGGCCGCTGTTCGACATGGTGGGCAGCCCGCGCGCGGCCACCGTGATGGGCCTGCTGGAGGAGGCGCGGCTGGCGCGCGCCCGCGGGCACAAGGCGGCGGTGCAGGCGGGGTCGGTCAAGACCCTGTTCGGCCGCGCCAAGGACTGGTTTCTGGGGAATTTCTGAGGAGTCGTCCCGAATGAACAACAAGACTCCCGCTCACCGCCGCCACCGCGGCAATTCAATCAACCGGCAACTGCAGCAACTGCACCACTGAAGGCAAGGAGGTCCACATGGCCATCGAGATGATCGAAGCATTCGACGAAGGCACCAAGATCAAGGTGATCGGTGTCGGCGGCGGCGGCGGCAACGCCGTCGAGCACATGATTGCCCAGGGGGTGCAGGGCGTCGAGTTCGTCTGCGCCAACACCGACGCGCAGGCGCTCAACCGCAGCCGCGCCAGCGTGCTGGTGCAGCTGGGTGCCAACGGCCTGGGGGCCGGCGGCAAGCCCGACAAGGGCCGCGCCGCGGCGCAGGAGGCCGAGGCGCAGATCCGCGAGGCGCTGGACGGCTCGCACATGGTGTTCATCACCGCCGGCATGGGGGGCGGCACCGGCACCGGCGCGGCGCCGATCGTCGCCCGCGTGGCCAAGGAGATGGGCATCCTGACCGTGGGTGTGGTCACCAAGCCCTTCGAGTTCGAGGGCAGCCGCCGCATGAAGCAGGCCGACGCCGGTGCGGCCGAGCTCGAGGCCAATGTCGACAGCCTGATCGTCGTGCTCAACGAGAAGCTGCTGGAGGTGCTGGGCGACGACGTGACGCAGGAGCAGGCCTTCGCGCACGCCAACGACGTGCTGAAGAACGCGGTGGGCGGCATCAGCGACATCATCCACATCCCCGGTCTGGTGAACGTCGACTTCGAGGACGTGAAGACGGTGATGAGCGAGCCCGGCAAGGCGATGATGGGCACGGCCACGGCCACCGGCCCCGACCGCGCCACCAAGGCCGCCGAGGCGGCGGTGGCCTGCCCGCTGCTGGAGGGCATCGACCTCAGCGGCGCGCGCGGCGTGCTGGTGCTCATCGCGGCCAGCCGCAACACCTTCAAGCTCAAGGAGAGCCAGGCGGCGATGAACTGCATCCGCCGCTACGCCAGCGACGATGCGCACATCATCTACGGCGCGGCGATGGACGAGAGCCTGGGCGACGCGCTGCGCGTGACCGTCATCGCCACCGGCCTGTCGTCGGCGGCGAAGAAGCAGACCGCGCCGCTGTCGGTGGTGCAGACCCCGGTGCTGCGCACCGGCACCGACAACCTGCCGGTGCTCAACACCCCGGTGGCCGCCGCCGCCCCGGCCCTGCCCGGCGCCCCGGTCGCCAGCGCCCCGGCCACGCACAGCTACGAAGGCCTGAACACCCCCAGCGTGTGGCGCAGCGGCCGCACCGCGGCGGCCAAGGTGGACGCGCTGGCCAGCCACGGCATGGACGAGATCGAGATCCCGGCCTTCCTGCGCAAGCAGGCGGACTGATCACCGCCGCCGACCGGCCCCGGCCACGCGCACGCCGGGCGCTTCGGCGCCCCGCGGCCGCGCCGGCCCGGGCTGGCGCGGCCTGCCGATGATGTCCCCCCCGCGTGCCGCCGTGGTGGCGTGCCTGGGCACGGCGCAGACGCTGGCCTGGGCCTCGACCTACTACCTGCCGGCCATCCTGGCGGCGCCGATGGCGCGCGAGCTGGGTGTGCCGGTGCCCACCGTCTTTGCGGCCTTCAGCGTCGCGCTCATCGTCTCGGCCCTCATCGGGCCCCGGTCGGGCGCGGCCATCGACCGCCTGGGGGGCCGGCCCGTGCTGATGGCCACGAGCGTGATCTTCGCGCTGGGGCTGGCCGGCCTCGGGCTGGCGCAGGGGCCGGCGGGCCTGTTCGCCGCGTGGATCGTGCTGGGCATCGGCATGGGCAGCGGCCTGTACGAATCGGCCTTCGCCGCCCTGGTCCGGCTGTACGGCCAGCAGGCCCGGCCGAGCATCACCGGCATCACGCTGATCGCGGGCTTTGCCAGCACCGTGGGCTGGCCGCTGTCGGCCTGGCTGGAGGGCGCCTTCGGCTGGCGGGAGGCGTGCTTCACCTGGGCCGCCCTGCACCTGCTGGCCGGGCTGCCGCTGAACGCGCTGCTGCCCAGGGCCGGGCCGCTGCCGCCGGCTCGGCCCGCCGGCTCGGCCCCTGCGTCGTCCGCCGAATCCGCGGCCGAAGCACCCACCTGGCCCGCCATGCTGACCCTGTCGTTCGTGTTCGCGGCCACGTGGTTCATCTCCACGGCCATGGCCACCCACCTGCCGCAGCTGATGCTGGCCGCGGGCGCCACGGCCGCCACGGCCCTGCTCGTGGGCACGCTGATCGGCCCGGCGCAGGTGGCGGCGCGCCTGCTGGAGTTCGGCTGGCTGCGCAAGGTGCACCCCTTGCTCTCGGCACGGCTGGCGGCGGCCATGCACCCGGCCGGCGTCGCCGTGCTGCTGCTGGGAGGCCCGGTGTTCGCGCCGCTGTTCGGTGTGCTCCACGGGGCCGGCAACGGCATCCTGACGATCGCCAAGGGCACGCTGCCGCTGGTGCTCTTCGGCAGCGCCGGCTACGGTGCCCGCCAAGGCTGGCTGATGGTGCCGGCGCGCGTGGCGCAGGCGACCGCGCCGTTCGTGTTCGGCATCGTCATCGAGCGTCTGCAGGCAGGCGCCCTGTGGGTGACGGCGGGCATCGGCCTGGCGGCCTGCGCCGCGCTCGCCCTGCTGCGCGCCAAGGCCTGAGAGGTTAAGAGCCTTTCACCCATGCCCGCCTTGCACGCCGGAGCACCCCCGCTCGTCGTTGCAAATGCTCGCCATAGCCCGAGCTATGGCTGTGCTTTGCGCCTAGACCGGGAGTGCTCCGGCGCGCCTTTCGGGCACGGCCGAAAGACTCTCAACCTCTGAGCCTGGCGCCGCCCGCGTCCGTCAGGCCCTGAACCAGCCCCGCGTGCGGTTGGCGAAGGCCACCAGCGACAGCATCACCGGCACCTCCACCAGCACGCCCACCACGGTGGCCAGTGCCGCGCCCGAGTTCAGGCCGAACAGCGAGATGGCCACGGCCACGGCCAGCTCGAAGAAGTTGGAGGTGCCGATCAGGCAGGCCGGAGCCGCCACGTCGTGCGGCAGCCGCAGCTTCCAGGCCGCGGCGTAGGCGATCGCGAAGATGCCCAGGCTCTGCAGCACCAGGGGCACGGCGATCATGCCGATGACCAGCGGCTGCTCGACCAGCGTGCCCGCCTGGAAGCCGAACAGCAGCACCACGGTGGCGATCAGGCCCACCACCGACCACGGCTTCAGCGCGGCCACGCCGCGGGCCAGGCGTTCGGTGCCGCCGGCCTTCAGCCAGCCCTGCCGCGTGAGCACGCCGGCCACCAGCGGCAGCACCACGTAGAGCACCGTCGACAGCAGCAGCGTCTGCCAGGGCACGGTGACGTCGGTCACCCCCAGCAGGAACGCCGCGATCGGCGCGAAGGCGAAGACCATGACCAGGTCGTTCACCGACACCTGCACCAGCGTGTAGGCGGCGTCGCCCTTCACGAGCTGGCTCCACACGAACACCATGGCCGTGCACGGTGCCACGCCCAGCAGGATCATGCCGGCGATGTATTCGCTGGCCGACTGGGGGTCGACCCAGGGCGCGAACAGGTGCTCGAAGAACAGCACCGCCAGCGCCGCCATCGTGAACGGCTTGACCAGCCAGTTGATCACCAGCGTGAGCAGCAGGCCGCGCGGCCGCTGGCCGACATCCCGGATCGACGCGACGTCGATCTGGATCATCATCGGGTAGATCATCACCCAGATGAAGACCGCGACCACCAGGTTGACGTGCGCCACCTCCAGCGCCGCCACGGCCTGGAAGGCCTGCGGTGCCACGAGCCCGAGCGCCACCCCCGCGGCGATGCCGAGGGCGACCCAGAGGGTGAGGTAACGCTCGAAGAGCCCCATGCGAACGGCGCCCGGGCCTCAGCGCGTGCCGATGTCGCGCACCTCGCGCTGCAGCGCCAGGCGGTCGAGCGAGGCGATCGGCAGCGCCAGCATCAGGTCGATGCGGCGCTTGAGCATCATCGCGACATCGCGGAACGCCTTCTCCCGCAGCGCGTCGTCGCCCTGCACGGTCGAGGGGTCGGGCACGCCCCAGTGCGCCGTCATCGGCTGGCCGGGCCAGACCGGGCAGACCTCGCCCGCGGCGTTGTCGCAGACCGTGAGCACGAAGTCCATCGGCGGTGCGCCGGGCGCGGCGAACTCGCTCCAGCGCTTGCTGCGGTAGCCCTCGGTGGGCAGCCGCATCCGGCCCAGCGTGGCCAGGGCCAGCGGGTGCACCTCGCCGCGCGGCTGGCTGCCGGCCGACCAGGCCATGAAGCGGCCGCGGCCGGCGCTGTTCAGCAGGGCCTCGGCCATGATGGAGCGCGCCGAGTTCTGGGTGCAGATGAAGAGGACGTTGTAGACCTTCTCGCTCATGGGGTGTCCTTCGGGCGGCGCAGGGCGTGAAGACGGGTGTGCTCAGCAGCTGGTGCAGCCGGGCACCGGCAGGGCCTCGCAGGGCTGGCCCCCGCAGCAGTGCGCCGCCAGGTAGTCGAGCAGCGCGTTCATGTGGTTCAGCTCCGGGCGGTAGACGAGGTGGCGGCCCTGGCGCTCCTGCGACACCAGCCCGGCGTGCACCAGTTCCTTCAGGTGGAAGGACAGCGTCGAGGCGCTGACCCCCAGCGTGGCCGCCAGGACACCGGGGGTCAGGCCCGCGGGGCCGGCGCCCACCAGCGCTCGGAACACCCGCAAGCGCATGTCCTGGGCCAGCGCGGACAGCGCGGCGACGGCGGTCTTCTCGTCCATGCCAGGCCTCCTTCAGCGGGCCGCCGGCGCGGCCTCCACGGGACGCTGCACCGGCAGCCCGAGGGTGACACCCCAGCACAGCGCCAGCATCGCGGCCGACCCGGCCAGCGCACCGAGGAGGCCGAAGTGCTGGGTCAGCAGGCCCGACATCAGCGTGCCGAAGAAGCGGCCCAGCGCGTTGGCCGCGTAGTAGAAGCCCACGTCCTCGGCCGCCTTCTCGCTGCCGGCGTAGGCCAGGATCAGGTAGGAATGGACCGAGGAGTTGACGGCAAAGGCGATGCCGAACACCGCCAGGCCGCCCACCACCACCCACTCGAGATGCGGCACCTGCGCCAGCACCAGGCCCGCCAGCACCATGGGCACCAGCGCCAGCCCGGCCGACCACACGCGGGCGGCGGGCACCTCGCGGCTCAGGCCGTCGTCGCTGCGGCGCACGATCTGCGGCGCCAGGCCCTGCACCACGCCGTAGCCGATGGTCCAGAGCGCCAGGAAGGCGCCCACCATCGTGAAGGTCCAGCCGGCGCCGTACAGGAACACCGGCACGCCGACCACGAACCAGACGTCGCGGGCGCCGAAGAGCATCACCCGCGCGGCGGCGAGCAGGTTGATGCCGCGGTTCTTGGCGAACAGTTCCTTCGCCGACTTCGAGGCCTTGGCCTTGCCCATCAGCGGCGGCACGAACAGCAGCACGCCGGCCAGCACCAGACCCAGCAGCCCGGCCATGGCCCACAGCGCCTGCTGGAAGCCCAGCACCTGCAGCAGCAGGCCGCCGAGGAAGAAGCCCACGCCCTTCATCGCGTTCTTGCTGCCGGTGAAGAAGGCCACCCACCGGAAGAGCTGGCCCGAGGCATCGCCGGCGGTGAGCTTGATGGCCGACTTGCTGGCGGTCTTGGTCAGGTCCTTGGCCACGCCGCAGACGCCCTGGGCCAGCACCACCCACGCCACCGACATCACCGCCGTCCAGCCGGGCGACAGTGCCGACAGCAGCAGGAAGCCGGTGATCTGCGTGGACAGGCCCACCACCAGCATGCGCTGGATGCCGTAGCGCGTGGCCAGCCAGCCGCCCACCAGGTTGGCCACCACGCCCATGGCCTCGTAGAGCAGGAACAGGAAGGCCAGCGTGAAGGGCGAGTAGCCCAGCCGGTAGAAGTGCAGCAGCACCAGCATGCGCAGCGCGCCGTCGCTGAGCGTGAAGCCCCAGTAGGCCGCCGTGACGATTGCGTAGTTGCGGGTGCCGGTGTTCATGAGGCCGTGGCTGCCGTCAGAGGCCTTGCGCGTCGAGGTGGCAGGCCAGGTCCACCATGCGGCAGGCATAGCCCATCTCGTTGTCGTACCAGGCGTAGACCTTCAGCAGCGTGCCGTCGGTGA
>VFQM010000392.1_pt1 | contig 49936 bp, 54 predicted proteins | sample 3512391 | NCBI WGS metagenome assembly VFQM01 (sample SAMN10412369, study PRJNA504923) | tailings metagenome | isolation source: Replicate 1 from Balatoc abandoned mine | place: Philippines | reverse complement strand
TTCCTTACAATAATTACATTATTATCAGAACTGACACACTTCATTAAATACTCCCTACTTGGTGGCAGACGGAAACGGGTGGGATTTTAATTACACCTTTGCCAGGCGTTCATACGCTGAAGCCCAGTTCAGCGACGCAACCGTTCTTTGGGATTCAGCCAGCTATTGTCGATGCTCAAGGGACTATGCTTACCGGCGAAGCTGAAGGGGCACTCGTTATGCTTGATTCATGGCCAGGCCAAATGCGTTCGGTTTATGGTGATCATCAGCGATTTATCGAAACTTATTTTAAAACCTATCCGGGAATGTACTTTTCAGGAGATGGTGCGCGACGTGATCAAGACGGCGACTATTGGATCACGGGACGTGTAGACGATGTAATCAACGTATCGGGTCATCGCCTTGGAACAGCTGAAGTGGAAAGTGCGTTGAATACGCATCCTAAAGTTGTTGAATCCGCCGTAGTTGGTTTCCCGCATGACATCAAAGGGCAGGGTATTTATGCCTTTGTTACGCTTCATAAAGGTGAACAACCTTCAGAAGAACTTAAAAAAGAACTTATCCAAGAAGTACGCAAGCAGATTGGCGCCATCGCAAGTCCAGATAAAATCCAATGGGCATCAGGCCTTCCCAAAACGCGCTCAGGCAAGATCATGCGTCGCATCTTACGCAAGATTGCAGCCGGCGAGATTGATAGCTTGGGTGATACTTCAACGCTCGCAGATCCAAGTGTGGTTGAGGTATTGGTGCAAGAAAGAAACAAATGATTCTTTTATTGACCAAGTCTCTTGCAAGAGACTTGGTCAGTTTGAAAAGCTATTTTATGGCCTAGTATTGGCGTCCTGGGTGGAAGATGGACTCGTCTCTGGTTTATTCTTGAGCGAGACCCCCTCTCTCTCAAAATCATGATATGCTGGAATAAAAGCTGTATAACTTTGCATACAATCTTGTATCCCCGTGTATTTGTAGGCAATTCCATTAAACCATAGACCATCAGAACTTACGTTTTGAATGGCTCCTAGTCTTGTAGAGCTCGGTAATAAAGGCTCTAAGATAGAGTTAAGGGGGATTTTCTTTTCATTCTCCCTTTCATCAACCAAATATAAAAGAGCATTATCTTTTTCAGAATCGCCACCCGTACTTAGAAAATTTCTTTCGCCCGTTGCATTAATCTGATAGGAAAAGTTAAAATCGCCAACATTAAAATTTGTCACGCGCTCTGCTGATTTTTTTTGCCATCTTATTTTATAATTTTCAACCTCATTGCCAAAATCCCCCCACTTTGAGCCGTCTATAATCACAAGGTCTCCTGTTACAGTGATGGCAGAAGGTTTATACATACTGTTTTCTTCGGAAAAGTTTTCTCGCCCCGCAAAAGATGTCCACTTATAAACTTTTATAGAATTTGATTTTTGTCGTACGCCAGTGACAGTTGATCCATCCCCGCTTATAAAATTTGCGGACATATTTTTTGAGAGGTCCAAATATTCAAAAAAACCTTTAAAATTAGTCCGAAACGCTTTCTTCTGATGCTCATTATTCAGTTCCAGATAGTGCCCAACGAAGAGCGTCCCTGTAGAATCCATATCTGTTATAATATAACGATTGAAATTGTTTGCATCAGGGTTGGGAAAAGGACGAGCTTGATATTTGCCTGCCTCATTAAATTCCCATAGAATCGAATCCCCAAGATTGTCTAATGAAGTAAAGATAGGTTCACGAAGCTTTCGGCCAAGAATGAAGTTACCATCATGCGTCATTTTGATAGGCATGTACTCGTCTGCGCCTGGAAGGGGATTAGGCTTTGCATTTGGCTTATTCTCGAATATGAATGGTCTAAAATTGTCATTTCCTCTTATTCTTAAAAAGGTACTAAGCATTCTTCCATCACCACTTAACATGGGGTGAAAAATATCCCCATCATCAAATACAAATATATTTAATTTAGGCGTGCCAAGATCTCGTAACATGTCCCTATAAAATTTTGCTAAATTTTGACGTTGTTCTTTTGTTGGTTGGTAATGCTGATGTCCCTCGACTCGTGAACAATAATCTTTCCACAAAGCGGCATCCTTATAGCAAACCTCAAAAAAATCTTTATCGGTTTTCATTAAGGCGAGACCATCTCCAATTCTAGCATGCTTTACAATAAGCACCTTTAATTCTGGTGGAAGGCTTTTAAGTAAATACTTTGAAGATGGTTTATCTGCTTCTTGCCGATCATCTGAACAATACGTTAAAGGGGGTGAAAGAAACGCTAAAGAGCATCCCAAGAGTAAGGTAGAAATTTTTTTAAGCATAGCAAAGTCCTTTAAAGTTGCTTCATATCTTAGATATAGGTAAAATAGACAAAAAGTCAAATCGTTTAGTATAGCTGCAGTAATATTAGGGCACGGTGTGCTATCTTACGTAAGATAGCAGTCGACAAATTGAGTGACACGTCAACATTGGCTGATCCTAGTGTAGTTGATGCGTTGGTTAAAAATAAATATCATAATAAAATTCCAAATAATTAGAATATAATTAATCTTTTTATTATAATATTTAATAGTTCTATTGTTAATATAAATATTTGGAGTGAGTTATGAAAAATAAAATTATCAATCTTTTAATTATTTCAACTTTTTTTATCGTATCGCAATCTAAAGCAACGGATATTAATACTCTTCCTGACACTGCAAAACATATTGTATTGGGTAACCTAAAAAAGAAAGACGTGCAGGGCATGAGTTCTGTTAGTATTGCAACACAACAGCTTGCCCATGACCACCTTCAATGCCCTCAATTAAATAAAGCGACTATTAATCAGTATCCAGTGTTAGCAAATGCAAGCTCCAATAATTTTCCTTTAGATGCGCGTGTTGAGCTCTTGCATAGAACCTATACAGTGACTTATTTCAGGTCACATTATCCAGGATCGCTCATTCAACTTATGAATACCCATAATATTGATCATGTACAACCGTTAGCGCCTGTCGCTGCTGCTAACTTAATAGGGCATAATCATCCTTATGATGCGCGCAAAGAGTGCGTCTATCATTTTCAAAATCCAGCCGTTATGCAGGATGCAGTTTTAGTTCTTAAAGATAAAATATAGAAGATATAATCGTTGAGAAGCCATGCTCATTTTTTGTGAGCATGGTTTTAAAAAAAGTCTAATTGTTAAGATTTTATTTCTTTTATGTTATTATTTATTTTTTGCTAATGTAGAAGGTGAGTTAGCTGTCTCTTCTTTTTCAGCTTTCTCTTTTAAAATGTCGATAACTTCATTCATCTTTGCCGCTGTTGGGCGAGTGATTCCTGTATCCTTTGATGTATTTGTATGATTTGTGTGCATCACGGTTACAAGTCCAGAGTTTTGATCGGTGGGATCCACCTTAATTCTAACTTCTTTTTGATCCATTTCGAAGCGTGAAAAATAACCAAGCTTTTCAAGTGCACTTGCGAGCCTTAAAAAGTGGCGTGTTTTCATCCCAGCAGTAGCGCCGCCATCATGCTTTCTCAAAATCTCTTCAAGTTGATTGAGCTTACTAATCTCGTTTGATGGTGAGAAACTTTGACTTTTTGGCGATATAGGAGCTGCAGATTGAGAACTTGAAGAAGATATATTGGGTGCACTTGATAAAGCTGCAGCTGCAGGAGTTTTTGAGGTTTGATAAGACACTTCATTTGTAAGGGGCGGAGTGCTAATAGCCTGAGACCCTTCTGATTGAATAACAACTGAAGATGTGGGAGCAACTTCCTCTTTAAGTTGTTCTTTTCCTGTAGTCAGTAAACCAGCTGAGGAAGTGCCTGTAGTATGCTCAGTTACTATTGCTGCTGATTTTTTCTTCTTTTTACGCTTCTTTTTCTTTGATGGCGCTTCTTCTAAGCCTTGCAAAGAAGGAAGAGAAAGAGATTCTAAATCAAAAGCATCTCTTTCCAAACTACCATTAATATTCGTGCGGTTGAGACCTTTCTTATCAGGATTCTTTGCATCACCAAGATGCATTTTAATAAAAATGAATTGATTCGAAAAACTGAGGTAATATAATTTTGCATAATATTTAATATATTGATCGATAGAAAATATTCCATTATTATTTATTCGAATTTTATTTATTTCTTCTTTTAAAAAAGCATTAATCAGGTGTGCTGGCGTATAAATTGTTTGATCAAAATTTCTTGTAAATTTTTCAAGGTTAAATTCTTCAGTTGAATGACCGAATAATTTATTCGTTATAAATTCAATTCTTTTTAAAACGGCGCAAGCTTTAAAGAAGTAAGTTTGAAGAACCTCAAGATCTGATCTTAAGTATTTGGCTTTTTTTAAAAGACTTAAACTTGAATCGAGAAGTTCAACAATTCCTTTATCAAAAGCATGGAGTAAGTAATATTGCCCGATTGTTTGTTTATTAATTAAAAATTCAAGAGTTAAATCTTCTAAAATATTATTATGTTTAAAACGTATTGGGCATCGGAGCTGATCTTGTTGGTCTGCTGTAGCAAGATAGTCAAGAAATGGCCGTAGTTCCTTCTGAGCATGTCGTTCGCGATATTGACCAACTAAAAATACTTCAAATTGTCCTACGTTTTGATTCCATATATTTCGGCCCGTCAAAAATTGAGTGCTTTCATTATGAGGAATAAGAGAACTATAAGAGTTTTGCGCTTTTTCTTCAGTGATTTCTGCCACAATTTTTGATTCTGAAGAAAATGCATAAAACGGCAGTGTGGTAGAAATTGCGCCCAAAGACATTAAGTAAAGCTTAAATTTAGAAAACATAGATTACTCCTTTTAAAATTTATGCCTTAAAGTAAAAATAATTCATGTAAAAGTCAAGCATAATGTAAATTAACTTATCGCTTGAGTTTCCCTAAGAAACACGCTATACAAGGCCATCTCCTTGCCGGTATTTGCCGGCTTTGTTGAGTATTCAACCCATTAGCCATAAGGAGCTGAAATGAATAATTATGAAATCGTTTTTATTGCGCGTCAGGATTTAGCGCCAGCGCAAGTTGAATCCCTCTCAGAAAAATTTGTCGGGATTATTAGGGATCAAGGTGGACAGATTGTTCGCAATGAATATTGTGGCCTTCGAACACTTGCATATCTTATTAAGAAAAATCGTCGCGGCCATTATGTTGTTTTGAACGCTGCGGCATCACCTGCTTCTATCACCGAAGTTGAACGTGTTATGAAGATTAATGAAGATATTCTTCGTTTTCAAACAGTTGCAGTTGAAGAGCATGAAAAAGGACCTTCAGCCATTTTAAAATCTTCCCGTTATCAAAGAGATGATTATGCGCCTTCTTTTGGCCGTGATGATCAAGACGGAGAAGAAGCAGATACTGAATTTGAAGAAGAATTACGAAATTAAGGAAGAATATCATGAATGATCAAGCATCAAGAGGTGGTCCACGTCGTCATTTTTTCCGCCGTCGGAAAAGCTGTCCTTTTAGTGAACCAGGGGCTCCTAAAATTGATTACAAAGATACCCGTCTTCTTCAGAAGTATATTTCTGAAAGAGGAAGAATTATCCCAAGACGTATTACCTCTGTTAGCGCAAAACATCAACGTGATTTGGCAATTGCAATTAAACGCGCGCGTTTCTTAGCTTTATTGCCTTACGTTGTTCGTTAAAAGCCCTTCTATTGTGACGACCTTGTCGTCAAAAGATTGGCATCAAGTTCTAGGAAGAGGAGTGCTGTCGGCACTCCTTTTCTGTGGATTTTCAATGGGGCATCCTTTATGGATTATAGGTGCCATCTTTCATCAAGTTCCTTTATTCTCGGTTGGACTTCAGTACGGCATACGTAGTCTCTCAATCAGTGCTCTTTTAAGTTTTACTTGTATCCTTGCATTGAATGGCATAATGCATGCCTTAGTTTATGGTTTGTTCTTTATTGGGCCTTGTTTTCTTGTTACTTTTCAAGCTTTACGGTATCGTAAAAATGCAAAAAATGATGTTCAGTGGTACCCCAGCGGACGGATTGTTGCTCATTTAACAGCTTATATTCTGGGACTGACAGTTCTTCTTTCAAGTGCTTTATTGTCGGGAGATAACCTTCAAGTACTTCAACAAGCACTTTCGCAAGGCTTAGGTCAATTTAATAAAAATGTAGAAGCTCTTTATCGTCCTTTTATTGCACAGCTTGTTCTCATCCTACCTGCTTTTTTTGCAAGTTTCTTGTTTGTACTGACATTGATTAATGCTATCTTGGCACAGAACATTTTAGAAAAATCTAAGTATAACATTCGATCCGCCCCTTCAATGAGTGAGCTTGAGCTGCCTTGGTGGCCTTGGTGGGTTCTGGCAGTTATAGGAGTTTTAGCCTTTTTTGGAAAAGGAGCAATAGGACTCATTTCATTGAATGTGTTTGGGGTTTTGCTAAATGCTTTTTTGATGGAAGGGCTTGCCATAATTCATATTTATGCAACAAAATATGAACAACGAAATTTGTTTCTTTGGATTTTCTATACGCTTATGGTAGTGTTCGGCTGGTTAGCATTGCCCGTCTTAATTGTGGGAATTTTTGAGCCTTGGCTCAATTTAAAAGAACGATTTGGTAAGATTTAGGAGAAAAAAATGGAAGTGATATTATTACAACGTGTCGAACATTTAGGACAAATGGGTGATATTGTTCGCGTTAAACCTGGCTATGCACGTAATTTTTTATTGCCTAAAGGCAAGGCAGAGCGAGCAACTGCAGACAAAGTTGAAGAATTTAAGAAAAAGCGTGCTCAACTTGAAGCTCATAACCTACAGTTAAAAAAAGAGGCAGAAGCTGTTGCTGCCAAGATGAAAGGTCTTAGCATCATTATTTTGCGCCAAGCAGGTGAAAATGGTCTTCTTTATGGATCTGTTCGTCCTCAGGACATTGCTGAAGCCGTAACTGCCGCTGGTTTTACCGTAACACGTTCTCAAGCGATTATGAGTGCACCGATTAAAGCTTTAGGTTTGCACCAAGTTCAAATCGCATTGCATCCTGAAGTTTCAGAAGCCGTTATCTTGAACATTGCTCAGACACAAGAAGAAGCTTTAGCGCAAGCAGCTCCAAAAAAATCTCAAGAGTCTGAAGAGGTTAGTGCCTAATCTTTAAATGATCCTTGTTCATAAGGTCAAAGCAGAGTACAAATATAAAAGTAGTTTGCTTTGACACTATACGAAAACTTAAAGTGGCCTTTTAATGAACATCAAGCGTTAAAATAAGAGAGCTGTCATGACAGGAAACGTTGTTGCACTCACAGAGAATAGAAATCTGCTGACACCAGCAACTCTTGAACAAGACCGCATTCCTCCCCATAATTATGAGGCTGAGCAAGCTCTTTTAGGAGCCCTGCTGCATAATAATCAGGCTTATGAGAAGATTTCTGATTTTCTTTTGCCTGAGCATTTTGCGAATGCAAGTAATGGGCGTATTTACGGTGTTATTTCTAAGCTTATTGAGCGAGGACAAATCGCAGACCCTATTACGCTTAAAAGCACTTTTGAACAAGATAATTCTCTTCAAGAGATTGGTGGAACCCAATATCTTGCACATCTCGCTGCGTCTGTGGTGTCAATTATTAGTGTCCAGCATTATGGTGAGCTGATTTATGATCTTCATTTAAGGCGCCAATTAATCGATTTGGGAGAAGACGTTGTTAATAACGCTTTTACGCCAGATGTGGAACATAATGCTCAACAGCAAATCGAAACGGCTGAGCAACGTCTTTATGATTTAGCAACGCTTGGTCAAGCAGATCGTGGGTTTGTTCCTTTTTCAAAAGCACTAACTGAATCAATCCAAATTGCCGAGCTTGCGTTTAAGCGTGAAGATAAAATTGTTGGTGTTACAACAGGCTTTAAAGATCTCGATGGTTTGTTGGGAGGTCTTCATCCTTCTGATTTGATTATTCTTGCGGGTCGTCCTTCAATGGGTAAGACAGCATTGGCAACAAATATTGCTTTCAACGCCGCTGAAGCTGGGCTAGCACAAAAGATTTATGGAGGTATCGTTGCCTTTTTCTCTCTTGAAATGTCGTCAGAGCAGCTCGCAACGCGTCTTTTAGCGCAAGAGTCAGGAATTGCTTCTGACCGCATTCGGCGTGGTGACATTCCTCAAGCTGATTTTCAAAAGTTTTTTGAAGTAAGTCGCCGTCTTGCGAACCTCCCTTTGTATATTGATGATACGCCCGCTTTGACCATTTCTGCTTTACGGACAAGGGCGCGGAGATTAAAGCGTAAGCATGGTCTGTCAATGATTGTTGTTGACTACTTACAGCTTCTTCAAGGAGCGCCTGGTGCAAGAAGTTCGGATAACCGGGTACAAGAAATTTCTGAGATTACACGAGGTCTTAAAACGCTTGCCAAAGAGCTTCAAGTGCCTGTTATTGCTTTGTCTCAGCTCTCGCGTGCTGTTGAACAGCGTGAAGATAAACGGCCTCAATTGGCTGATTTACGTGAATCAGGATCGATTGAACAGGATTCGGATGTTGTTATGTTCGTTTATCGTGAGGAATACTATGAAAGCCGCCGTGAGCCTGCACCTAACTCTGATAAACATCAAGAATGGTCAATGCGTATGAAGCAAATTTATAACTTAGCAGAAGTTATTGTCGCTAAGCAAAGGCATGGTCCCATCAACAACGTTAAATTATTCTTTGATGGCGCTTTGACCAAATTTGGTAATTACGTTGAATCGGAAAAAGTGCCCCATGGTTTTCGCTAAACAAGAAATTATAACACCTTCTATTTTAGAAGAAGTTCCACTAACAGCAACTTCTGTTGTTGTGGTTGATCTTCAAGCGATTCAGCATAATTACTTACACACCAAAAAACACCTTAAAGCTGGATCTCAGATTGCCGCTGTCGTGAAAGCAGACAGTTATGGCCTTGGCATGAACCAAGTAGCTCAAGCTCTTTATGCGCAAGGATGCCGCGTTTTTTGTGTCGCGTTTCTTGAGGAAGGGATGAGACTTCGTCAAGGCTTGCCTTATCAAGATGCTAAGATTTTTGTTTTTTGTGGTGTTTTAGCAGGGACCGAAAATTACTTTATTGAAGCGAATTTAATCCCCGTTCTCGTGGATCGAGAACAAATTAAGCGCTGGTCAGACTTTGCAAGGTTAAAAAATAAAACTTTATCAGCCGTCTTGCATGTTGATACAGGAATGATAAGAAATGGCATTTCTTTTCAAGATGTTATGAAAATCAGTCAAGATTCTAGCTTGTTGGGTTCTTTTAATCTCGAGATGATTATAAGCCATCTTGCAAGCAGTGATGAAATTGAGAATCCTCAAAATGAAGAACAAAGGCAAGCTTTTGAAAGAGCTCTTAAGATGTTGCCTAAAGCACCTGCGTGCCTTGCAAACTCAAATGGAATTGCTTTAGGAGAAGGCTATCATTATGACTATGTCAGACCTGGTTTAGGGCTTTATGGATATGCAAATCCTTATCCTGAAGTTGATCAGCTAAAACCAAGTTTGTCTATTTATGGGCGCATTGTGCAGCTGCAAGATGTCCAGCCAGGCCAGACTGTGGGCTATAACGCAACCTATACGTGTACAACCCATAAACGCTTAGCTACTTTAGGAATAGGCTACGCAGATGGGATTATACGCGAACTCTCTAATAAAGGGCATGCCTATATCGGTGGCATGGCAGCACCTGTAATTGGTCGAATTTCAATGGATTTTATGATGGTCGATGTGACAGATATTCCAGTCTCATTATGTCATGTCAATGCTTGGGCCACACTTTATTCAACAGCGCAAAATCTAAGAGAAATGGCTTATCTCGCAGGAACGGCGCCCTATGAACTACTAACAAGTCTAGGGCAACGGAGCCATCGGGTTTATATTGAAATAGTATGATATCACTCAACACAGTAATAAACTCTTTAGCTAATTGAATAGCTGTTTATAGTAAACCTGCAAAACTTAAATCTTCATGTAAAAAATAGGATTAAACAGTATTAAGGCTTAAAAGGTATTGACTTGCTTCAATGAAATCTAAAATAGGTTGGTAGTCTGCGTACAAATTAAAAGAATTTATTCTAATATGAATGGAAATGATGTTAGTTAATTTTTCAACATATTCCTTAAGTAATGGTAAGCCTTTATCCTTTTCTTCTATTGTTATCGGAATGTAGGCTTTAGCATAGGGAAACTCTAATCGAATTAAAAATTTACATTCTTCGTGATCACCTTTTTCCCAAGCTGATAAGAGTTTTGAATCATCAATAGATGTACTTTTATCGGAAGGATTGCTAGCAGTCTCTGATGCATTAATAGTGCATGATAAAGAATCAGGTGACCATTTTGATAACAAGCAACGTGAATGAACTAAATTTAAAATCAATTTATAGTCTGTTTCTAGGCTAAAAACACCGGCTGCAATATGGCTAGCAATGCTTGAGTCTAAAATTTCCATATATCTTTTGCATTCTTCTAAATCATATTGAGGTCCAGAGCCAATGACATTATTTGGTCTCAAAGTCCAATCTTCCAGAGATTTAAAAGGCCTGCTTATATTTGGTGCGTTAGTAGGACAGTATTCTCCTATGAGATAGCGAGCTCTATCATCTTGTTTAAAGTACCAAACTTTCATAAGTTCCGTACACGCTATCCTCATTTGAAACGAGCTCTTACGTTGAGCTTTTTGGGAATTTCCAAAAATTAATGATGGCAGGAAAGAAAAGATTATTTCAGCATCATCCTGACTATGAGTAGACTTAAAATTTTGTTCATATTGACGATTAATCATAGTTGCTAAGTATAAAGCGACAAGATAAGGCTGGCCAACTTTAAGGAGAGTCTCTAGAGAGGATGGAAGCGTAGTGGGATGGCATTCCTCTTCACGAGAAGAGGTACTCAAAGTCGATGCTAGGCGAGACGTACGATAGTCATAGACTAATTGGCGGTAGTCAGAATTAAGTCGAATGGTTTCTCTTTTTTTGAACAAGAGACGGCTATTTTGATCAAGCTTAAAATAATCTAGGAAAACTGACCATAGAAGTTCATCGCTATTACGGGTGTGTCTATTCCTAACTTCAAAGTCAGCTAAAAAACTATCTAGATTAATAGTATCTTCTTGATTTTTGCCTCTAAAAAGATTGAACCATGCTAAAAAATCTTGCGTTGTTTCCGGTAGAGAAAGACTTTTATCTTGGGTAAGTTTCCTGACCAAATGGGAAGTCATCCTAATCTTAAAGAATGTACTTAAGTCAGCCTGAACAAGAGTATATTTAACTAAGTCATTGGGTAAAGCTAAACTTATACTTGCTGGTAGGTTGCTACTAAATAAAGTTTCTTGTGTTTCAGTAAAAGAGGTTTTTTGTGCTTTTTGAGAAAAATCATCAGAAATATGTTCATCCGTAGAGGGTTTTAAGCTCGTAGAGGTGCAGTATCCTTTACCAAAAGAAAAAAAAAGGATAGTAAAAAGAATAAAACGATAAGCCTTCCAGCTAAAGAATGAGCGCATTATAAGTTCCAGTTTAATTTAATAAACAGTGTTTATATATTTTGTATACCCAACAGCTCAAATTTTACTAGCTCATCAAAGTTCATTTTTCCGGTTAACCTTATAGAATTTTTTTAGCTTTCTTTTAAGCTTATCCGCTTCGCTTTTAAGCCTTTTTGCTGTGGTAGGATTAATTTTGCTTAAATAATTTTTAGCGCTTAAATAAGATGCTATTATGTTTTGATAATCTATGACTTCTGCTTTATCTCCTATAAACTCTAGAAATTGGTTATAATGAAAAATAGCACGGTCACAAAAATTATTTGCTTCGATAATGTCAGACGGCATCGAGCAGACTGCAATATTCAAGCAAGCGTCACCATAATATCGCATGACAAGGATACTAATTGGCTGTCTTTTTTGAGATAAATAACGCTCTAAAAGATTTGCTTGTTTCTTGTAAAGTTCCTTAGCTACTAAAGGATTTTGATCCTTTATATCCTCTGCTGCTTTATAATATTCGCAAGAAGCTTGATTATAAAGTTCTTCTAGATAGCCGCAGGATACACTTAAACTTAAAATAGTCTGTCTTAAAGTATTAAGATCTAAGGTCATTGATAAAATTTTATTTTCATTTAATTTTATCTGTTCTTCGTATTGATTAAACCAATCTTCTAGTTCTGGAAAAGCCATCTCTAAATCTTGACTAAGGATTTGCTCAAACCTTTTAAGTAGTTTGTCAATGACATCACCAAATTCGCCTGTGCCTTTAGGATCTTGGGTGCTTACGACTTTACTAGCATGGGCTAAACCACTCGCTAAATAAGCTTGTATGATTTCTTCTTTTTGACGAAATTCTTCAACACTGAAAGAAGGAATTTTAAAAGGAATGGCTTCATGCATTACAGACTCTGAAGAATCTAAAGGTCTTCTTTTTGTAGCAGGCTCTATTTCCTCTAAACTATATTGTTGCGATTGATGTGGGACTTGGAAATTTGTTGAAGAGATATCTGAAGGCTCAGAAGAGAGGGCCTTGTGAGAGAATAAAAGAGAGAAGACAAGAAGGGTATAAATTCGAAGTTTAGCTGATAAAAACATTATTTTTTCTTATGAGTATATTATTTATATTTCTATTTTATAAAATGTTGTTGGCTTCTAGCACAATAGAATTGTCCTGTAAATAGTTGTCTTTATGGAATTAGTTTTATTTTTTGATTTTAACCTGTTGTTGAAGCAATTTTAGACATTCTTAAAGATAAACTACGAAATCTACTAAAATATTCTTTTTGCCTTTTTTCAAAGTGCTTGATTAAGTGCTTCTCGCTTGGAAATTTGTAAGCATATAACTGTGCTATTAATGAGTAAGCTTGAGCTACTTTTTCAAACTCTTGTGCAGTCGCTTTATCTTTTAAATGTTCAAGCCAAAGAGTGTAAAACTGTAATGATTTTTCAAAAAATTCATTCTTAGAAGAACTTAAAAAAACCTTTATAACTGCAGCATTCCAGCAAGAATCAGCAATTATAAGATAATTTTTATCAGAAGGTTTCTCAGAAGATTCAACGCTATGCCAACCAAGATTGCTAGCAACTTCATAAAGCTCAATTGCTTTAAGGGGGTCTTTTAATTGAATCAAGGCTGCAATTGTTGAATAGGCAACAGCTTTCGACAACAGAACAGATTGCATGTTTAAATCGTAAATACATTCCTGCAGAGGGATCGTCAAAATTACCTGTCGACCTACTGTAAGACTATAAACAGTTCTTCTAGAAAAGGTGTGAGGTTTTAAAGTATGAGGTTGTTTATCAAAACAGTCTGCTTTGTAAGAAAGAATGGCTGCTACAACTGGAGATTTTTGTATTATTAGTTTTGAAGCATTAAAGAATAGTAATGAAATTAAATTAGACATCATAGGGTTATTATTTTTTCCTTTGTTTAAGTTCCAGTAATAACTTAATAAGGTTGCTGCTAATTCAAAGAGTTGGCTTGCTTTTTCTGGTTTGTGTTGTGCAAGAGAAAGAGCTGTGATCCAACATATTCCTGCACCTAGTACATAATCCTCTTCTGATATCACACCTGCGAAGAGTTTTATTCGATTCATATAATGTTGAGCCGCTCTCTCATAGAAAGTACTCGCTTCGTCTGGATTCTCTTTTTCTAAAGTGACTGCTTTTTTCCAAGCATTGATAATGCAAGGTATATGTTGCTCAGGAGTTAAGTGATCTTCAACATATATTAATTCTTCTGGCAGTATTTTTTCTTTTTTTAAAGGTTGTTCTCTTGGCAAAGGTCCAGGATTACTTAAAAGAATGGTTTTTCTTTTTCCCTTTTCAACCTCTTCTTGAGAAGAAGCAAAAGTATTTTGGAATGTAGAAAATATAAAAAGTAAAGTCAGTCCGTAGGGTATTAATTTGAAATAAGATGCCATTGCGAATTGACTAAGAATGTTCGGGTTTTTGATGGGTCCACCAAGCTTCATGGAGGTCATGGAAGTGGCAAAGTATTTTCTCAACATGCAAACAAATCTCGCATTGGTCAGAAAACATAAGATGAATTTCACCCTTTTTATCGCCATGAATTGTTAAAAGATTAAGCGTTTTAGTAGGATCGTTAAGATTGAGGCCTTTATGACGCACATTATGAACATGCGAAAAATGTAGCCCAGCATGTACACGCGAGTAAAGTGGTGTTCCGGTATCCACTTGAGGGGCGACTTCCCAACAAAAACGGTTTGCAAGAATACTAAAGTACTTACTATTTTTATCATAGTAAAAGGCTGTCATTGGAATAAGGCTATCTTGCAGATAAGCCCCCATAATTTTAAGGTCCTGGTGGTCCTCAGCCCGCAGCTTTAAAGGTTTGTGCTGTTTCTGAAATGTCATGTGTTGAGCCCTCCCTGACTCGTTCAATAATAGCGCCGCAAGCACTGAGCTTATTTTCCAATTCTTCGTAACCACGATCAAGATGATAAACGCGGTTGACCATTGTTTCTTCTGAAGATGACAGTGCAGCTAAAACCAAAGAAACAGATGCTCTAAGATCCGTTGCCATTACAGGCGCACCTTTGAGATGTTGCGTGCCCTTTATGATCGCTGTGTTTCCTTTAATGGTAATATCTGCGCCCATGCGTGCAAGCTCTGGAACATGCATAAAACGATTTTCAAAAATAGTTTCCGTAATGAAGGATACTCCTTCAGCAACACAGGCGAGAGCCATAATTTGGGCTTGTAAGTCTGTTGCAAAACCTGGATAAGGATCTGTCACAATTTCTGCAGCTTGAAGACGGCGTGATGGTCCTTTTGCTATGAAACCTTGGTCTGTCTTTTTAAAAGACATCCCCATCATTTCAAGGGTTTGAGAGGCGGTTGGAATGAGGTCTAAATTAGTGCTAATAAGCTCAATTTCACCTCCAGTAATGCCTGCGGCCATGGCATAAGTGCCGGTTTCAATACGATCAGGTAAGACAGAGTAACTTGTGCCGTGAAGACTTGAAACGCCTGTGATTGTAAGTATAGGGGTTCCAATACCTTCAATTTTAGCGCCCATAGTTTGAAGGCAGCGCGCGAGGTCGGTGACTTCTGGTTCGACAGCACAGTTTAGCAGACGTGTTGTTCCTTGTGCTAAAACTGCTGCCATAAGGATGTTTTCAGTGCCTGTAACGGTTATAGTAGGGAATGAAAATTCAGCGCCTTTAAGGCCATTTTTGGCTTGCGCAATTACATAGCCATCTTCAAGCGTAATATCAGTCCCTAAAGCTTCTAATCCTTTAAGATGAATATCAACAGGGCGGCTTCCAATTGCGCAGCCTCCGGGAAGCGAAACTTTCGCGTATCCTAGCCGTGCGACAAGAGGACCTAACACAAGAACTGAGGCACGCATTTTACGGACGAGATCGTATGGTGCTTCAGGAAGAATAGGCCCTTGCGCATGAAAAGTTGCTTGATGATCGCCGACAGCTTCGCCTTTATAAGTAGTTTTAACGCCAAGGTGGCTTAGGACGCTTCCTAGCGTAAATACATCGGCTAATTGAGGAAGATTTTTTAGGATCAAAGGTTCGTTTGTAAGCAAGCTTGCACACATCAGTGGCAAGGCAGCATTTTTTGCGCCAGAAATACGTATTTGACCAGTAAGGGGGCGACCCCCAATAATTTTAATCTTATCCATTTGCTTTTACGACCTGTGGTAAAGTTACACCGAGTTGACCCATATATTTTCCTGATCGATCTTTATAAGAGATTTCGCAGGCTTGCTCTCCTTTGAGGAAAAGAAACTGACAAGCGCCTTCATTCGCATAAATCTTAGCGGGCAGGGGCGTCGTATTTGAAAATTCTAATGTGACATGACCTTCCCACTCGGGTTCTAAAGGCGTCACGTTGACGATAATGCCACAGCGAGCATAGGTGGATTTCCCAAGACAAATCACTAAAACATCCCGTGGAATCTTAAAGTATTCAACGGTTCGAGCTAAAGCGAAGCTATTAGGGGGAATGATGCAGACATCTGTGATACGATCAACAAAGCCATTGTGATCAAAATTCTTTGGATCAACAGTTGCACTATCAACATTCGTAAAAATCTTAAATTCATTGGCAACGCGGGCGTCATACCCAAAGGAAGAAAGTCCATAAGAAATCATACCTTGACTTTGCTGACGCTCAACAAAGGGCGTAATCATCTGCTGATCAAGCGCTGTTTTGCGGATCCATTGATCGGAAAGGATGGACATATGTCTCTCTAGTCGTTGAATTCAATTTCTTGCATGCTAATAGAATTTTTCCAAAAAGGGGAGAAAAATCTGTAAGAAAAGGAAAAAAGTTTTGGTTCTAGCGAGGTACTTGATATCCTGATGGTTAAGAGGAATTCAAGTAGCCATTTTCCTTTTAAGATCAAAAAAAACGGCTACTAAAAGTTAACAAACCGTAATTTTAATCAATGTTTTCTTTACCAAGTTCATTATAAGCGGGGAGATAAATTCCTTCTTGCTCGAAAGCTGATAAGCTTGGAAGATAAACCATCCATATATTATTTACTTCAGAGGGGGAGTTATGCTGGCCTATGATCATCGTTCCATCCGCACTTAAGAAAACATTTTCATTTTGGTTTGTAGTTTTTAAGGATTTATTGAGAACAGTTTTTGGGAATAAATCAGCAAGGAAGAAAGCATCTTTTTCACCTATCTTGATAACAATTTGTTTTACACAATTTCTTTTAGAAAATCCAACAATTACATTGCCATTCTTGCTCATTCCAAGACTCGAACTAGCATCTTCATCTTTAAAAAAATTTAGAATCTTAGGCTGTTCATTTTCCCATATACATGCTCTTCTATCACTTGAACTATGTTTATTATAGACAACCCCAATGATTTTGCTACCATCATGGTTACAAAACATAGGAAGGTCTGCAAAACCATCAATAGAAGATGTAAGAAAACTTACTGTTCCTTTTTTCATAATAAAAGCTTTATACAATTGAAAATCAGAGCCTATTATGACAGTTCCATCGAAGTTAATTCCTGTAATTATACAAGCTTTTACACTCTCATCAAAAATTCGAGGTGATTCATCTATAGAGGTCCATATTGCAGGATACTGTTGCTCATCCTGTGGAGTGCGGTTCGCATGAATGCCGGCAATTACGCAACCATTTCCACTGACCTTAAAAGGTAAAACAGTTAAATCTTGGTTTGAAACTTTAAGAGGATGTAACCTTCTATCTTGACCAGACCAGAATACAGGCTTAACACCACTTGTTCCTATAATAATACTTCCATCATGGCTTATTGACGATGCAAAGCTTGTATCTTGCTCGTCCAAACATTCTAAAAGTTCAAAATTTTTTTCTGAAGTCCAAGAAAATGCTTTCTTAATGCTATTAATTTTTGCAGTTCCAATTAACTGTGTACCATTCGCATTCGAGCCTAAAACAGTGACATCTGACCAACCTGAAGGACACTTAAACTCATGAAGATCAGGTGTCATTAAATCCTTAATGACTTGCTTGCCGTCTGGTTTTTGTTCTCCATCGAGAGCTCTGTATCCTGGGAATCTTTTCGCATATTGTTCCCAAAGATTAGGATCAGAATTTAGGAATTCCAATTCTGTGCAAGTAGAGGCTAAAGAAATGCAGTCTTTAATGCGAGCGCATTCAGCAATGTGTATAAGAATTTCAGGAGGAAAATGGGGGAGGTGGCAAGAGGATGGCTGATTTTGCTGAGAGTTATCTTTTTCTGTCCTTACTAAGTCGGTTGATACGCTAGGAAAAGAAATTGCTAGCAGAGTAGCGCCAGCATAAAAAGATTTGAGAAGTATTTTAAACATTTAATAAACCTTTTTAAATAATATTTTTGCGCAAACTTGTATTAAAAATGTCAAAAAGTCAATAAAAAACTTGATTGAATAATAAAGTGAAAGTCAGAAAACAAGAAGCAAGCAGCCGTTTTTCCGAATATTTAGGAAAACGGCTGCTTGAAGGTATTACCCGTGGAGGATTGAAAAAATAATTATTTTCTTAGAAATCTTTGATTAAACCAGCCCTTAACCGCCTGAAATAGTGAAAAGCTTTCTGAGGGTAAACTTTCCTCTAAGGTTGAGGCAGGACTTGATGGGGCTTCCTGATGCGTAAGCGGCTTTTTAGGCAGCATTTCTAATCCTTGTTCCCTTGGATTTGTGATTATTATTGGCGTATTACCATCTATTTTAATCTGATTTGTCTTTATCACAGCTATAGCTTCAGGATGGCGTAAGTCAAAGCATCCCTGTAAGACTTCGTCACTATCGTCTGATCTTTGAGCAGCTATGCAAATAGGGCTTTCTCCCAAATCACAATCTGCATCAACTATTTGATAGATAGTTTTTGTGCATCCTTGATAATATGAGGAAATCTCTTGTTTCGTTTTTCCTGGGCTCAAGCTTTCTTGGTAACCTTCTTCTAATTTATTATCATCATCTAACGCAAAGGTTGCAGCTCCACGAAAAACCTTTGAGTGTATTGTCGAAGCGGGATCAAGTAGAGGATAACACGAAAACGTTTTACCGGGTTTACGTACCTTTATCTCACATGATGAAAATCTAAGAGAATCTGACTCAGGACACTGTGCCGTCTCCGTCACAATTACTTCATCTCTTGCGCAAATTTTAGTGTGATAGATTATCTGTAAAATATCAGCTTCTGGTGGGTTTTTAGAAGTATTTTTAGTTTCCATAATTCGAATACGTACCATTTCAAGAGCATTATAATCTTTTTCACAATGGATTCGCATCTCTTCATAGGACAGTGGTGTATATGGAATTTTTCTACAATTAAATGTAAAAAAAGAATGTGGATAATAGTCATGAAAACTTACTGTAGATTCCTGCATACATGCATCATATCCACCATCATGAGGTACAGTATCAAATTCAAACATTCCAATTTCTACAATTGATGTAAGATTAGCTTGCGGATTACTTGGATGACGCGTTATAGAAGTTGCCCTAGTACTGATACGTGAAAGATCTCCAAGATGTTCTCGACACTCTTGAACATTTCTAAAAGTTGCCAAACAACCGCTTGCAGTATCTATATTGATTGGACCAACTCTTTTCCATCCTAGATAATAATTGGACAGATCATGTTTCAAGAACTCACAATAAGATCCGCTTGATTGTTCGACAATGTTTACTTTGTTGAGGATAAATTTCCTTAGTTCCGCTGCGCTTGCCATTGGTACCTCAGCAGCGAAGTAAACCGCTGTTGACAGCATTAAAAGGTTTAGACCTTTTTTAACATAAGTATCTGCCCTTATAAAGCGAGCCATATCATAAACTTGTTTACCAGATTTGGCCCTATTAACGGTTGTCAAAACAAGGGGAAGAACAGGTAGTTCTTGTCCTAAACTTGTGTGACCAACGACGATAGAGCCAGCAAGAGTGAAGGCAGAAAGAGGGTCACTTTTTGCCGCGCTAAGCATTCTTTTAAATTTGTCAAAGGTATAAGAAATAATTCCGTCTTTCTGAACTTGGTCTATTTGAGAAGTATAAAAATCTTGAGCTTCTCCATCAATAAAAGGCTCAAAAAGAGACTTAGTAAAATCTATTGGCATGCGCATTACTATGGTGCGCCAAAGAAGTGGTTTTATTGATTCTTCAGCTTCGCTAGGGCTCGCATGGAGATTACTTCCAGTAAATAAAATGCTTATAAGGTTTAGAAGCAATAAACTTTTTTTAAGCGTTTTAAGTAAGGAGGATTTTTGCATTTTAATGGTTTTTCATGAGATTAATTACCTTTTGTCAAAAGTTATAAACATATGTTAGAATTGTCAAGGTGAATAGTTTTTCAAGATTATATAGGAAAAAATACTTTGTGAGGTTTCTGGCGGAGCTCTTGAAAGAGATTAAGCTTTGTCCTTACCTTCTATCTCAATTGCAAATTGATATGGAGAGAAATCTTCTAATCAGGCAATCAAGAAAACCGCTGTTGGTGTTTGAGTTCCTTTAAATGAGGATCGTTGATTATAGAGCTCATTTTATAAAAGGTAGTTTTAAATTATAAATCGAGGGGCCAAAATATAAAAGCTATTAGCACTTAAATGCTAGCTGAGGCTCGTCCATTTACTCATTAGGTGTAATTCCTACATCACTCGCATTTTTAATCAATGAATTTTTGATCTTTAATTCGCTTAATTTGATTGCGAGGGTTTTTTTCCAATCGCTTCAAGATTTCTTCTGCCATTTCAGATGGAAGAGAATCGAGTACACTAGATTGTGTTGGTTGTTGAATCGGAATAAATGTGGTCTTGTTAGGATCTTTGAGTTCTTCGTGAATAGTATGAATTGGAATATAGGCTGGTTTGGTGGATTCTTTTTTAGTAGGTTTTTTTATCTCGTCCAAAGCAGAATTTGTTCCCCAGCAAATCGCAAAATTTTGTAAAAATATTAAATTTATTAAGAAGAATGATTTGATTTTCATTTAAACGCCCCTTTAATTCTAAGAATTAATACTATTTTACATAGTGCTTATATCACTAAAATTTGTTTAATTCAATTAAGACTAAAAGTCAAGTTTTTATAGTTTATTAAATTATTATGTCAAAAGTTTATATTTTTAAAACCCTATTTCTTCCTTTTATATTTATGCTCTTTTTTTCTTCAAAATTTAGCCTATTAAGTCACTGACTATTTTATTAAAAAGAAATATGATGATGAGTATAAGTATTACTACAAATAATTAAAGAGATTAAATCAATCTTCTTGAACAGCTAGAAAACACCTTTTTCAATAAGTTTTATAAAAGGGCAGCCATTTCTGTGTATAATCATAAAAACGGCTGCTTGAAGATATTAACCGTGGGGCAAGATATTATCTTGTTTATCAAAGCCAATTACTTTTACACCTGGATTAAAAGGAGGCAAAGAGGTTAAGGAATTGAAGCTAATATCGATAGATCGAAGATTAGTGAGAAAAGTCAATTCTTCGGGCAAAGTTTTTATACCACAGTTTCTAAAACTTAATATTTCAAGCTTTATTAAAGGGCCAAAAAAACTTACTGAGCGAGAATCAATAGAGAACGATTGTGAGAAAAAAAGTTCTCTAAGGTTTGTGAGTCGACTAAATTCATTAGGGAAGTTGTTTAAGCCATTATTTTCTAACTTTAAGCTTTGAAGTTTTGGTAAAGAGCAAATGAGGCTTAATGAATGAGGATCATTATTTTTATTCCTAATATTTTCAAATCTTGTAAGATTTGTAAGTCGACTAAATTCATTAGGTAATCTTTTTAAGTTATTATTTTGTAACTTTAAGCTTTGAAGTTTTGGTAAAGAGCAAATGACACTTAATAAATCAGCATCATGAATATAATTATATGATAAATCAAGGTGTTCGAGATGTATAAGATTGCTTAATTCATCTGGTAAATCTACAAAAGAATAACGAAGTATATTTAACTCTTTTAACTTCCTAAAGTAAAAGATAGTTTTTGGAAGAGAACTATGATCGAGCTTATTATTCTCGTGAATAAAGACTGTGGCCTTTTCTTTAACTTTATTAGAATAAGCCTTGCTAGTTATCATTATCCTGCCAACAATGGTTCCTTTTGAATAGGATAAAATGTCACCTATAATGTCATCAGGTAGTGTCGGAAGTAGAGCTTGTTGAGGATTTTGCGAAGGAGCAGATGCGACCATGCGTTGAGGTCGAGCAGCTTCTTTTACGAGCAAAGGCGTAAAACTGCCCCAGCTGGGTGAGAAGCCTTGAGATAAGAATAAAGTAATTGCAAGCAGACGTATTAATTTCATTATAAAAACCTGGAATTAATAGTGTAATATTTTTAGTTACAGGGTGTCTTTTAGTTTAGTTGAGACAAAAAGTCAAATTATTCCGGATTGTCAGGTAATTAACGAAGAAAATTTTGTATTTTTAAAGCTATCGTTTTACTTTAAATTCAAGCATCTATATTATATCATAATAATATTATATAAGTAATTGATTTTATTTATAAAAATACTTTATTTTTTAATCAATTTTTCTTGATATTTGTAGCATATTATGGTAGCCTAGTAAGTAGATGGTAAGAGATGAAATTTACTTCCTTGCAGGTTACTACAAAAAGCCCGCAATCCTCTTCAAAAAGTTCTCTAAATTCCGTCGAAAAAACAAAGAATGAGCGCGAAAAGCTCATGAAAAGTTCACTTAACGTTCTTTTTGAGCGAATGCCCTCTCTTTGCCTCGTGAAAGGAGGTGGAAAAGGGGGGCGTGAAAGGTGATTATCACTGTGCGTGACAGGCATGCTGAGGAAAGGGTGAAAGATACCTTAAGGAACAAGACAAAGGGAACTTAGAAGAGGAACTGCGTCTTAAAGCTTAAGGAAAAAAGAGAAAGCTTGCGTTCGGTAAGAAGAAGAGGACCGCCAGCTTTCATAAAGAGCAACGATATAAAGAAAGGAATAAAAGTGTCGTAGGTAAATAAATAACAGAAACAAGAGCAATGTGGCTTATAGCCACGAGCTCAATAAACAAACAATAAAGAAAATAAAAAAAACAAATAATTAAACAAATTTAAACAGGGAGTTATCATGAAAAATTATTTTAAAATGTTAGGGAACGTATGGCCAAAATTAAGTGGTCAAAAAAGACAAGAAGAAAAAGCAAGCAGTGTTGGCAAACTGATTGCGTTAAACCAAGTAGGACGGCCACAGTGGACACCGCGACAATATGAGGCGCTAACGGCCGAAGGTTATCAAAAAAATATCATCGTCTATCGTGCCGTGAGCTTGATTGCGCGAGGGGCGGCGAGTGTGCCTTGGCGACTGTACAAAGATAATGAAGAGCTTTTGGAACATCCACTTTTGACGCTTTTACAACAACCAAGCCCACGCCAAGGAGGATCAGCCTTTGTTGAAGCTGTGCTGTCATACCTTTTACTTGCGGGAAACAGCTATATTGAAATTGTTTCGGACATGAAGGGGAAACCAGCAGAGCTATATCCTTTAAGACCGGATCGCGTGCAAGTTCTTCCAGGCGCATCAGGTGTACCGCAAGCTTTTGAATACACAGTGAATGGCGTAAAACGTCTTTTAAATGTCGATCCATCGACTGGTTGGTCGCATGTATTGCATTTGAAACTGTTCCATCCGTTGAATGATTGGTATGGCATGAGTCCGATTGAAGCCGCAGCTTGCTCGATTGATCAGCACAATACGGTGGCAAGCCATAACTTGGCCTTACTGCAAAATGGGGGACGGCCGTCTGGAGCACTGATGGTGGGAAGGAATGATCGCTCATTGTATCTAACCGAAGAGCAGAGACAAGAACTGCGTGAGAATGTGCGGGAGGTCTATCAAGGCAGCGATAATGCTGGGCGGATACTTGTATTAGAGGGAGATTTTGAATGGCAAGAGATGGGACTTTCTCCAAAAGATCTTGACTTCATTGAAGGTAAAAGTATGACTGCACGCGAAATTGCGCAAGCCTATGGTGTGCCGCCAATGCTTGTAGGCGTACGAGGAGATGCCACCTTTTCCAACTATCGTGAAGCGCGTTTTCATTTATGGGAAGATACCATCTTGCCGCTTTTGGATTACTTTACGGATGAACTCAATCGATGGCTAGCACCACAGTTTGAGCCAGGGTTACGTCTTGCCCATGATGTAGATCGCATCCCAGCGCTTGCACAACGTCGAGAAGATGCGTGGTCTAAAATCGCCAATGCTTCTTTTCTGACGATGAATGAGAAACGTCATGCGGTTGGCTATGTTCCCGTGGCCAATGGCGATCAGATTTAAGCACGGATTAGAAAGGATAATACGATGAAACTAAATAAAATTTCTTATCCAATTGAGCTTAAATTCCTTGCGGAAGAGGGCGTTTTTGAAGGTTATGCCAGCGTGTTTGAACATCTAGATGATCAAGGAGATCGTGTATTAAAAGGCGCTTTTATGGATTCTTTAAAGTTTTGGTGGCATTCAGGCCAAGCGCCAAAGATGTTGTGGCAGCATGATCCCACACAGCCAATCGGTGTATGGGAGTCGATGGAAGAAGATGGCCATGGGCTACGTGTAAAAGGGCGCTTGCTGTTGGAGTTACAACGCGGACGAGAGGCATATGCCCTTATGAAAGCAGGCGTTGTTGATAGTCTTTCAATTGGCTATCGAGTGCTTGAGGCGCGTCCAGGCCTTAAATCTGGAGAGCGTTTATTAAGCAAGCTTGAATTACATGAGATTTCGCTGGTGACTTTTCCAGCCAATGATCGGGCAAAGATTACGCAAGTGAAGAATTTGTTTGGCCAAGATTTTGATGTTGTTCAACGGATCTATGCGCTGGTGTCTTTGTTGAAGGATTGGAATTAGGAGGCAGGGAAAGATGCGAATATCCAAGAAAAATTTTAGAAAATCGCCTACAAAAAGTCTTTATTTTAAGGTGAGAAGTTTTTTTATCCTTCTGTCTTTTTTGACATGTTTCATAAATCTTGATATAATTAAACTAAGTTTAGCTAAGGTTAAAAATATGAAGCACGTGAATATTCATGAAACGAAGACCCATCTTTCTCATCTCCTTGAAGAAGTCATGCAAGGGGAAGAAGTCGTGATTTGTAAAGCAGGGCATCCAATTGCCCGACTAATTGCATATCATTCTTCTCCAAAAGAGAGGACGCCAGGCTTTTGGCAGGGAAAAGTTAAAATATTTGCGGATTTTGATGAACTTCCTTCTTCGGTGATTGCCGCGTTTAAGGGAGAAAGCGAGTGAAGGTTCTTTTGGACACGCATATCCTTTTGTGGTGGTTAGGAGACGTATCTCAGCTTGAAGAAAAAGAGCTGCGTCTTCTTAAAGATCCGCGTAACGCGGTTTATGTCAGTAGCGTCAGTGCTTGGGAAATTTTTATTAAGAAATCTCTGGGCAAACTGAAAGCCCCCGATAATCTCGAAGAGGCAATTCGAGCAAGCGATTTTCAGGTGCTTCCTATGACTATTGCTCATGCATTGGGAATTGAGAAGCTTCCCAATTATCATGATGATCCTTTTGATCGTATGCTCATTTCCCAAGCGCTATGTGAGGGATTAACATTCCTCACGCGTGATCTGCGGATCAAGCGTTATGATGTGAAGATGTTAAAAAATTAACGTGAAGAAGAGGATGAACTTTCGCTTGGTGTATCCTTTTCCTCAAAATTAAGATTGTCTTCTAGAAATGTTTTAACCTCTGAAACAACTTTATCAATTAATTCGGGAGCGTCTTTAAAACATGTTTTAGCTTCAGCTAGAGCATCGGCTAAAATATTTTTGCATATAGCATTTTGTTCTGCAGATGTTTTTTTCATCGCTTCTATGACGGTTGATTCTAATTTAAGCAAAAATCCTTGTAGAAACTTCTTTGGATCGGGAGAAGATTCAGCGTAGTCATCAATTTTAACACCTTCAAGATAACCTTGTAGAACGGTTGCGATGCGTTGTGTTTTTCCAACATCACAAACGCGATGTTTATCATCTTCAATACATTGCCCTAAAGCCTTTACAAGACTCTCTTTAAGAATTTCTTGCTCATGATCCTTGTACTGGCGCGTGATAATCCACCAAACCCGAGTCAAGAGAGTTTTCACAGAAACACGCGTTTTATCATCAAGTATTATATAGTCTTTATCTTCCATAATGCTGAAGTGACTTAATCCTGGGGCATGCCCTGAAAGCGTTGTAAAAGCATTATCTATTTCGTTCATAGATTTGCCTTTGCGTTCAAAAGAAAGGTAGCGTTCTGAACTCTGCAGGTTTGTTAGATAAGTGATCAGCTCTACAATCATTTCTTCATCACTAATCTCTTGCCCTTTGAGATGCTTATAAATAACGTCAATAGCTTGCTTTGTTTTAGGTATACGTCCGCTTCTCATAACATTTTCTGTATCGACTTGTGGATTTTGAATGGCCGCAGGAATTGCTGGACCTTCTCCAATGAATAGCTGGGTATAATCAATTTGAGGTACATGCAAATTTATATGAAAATTGTGTATTAATAGATCCAGTTCTTCCTGCTCATAAAACCTATTTCGCAAGTTATAAAATGAAGAAAGGGTAAAAACACGCCTATTTAAAAAACGCTCTATATAAGAGTTATAAGTTTCTGCATCTACGCGCCATTTTTCCCTTTTAAGAAATTTTTTCATCTCTTCTTTATCTGGATCAGGTGCACCACCACTTAAACCGACCGCCATCGAAGAATAAGTCTGTTTAAGATAAGGATTTGAAGAAGAAGAGGTTAAATCAATTGGTTCAATTTCTGATGAGCGTGTTGCCAGTAAGGACTGTGATAACAATCTATTGTTTCTGAGTATATTTGAATCAATTCTTTCATTAACTCTCTGCAAAGGTATGTGAGATAAAGTAATGTCTTGATCATCTGTTATAGGCTGTAAGGTGGGGGTAGAAAAGGAAGACTTGAGAGAGGGAGCGACTGGAGATATAAAAGAATAAGAAACAGCCGTGGGTTGGGATGTTAATCTTTCTTCTTGTTCATCTTGAAAACTATCACGAGGCTCACAACAAAAAGTTTCAGTAAAAGATGTAAAAGCGACAAAAAAAGAAACTAGTATTCTCATAAAGGTACATTCATTTTATTAATAAAATTGCTTTACATAACCAAATAAAGACCAAAAAGTCAATTTTTTCTTACATAACCAAGAAAGAATTTCTGGTTTTTGGCAAGGATAAGTGAAGATTTTGATGAACTTCCTTCGCCTGTGATTGCTGCTTTTAAAAGGAAAAGAGATGAGGGTTCTTAAAGACCCACGCAATACGCAAGCATTGTGTGAATGGCTAGCATTCCTTAGACGTGATCAGCGGATCAAGCGTTATGATGTGAAGGTTTTGAAAGGTTAATTAAGGAAAGTTTTTTCAGGGAAAGAATTTGTTTGGCCAAGATTTTGATGTTGTTCAACGGATCTATGCGCTGGTGTCTGTGATCAGGGATTGAAGTTTGTGAGATGTTTGAAGGGCCAAGCTTCTTTGAACGAAGCTTGGTTATTTTATTCTTTCTGGATCATTTATCCATGTGTTGAACCCGATCCGTTCTTTTTAGATTCACCTTTAATTGATCCAAATATCTTGTTAAATTCTTCTTTACTTTGAAATTTATTGCGTCCCATGCAGGAAGACATATCTTCCTTTGTAAGACCCCGAGCTGTTTCCATATGCTCTGCAGCGGTTGGGTCATATCTTTCATGTGTTGCTCGGCTAAAATTATGGTCGAAGAATTTTTCAAATTTATCGTTTGGACATTCTCTAAAATAATCTTCTTTAGTTTTTGTTTTATTTTGATCGGTTGCGTCAGCACATCCAGTATACAATCCTATTGTCATAATACTAATCAAATGCACTATTCTATTTCTTTTAATCATTACTTTTATCCTTTTTGTTTTTAATTTGAGTATACTATTACATCTTTAATATTAGAGTGGGAGATTTAATAAAAAGTAAAATTATTTAAAATAAATCATCAAAAAAATATTTTATTTTTGTGAATATGGTTTAAGAATGGTCCAAAGTCCCTTAGTTAAAAGATATCCTAGAATTGAGGCTGTTAAGGGAACAATAATGATGCCTAAAAGATAAGGCTTTCCAAGGCTAAGCGCCCAATCTATACAAGGGTCTAAAGACGCTAAAATGTGAGTTAAATCAAATTTAAATTCAGGAAAAGCGAATTGGTGTGGGGGTTCTCCTAAAATAAGAGCTCCGACTTTATAAAGGAAATAGTTGATTGGAATAAAGGTAAAAGGATTATTGATAAAGCTAAGACTAACGGCGATAGGAAGATTAGCCTTAAAATAAACACAAAGAAGAGAAGCCCATAAGGCTTGGAAAGGTATCGGTAGAAAGTTTATAAATAATCCTACCGCAACGCCCCGTGCGACGGATTCTTTTTCAAAGCGGCCTAATTTTTTTATCCAAAGATTATTTTGAAGTTTCTTTTTTGTGGGAAATAACTTTCGTAAAGACCATTTCATCTTATAGAGCTCTTTTCTTTTCATTTATTATACTTAGAAGTCATTTCTGCTTTCTTAACAATTTTCTGTTGATTAGTGATCTTAAATCAATAATAATTAAAGGCTATAATTTTGAAAGGATAAAACTGTGGAGCGATGCGCTTGGGCGATTAAAACACCCCTTGAACAAGAATATCATGATTGTGAATGGGGGGTGCCTCAACATGACGATAAAGTACTTTTCGAATTTCTGATCTTAGAGAGCATGCAGGCAGGCTTAAGCTGGCGAACAATTTTGCAAAAGCGGGAAAATTATCGTGAAGCCTATCAAGAATTTGATCCTTTAAAAGTCATCCAATTTGGTCCTAAAGAAGTTGAACTAATGCTTCAAAACCCAGGCTTAATTCGGAATCGTGCGAAGATTGAGGGATCATTAGAAACAACAAAACTATTTCTTAATATTCAAGAAAGTTATGGCAGTTTTGCTACTTATCTCTGGAACTTTGTTGATGGAAAGCCTCTTCATAATCATTGGAAAACCTTAAAGGAAGCCCCAACGACGACGCCCCTTTCGGATCAATTGAGTAAAGATTTAAAGAAACGTGGAATGAAGTTTTTTGGAACCACAACGGCCTATGCTTTTCTACAAGCCGTAGGCGTTGTGAATGATCATGTCGTCACTTGTTTTCGTCATCAAGAGGTTATGAAGTTGTAGGCTCAATCATATCTTGTGGACGAACCCATTCATCAAATTGCTCGGCTGTTACATAACCAAGATTTAAGGCTGCTTGTTTCAAAGTCGTGCCCTCGTGATGAGCTTTTTTTGTGATCTGAGCAGCTTTATCATAGCCAATATGAGGATTGAGGGCGGTCACAAGCATTAATGACTCATGCAAAAGGTTATGAATACGATTTTCATTCGCTTGGATGCCTTCGACACAATGATCAACAAAGCTATGGCAAGCATCACTCAGCAATTGAATGGATTGAAGTAAGTTATAAATGATCACAGGTTTAAACACATTCAGTTCAAAATGACCATTAGCTCCAGCAATGGAGATGGTCGTATGGTTGCCCATGACTTGTGCACATACCATTGTAAGAGCTTCGCATTGGGTTGGATTAACCTTACCAGGCATAATAGAGGAGCCAGGTTCATTCTCAGGTAAGCTTATTTCTCCAAACCCGCAACGAGGACCAGATGAAAGGAAGCGAATGTCGTTCGCAATCTTCATAAGAGCTACAGCTAATGTATTTAGTGAGCCTGACATTTCAACAAGGGCGTCATGGCTGGCTAACGCTGCGAATTTATTAGGTGCAGAAATAAATGGAAGGTTTGTAAGTGTAGCTATTTCCTTTGCAAACTCTTCAGGAAACTTAGGCGGACAGTTTAAGCCAGTACCAACAGCAGTGCCACCTTGCGCTAGTTCATAAAGCTCAGGAAGGGTGCGCTTAATCCTTTCAATGCCGTGCTGAATTTGTGCCGTGTAACCTGAAAACTCTTGGCCAAGCGTGAGAGGGGTCGCATCTTGGAGATGGGTGCGCCCAACTTTAATAATATCTTTGAATTGGGTCGTCTTCGTTTGAAGCGCAGTGTGAAGCCTATCAAGAGCGGGCAACAACTTGTGATGGATCTCAAGAGCAGTTGCAATATGCATAACTGTCGGAAAGCTATCATTTGAGGATTGACTACAATTCACATGGTCATTTGGATGAACAGGGGCTTTGCTGCCAATTTTTCCGTCTAACATTTCAATAGCTCGGTTGGCAATCACTTCATTGGCATTCATGTTTGTTTGCGTGCCTGAGCCCGTTTGCCATACTACGAGAGGGAAGTGATCATCCCAATGCCCATGCACAACTTCTGTAGCGGCATGAATAATAGCTTCAGCAATCCGCTTGTCAAGCTTCCCGAGGCGTGCATTGACAATGGCAGCAGCTCCTTTTTGAAGGCCAAATGCGCGGATAATGGGAAGAGGCATCCGCTCAGTACCAATCTTAAAATTCTCAAGAGAGCGTTGCGTTTGTGCGCCCCAATAGCGTGATGCTTCAACGTCAATAGGGCCAAAAGAATCTGTTTCGGTACGTGTTTTTGCGGGCATAGGATTCCTTATACTTAAAAGTTTTATGAAAATATAAGTATAACATACTTTATTTAAAAGAAAAAATACTGTTGTTCATGTGGGAATTGAAAGAAAAAAGTGACGAAAAGTAATAATACAATTATCGTAGCACTCTCTATTATATAAGTTTTGAAAAGTATGTCTTCTTGTTTCTATTGAAACTTTATAATTTAATTAATGCTAATATACTGATAAAAAAGGAAAACTATATGTTAAATTTTATTAGATTCTCATTATCGCTTCTTGCTATGCATCTCAGATCGCACGATTATGTAAGTGCGACGGATGATCTACAACAAGAAGATGGCGTTCAAGCGGCCGTACCTCTGGCACCTCAGCTTCCTATAAAATTTCCAAAATCAGGAATCATTTAACATCCTGAGACAAAAGAATTTAAGGGAAGCTTTTTCGATGATGCAAGTCATGTTGCTCAACAATTAGCTGGCTTCTATTTAATTAGTTGCAAGAAAGTAAGCTTATGTGAGTTACAAGATGCAGAAACAAAAGTTAAAGAGATAAAATTAAGTTTTGGTAGAGATTAAATAATAAAATTATCTCAATTAGAGGAAAAAAAGGTAGAGCTCGAAAAAGAAGGTAAAAATCTTGCAGAAGAAGATTTTAAAACTTATCAAACTCTTCAAACGCTGAAAGAAGATCTTATTTTTCAAGAGGCAAAGGTTGATTTTTATACATTAAAGATTCAAAAACATACAGAGTATTTTAAAATCTTTGGTCTTATAGATCTCTTTTTACAGCAAACTTTTCGTATACAAATGATGGACGCAAAAATATATCCTAATTATCTTTCTGATCCTCAAACACGGCTAATTAAAGTTAATCTTAATGACCCGTCTTTAGGTTTTCGGTGGCCAACCTTACAGGAAATAAAGAGTGAGTTTCTTCAGGAAGATATTGAATAAATAAGGAGAAAAATTAATAAGGAAGACATCGAGGGAATTGACTTTGAAGTATGGTGTACTACTGGAGCATACGTAACTGATATGCTTAAAAGATACTACCTTTTACTTCCTGAATTACGAAAAAAGAAAGCAAATTTATACAAGAAGTATGAAAAAGCTGTACGCTTAAAAGGAGGAGATTCATCCGCGGATAATAATGATTCACTCCTATTAAAAGAGAAGAAGAAAACTATTTCAAAGCTTAAAGATCTGCAATTTAAGTTAGAGCATAACGTTGAGCCTTTGGCTAATTTACATTCAAAGTTTACGACTACACTCCTTGCTTTCCAAGAAGAGCTAAATAATCAGAAATAATATACAAGATATAACTTGTTGAAAACGCTTTAATAAAGTAGAAAAGTACTACTCTTCTACTTTTTAGATTTTAAATTTTTCCTTAAGAAGGATTGTAAGGTGCAACTTTCTCAATATTATTTGCGTCTGTAACAAAAGCATATCCGTACACTTGCTCCAGTGCACCTTTAATTTTCAAGATATCACCAGGCTTAAGGTCTGGTGCCAGCTCTGATGATTTTTTAATACTCAAAACATTAATATGAGGCATATTTTTAGCATGAATATAGTGCACCTCATAAGTTGCTGCAATATTATCAGGACGTGGCGGTGCTCCAACGATGTTAAGCTTTGGTAATTCTTTTTTAGCTTTTATCTCAATCACAGCCTCATTACCTTGAAAGGCTTCCTTCAAATAATCCTTGTACTTGTTTTCAGCATCTTTCAGAGCGAAGAAGCAATCTTTAGCATATTCACCATGTAATCTTGCCCCCGGGGTCATAGAGGAAGAATTCAACTGTTTTTTAGTTGTTTCAATAAAAGTCTGTACGCTTAAATTTCCACTTTTAGAATAGCTTTTGATTGCTTCATCAAAAAGTGAAATCAGTTGCTTAGGATCTTTGTCATTAGCATGTGCTGTTAAACATAATTTATCATAGCTTGAGTTAGCTATACAGGTGTTTGTATTAATGCATTGGAAGAGTAAAATTACACTCGCACTCGCCAATAATTTTCTCATTTCTTTCTCCTATTACTGTATTTTCCTTGCTAGCTTTAAAGTTTTTTTAAAGACCTTAGGAGGGGTTATATGAAGCAACCTTCTCAATATCTTGGGGTTGTACAGCAAGTGGGTATCCGACTTGTTTTTCGACTGTACGTTTAATTTTTAAAACGTCTCCAGCTTTAAATTCTGGGGCTGACTTTTCCGACTTTAAGATATTTACTTCTGCACTTCTTGTACTAATTAATTTTTCATCTTTGTGAATATATTTTACTGTGTATGTAGTTGAGACATCCTTAGGGTTAAGCATTTGCCCTATAGCTTGATATTTGGGTGGTTCATTTTTAGAAACGATTTCAACGATGGCTTCATTGCCCTTAAATTCATTTGCCAAATATTGTTTGTACTGTTTTTCAACTTCTATTACAGCGGATAGGCACTCTTTTGTTCTTTCTTCATTAGCTATTTCATTTGGGCGATAACGATGAAATTGTGATCTAACAATTCCGTTTAATGAGTCAACTTCAGGCTTTAATTTACTTTTAACGGCTTCAATATAGGAAAGGGCGTTAGTATATCCTTTTTCAGAATAAAGTTTTGTAGTTTTATCAAAAATTGAAATGAGTTCTTTAGGTTCTCTATGCTTATCGGAATCTCTTTTACATTCTTGGATATCGTGTTGAGCATCGTTTCCTCCATTGCTTGAAGCATTAACTTCATTGCTAATAAAGCCTTGAGCGAACAAAATAAGGCTTATGCCCATCAATAATTTTTTCATTTTTATCCTCCAAAAATTTTGTACTTTTTTATTTAAAAGTACTTTAAAATGTTTAATAAAGTGTAAAGGGAAGAAAGTGTGCTCAAAACTTATAAAGAAAATATTCTAGCTTAGTGACTTGAATTTTAAGGGTAACTTCATTTCACAACGCTTAAAGAAGAGGACTTTATATAAAGAAAAGGTAGAAGAAAAGTCTTCTACCTTTTACATTTTGGAACTATCCTTAAGAAGGATTGTAAGACTCAACCTTCTTAATATCTTGAGGGCGTACGATCATAGCGTATTCTGTCTCGAAGTTTTTAATTATTAAAATATCGCCAGCTTTAAATTCTGGGGCTGGATTCGTCGACTTCAAGATTCTTAACTCTCTATATGGTATTTCAGTAAGTTTTTCATCTACGTGAACATATGTAAATTTGTACCAATCTGCGATTTGGTCATTGGGAAATCTTTTATGTGGGTTGTTTGGTATCGGTCTTGGCTCCTTAGAAAAAATTTTAATGAGGGCCTTATTACCTTGAAACACTTCCTTCAAATAATCATCGTACCTTCTTTTAGCCTTATTCGCGGCATAGTAACACTCTTTTGTTATTTCTTCTGGTTTTTTTTGATTGGGATTATAACGGGGATTAGCTGGTCTAGGATATGCCTTTAATGAGTCAAACACACGGTTTATTTCCTTTTTAACTTCTTCAAAATAATCTTCGGTATGATTGTTTTTAGAGTGCTTTATTGCATTTTGATCAAAAATTGAAATAAGCTCTTTGGAATCTTTGTTCTTATACGCCTCTTCTTGACATTTTTGAACATCGCTTTTAGCAGTTTCTCTTGGATCAGCATTTACATCACTGCTCATAAAACCGTGAGCTAACAAAACAAGGCTTAGAGTCATCAATAATTTTTTCATTTTTATTCTCCAAAAATTTGTACTTTTCTATATAAAAGTACTTTAAAATCTTTAAGAAAGTGTAAAATGAATGATAAGTGAGCAAGATTTATTTGTGTTTAATGTTGCCTTTCAAGAAGCACAGCAAGCGTCATTAGAAGGCGATGTACCCGTAGGCGCTGTTATTGTACTTGAAGGGAAGATTATTGCACGGGCGGGCAATCGCGTTGAGCGCAATCATGACCCGACAGCCCATGCTGAAATCCTTGTCATCCGTGAAGCTGCAGCGCTTCTTAAAACACCGCGCTTAGTGGGATGTGATCTTTATGTAACCCTTGAGCCATGTGCAATGTGTGCCCAAGCAATGGCACATGCACGTATTCGATGTCTTTATTTTGGTACCTCAGATCCTAAGGGAGGGGGGGTTGAGCATGGCTCACAAGTCTTTACTCAAAAGACATGTCATCATCGTCCAAAAGTTATTGGTGGCCTTCGCGCAGAAGAGTGTGGGCAACTGTTAAAAGAATTTTTTCTAGCGCGTCGGTAAACTTTCAAGCCTAGTTCGTCGCTAAAGTAATCCTATCTTATCGCACTAGCCATCAGCTTAAACTGTTAAAGACCCACTATGTAAACGGATCGTACGATCCATCCGTTTTGCAAGTTCCAGGTTATGGGTGATAACTAGAATAAATTTTTTATATATAAGAGTTTTTAAACTTTTCCTTTATTGATTTTTTAAAAAATTGTAATTATAATGTTATTACATTAAGGAGATCTATTATGCGTATTGAAATTGTACAGATAGGAAATTCAAAAGGTATTCGCCTCCCTAAATCTATTATTGAAAGCTGCCATCTTAAAGATGCCGTTGAGCTTGAAGTTGAGGATGGGGTTATTTTATTGCGTGGGGCTGATAATAAACCTCGACAAGTATGGGACGATGCCTTTAAAAAGATGTCACAAAGATCAGATGATCAACTACTGGAGCAAGAAATGTTAGCAACCCAGTGGGAAGATTCTGAATGGCAGTGGTAGATATTAATAGATTTGATATTTGTCTGATTAATTTAGACCCTACTGTTGGGTCCGAGATTAAGAAAACGCGTCCTTGCGTTGTTATTTCACCAAATGAAATGAATCGCTATATTAAAACGGTGATTATCGCTCCTATGACAACAAAAGGAAGGAAATATCCTTCTCGTCTAGATATTATTTTTGAAGGGAAATCGGGTCAGATTGTCCTTGATCAAATTCGCACAATTGATAAAGAACGTATTGTTAAAAAATTAGGGACTCTTCCTTCAAATACGGCTTTGAAAGTGACAAATTTATTAGTTGAGATGTTTACATATTAAAGCAATTTTATACTAAAAATCCACTATGTAAACGGATCGTACGATCCATCCGTTTTGCAAGTTCTAGGTTATGGGTAGCAATAAGAGCAGCCATTTGATGCTTACGCACAAGTCCCACTAGCTCATTAAATACAATATCAGCAGTGGCTTCATCAAGATTACCAGTTGGTTCATCTGCGAGCAGAATCTTTGGTTGATTAGCAACGGCTCGTAAGATGGCAACCCGCTGTTGCTCACCACCGGAAAGTCGAGAAGGACGATGGGATGCTCGGTTCGTAAGATTAAAAGTTTGGAGAAGGACTGTTGCCTTTTTCTCGGCTTCTTTCGCTGATTGACCTGCAATTAATTGAGGCAACATAATATTCTCAAGCGCATTAAATTCGGGCAAAAGATGATGGAATTGATAGACATAGCCAATCGTCTTAAGTCTTAAGACTGTCCGTTCACGATCATTCATTTTTCCACAGGCTTTATTTTCAATATAAACTTCACCATTTGAGGGGAATTCAAGAAGACCGGCTAATTGAAGAAGCGTTGATTTTCCTGAACCTGAAGGGCCAACAAGGGCAACAATTTCACCTGCTTTAAGTTTTAAATTAATATCATTAAGAACTTGGAGCTTTTGATCACCTTGGATAAAAGTGCGTTGGACATTTTTAAGTTCAAGAGGATTACTCATAGCGAAGAGCCTCCACAGGATCAAGGCGGGCAGCGCGCCATGAAGGATAAAGTGATGCTAGGAAAACAAGCAGTAAAGCAACAGAGACAACGGTCACTACTTCATACGGGTCAACCTTTGAAGGGAGCGTTGTTAAGAAATATACTTCGGCACTAAAAAGTTGCGTTCCTGAGAGTTTCTCAAGCCATTGTCGAATCGTTTCAATATTTGCTGTAATTAACAATCCAAATAAGGTTCCCATTGCTGTGCCAATAAAACCGATGAGAGAGCCCGCGAGAAAAAAGATCCTCAAAATCATGCTTTGACTGGCACCCATAGTTCGTAAAATCGCGATATCATGCGTTTTATCTTTCACAAGCATAATTAAGCTTGAGATGATATTAAACGCAGCGACTAAAATGATTAAGGTTAAAATGGTAAACATGACATTTCGCTCTACTTGAAGGGCAGTTGTAAAGCTTGAGTTTGCTCGTTGCCAATCAATGACGCGTACGCTGGGGCCTAAATTTCGGCTAAGAAGTGGGCTCACGCTTATGGCTTGATCTGGGTGATTAAGAAAGACTTCAATACCATTCACAGCTTCAGGAAGACGAAAGAAATTTTGAGCAGCCTCTAAAGGAATAAAGACAACACCACCATCATAATCTTTCATACCAACGTCAAAGATGGCCACAACTTGAAACCTTCTAATACGAGGAACAGTTCCAAAAGCTGTACTTGTTCCTTCGGGTGCTACGAGAGAAAGGCTATCACCTGGAAAAATATGATATTTTTCAGCAAGTCTTTTGCCGACAACAATTGAGTTTTCACGTTCGAAATGGTCTAAGGTCCCGTGTGTAATATGATCAGCTACAAGTTTACGACTCAGAAGATCCTTAAGTCGAAGACCATGTACAAAAGCACCAGAGGCAACACCTTTATTGGTAATCATTACCTGGTACTCTATTACGGGTGTAGCTGTTGAGATTTCAGGGATTTTTTTAAGCTGCGTTACAAGCTGATCAAAATCCTTAATGCCTTCTCGATAGACAGAAGCAATACCAATATGTCCATTGAACCCTAAAATACGTTTAAAAAGATCTTCGCGAAAACCGTTCATCACTGACATCACAATAATTAGCGTAGCAACGCCTAAAGTAATACCTAGAAAAGAAAATCCTGCAATCACAGAGACAAATCCTTCTTTACGACTCGGCTTTAAATAACGTAAAGCAACTTTAAGAACAAATGTATTTGCCATTACTGACCTAATTGTTTTGTAAGGAAAGATAAAGCAGATTCAACCGAGAGCTCTTGTGTTTCATTTGTCCGACGATTTTTAAGTTCAATGAGGCCTTTCTCAAGACCTTTTGGACCTACTCGGATTTGCCAAGGGGCACCAATAAGATCCATTGTTGCAAACTTTGCACCAGGCCGTTCTTCGCGGTCGTCATACAAAACGCTTATTTTTTGTTGTTGAAGCTTTTCGTAAAGTTGGCTGCACGTTGTGGTGGTCTTTTCATCATCTGTGCGAATGCTTATCAATCCGACTTTAAATGGAGCAACACTTTCAGGCCAAATGATACCTGCGTCATCATGATTGGCTTCAATAATAGCAGCAACGAGACGCGAAATACCAATCCCATAACTTCCCATATGAGGGACAATCATTTCCCCTGTAGGACCACTGACTTTCATGTTAAAGGCTTCCGAGTATTTTGTTCCAAAATAGAAGATATGCCCAACTTCAATTCCTCGCGCCTGTTTAAGCTGAGCTTCTGGGACAGAACATTCTTGTGGATTATGAAGTGTTTCTTCTGCGGCATAAATATTCATCAATTGGTTAACATCAACACTTGCTGCATTTTGCAGTAAGCCATCAAGTTTTTGATCATAATAAATAAGGCTTTCGCCAGTAGAGGCTAGCACATGAAATTCTTGGGAAAGATTGCCACCAATGGCGCCTGGATCTGCCTTGACAGGAATGGCGGTCAGCCCCATACGAATAAAAGATTTTACATAAGCTTTAAGCATTAATTGATAGGAATGAAGAGCGCCCTCATAATCTAAATCAAAAGAATAACAATCCTTCATCAAAAATTCACGACCGCGCATGACGCCAAAACGAGGGCGAATCTCATCACGGAACTTCCATTGAATCTGGTAAAGCATTTTTGGCAGATCTCGATAGCTTTTTATATGGTGGGCCGCAATATCTGTAATGGCTTCTTCTGCTGTTGGGGTGTAAAGAATTTCGCGCTCGTGACGGTCTTTGAAACGAAGCATTTCTTGTCCATAAGCATCATAACGTCCCGATTGTCGCCAGAGATCTGCAGATTGAATGGTAGGTAGAATAACTTCTTGAGCACCTGCACGATCTTGTTCTTCACTCACGATCCGTTGAATATTCTCAAGAACACGCGTTGCCATCGGCAACCACCCATAAATACCTGCACTTGTTTGATAAATCATGCCCGCGCGTAGCATAAGTCGATGAGAAACAATTTGTGCTTCCGCAGGCGTTTCTTTAAGAACGGGCATAAAATATTGAGAAAGAAGCATTTATTTCACTCATATTTATTTTAATTGTGCGCGATTCTCGCAGATTATTCGTAAAACGCAAAGCGGAAATTATGGCTAATTATGTTCTTTTTATTATTTCCTAATCATTAAAAATGGACATTAGACATTCTGAGCAGGAAATTATAACTGAACATTATTTGGTACGCCACATGTATTCACGTATTAGTGATGAAATTATTCACTGTAGAATATAGATTTTTAATTAAAATTTATAAAATTATCTCTGTCTTTTCTAGGAGAAAATATTTAGTCTGCAAAACTGTGATAGATAAATTTAATGCATTACCAATTAGTTCAACTCGTTTAAGTTTTTTAAAATTTTGAAATGTTAAAGGTAAAGTATTAATATGACAGTTATTTAAAAATAAATTTCTTAATTGCCTAAATTCAGGAATTCTCCAAAGCGGATTTTCGCTTTTTGTTCCTACTATTATAGTTGTTGAAAAATCATTATTACTAAGATCAAGAACATTAAGGTACGTAAGGTTAAAAAGTGCTTCGGGAAGTACGCGTAGTTTGCATTTAGATAAATAAACTTTCTTGCAAAGTTTCAGTTTTTTAAGCTGTTTATTGAAAGCGTCTTGTACATCGGGGTCTAAAAAGTTTTTCTGATTATAGTCCCAAAGTTCAAAAGGAGAATCTGTCTTTCTTCTTTTTGGTTCTGAACCCTCATGTGTTACTGGTGTTGAGGTGTTAGATTGCAAAACCTCAATCTCTTGTTCAAGCGGTATTGTTAGATTTGTACTTGGTAAAGTGTAAAGATGGTCTGTGAAATCCATTGATGAAGGTATTTCCCACGCAATGTGGGGTGATTGGTACGTTGAGACAAGCATCATGTTTCCGCTCCCCCAAGAATATGCTGGAATAGGTTGGTTCTCAGTTAAGTATCCTTGAGATACAGCTCTAATTGGTATTGGTATTATTATCTTTTTATTTTTTTCTTGATCGGAATTAGAAGCTTTTAGAGGGTGAGTATTGAGGATAAGGAAAGTTGTCAGGAAAAGAATGAAGTTTTGCATCATGATTACCTCATGTTATTGTTGTTATTTTAAAAAATGTGCAAGATAGTCATATTTACTTTCTTTGTCAATAAGAATTTTAAAATGATAAGATTCTTAAAAAATAATCATTTAAACAAGGACTTAAAGGAATATTTTAGTTTCACAATAAATCATTAGAGAGTTGCTTTCTTGCTGTGTTATACAAGCATCATGATTCTGCTTGGCCGTCATCTTTTACTTTTCTTTTTTTGGACAGTATCCTTATGGGCGACTCCAGAGTCGCTTAACTTTCTCAAAAAATCCCTTATTTCTCCTATAAAAATTTTGATTAAAAAATCAGCCAGAGAAATGATTCTAATCAAAAAAGGAAAAATTTTTAAAACTTATAAAGTCGCTTTAGGGACGAATCCTAAAGGTCATAAACAATGTGAAGGAGACGGGAAGACCCCAGAAGGTATTTATTCAATTAGTCATAAATACACAAAAAGTAATTTTCATTTAGCGCTTCAGATTTCTTACCCTAATAAAACAGACTGCGCTCATGCGAAAAAGTTAAAATGCTCACCAGGCGGGCTTATCATGATCCATGGCTTACCAAAATCTTTTGCCTATCTAGGAAGCAAGCACCGTCTTTATGATTGGACATTAGGATGCGTTGCCGTAACAAATGCTGAAATTGAAGAAATATGGAAACATGTGCCAACAGGAACACCGGTTGAGATTTTGCCTTAATATTTCTGGTAGATATTTTTAAGAACCTTAACAATAAGTGTGATTTACTATTGAATTATTATTATGCTTACTTATATAAAAGATATATAAAGATTTATTTAAATTGGGTAGAGAGGTCTATACATGAATATTGCAAAAAAAATAGCCTTTAATTTAACTCTTTTTATTTTCTTCTCTTGTGTTGGTTTTGCTAGTGGCTTGATTACCCCCGCGGTTGATGATAATGAAGAGTTAAGTGCTTTGCCAAAACGAATGATATTTCATACAGAAATTGATCAATATACTATTGTCGTAAAGGATAATAACGAAGATAAATTTCCTCTTCATCTATTACCTAATGAGCTCATAGTCTATATTGGCGATTTTTTAATGGCACAAGATTTTCAAAGATTTGCTTTTATTGAAAAAAAAATTCGTGTAGTCTTGATGGGGCAGCCGTGTCGCTTTCGATTTATGCCTGAGGGCGATAAAGCAGTCTCAGCTATTCTTAATCAAACTCCAATTGATAATATCGATCATTTAGCCTCTTTATGGGGGCGTGAAGGATATCGTCGAATCTCTAAGCAACTATTTGAAATTGCAAAGAAGAACCAGTCTTACATTGATGGATTCGGTAACGGTGCTGATGATTTTAAGCCAATCCTACTTGAAGTAAAGCTTTACATTAAATGTCACCGCCTTATGGCATTTTTAGGACTTTCGGAGTCCAGAGAGATTTTAGAGAGTCTTAAAGATAGCAATATGACTTTTGCGAATGCAAAGCTCAGACCGCAAGAATCACCTCAAGGTCTTTCATGCATTCGTTTTCTTTTATGCAAAATTGCTATTATGTCTGATAAAGTTGAGCAGGTCATCAATAAGGAACACCTAGTTCAATTAGGTGTTAATGTTGATCAAGTAATTACAGATTTTAAGCCTTTTGGGGCATGGATACCCTATAAAATAGCTCTTGATGATCAACTATAGGATATCCTTGCTATACTTTTAATTTTTTTCTGGCACTGCAGGGTAAAGAGACAAAAGATAATAATCTACAACTTTCTTGTTATCGAGCTTATAAATCAATTGAATTCTATTTGTCATGTTATGACTGTTGCCATCATGATGGAGGCCAATATTTTCCCTACATTTAAAATAACATGAAGAACTTGTAGTGTCTAAAGAAGAGTGACTATCATATTCACAATTGTTGCTTATATAATTTAATAGGTTGTTGAAATCACCAACCACACTGTAATCAAAGTAAACATTATTTCCAAGAGAAGAAATATCATCTTTTTTTGAATTATAGCGATGGGTTCTAATAAGTTTTCCAAATGTTGATCTCAAATTCATTTGATCATATTTTGATGCATTTATAGCATCTTTGCAACCTTCTTCAGATTGAAATTTTATAGTTTCAATCTTTTCTTTTTTGTTATCTGAACACCAAGCTTGTGAGCTAGCGGTTAATAAAAAAGCACAAGAAAGTCCAATTAAATTTTTAAATGTCATTTATTCCTCCAGTATTACAATATTCACAAGTAACATTGTTACCTTAATATTTTTATTATTAAGAAATACTTAAGAACAAATAAAAAAGAAAATAAATTATATTTAAGAATAACGCTATTAAAAGTGCCACGCACCATACAATCGTAAAGCCTCTTTCTCTAACAGCAATGCTGTCAACGCCCATACAAGGGCATCTACGCGATCGGGAGAAGTGGACATCCCAGGTAAGAATTTGCACATTTGATCTTCAAGAAGCTTGAGTCCTTGCCGGGCATGATGAACCTTTCCTTGTTCATAAAAAGCCGCAATCGGTTCTGCTCTTGTGTATTTACCACGACTTGCGTAAACACTTTGATAACTAATCGTAGGATCAATTGACCGTAGAAGCGTTTCAACGAGATCACCGCCTTTGTTGACTTCAGCTACAATACGGTCAGCGCACCAGCGATGATAAGCTTCGCACACAATCTTTCCCCAAGTGACGGCTGGAAAACGCCCACTTAAATCTTCAAGGATATAAGCATGATTGTTCATACCTAGTCCAATAACGATAATGCCTGTTTCATCGCTTTCGGAATGATGAGTAACCGCTGGGTCAATACCAATCACAATTCTTTTAAGTTCGGGAATTTCAAAGACACGATGTTGATCTAAAAGGGCAGGGGTCCATAAAGCGCCTTCATGCGCATCAATAATTTCCCCTAGTAATTCTTGAGCCCCTAACCTCGTGTCTGAAAAGCTTTGTTGCATCGTATTGATAAAGATAGATGAAAGGTTGGCTTGATTCTCAAATGTTGTACCGCGTGTGAGAATGATTTCTTGGTTTGCTTGAGCAACAAGCTGCTGGAGCAAGGGCAAAGGGCGCGGCGTTGTTGTAATAATCATGCGCGGATTTGGACCAAGCCTGAGAGCAAAATGAATTTGCTGCCAGACTTTCTCAATTTCACGAAATTTTGCAAATTCATCAATCCAAGCATGATCGAATTGAGGACCGCGCAACTGTTCATAATTTTCAGCACTATAGGCCGTCGCTATCGTACCATTCTTCCAAGTTAGTCGACGTTTTGAAGGTTCATAAAGGGGGCGATCGTCAGGTGGATGGATGGCTAAAAGACCACTCTCGCCTTCAATCATGATGTCGCGGACATCTTCTTGTGTATCGCCAATAAGGGCAATCCGTCGTGCTTGATGAGAAAGTGCCCAGTGCCGAATGGTTTCAGCCCCTGTACGCGTTTTTCCAAAGCCTCGTCCAGCTAGAATCAGCCAAATGCGCCAATCACCTTCAGGGATTTTTTGATTTGGTCGCGCTTGGGCATGCCAATCATATTTTTCTGAATTTTCAGGGACATTTATAAGCGAGTCTTTGTTTGGTGAATGATGATTTTGAGGTGTGTTAAAATTAGGGTTAAAAGAACAATTTTCCATTCTTTTATTATAGCAAAAACTTGTTCACTTTTCAAGAAAATGATGCACATAATAAGCGGATTTTTAAAGAAAAACAAGTTTAAAATCAAAAAGTTATTCATTAAAAAAGCAAGCTGATTAGAATTGCCGTAAATGTCGCTTGTGTGCTTCCATAAGAGGGTCAATATAAAGGAGGGAAACAGATGAAAATTAGATCATTTAAATCATTATTGGTGATAAGTACTTCGTTAACTTCTATTTATGCATCAAGCTCTTATAGTAGCGCTAGTAAAAGTACACTGGATTTTGATGAAGATCCTTCAGTTAGAAGATCTACAATTACGTCACAAATGTATTCAACGGCAGTTAAAGCTTCGGAAATTGAGGAGATGAAGACACAACTTGCGCTCAATGAAATTATGAAACATAGGATGGATGACGCTCTTAACAGTCACCCCTCATTACGCGCTTTTTATGATCAACTAAATGGCTCTTTTACGGATTTAATTCTATCTTATAAGGTTTTACATTTAGGGCTTGTTGCTAGAAAAAATACAATGGCAGATAGTTTTATTTCAGCACTTTCTTCTATAGGGGATGAAATAACAGTTATTCCTTTTGCCGGTGTTATTACAAAAGCATTAGGGATTGTTTTAGATAATCAATACGAAAAATATTTGCATGGGCGACAAGTGAAGATGGCAAGCTATCTTACATCGTTAGAAATACTTAATGAAGAGGCTCATAAGATTTCATTCCTTTTGGCTTATAATTACCGTTTGCAAATACAACAGCTTGACGTTATAAATGCAAAAATCCTTGCAAATTGCGCGCTCTATAGAATACATCGGTTTCTTTTATCAAGGAAACTTAGCAGTGGAGAGGGTTCCGAGGCTTTCCATAAACAAGTTGCTGATGGAATTCGTAAAGTTTATTTCCCTAAAAATTTTTCAATAAATGAATTGATACGAAAAGCAATTGGGAAAAATTTAGATCTTGAAACGCGCAATGGGGTGTTGAAAGTTGTTAAAGAAAGTAAAAAGACTAAGGGAAAAACCAGAAGTGAAACTTGGCACGAATCCTTTGTATTTTGTTATACGGGTGTTTGTTCTGAAATAGATGGTACAAAAAGACTTTATACCATTCAAAAAAAAGCAGACTTCGCAGGTTCAGCAAAATTTCAAGAACGGGATATAGCCATTTTTGATGCTTATAAAAAGTATGGTTTTAGGTTTGGTGTTATGGAAGAAGCTGATTTAGAATCCTACCAAGAGTACAAAGAGCTTTCAGGTTCTTTAGATGATATTGGGTTTTCTTCAGTTTTAAATTCTCTTAGAGGAAAATCGTTAATTGCAGAAGATTATTTCCCTATAATTAAATCTCCTAAAAAACAAGCATCTTCAGGAGAAGAAAAAGAGAAGGCTAGAAAAGCGTTAGAGCAAGTTGAGGAACGTGCTCAAACTGAAAAAAATGATGAGGCCGGAGATCAGAAAGATGCTGAACTATTAAGTTTAATATAAAGTTTTGAAGTAACTAGGTATCCTCGACCTCTACTAGGTCGGGGATTCTTTTAAGTTATTGATTTTAATTAATTATCCTTGCTTGATAAGGACTATCAAGAGAAAAAGCCGGGATGGTGACCTCTATTTCTTCTCCAGTATCATTTACCATCACATAATATCCTTGCATTACACCTGAAGGTGTAGGGAGCGGGGCAGAGCTTGTATATTCTATCGCATCGCCAGGCTTAAGTGTCGGTTGTTGACCAATAATACCCTCACCATCAATTAACTGTTTATGGCCATGGGCATCTAGAATTTCCCAATGCCTGCGTCTAAGTTGCACTTCATGAGGACTTAGATTTTCAATCCGAATTTGGTAAGCCCATAAATATTGATTTTGTTCGTGAGAAGATTCTTCTTCAATAAAAAAAGGTGTAGCCGACACCCGAATTGCATGGGTGATTTCACTATAGGTTTTCGTTGTAAGTGAATCTATTGTTTCCAAATTATAATTTCCCTCTCATAAGAAAGCAGTTTAGCGAGAAAATTTTGAAAGGAAAAGACTTGTTTAGAAAGAAAGCCATTTTTGTTGCTGTAGAACATTATAAACAAGGGAAGGGCTAATTTCTTCCATAGCTTCTGGTCCTCGTAACCCTTTCTTAGGACATTCAAGGGCATAGATACTTTTTGTATATGTGAGCGGGGGAGTTGCGCCAAATAAACCTAAAGTTGGAATTTCAAAGCTTGCTGCAATGTTAAAGAGGCTTGTATCATTTCCAACATAAAGATTAATTTCTGAAATAAAGGCAAAAGCTTGTTCAATCGTAAGATGGGTAACAGTTTCAGCATTGCCACCATTTCGCTGAATTTCATGTTGAATTTGGTGCGCTTCTGAAGCTTCTGCAGGTCCGCCACATAGAAAGAGTGTTCCTGGATGGTGAGTGGTTATCTGCGTTCCAAGTTCAATAAAATGCTGTATGGGCCATTTTTTGTAAGGCTCACTTCCGCCAATTCCAAAACAAATCCAAGGGCGAGGAAAAGAAGAAAATTGAGATTGAATAGCTTCTCGAGCAGCATATGTAAGTGTAGGATAGCGATCTGCAGGCTCGTAAGATAGGCCATGTAAATGCAGAAGAGCATCCAATTGCTGAATAAGATGCTGTTTTTTCATGGATAGAGGGAGAACGTTTGTTGTTGTTAATGTTAAAGCTTGCCTGCCCGCACCTAAACCAATACGTTCAGGAACTCGGGCAAGAAAAGGGACTAAAGCATAACTAAAGCTTTTATGAAGGATCCAGGACTTTGTGAAGCGACCATTTAATATTTCATGAAAAAGTTGTAAAGGTTTCTTTTTCTCAACATAAATGACCTCTTTAACACATGGATCATGAATCAACCAGTCTTTTGCTTTCGTACGTGATCGAGTTAAAAGAGTAATAGGTCCTTCTTGACGGGCGATCGCTCGAATATGAGGGAGGCGCCATATAACGTCTCCAATCCCCGGGGATGGAAGCAAAATGAGAGTGTTGCCTTGATGCATTTCTTTACTAAATAAATTTAACTTTACTTTTTGTAGGGGAAAGATTCTTTGATTGTCAATTGCAATTTTCGTGTAAAATAAGTAGTAAATATGCTATAAACCGTTTTAAAATTTGGTGAATTGAGAAATACTCTTTTATGAATAGGCACTTGTATTCAACTTACGTTTATATGGATGATACAGACTCTGGAGGATACGTGTATCATGCAAACTATCTAAAGTTTGCGGAAAGAGCGCGTACAGAAATGCTAAGAGAGCAAGGTATAGATCAGCGCTTTCTTCAACAGAATAAAAGTATGTTTTTTGTTGTGAGTGAATGCAAAATAGAATATCTCCTTCCTGCCCATCTTGATGATTATTTACAAATTCAAACTGAAATTTACGAAGTTACTGGGACACGACTTATTGTTGGACAGAAAATTTTTAGGGATCAAGAAGAAATAGCTAATTTACTTATAACGCTTGTGCTCGTCAGTGATGAGGGGCGTCCTCAAAGGATTCCCGATTTTTTAAAAGAAGTGTTTATTGGAACAGTAACGAATTAACGAATAAGGATACGATCATGGAAAATACTGCAATTGACGCCGCTGCTGTTGGGAAATCAGTCGCTGCTACTGATCTTTCTGCTTGGAGTCTTTTTATCAATGCCGATTTTGTTGTGCAGTTGGTCATGCTTTCATTAATTGCAGCTTCAGTTTGGTGCTGGACCATCATATTTTCAAAATTTATGCGCCTTAGAACTTTGCAAAGTTCAGCGGAAAAATTTGAAGAGTCTTTCTGGTCTGGAGGTTCATTGGATAGTCTTTATGATCGCGTGGGGACACGCCCAACAGATCCTTTAGCGAGCGTCTTTGCAGCAGCTATGAAAGAATGGCGTCGTTCTTTAAAAGGGAAACCTGCAACACGCGAGGCAAAAGCAATGCTTCAACAACGCGTTGAACGGATTATGCATATTACTGTTGATCGTGAAATGGATCAGCTTGAGAGACATCTGCCCTTTTTAGCTTCTGTTGGCTCTACAGCACCATTTGTGGGATTATTTGGAACGGTGTGGGGAATTATGCATAGCTTTCAAGGAATTGCAGATTCACAAAGTACAAACCTTGCAGTTGTAGCACCTGGGATTGCAGAGGCACTTTTTGCAACGGCAATTGGCCTTGTCGCTGCTATTCCAGCAGTTTTAGCCTATAACAAGATTTCAACTGAGCTTGGACGTTATGGAACGCGCTTAGAATCTTTTTCGAGTGAATTCGCAGCTATTATTTCACGCCAGCTAGAGGAGGTTGAATAAATGGCAGGCGGTCTACAAACAGGTTCAACTTTTGGTAAAAATAAGTCACGCAATCGCCGCACATTAAATAGCCTAAAAAGCGAGATTAATGTCACGCCGATGGTGGACGTCATGTTAGTTCTGCTAGTTATTTTTATGGTAACGGCGCCTTTGATGACGGTCGGCATACCTCTCGATCTCCCTAAGACAAAAGCGGCAGCACTTAATGAAAAAACTGAGCCATTGACAATTTCGGTCACGGCGGACAATAAAGTTTATCTTCAAGAGACGGAAGTGACACTTGAGACGTTAGTACCTCAGCTTCAGGCCATTACCGCTGCAAAACCCGAGACGCGTATTTTTGTTCGAGGAGATCAGAAAATTGCGTATGGTTTTATTATGCAAGTAATGGGTACCCTAAGTGCTGCTGGATTTGATAAAATCGCTCTTATGGCAGAGCTTCCTCAAGGCAAGCCTGAAATAAAAGTAAAAGGCAAAAACCTAAAATAAAGTTGCGAGCAATAGATGATGCAAAAACCTTTACTCTATTCTTTAGTCCTGCATCTTCTTTTATTTATTTTGTTTATTTTTGGCCTTCCAAGTTGGCGTAAAAGCAATCCTGATCTTTTGCTACCTATTCCTATCGATGTTGTTGAGATTGGTGCTAAAACCCAAGCTCCAAAGCCGACAGTTCAACCTAAAAAAGAAGAGCCGAAGAAAGAGGAACCGAAAAAGGAACCTCCAAAGAAGGAAGAGCCTAAACCTCAACCAAAGCCTGAAGATAAGCCAGTGCCTGAACCTCAGAAGCCTAAACCTGAACCAGAGCCTAAGGCTGAGCCTGTAGCGCCAGCGCCAAAAGAAAAGCCTAAGCCACCAGTGCCGCCCAAAAAGCCTGAAGAAAAGAAAAAACCTGAAAAGAAGCCAGATAAAAAGAAAACGAATGCGTTTGATTCTGTGCTTAAAAATCTTGAAGAAATTGAGAAAACAGTCCCTGATGCGGTGAATGAAGATAAAACGAGTGATAATGCGCCCGAGCAACAGGTGGGAGAGATTGGGGATAAACTAACAATCAGTGAATTAGACGCAATTCGGCGACAGTTACAGATGTGTTGGCATCCTCCTGCTGGCGCTAAGGGAGCACAAGATATGCCAATTATTCCTGTGCGCCTCTTTCTAAATATTGATGGGTCTGTTCGTGAAGCTCGTCTGGTAGAGAAGGGACAGATGGGGGATGCTTTCTATCGCGCGGTTGCTGAAAGCGCATTACGTGCAGTAAAAGATCCTCAGTGCAATCCTTTAAAATTGCCTGCTGAAAAGTACGAGCAATGGAAAGACATGACAATTAACTTCAATCCAAAAGATTTGATGTAATCTACAATGTCATTTAGTTTAAACCAATCAATGACCAGGAAATGTATTGTAAAAGATGAAGATTTCTTGCTAATTAAATTCTATAACAACTTATAAATACGAAATTAGAGCTTTGGCGTAAAAATGTTTATTAAAATTGACGGAAAAATTTCTACCTCTGATCTTCATAACGTTGTTGATATTTTATCATCTTACTTTCAAAAACATAGGGTTGAGGAATTTATAAATGTCGATATTGACTTAAAACCATTTAGTAAAGAAATAAAATTGCCAATTTGTTTATTTAGTGAGACGGGGAGAGAGATAAAGTCGTTAGAGATAGGAAAGTCAAAATCAGGCGAGTTAAAACTTACAGAAATAACGGTAAATAATTCTTGGATCTCATCTCCTTTAGGAAGCTTCTCTCCAGGCGAGCTTATGATGAAGATATGGCCTCTATGTGTTTTAGGAACTGCCTTATTAATTGTCTATTTGATATGGTTTAAAGCTTAATTTTTGATTGGCTAACTTTTTTATCTCAACTCTAATATCTAAAATCATAAAAAATTATTAAATATTAAGCTTTTTAAATAATTAAAATTGATTTTTCGTTGAATTTTCTTGATATTTGTATCGTTATGTGGTAGTCTGGTTGTAGATGATCAGAGAAAAGCTCTTTCCTTATTGGATATTCGCGATAACCTAATAATTCTTTCAACTTCTTTCTGACCCCATCTAAGTAAAAAAAGAATAATAAGACAGGGATTTAAAAACCTAGATTATTAAAAAACAAGGACTTAAACACTCTTTTTGAGTGAATGCCCTCTCTTTGTCTGACGAAAAGATGGGGAAGGAAGGTCTGAAAAGTGATGATCCCTGAGCGTGACAGGCATAGTGGAGCAATGATGATAAGGATTGTACAACCTCCCAATGTCATCCTCGCGAAAGCGGGGATCCAGGGAATGGTTGAAGACAATGAATAGTGATTGGCGACAAGAGGAATAAAATGATGCCTCTCTTCGTCATCCTCGGTCTCATATCGAGGATCTCAGGCAACCTGACGATGCCATGAGACATCAGAAGGACCTAAATGGATGTTTGACAGCGTAAAGAAAATAGTAACCTTGCTTATCGCAATGAAGAACAAAGCGTGTGTGAAAGGCACGGAGAAGCGAGAAGAAAAAACGGTGTGCGGAACTGGGAAAAGTTTTTCTGCTTCGCTGATGGATCCCCGCTTCCGCGGGAATGAAAAGGGGAGAACGATGCTCTGTGATCCTGGTGTGTGCAAGAAGTGCCATGTTGCTGAAGGGTAACGATTGTTGATAGGCAAGATCTATAAGTCGCTTGAGATTCCCGGGACAAGCCCGAGGATGACCAAGGTTAGGCAGGAGAATCGTTGGCAAGGATGATGCCTGATGAGAAT
>VFQM010000390.1_pt1 | contig 50128 bp, 41 predicted proteins | sample 3512391 | NCBI WGS metagenome assembly VFQM01 (sample SAMN10412369, study PRJNA504923) | tailings metagenome | isolation source: Replicate 1 from Balatoc abandoned mine | place: Philippines | reverse complement strand
GGCGCGATAGGCCGGATGCCCGGTCCCGGGAGGGGTCGCGCCTGAAGGCGCTCCTGCACGGGCGGCGGGTTCAGCCGCCCTGGGCCCAGGGGCGGTGCAGGGCCAGGCTGACCTGGCTGACGCCGGGCAGGGCGCGCAGCTGGCTGATCAGCTCCGGGTCGGTGCGCACGCCCTGGCTGCCGTTGATGTCCACGGTGCCGCGCGAGCCGCGGGTCAGCAGGTCCAGTCGCAGCGGCGTGGCGCCGGGGCGGTAGGCGGCCAGGGCCGACTGCAGGCGCTCCCAGGCGCCGGCGGCGCGCAGGTCCACGGTGAGGGCCAGGCGGCGGGCGTGTTCGCTGCACAGCTGGCGGAAGTCCCAGCACTGGCGCGCGCGCAGCACGAAGCCGCCGCTGAACTGGTCCTCGCCCAGGTTGCCCTCGACCAGCAGGATGCGGTCGCGCGAGAGCAGGTGCCCCGACTCGGCGAAGGCATCGCGGAAGAAGGCGACCTCGAGCTGGCCCCGGCCGTCCTCGATGCGCACGAAGGCCATGGTGTCGCCGCGCCGGCGCACCGCGGTGACGATGCCGGCCAGCACCACCGCCGCCTCGCCGCGCCGGTCCTTCTTGCTGCTCCAGAGCGCATCGAGCTCGGCCAGCGAGACGCCGACCAGGGACTGCAGCTCGCCGCGCCAGGGGTCGAGCGGATGGCCGCTGAGGTAATGGCCCAGGGTCTCGCGCTCGCCCAGCAGCTTGGTCTCCAGCGGCCAGTCCGGCACCACCGGCAGGTCGATCTCGATCGCGGGTGCGTCGCCCATGCCGCCGAACAGCGAGACCTGGCCGGCCGCGCGTTCGCGCGCCAGCTGGTCGGTGGCCTTGAGCACCTCGGGCAGCTGCAGCAGCAGCGACGGCCGGTTGGCGCCCAGCGAATCGAGCGCGCCGGCGTTCACCAGGGCCTCGATGACGCGGCGGTTGAGCTTGGTGGAATCGACGCGCTGGCAGAAATCGAGCAGGTCGCGGTAGGCGCCGCCGGCGCCGCGCGCCTCGACGATGGCCTCGCAGGCGCCGCGGCCCACGCCCTTCACCGCGCCCAGGCCGTAGCGCACGGTCTTCGCATCGAGCGCCACGAACATGTACTCGGACGAATTCACGTCCGGCGGCAGCACCTGCAGGCCGATCTCGCGCGCCTCGTCCAGGAAGGTCACCACCTTGTCGGTGTTGTCCATGTCCGAGGACATCGTCGCGGCCATGAACTCGGCCGGGTAGTGCGCCTTGAGCCAGGCGGTCTGGTAGGCCACCAGCGCGTAGGCGGCGGAGTGCGACTTGTTGAAGCCGTAGTCCGCGAACTTCTCCATCAAATCGAAGATGGCGCTGGCGTTGCCCGCTTCGATGCCGCGCTCGGCCGCGCCGGCCTCGAACTTCACGCGCTCCTTGGCCATCTCCTCGGGCTTCTTCTTGCCCATGGCGCGGCGCAGCAGGTCGGCGCCGCCCAGCGAATAGCCGGCCAGGACCTGGGCGATCTGCATCACCTGTTCCTGGTAGACGATCACGCCGTAGGTCGGCTTGAGGATCGGCTCGAGCAGCGGGTGCGGGTAGCTCACCTGCGCGCGGCCGTGGCGGCGGTCGATGAAGTCGTCCACCATGCCCGCGCCCAGCGGGCCGGGGCGGTAGAGCGCCGCCAGCGCGATCAGGTCCTCGAAGACCTGCGGCTGCAGCTTCTTGATGTACTCCTTCATGCCGCGCGATTCGAACTGGAACACCGCGGTCGTCTGGCCCTTCGACAGCAGGGCGTAGGTCGCCGGGTCGTCGAGCGGCAGGGCGCTGATGTCCACCGGCGGGATGCCGGCGCGGGCGTGGCGGGCGTTGATCGCCTTCACCGCCCAGTCGATGATCGTCAGCGTGCGCAGGCCGAGGAAGTCGAACTTCACCAGGCCGACGGCTTCCACGTCGTCCTTGTCGAACTGCGTGACGATCGAGCGCGAGGACTCGCCCTTGGCCACGTGTTCCGCGAACAGCGGGCTGAAGTCGGTCAGCGGCGTTGGTGCGATCACCACGCCGCCGGCGTGCTTGCCGGCGTTGCGGGTCAGGTCCTCGAGGCTGCGCGCCAGGTCGATCAGGTCGCGCACCTCGTCTTCCGAGTGGTAGCGCGAGATGAGTTCGGACGAGGCCAGGTCGGCGTCCTTGCGCGCGGCCTCGCTCAGGCCCAGGGCGTCGTCGAGCGTGATGCCCAGCGTGTTCGGGATCAGCTTGGCGATGCCGTCCACGAAGCCGTAGGGATGGCCGAGCACGCGGCCGCAGTCGCGCACCACGGCCTTCGCGGCCATGGTGCCGTAGGTGATGATCTGGCTGACCTTCTCGCGGCCGTACTTGCGGCCGACGTAGTCGATCACCTCGTCGCGCCGGTCCATGCAGAAGTCGATGTCGAAGTCGGGCATCGACACGCGTTCCGGGTTCAGGAAGCGCTCGAACAGCAGGTCGTAGCGGATCGGGTCGAGGTCGGTGATCTTCAGCGCATAGGCCACCAGCGAGCCGGCGCCGGAGCCGCGGCCGGGGCCGACCGGGATGTCGTTGCGCTTGGACCAGCCGATGAAGTCCGCGACGATCAGGAAGTAGCCCGGGAAGCCCATCGTGCAGATGACGTCGAGCTCGGTGTCCAGGCGGGCGCGGTAGGCGGCGGCGTCGTGGCCGGGCGCGGGTTCGATCTTCGCCAGCCGCTCGTCGAGGCCGCGGTGCGCCTCCTCGCGGATCCAGCTGTCGAGCGTGTGGCCCGCCGGCACCGGGAAGTCCGGCAGGTAGTACTTGCCCAGGCTGAGCTCGAGGTTGCAGCGCATCGCCAGCTCGACGGTGTTCTCGAGCGCCTCGGGCAGGTCGGCGAACAGCTCGCACATCTCCTCGGGCGACTTGAGGTACTGCTCGGGCGAGTAGTCGCGCGGGCGCTTGGGGTCGTCGAGCACGCGGCCGGTGGCGATGCACACGCGCGCCTCGTGCGCCTCGAAGTCCTCGCGGCCGAGGAAGCGCACGTCGTTGCTGGCCAGCAGCGGCAGGCCGAGTTCGCCGGCCAGCGCGACCGCGGCGGCGTTGAAGGCCTCCTCGCCTTCGCGCTGGGTGCGGGTGAGCTCGAGGTAGAGCCGGTCCGGGAAGGCGCGCATGAGTTCGTCGAGCTGCTGGCGCGCCGACTCCTCCCGGCCGCCGGCGAGCGCGCGGCCGACCGGGCTCTGGCGGCCGGCGAGGGCGACCAGGCCGGCGTTGTCCGCGTACAGCCAGTCGGCCTCGATGGCGACGTAGTCACCGGCGTGGCCATCGAGGAACGCGCGGCTGAGCAGGCGCGAGAGCGCGAGGTAGCCGCTGCGGTCCTGGCAGAGCAGGGTCAGGCGCGCCGGCGGCTGGTCGCCCTGGGCGATCCAGACGTCGGCGCCGGCGATCGGCTTGATGCCGCCGGGCTCGGCCGCCTTGTAGAACTTCACCAGCGCGAACAGGTTGGACTGGTCGGTGACCGCCACCGCCGGCAGGCCGAGCGCGGCGCAGCGCGACACCAGGTCCGGGATGCGGATGCTGGAATCGGTGAGCGAATACTCGCTGTGCAGGTGCAGGTGGACGAATCGGGGCGTCGTCATGCCGGGAGCCCGGGGCCGGCCGGCAGTTTACCCCGAGGGAGGGGGCGGACAAGGCTTGACAGTCCCTGTTGCCAGAGGCCTTGCCGCCCACCCCGTTGGAGAGGCTCAGGTGACGCGGAACAGCGCCTGCAGCGGCTCGCCGCCGGCGTAGCGGCGGGCGCGCACGTCGCGCCGCTGCTGGATCAGCGCGGCCTCGGCCAGGCAGGCGGTTTCCCAGGCCAGGCGGCGTTCGGCCGGCGTGCCGCGCGGGCGCTCGCTGGCGCGGAAGCGGCAGAAGTCGCCGTAGTCCTGCGCCTCGCCGGCGAAGGCGTCCCAGCACAGGTCCACCAGCAGCGCGTCGTCGAGCAGGCCGAGCAGCGGCTGGTCGTCGGGGATCAGGTCGTGCACTTCGCGCAGGTAGCCCACCAGCAGGCGGCCATGCTCGCGGATCTCGCCGCTGACGTCCCAGTCGCGGTCCTCGAGCATGGCGCGCAGTTCCTCGGCGCGCGCCAGGCGCTCGGCGAGCACGGCCTGGGCGCGTTCGGGCGGCAGCGACTGCAGCCATCGGCCGAGCGTCACCAGCTGGTCGGCGCTGATCGCCGGCGCGCCCGGCGCGATGCGCGCGAGCAGCTGGTTGAAGCGCGCGATGGCGTCGTCGTGCAGGGTGACGCCGGCCAGCGTGCGGCGACGCGGCTCGCCGGGAACCGACGCAGGCGCGGGTTCGAGGGGAAGTCGGGACAGGTCGTATGCGGCGTTCATCGGCGGGCCTCTCTGCGGTATCGCCCCGGGCTCCGGGGCCGGCGATCCTTCCTTGGGATGCGCCGCCATGGTGGAGCGTTGCAGGCGAAATCGCGCCCGTCGTTGGTCGTCGTGACCTCCGGGCTAATTCAGCGAACGGACAGCCGCGGCGTTCAGTCGATCAGGCGGGGCGCGAGCAGGGATTTCACCGGTTCGAAGCCGCGCCGGTGCGCCGGGCAGGGACCGAGGCGATGCAGGGCCTCGAGGTGCTCCGGGGTGCCGTAGCCCTTGTGGCGCGCGAAGCCGTAGCCGGGATGCCGGGCCTCGAGCGCGAGCATGGCCTCGTCGCGCGCCACCTTTGCCAGGATCGAGGCGGCCATGATCGCCGGCTCGCGCGCGTCGCCCTTCACCAGCGCCTCGGCCGGGCAGGGCAGGTCGCGCGGCAGCCGGTTGCCGTCGACCAGCGCGCGCGCCGGCGCGGGATGCAGCGCGCGCAGCGCCCGCGCCATGCCCGCGAGCGTGGCCTGCAGGATGTTGATGCGCTCGATCTCCTCGACGCCGACGAATTCGACGTGCCAGGCCAGGGCCCGGGCGCGCACCAGCGGCGCCAGGGCGTCGCGCCGCGCCTCGCTCAGCGCCTTGGAATCGGCCAGGCCGGCGATGGGCCGGGCCGGGTCGAGGATGACCGCGGCCACCACCACCGGGCCGGCGAGCGGGCCGCGGCCCGCCTCGTCCACGCCGGCCACCAGCCAGGCCTCGCCGGTGCCGTTCATCCGCGCGGGGCCAGCAGGCCGGCGACCGCGTCCGCGGCGGCGGCCGAGGCGTCGCCGCGCAGCTTGGCGTGGATGTGCTCGAAGCGCGGCAGCAGGGCGGCACGCGCCGCGTCGTCGCGGAACCAGGCCAGCACGGCCTCCGACAGCCGCTCCGGCGTGCAGTCGTGCTGCATCAGCTCGGGAACGATCGGCTCGTTGGCCAGCACGTTGGGCAGGCTGTAGCGATTCACCCGCATCAGGCCCAGGCCCATCACCAGCCGGTAGGTGAGCGCGGAGATGCGATAGCCCACCACCATCGGCCGCTTGGCCAGCATGGCCTCGAGGGCGGCGGTGCCGGAGGCCAGCAGCACGACGTCGGCGGCGACCAGCACGTCGTGGGCCTGGCCGTCGTAGACGCCCGCGCCGGCCAGGGGCGACGCCGCCAGGCCCGCGTCGATGGCTTCGCGGCAGGCCGCGTTCGCGGCCGGCACCGCCACGCGCAGGCCGGGGACCTGGCCGGCCACGCGGCGCGACGCCTCGATGAACACCGGCCACAGCCGGCGGATCTCGCCCAGCCGGCTGCCGGGCAGCACCGCCAGCACCGGCGCGTCCTGCGGCAGGCCCAGGCGTGCGCGCGCGGCGGCGCGGTCGGGCACGGCCGGGAAGGCGTCGGCGAGCGGATGGCCGACGAAGCGCGCATCCACGCCGTGGCGGGCGTAGATCGGCGGCTCCATCGGGAACAGGCAGAGCACCCGGTCGGCGCTGCGGCCGATCTTCGCCGCGCGGCCTTCGCGCCAGGCCCAGACCGAGGGACTGACGTAGTGCACGGTCGGGATGCCGGCCTGCTTGAGCCGGCGCTCCAGGCCCAGGTTGAAGTCGGGCGCGTCCACGCCGATGAAGACGTCGGGCTTCCAGTCCAGCAGGCGGCGGCGCAGCGAGGCGCGCAGGCGCAGCAGGCGCGGCAGGTGCCGAAGCACCTCGGCCAGGCCCATCACGGCCAGCTCGGAACAGTCGTGCCAGGTGTCCATGCCGGCGGCGCGCAGCTGCGGGCCGCCGATGCCGGCGAACTGCGCGCCGGGGAAGCGCGCCGCCAGTTCGCGCACCAGGCCGGCGGCGAGCAGGTCGCCCGAGGCCTCGCCGGCGACCAGGGCGAAACGCGGGGGGCGGGCGGCGGCCATGCCGCGGCGCCCGCTCAGCGCAGCAGGCCGCGCGCGCTGCGCTCGATGAACTCGAGCATCAGCCGCACGTCCTGCGATTCGGCCGCGCCCTCGGCCAGTTGCTCGCGCACTTCGGCCAGCGGCTTGCCGGACATGTACAGGGCGCGGTAGGCGCGCTTGATCGCGGCGATGCGGGTGGCGTCGAAGCCGCGGCGCTTGAGGCCCTCGGCATTGATGCCGCGCGGCTCGGCGTACTGGTCGGCGACCATCACGAAGGGCGGCACGTCGGCGTTGACCAGGCTGCCCATGCCGACGAAGGCGTGGTCGCCGATCTTGCAGAACTGGTGGATGCCGGCGAAGCCGCCGAGGATCACCCAGTCGCCGAGCTCGGCGTGGCCGGCGAGCGTGGCGTTGTTGGCCAGGATGCAGCGGTTGCCGACGATGCAGTCGTGGGCCACGTGCACGTAGGCCATGATCCAGTTGTCGTCGCCGATGCGGGTCACGCCGCCGCCGTCGCCGGTGCCGCGGCTGATGGTGGTGAACTCGAAGAAGGTGTTGCGGTCGCCGATCACCAGCTCGGTGCGCTCGCCGGCGAACTTCTTGTCCTGCGGGTCGTTGCCCAGGGTGGCGTGCGAATGCACCACGTTGCCGCGGCCCATGCGCATCGGGCCGGTGAGCACGCAGTGGCTGCCGATGCGGCTGTCGTCGCCGATCTCGACGTCCGGGCCGACGACGGTGAAGGGGCCGATGCTGACGTTGGCGCCGAGCCGCGCGCCCGGGTCGACCACCGCGCTCGGGTGGACGCCGCCGCTCATTCCCGGCCTTCGGCGCAGAGGATCTCGGCGCTGGCGACGACCTTGCCGTCCACGCGCGCCTCGCACTCGTACAGCGCCATGTTGCGGATCAGCCGCTTGACCCGCACCTCGATGTCCAGCTGGTCGCCCGGCACCACCATGCGGCTGAAGCGGGCGTTGTCCACCTTCACCAGGTAGAACAGCTGGCCTTCCTTGTGGCTGCCCTTGTCGGCCGAGAGCTGGGTCAGCAGGCCGCCGGCCTGGGCCATGGCCTCGATCACCAGCACGCCGGGCATCACCGGGCGGCCCGGGAAGTGGCCCTGGAAGAAGGGTTCGTTGAAGGTGACGTTCTTGATGGCGCGGATGCGCTGGTGCGGCTCGAGCTCGGTCACCCGGTCCACGAGCAGGAACGGGTAGCGATGCGGCAGCAGGTGCAGGATGCACGAGACATCCACGGGAAGCTTGATGGCGTCGTCGCTCATCCGGGGTGGTTCCTTGGTCAATCCTTGGCGAGGGCGCCTAGTTTACGCGCCATCTCGTCCAGGTGCCGGAACCGGGCGGCGTTGCGGCGCCATACCCTGCCGTCCTGAACCGGCATGCCCGAGCTGTATTCGCCCGGTTCGGTGATGGACTGGGTGACGAAGCTCATCGCCGTGATGGTCACCTTGTCGCAGATCTCCAGGTGCCCGGCGATGCCCGCGGCGCCGCCGACCAGGCAGTAGCGGCCGATCCGTGCCGAACCCGCCACCGCCACGCAGCCGGCCATGGCGGTATGCGCGCCGATGCGGACGTTGTGGCCGACCTGGATCTGGTTGTCCAGGCGCACGTCCTCCTCGAGCACGGTGTCGCCGAGCGCGCCGCGGTCGATGGTGGTGTTGGCGCCGATCTCGCAGTCGTCGCCCACCACCACGCCGCCCAGCTGCGGCACCTTGGTCCAGCGGCCGGCGTCCATCGCCAGCCCGAAGCCGTCGGCGCCCAGCACCGCGCCCGGGTGGATGCGCACGCGCGCGCCCAGGCGCACGCGGGTGACCAGGGTGACGCGGGCGACCAGCTCGCAGCCCGGGCCGACCTCGTTGTCCTCGCCCAGCACGCAGCCCGGGCCGATGACCGCGCCGGCGCCGATGCGGCAGCGCGCGCCGATGCTGGTGAAGGGACCGACGTGCGCGCCGGGATCGACCACGGCATCGGCGGCGACCACCGCGGAAGGATGGATGCCCGGCGCGTGCACCGGCACCGGCTCGAACAGCGCGGCGATGCGCGCGAAGGCCACGTAGGGCTGGCGCGCCACCAGGCAGGGCATGGGCGCGTCGGCGGCATCGGCCGCCGACAGCACGACCGCGCCGGCGCGGCTGGAGGCCAGCTCGCGCCGGTAGCGGGGATTGGCCAGGAAGGAAAGCTGGCCGGGGCCGGCGTCGGCGAGGGTGCCGACGCCGTGGATCAGGGTGCCGCCGTCGCCGCGGACCTCGAGCCCGAAGCGCGCGGCCAGCTCCGCCAGCGGGTGGGCCTGCGGGGCCGGCACGCGGCCCTCAGAACGTGCCGCCGAAGGTGAACTGCAGCCGCTCGATCCGGTCCGAACGCTCGTACTGCAGCGGGATCGCGTAGCTGATCTGGATCGGGCCCATCGGCGACTGCCACTGCAGCGCCAGGCCGGTCGAGATGCGCAGCGTCTTGGCCTCCCAGTCGTCGAAGCCCAGGTAGACGTTGCCGTAGTCGACGAAGGCCGAGAGGCGGGTCGCGCGGCTGTCGAACAGGGTCGGGAAGAAGAACTCGATCGTGCCCGCGGTCTTGAGCGAGCCGCCCAGCGGCTGGCGGAAGCCGCCGGCGCTGAAGGCGTAGGTCGGGCCGACGGTGTTGACCTCGAAGCCGCGGATGGAGTTGGGGCCGCCCGCGTAGAAGTTGCGGAAGAAGGGCAGGCCGCAGTCCGTGCTGTCGATGATGATGTCGCCCTCGTTGTCGTACGAGGTGCAGGTCGACTGCGAGGTGCTGCCGTAGCTGTCGCCGAAGCCGAGCTCGGCGCCGATCTTCATCACCAGCCAGGGCTTGAGCGGGATGTAGCGCTCGAAGTTGTAGGTGAGCTTGTAGTACTCGAGGTCGCTGCCCGGCAGCACGATCTCGGTGCCGATGCGGTGGTAGGAACCGCGGGTCGGCAGCAGGAAGTCGTTGCGCGAGTCGCGGACCCAGCCGGCCTGCAGGCGCCAGGCGTTGACGTTCCAGCGGCGCGCGCCGCCGCAGACCTGCGGGTCCTGGGTGGCCGGATCGTCGTCGTCGTTCTCCGGCGGCGTGTCCTCGTCGTCGTCGTCGTCCACGTCGAAGCAGGGGAAGCGCGCGCGGTCGCCCAGGGTCTCGACCATGTAGGTGATCAGCGGGGTCGGCGTGGCGCCGTCCTCGGTGGTGATCTGGTTGCGGTCGATGCCCAGCGAGAACTGGATGGTGTCGGTCTCGGTGATCGGCAGGCCGAGCGTGAGCTCGCCGGCCGCGACCGAGTTGTTGTACTGCGCCAGGTTGGCGCCGCGGCGCGAGTAGTCGTAGTCGCTGTAGCTGAGGTTGTAGCCGAGGCTGACGCCCTGGTCGGTGAAGTACGGGTCGACGTAGGAGAAGCCGAACTGCTTGGAGTAGGAGTCGTTCTGCACCTGCAGGCTGAAGCGGTTGCCGGTGCCGAGGAAGTTGTTCTGCACCAGCTGGATGCTGGTGATCAGGCCGAAGGCCTGCTGGTAGCCCAGGCCGAAGGTGAACTGGCCCGAGTTGCGCTCCTTGACGTTGACGACCACGTCCACCTGGTCGGGCGCGCCCGGCACCTCGGGGGTCTCGATGTCGACTTCGTCGAAGAAGCCCAGGCGCTGCAGGCGGACCTTGGAGCGGTCGAGCGCGGCCTGCGAGTACCACGCGCCCTCGAACTGGCGCATCTCGCGGCGCATCACCTCGTCGGCGGTGCTGGTGTTGCCCTTGAAGACGATGCGGCGAACGTGCACGCGCTGGCCGGGCTGGACGAAGAAGTTCAGCGCGACGGTGCGGCCCTCGCGGTCGATCTCCGGCACCGGCGTGACCTGGGCGAAGGCGTAGCCGATGTTGCCCAGCGTGGCGACGATGGAGTCGGTGGTCAGCTCGACCAGGGCGCGCGAGAAGGTCTGGCCTTCCTTCACCAGCACCAGCTTCTCGATCTCGGCCTGCGGCAGCACGGTGTCGCCGGTCACCTTGACGCCGGAGACCTTGTACACCTCGCCTTCGCTGATGTTGGTCGTGACGAAGATGTCGCGCTTGTCGGGGCTGATCGAGACCTGGGTGGACTCGACGTTGAAGTCGACGTAGCCGCGGTCGAGGTAGTAGTTGGTCAGCTTCTCCAGGTCGCCCGAGAGCTTCTCGCGCGAGTACTGGTCGTCGCGGCGGTACCAGGACAGCCAGTTGCTGGTGTCCGATTCCCAGCTGCGGCGGATCTCGTCCTCGGGGTAGGTCTCGTTGCCGACGATGTTGATGTCGCGGATGCGCGAGGCCTTGCCTTCCGCCACGACGATCGCGATGTCGACGCGGTTGCGGTCGAGCGTGGTCACGGTCGGGGTGATCGTGACGCCGTACTTGCCGCGGTTGTTGTACTGGCGCAGCAGCTCCTGGGTGACGCGGTCCAGGGCCAGCGGGTCGAAGGTCTCGCCTTCGGACAAGCCGATGTTCTTCAGGCCCTTGAGCAGCTCGTCGGACTTGATGTCCTTGTTGCCGGTCAGGGTGATGGCGTTGATCGCCGGGCGTTCGGCGACCACGACCACCAGGATGTCGCCCTGGCGCTCGAGCCGCACGTCGCTGAAGAAGCCGGTGCGGAACAGCGCGCGGATGGCCTCGCCGGAGCGGGAGCGGTCGACCTGGTCGCCGCGTTCGATCGGCAGGTAGGTGAACACGGTGCCGGTCGAGATGCGCTGCAGGCCCTCGACGCGGATGTCCGCCACGGTGAACGGCTCGAAGGACTGGGCCTGGACGGGGCCGGCGAGGGCGGCGGCGAGCGCGAGGCTCAGGAGGCGGCGGCGGACAATCGGTCGCGTCATCATCAATCCGAGGGTGGCGGGCGCGGCGCGCCCACGTGGGGTGGGGTCAGGAACCGAGCCGGAGGATGTCGTTGTAGAAGGCCAGTCCCATGAGGCCGGCCAGCAAGGCCAGGCCCACGTACTGTCCCGCCACCATCGCGCGATCGCCGACCGGGCTGCCCTTGACCAGTTCGATAAGGTAATACAGCAGGTGCCCCCCATCCAAGACGGGGATGGGCAGCAGGTTCATGATGCACAGGCTGAGCGAGAGGATCGCCAGGAAGTGCAGGAACCAGGCCGGACCCAGGCTGGCGCTGCCGTTGGCGACCCGGGCGATGGTGATCGGCCCGGAAATGTTCTTCAGCGAGGCCTGGCCGGTGACCATGCGCCAGAGCATGCCGGCGACGTCGGAGGTCATGCGGGCGGTCTCGGCCACGGCGGCGGGCACGGCGGCCAGCGGGCCGAACCGGAGCAGGGCGTCGTCGCGCGGCGCCTCGGCCAGGATGCCCAGCTGCCAGACCCGGCGGCCGTCCTGGTCCACCGCGCGGGGCGCGATCCCGACCGACCGGCGCGAGCCGTCGCGCATCACCTCGAGCACCACCGGCCGGTCCGGCGCGGCCAGGCGCTGCAGCATCGGCGCGACCTGGTCGTAGGTGTGCACCGGCTCGCCGTCCAGCGACAGGATCCGGTCGCCGACCTGCAGCCGGCCCTCGGCCGCGCCGCCGGGCGCCAGGGCGCCGACCACGGCCGGGAAGGCGGGCACCAGGCCCAGCGAGGTGAAGGGGCGCTCCTCGTCCAGGGCCAGGCCAGGCTGGTCCAGCGGCAGCCGGCGCGTGGCCTCGGCGCCGGCCGCGGTCCGCACCCGCACCTCGGTCGGCTCGCGGTCGATCACCGCGGTCGCCAGGGCGACATTGGCCTCGGTCAGGCCGCGGATGGCGCGGTCGCCGACCTGCAGGATGCGGTCGCCCGGCTGGAAACCGGCTTCGGCGGCCAGGCCCTGGGCCCGGCCGATGTCGGCCTGGGCATCGGGCTTGCCGACCACGAACATGGCCCAGAGCAGGCCCACGCACAGCAGGAGGTTGGCCAGCGGGCCGGCCGCGACGATGGCGATGCGCTGGCCCACGGGCTTGTTGTTGAAGGCCTCGGCGCGCTGGGCCGGGGCGACCTCGCCCTCGCGTTCGTCGAGCATGCGCACGTAGCCGCCCAGGGGCAGCATCGCCACCACGTATTCGGTGCCGTCCTTGCCCACGCGCTTCCAGAGCGGCCGGCCGAAGCCGACCGAGAAGCGCAGCACGCGCACGCCGCAGCGGCGCGCCACCCAGTAGTGGCCGAACTCATGGAAGGTGACCAGCACGCCGAGGCTGACGATCAGCCACCAGACGGACCCGAAGAACTCGTTCATGGCGCGGCCACCGTGGGGAGCAGGGTCCCGGCCAGGCGGCGGGCGTCGGCGTCCAGGGCCAGCAGGTCGTCGAGTGACTCCGAGGGACCGCCGGGCAGGGCATCGAGGCTGGCCTGGATCAGGGCCGGGATGCCAAGGAAACCCAGCCGGCCCTGAAGAAAGGCTGAAACCGCCACTTCGTTGGCGGCGTTGAGCACGGCGGTCGCGCCCCGGCCGGCCGCCAGCGCGGCATAGGCCAGCGCCAGGCAGGGGAAGGCGTCGGTGTCCGGGCGCTGGAAATCGAAGCGGGCCAGGGCGGCCAGGTCCAGCGGGGCGACGCCCGAATCGATGCGCTCGGGCCAGGCCAGGCCGTGGGCGAGGGCGGTGCGCATGTCCGGGTTGCCCAGCTGCGCGAGCACCGAGCCGTCGATGTAGTCCACCAGCGAGTGGATGACCGACTGCGGGTGCACCACGACCTCGATGGCCTCCGGCGGCAGCCCGAACAGGTGCCGGGCCTCGATGACCTCCAGGCCCTTGTTCATCAGCGTGGCCGAGTCGACCGAGATCTTGCGGCCCATGGACCAGTTCGGGTGCGCGCAGGCCTGGTCGGGCGTGACGCCGGCCAGCGAGGCGCGGTCGCGGCCGCGGAACGGCCCGCCGGAGGCGGTGAGCAGCAGCCGGCGCACGCCCTGGCGCGAGCCGTCGGCCGGCAGGCACTGGAAGATGGCGTTGTGCTCGCTGTCCACCGGCAGCAGGGTGGCGCCGCCCTCGCGCGCGGCCTGCATGAGCAGGTCGCCGGCCAGCACCACCGATTCCTTGTTCGCCAGCAGCAGGCGCTTGCCCGCGCGCGCGGCGGCGAGGGTGGAGGCGACGCCGGCGGCGCCGACGATCGCGGCCACCACGGTGTCGTTGGCCGGGTCGGCGGCGACCTCGTCGAGCGCGGCCGGGCCGGCCAGGGCGCGGGTCGGCAGGCCGAGCGCCTGCAGGCCGTCGCGCAGGGCGCCGTATCCGGCCGGGTCGGCGACCACCGCCGCGTCCGGGCGGAAGCGCGCGCACAGCGCCAGCAGTTCGTCCACCCGCGAATGCGCGCTCAGCGCGCCGATGCGGAAACGGCCGGGGTGGCGCGCGACCACGTCGAGCGTGGAGCCGCCGATCGAACCGGTGGCCCCGAGCAGCGCGATCGTCTTCAGAGGACCAGCCATGCCTTGCCCACGACGAACACCGGCAGCGCGGCCAGCAGGCTGTCGAGCCGGTCCATCAGGCCGCCGTGGCCGGGGAACAGGTCGCCCGAGTCCTTCACGCCCGAGTGCCGCTTCATCAGGCTCTCGAACAGGTCGCCGGCCACCGAAAGGGCGGCGGTGACGAGGGTCAGCAGCACCAGCGCAGGCAGTTGGGACCAGCCCAGGCCCAGCAGCGGAAGGGCCGCCACGGCGAGCAGGGCGCTGGCGGCGAGGCCGCCCCAGACGCCTTCCCAGGTCTTGCCCGGGCTGATCGCCGGGGCGAGCTTGCGCCGGCCGAACTTGGAGCCGACGAAGTAGGCGCCGCTGTCGGCGGCCCAGACCAGCGCGACCGCGAACAGGGTCCAGCGCGGGCCCAGCGGATCCTCGGAATGCAGCCAGGCCAGGGCGCACCAGGCCGGCACCACCGCCAGGCTGCCCGCGAACAGCTTGAGCGCCCGGGCGCCTTCGCCGTCGCCGCGTGCCAGGTCGGGGTGCAGCAGCCAGGCCAGCGCGCCGACCCAGGCCAGCACGCCCAGCAGGGCCACCAGCTTGAGCGGGAACAGGCTCGGCCCGCCGCCCCAGGCCAGCGCCGCCAGCAGCAGGGCGTTGGCGGTCAGGAAGGCCACGCGCGGCACGGTCTCGCGCAGGCCGGCGAAGGCCGTCCACTCCCACAGGCCGGCCAGCAGCACCGCGGCGACCGCGGCCGCCAGCCAGGGCGTGGGCAGGAACAGCAGCGCCAGGATCGGCAGCGGCGCCAGCAGCAGGGCGGTGGTGACGCGCTGGCGGCGGCTCACGCGGCGCCCCCGGCGACCTGGGCGCTGGTCAGGCCGAAGCGGCGCTCGCGCTCGGCATAGTCGGCCAGGGCCTGGCGCAGCACGCCGGCGTCGAGGTCGGGCCAGAGCACCTCGGTGAACCACAGCTCGGTGTAGGCCAGCTGCCAGAGCAGGAAGTTGCTGATGCGCACGTCGCCCCCGGTGCGGATGAACAGGTCCGGCGCCGGCAGGCCGGCCAGGCCCAGCCGCGCCTCGACGTCGGCTTCGGTGATCGCGGCCGGGTCGATCCGGCCCGCGGCGGCCTCGGCCGCCAGCTGGCGGCAGGCCTGGGTGATGTCCCAGCGGCCGCCGTAGCCCGCGGCCAGGGTCAGCACGAGGGTGGAATTGCCGGCGGTGCGCGCCTCGGCCGCGGCCATGCGCGACTGGATCGCCTCCGGGAAGCCGGCGCGGTCGCCGATGAAGGCCAGGCGCACGCCGCGGCGCTGCAGTTCGTCCACCTCGGTGTCGAGCACGCGCATGAACAGCTTCATCAGCGCGCCGACCTCGTCCGCCGGCCGCTTCCAGTTCTCGGTGCTGAAGGCGAACAGGGTCAGGGCCTCGATGCCCTCGGCCAGGCAGAACTCGATGCAGGCCTGCACCGCGCGCGTGCCGGCCCGGTGGCCGAGCACGCGCGGGCGGTTGCGCCGCTCGGCCCAGCGGCCGTTGCCGTCCATGATGACGGCGAGGTGGCGCGGCCGGCGGTCGGCGGTCGGGGCGGGCGGCATGGGGAGGATGGCGCGGGTCAAACCGCCATCAGCTCCTGCTCCTTGGCCTTCACGACGTCGTCCACGTCCTTGACGTGCTTGTCGGTGAGCTTCTGGATCTCGTCCTCGGCGCGGCGCACCTCGTCCTCGGAGAGCTGCTTGTCCTTGAGCAGTTCCTTGACGTGCTGGATGGCGTCGCGGCGCACGTTGCGGATGGCGACCTTGGCGTTCTCGCCCTCGTGGTGCACGTGCTTGGAGAGCTCCTTGCGGCGCTCCTCGGTGAGCGGCGGCAGGTTGATGCGGATCACCTGGCCGGCGGTGTTCGGGGTCAGGCCCAGGTCGGAGGCGAGGATGGCCTTCTCGACCGCCGCGACCATGTTCTTTTCCCAAGGCGTGATCGTCAGCGAGCGCGCGTCGGCGACGGCGACGGTGGCGACCTGCGACAGCGGCATGTCCGAGCCGTAGTAGTTCACCTTCAGGTGGTCGACCAGGGCGGTGGTGGCGCGGCCGGTGCGCAGCTTGGTCAGGTCCTGCCGGAAGGCATCGACCGACTTGGCCATGCGGGTCTGGGCGTCTTTCTTGATGTCGTTGATCATCGCGGTCTCCGCGGGAATTCGTGGCCGGTGGCCGGGCAGGGCGGGGATTATAGGCGCTGGGGCGGGGCGGCGGCTCAGGCCTCGCCGTCGGCGACCAGGGTGCCCAGCGGCTCGCCGCGCAGGATCCGCATCAGGGCGCCGGGCTGCATCATGTCGTACACGCGCACCGGCACCCGGTTCTCGCGGCACAGGGCGAAGGCGGCGGTGTCCATGACCTGCAGGTTGCGGGCGATCACCTCGTCGTAGCCCAGGCGCTCGAAGCGCTTGGCCTGCGGGTTCTTCTTCGGGTCGGCGTCGTAGATGCCGTCCACCTTGGTGGCCTTGAGCAGCAGGTCGGCGCCGATCTCGCTGGCGCGCAGGGCGGCGGCCGAATCGGTGGTGAAGAAGGGATTGCCGGTGCCGGCCGCGAACAGGGCGATGCGGCCCTTCTCCATGTGCCGGATGGCGCGGCGGCGGATGTAGTCCTCGCAGACCTCGTTGATCTTGATCGCGCTCATCACCCGGGCGAAGCCGCCTTCCTTCTCCAGCGCGTCGGCCATGGCCAGGGCGTTGATGACGGTGGCCAGCATGCCCATGTGGTCGCCGGTGACCCGGTCCATGCCGGCGGCGGCCAGGCCGGCGCCGCGGAAGATGTTGCCGCCGCCGATCACCAGGCCGATCTCGGCGCCGGCGCGCTGCGCCTCGACGATCTCCTTGGCCAGCGCCTTGATCACCGCCGGGTCGATGCCGTAGTCCTCGCCGCCCATCAGGGCCTCGCCGGAAAGCTTGAGCAGGATGCGGCGGTACTTCAGCGGGTCGGTGCTCATCGGGCTCTCCTGCGGCGGGCAAACGGCGGGATTCTAGCCGATCGGCGCCGGCCGGAGTGGCGGTGGCCGCGCTTTTCGTGCGCTCCTTCCGGGTACCTCCCGCATTCGCGCCACGTTGCCTCCAAAAAACGAAACCCCGCGATTTCGCGGGGTTTCGTTCCATCGTCCCTGGCCTGGAAGAGAGCCCCCTTGGTAAGGGGGCGCGCCGCAGGCGCGGGGATCGGAGGGGGTGAGGCCGGGGCCCGCGACCCGCGTCAGCGGATCGTGGGGGTTTGCGGGCGAATGCCCGTCAAACCGCCATCGCCTTGGCGACTTCGGCGGCGTAGTCCTCGACCACCTTCTCGATGCCCTCGCCGACGGCCAGGCGCTGGAAGCCGACCACGTCGGCGCCGGCGGCCTTGACCGCCTGCTCGACCGTCTGGTCGGTGTTGAGCACGTACGGCTGGCCGTACAGGGTGACCTCGTTGATGATCTTGGCGACCTTGCCGGCCATGATCTTCTCGAGGATCTCGGCCGGCTTGGCCTTGTCCTTGTCGGACATCTTGGCCAGCTCGATCTCCTTTTCCTTCGCCACGAACTCGGCCGGCACGTCGGCGGCCTTGTTGTAGGGCGGGTTCATCGCGGCCACGTGCATGGCGATGCCGCGCGCCAGCTCCATGTCGCCGCCCTTGAGCTCGACCAGCACGCCGATGCGGCCGCCGTGGATGTAGGCGGCGACGTGGTTGGCGCTGTCGATCTTGGCCATGCGGCGCACCTGCACGTTCTCGCCGACCTTGGCGATGACCGCGGCGCGGGCTTCCTCGACGGTTTCGCCGGAGGCGACCTTGGCCGACTTCAGGGCCTCGACGTCGGCGGCGCCGGAGGCCAGCGCGGCCGCGGCGACGGCGTTGGTGAAGCCGACGAAGTTGTCGTCCTTGGCCACGAAGTCGGTCTCGGAGTTGATCTCGACCAGCACGGCCTTGCCGCCTTCGCTGGCGGCCACGATGCGGCCTTCGGCCGCGACGCGGCTGGCCTTCTTGTCGGCCTTGGCCAGGCCCGACTTGCGCAGCCACTCGGCCGCGGCGTCGATGTCGCCGTTGTTCTCGGTGAGCGCCTTCTTGCACTCCATCATGCCCGCGCCAGTGCGCTCGCGCAGGTCCTTCACGAGGGAAGCCGTGATTTCCATGGGGATCTCCAACTCTTGAAATGGGGGCGCGACGGCGAGGGCCGTCGCGACGGGAACGGGCCGCGGCGCACGATGGCGCCGCGGCATGACGCCGGGATTACTTGGCGTCGCGCGGGGCGCGGGCGCGCGGGGCGCGCTTGGCGTCGTCGCGCGGGGCGCGCGGGCCACGCGGGGCGGCCTTCTTGTCTTCCTTGGCGACCGGGTTGCCCTCGGCGTCGAGCTCGACGAAGTCGTCGGCGGCGACGTGGGCCTGCGGCGAGGCGGCCTTGCCCTCGAGCACGGCGTCGGCGGCGGCGCGCACGTACAGCTGCACGGCGCGGATGGCGTCGTCGTTGCCCGGGATGGCGTAGTCCACCAGGCTCGGGTCGTAGTTGGTGTCGACCACGGCGATGACCGGGATGCCGAGCTTCTTGGCTTCCTGCACGGCGATGTTCTCGTGGCCGATGTCGATCACGAACAGGGCGTCGGGCAGGCGGTTCATGTCCTTGATGCCGCCCAGCGAGGCGAACAGCTTCTCGCGCTCGCGGCGCAGGCCCAGCACCTCGTGCTTGACCAGCTTCTCGAAGGTGCCGTCGGTCTCGGCGGCCTCGAGCTCCTTGAGGCGGGCGACCGACTTCTTCACGGTGGCGAAGTTGGTCAGGGTGCCGCCCAGCCAGCGCATGCTCATGTACGGCATGCCGCAGCGCTCGGCCTCTTCCTTGATCGACTCGCGCGCCGAGCGCTTGGTGCCGACGAACAGGATGGTGCCGCGCTTCTGGGCGATGGCCGAGATGAAGTTCATCGCGTCCACGAACAGCGGCAGGGTCTTCTCGAGGTTGATGATGTGGATCTTGCCGCGGGCGCCGAAGATGTACGGGCCCATCTTGGGGTTCCAGTAGCGGGTCTGGTGGCCGAAGTGCACGCCGGCTTCCAGCATCTGGCGCATGGTGACCTGGGACATTCTTGTATTCCTTTCACGACAGGGAGCCGGCCGCGCACTGGCGGCTTCGAAGCTCCGGGGTTGGGCCTCCACCAGGCTGCCGTCTCGAACCCCGGGAAGATCCCGAGGCACCCCGGGACGGGGGATGGCCTGGTGTGTGTATTCGCCGGTGACGCCCGGCGTGGGCGGCCGAAAGTCGGGTTCAGCCGGTTTTCGAGCCGCGGGAGTATAGCCGGCTGGCCCAAGTGCCCGCAACTATTGGATAATCCGGGCCATGAGAGCCGCCCCCAAGAGCCCGCAGGACATCGAGCGCATGCGCGTGGCCGGCCGCTTGGCCGCCGAGGTGCTGCAGGTGGTCGCCCCCCATGTCCGCCCGGGCGTGACCACGGCCGAGCTGGACCGGATCTGCCACGACCACATCGTGCACGTGCAGGGCGCCATCCCGGCCAACGTCGGCTACAAGGGCTTCCCGGCGACCATCTGCACCTCGGTCAACCACGTCATCTGCCACGGCATCCCCTCGCACGCCAAGGTGCTGGGGGAGGGCGACATCATCAACATCGACGTCACGGTCATCAAGGACGGCTGGCACGGCGACACCAGCCGCATGTACTACGTCGGCGAGCCCGCCCCGGAGGCGAGGCGCCTGGTGGAGGCCACGCGCGAGGCCATGTTCCACGGCATCCGGGCGGTGCGGCCGGGCGCGACCCTGGGCGACGTCGGCCACGCCATCCAGCGCCATGCCGAGGGCCTGGGCTTCAGCGTCGTGCGCGAGTACTGCGGCCACGGCATCGGCCGGATCTACCACGAGGACCCGCAGGTGCTGCACTACGGCCAGCCCGGCACCGGCCTGGTGCTGCGCGAGGGCATGACCTTCACCATCGAGCCGATGATCAACGCCGGCGCCCGCCACACCAAGCTGCTGGCCGACGGCTGGACGGTGGTGACGCGCGACCGGTCGCTGTCGGCGCAGTGGGAGCACACGGTGGCGGTGACCGCCGACGGGGTCGAGATCCTGACCCGGCTGCCCGGCGACGACAACGACCTGTGACCGGCCCGTGCCCGTGAGCCCCGACGCCCCGCGCCCGGCCGCCGGACTGCCCGCCGCCCTGGCCGACGCGGCCGACGACGGCGCCTGGCGCGAGGCGGCCAAGGCCGGGCTGGCGGCCGCCCGCGCCGGCCTGCTCGGCCGCTTCCAGGCCGGCGAGGCGATCGACCGGCTCGTGTCGGCCTGCTGCGCCGATGCCGACGCGGTCGTGCTCTCGGCCTGGGCGCGCGCGCTGCCGGCCGGCGCGCCGCTGCAGCTGCTGGCCACCGGCGGCTACGGCCGCGCCGAGCTCTACCCGATGTCCGACATCGACCTGCTGGTGCTCGGCGAACCGGCCGCGCAGCGGGCCCACGAGGCCGCCATCGGCCGCTTCTTCTCCCTGCTCTGGGACGCCGGCCTGGCCACCAGCCACGCGGTGCGTTCGCTGGCCGAGTGCGTCGAGGCCGCGCGCGCCGACATCACCGTGCTCACCGCGCTGATGGAGTGCCGCGAGCTGGCCGGCGGGCCGGGCGCACGCGCCGCGCTGGCGGCCGCGCTGGCGCCGCCGGCGGCCTGGCCGCCGGACGCATACTTCCGCGCCAAGCGCGAGGAACAGCGTCAGCGCCACGCCCGCTTCAACGACACCGCGCACAACCTCGAGCCCAACATCAAGGAAGGCCCGGGCGGCCTGCGCGACCTGCAGACCGTCACCTGGATGGGCATGCGCCTGTACGGCGTGCCCGGGCTGCGCGCCCTGGTGCCGCTGGGCCTGCTGGGCGAGGACGAGTGCGCCAGCCTCGAGCGCGAATGGCGCACCCTGGCGCGGCTGCGCTTCGGCCTGCACCTGCAGGCGCGCCGGCGCGAGGAGCGCCTGGGCTTCGACCACCAGAAACCGCTGGCCGACCTGCTGGGCCTGCGCGACGAACGCCGCGACAACCTCGCGGTCGAGCAGATGATGCAGGGCTTCTTCCGCAGCGCCGCCACGGTGATGCGCATCAACGACCGGCTGCTGCAGCGCTTCGAGGAGCAGCTGGCCGGCGACGAGCCGCCGGAGCCGGCGGGCGAGGGCTACGAGCTGCGCCATGGCTACCTGGCCCTGCGCGATCCGGCGTCGCTGCGCGCCGGCCTGGCGCCGATGCTGGCCCTGTTCGCCGCCTGGGGCGCGGCGCCGGCGGCGCGCGGCCTGCACTCGGAGACGGCGCGCGTGCTGGCCGAGTCGCTGGACGCGGTGCGGCCCTATCCGGAGCAGCCGCCGGCCGTGCGCCAGGCCTTCCTCGACCTGCTGCAGGCGCCGGGCGCGGTCGCCACGCTCACCCGCATGGCGCGCCTGGGCGTGCTGGCGCGCTACCTGCCGGCCTTCGGCAAGGTCGCCGGGCGCATGCAGTACGACCTCTTCCATGTCTACACCGTGGACCAGCACACGCTGACCGTGCTGGCGCACATGGACGGCTTCGCGCGCGGCCCCGACGCCCGCTTCGCCATCGCCCACGAGGTGCTGCCGCGCCTGCGCAAGCCGCACCTGCTGCTGCTGGCCGGCCTGTTCCACGACATCGCCAAGGGCCGCGGCGGCGACCACAGCGAGCTGGGCGCGGTGGATGCGCGCGAGTTCGCCGAGGCGCACGCGCTGCCGCAGGCCGACGGCGACCTGGTCGCCTGGCTGGTCGAGAAGCACCTGCTGATGTCGGTGACGGCGCAGCGCCAGGACATTTCCGACCCGGAGGTGGTGGCGCGCTTCGCCGGCATCGTCGCCGACCGCGAGCACCTGGACTACCTCTACCTGCTCACCTGCGCCGACATCGCCGGCACCAGCCCCAAGCTCTGGAACGCCTGGAAGGACCGGCTGCTGGCCGACCTGTACGCGGCGACGCGCTTCGCCCTGCGCCGCGGCCTGGAGAACCCGGTGCACGCCACCGAGATCATGGCCGAGACACGTGCGGTGGCGATGGAGCGCCTGCTGGGAGATGGCCTGGCGCAGGCCGAGGTCGAGCGCATCTGGGCCGCCTACCCGGACGTCGGCTTCCTGCGCTACCGGCCCGAGCAGATCGCCTGGCAGACCCGCGGCATCGCCGGCGCCGGCGGCGAGGAGACCCTGGTGCTGGTGCGCCCGCACGCCGCCGGCGGCGGGCTGGAGGTGTTCCTGCGTACGCCCGACCGCGATGGCCTGTTCGCCGCCATCGTCGCCACCTTCGACCGCCTGGGCCTGAACGTGCTGGAGGCGCGCGTGCTCAATTCCAGCGACGGCCACGCGCTCGACACCTTCCAGCTGATGGCCCCGCACGGCGTCGCGCCGGAGCCGGCCGACGTCGAGGCCGCGCTGCGCGCCGCCCTGCGCGACCCGGCGAAGGTGCGCCCGGCCCGCCGCGCCGCGCCGCGCCAGCTGCGCCATTTCCGCGTGCCGGCGCGGGTGGATTTCGACCACCTGCCCGACGGCAGCCGCACCCGCATGAGCCTGGTCTGCACCGACCAGCCCGGCCTGCTGGCCGGCGTGGCCCAGGTGCTGCGCCGGCACCGCCTGCGCGTGCACGACGCCCGCATCGCCACCTTCGGCGAGCGGGTCGAGGATTTCTTCCTGCTCACCGACGAACGCGACCGCGCCGTCGCCGACCAGGCCCTGTTGGAACAGCTGCGCCACGACATCGTGGCCGGCGTGGATGGAGATGCCGACCATGGCAAGAAAGAAGCCAAGCACTGAACAGCTGCAGGCGATCATCGAGGACGCCTTCGAACGCCGCGCCACCCTCACCGCGGCCGAGATCGAGGGCTCCACCCGCCCCGCGGTCGAGGAAGCCATCGCCCTGCTCGAATCGGGCAAGGGCCGCGTGGCGGTGCCGGGCGCGAAGGGCTGGGAGGTGAACGCATGGCTGAAGAAGGCCGTGCTGCTGTACTTCCGGGTCAACGACATGCACCTGGTCGAGGCCGACCCTGCGCCCTACTGGGACAAGGTGCCGCTGCGCTTCGAGGGCTTCGACGAAGGCGACTTCCAGAAGCTCGGCGCGCGCGTGGTGCCCGGCGCGGTGGTGCGCGCCGGCGCGCACATCGGCAAGGACGTGGTGCTGATGCCCAGCTTCGTCAACATCGGCGCCCACGTCGGCGCCGGCACCATGGTGGACACCTGGGCGACCATCGGCAGTTGCGCGCAGGTGGGCAAGAACTGCCACGTCAGCGGCGGCGCCGGCATCGGCGGCGTGCTCGAGCCGCTGCAGGCCAGCCCGACCATCATCGAGGACGACTGCTTCATCGGCGCGCGCTCGGAGATCGTCGAGGGCGTGGTGGTGGAGAAGGGCAGCGTGATCGGCATGGGCGTCTTCATCGGCCAGTCCACCCGCATCTACAACCGCATGACCGGCGAGATCCTGCACGGCCGCGTGCCGGCCGGCAGCGTGGTGGTGTCGGGTTCGCTGCCCTCGGCCGACGGCAAGTACTCGCTGTACTGCGCCGTCATCGTCAAGCAGGTCGATGCGAAGACGCGCGCCAAGACCTCGGTGAACGAACTGCTGCGCGGCGCGGTGGAGTAAGAAAAATTCGCCGGCGCCCGCGGGGGCGCGCGACGGGCCGGGGCTGGCACACTCGTGTCCGCCCCACCACCGGACTCCCTGCATGCGCCGTCTCGTCTTCTCCCTGCTGCTGGCCACGGCCACCGCCGCCGTCGCGGCTCCCGCGCCCATCGACCTCGCGCCCTGGCTGCGCGACGACGGTTTCGGCGACATCGTGCTCTCGCCGACCGGCGAGTACTTCGCCGCCACCGTGCCCAAGGAAGACCGCACCGGCCTGGTGGTGATCCGCCGCGCCGACCTCACCACGACGGCGGCCTTTTCCATGGGCCGGAACACCCACATCCATGGCTTCAGCTGGGTCAGCAACGACCGCCTGGTCGTGGCGATGGCCGAGCAGTTCGGCGCGAACGACGAGCCCCAGGCCACCGGCGAGCTCTACGCGATCAACGCCGACGGCAAGAAGCCCGAGATGCTGGTCGGCTACCGCGTCGAGGAATCCGGCGGCACCCGCATCAACACCCGGCGCGAGGAGGACGTCGCCGCCTTCCTGATCGACGACCTGGCGGCGGACGACCGCAACGTCGTGATCGAGGTCTGGCCCTTCACCGCCGAGCCCTGGACCCGTGCCGAGCGCATGGACGTCTTCACCGGCCGCCGGTCGATCGTCGCCCGCTCGCCGGTGCCGCGCAGCGAATACGCCACCGACAACGCCGGCGTCGTGCGCTTCGCCCGCGGCCAGGGCTCGGACAACGCCAGCAAGCTCTACCATCGCGCCAGCGACGAGGCCGAGTGGACCCTGGTCAGCGACGAAGGCAAGACCGGCACGCGCGAGAGCGTGCTGGGCTTCTCCGCCGACAACCGCATCGCCTACCTGCAGGTGCAGCGGCGCAAGGGGCCCGACGTGATCATGGCCTTCGACACCGCCAGCGGCGAACGCCGCGAGCTGCTCGCCGACGAGCGCTACGACCCGATCCGCATCCTGCGCCGCTTCGGCACGGGCGCCGAGCCCGTGGGCGCGATGTTCTCCGGCGACGGCGTGCGCTCGGCCTTCTTCGACGAGGCCTCGCGCGAGGCGCAGCTGTACCGGATGCTCGAGAAGAGCTTCCCGGGCCAGGCCATGCGCATCGGGTCGACCACGGCCGACGGCAAGCTGGCCCTGGTCGAGGTCTGGTCGGCGACCAGCCCCGGCGACTTCTACCTGTTCGACGTGCCGGCCCGGAAGGCCTCGCACCTGCTCAGCCGCAGCGAGTGGTTCGACCCCGATGCGATGGCGCCCGTGCGCCACGTCCGCTTCGCGGCCCGCGACGGGCTGGAGATCGAGGGCCTGCTGACCACGCCGCGCGCCGGCGAGGGCAAGTGGCCGACCCTGGTCTGGGTGCACGGCGGTCCCTTCGACGTGTTCGACGCCTGGGGCTTCGACCCCGAGGTCCAGATGCTGGCGCGGGCGGGTTACGCGGTGCTGCAGGTGAACTTCCGCGGCTCCGGCAACCGCGGCCGCGCCTTCCACGAGGCCGGCGCCCGCCAGTGGGGCCAGGCGATGCAGGACGACGTCACCGACGCCACGCGCTGGGCCATCGCCCAGGGCCTGGCTGATCCGGAGCGCATCTGCATCGGCGGCGCCAGCTACGGCGGCTACTCGGCCATGATGGGCCTGGCCCGCGAGCCGGGCCTGTACCGCTGCGGCGTCGGCTACGTCGGCATCTACGACCTGCCGCAGATGGTCATGGAGGACAGCAAGGACAGCAAGGCCAGCGCCACCTGGATGCGCGAGTGGGTGGGCGAGGCCAGCCAGCTGGCCGGGGTGTCGCCGACCCGCCTGGCGGACCGGATCAAGGCCCCGGTCTTCCTGGCCGCCGGCGGCGAGGACCGCCGGGCCCCGATCAGCCACTCCCGCAACCTCGCCCGTGAACTCAAGCGGCACGGCACGCCGGTGCAGACCCTGTTCGTCTCCACCGAGGGCCATGGCTTCTACGAGGAGCACAATCGACGCGATTACTACACGCAGCTGCTAGGCTTCCTCGCCGAGCACCTGGGGGGAGCCCCGGCGGCGCCGAAACCCAAGGACTGACGGATGCCCACGATCTACGGACTCGAGACCTGCGATACCTGCAAGAAGGCCCGCAACTGGCTGACGCGCTTCGGCATCGCGCACGCGTTCGTGGATTACCGGGCCCAGCGGGTGCCGCCCCAGGAGCTCAAGGCCTGGGCCGGCCAGCTGGGCGGCTGGGAAAAGCTCATCAACAAGGCGTCCACCACCTGGCGCCAGCTGCCGGAGGCGCGCAAGGCGCCCGGCAGCGATCCGGAGTGGTTCCTGCTGCTCAAGGAATACCCGCAGCTGGTGAAGCGGCCGGTGCTGGTGACCGACGACGGCACCGTCAGCGTCGGCTTCACCGACAACGGCTGGAAGCTGCGCTTCGGGATCAAGAAATGAGCGCCGTGCTCGAGCTCGCCAAGGACCTGATCGCCCGGCCCTCGGTGACGCCCGACGACGCCGGCTGCCAGGCCCTGCTGTCGGCGCGCCTGCGCGCCGCCGGCTTCCGCTGCGAACCGCTCGACTTCGGCGACGTGAAGAACCTCTGGGCCACGCACGGCACCGGCGGCCCGGTGCTGGTGTTCCTCGGCCACACCGACGTGGTGCCGCCGGGCCCGCGCGAGGCCTGGGCCAGCGATCCGTTCGTGCCGACGATCCGCGACGGCGTGCTGCACGGCCGCGGCGCCGCCGACATGAAGGGCAGCGTGGCGGCGATGGTGCTGGCGCTGGAGCAGTTCGTCGCCGCGAACCCGGCGCACCCGGGCACGGTCGCGCTGCTGCTCACCTCGGACGAGGAGGGCGACGCCATCGACGGCGTGCGCAAGGTGGCCGAACACTTCCGCGCCACCGGCCAGCGCATCGACTGGTGCGTGACCGGCGAGCCGTCCTCGAAGGAAAAACTCGGCGACCTGCTGCGCGTCGGCCGCCGCGGCACGCTCTCGGGCACGCTCACCGTGCGCGGCATCCAGGGCCACGTGGCCTATCCGGAAAAGGCGCGCAACCCGATCCACCAGGCCATGCCGGCGCTGGCCGAGCTGTGCGCGCGGCGCTGGGACGAGGGCTATCCGGAGTTCCCGCCGACCAGCTTCCAGGTCTCGAACGTCCACGCCGGCACCGGCGCCAACAACGTCATCCCGGGCGCCTGCGAGGTGCTGTTCAACTTCCGATACAACCCGGGCTGGCGCGCGGAGCAGCTCGAGGCCGGGGTCCAGGCGGTGCTCGACCGCCATGGGCTGGAGTACGACCTGCGCTGGCATCGCGGCGGCGAGCCCTTCCTCACCCGCGAAGGCCCGCTGCGCGCGGCCGCGCGCGCGGCCATCGCCGCCTGCTGCGACGGCCTCGTGCCGGAGGAAAACACCGGTGGCGGCACCTCGGACGCCCGCTTCATCGCGCCGCTGGGCGCCGAGGTGGTGGAGCTGGGTCCCGTGAATGCCAGCATCCACAAGGTCGACGAAGGCATCGCGCTGGCCGAACTCGAGCGTCTCCCCACGCTGTACCGGGCCGTCGCCGAGCGCCTGCTGTCCGCCTGAACCTCCCGCATCTCCCCGGTGGAAATCGTCAGGCGGCGGCGTTGAACCAGGCCCGTTCGGCCGGCACGCTCGCCTTCACCGGTTCCCGCAGCTCGCGCAGGATGCCCAGCGTGGCGCGGTGCACCGCCTGCAGGCCCGGCTCCCGGGCCTCGCGCGTCTCGTGGTAGACGACCGCCAGCCACAGCGCGATGCCGCGCTGGCGTACCTGCACCGCCCGGTCCTGCGCGCGGCGCGCGGCCATCGAGGCCACCGGCGACCAGGGCTGGTAGGGGCGCTGGACGTTGTCGCCGTGCAGCCAGGGCACGGGCAGGCAGGCGGCGGCCTGGATCTCGGCGAGGGTCTGGTCGGCCGCGAGGCGGCGCTGGTCCGGGGACAGGCCCCGCACGGCCTTGAGCACCGACTCCGCCTGGCGGGCCAGCATGCGCTGGCGCCAGAGCGTCAGCATGGAAACGACGATGTCTCGCATCACACCTACCTCAGCTGGGGGGCTGCTGCGGTAGATCGCTCCCCCTGACCGCGACCTGCCGGTCCGCTGCCCGGCGGAGCAGCCGGGCAGTGCGTCGGTTATGGCGCAAAACGTGACGGCTGTCAGCTTCGGTTCATGTTTTCGTGAACCAGTTCACGGTTCCGGCGTCAGGCGCAGGGTGTGCGTGGCCGGGCCGGGCAGGAAGGGCGAGGGCCGGCCCTGCACCCAGTCGGCATGGCCGGCGCCCCAGAAAGGCGACAGCGGGTGGCCGCTCTGGCCGCCCGGCACGTGCGCCAGGCCCTCGGCCTCGCGCCCGGGGGCGACCACCATGCGCTGGCTGGCGCCGAAGTCGGGGGCCTGCACGCGCGGCAGGTTGCCGTCGCCGGGCAGCGGGTCGCGGGGCATGCACAGCGGCCCGCGCAGCAGCGACGGCAGCGCGCCCGCCAGCGGGTGGCAGATGCGCGCGGCGTTGCGCTCGCCCCAGGTGCGCTCGGCCAGCGCGCCCTGCGCGGCGAGCTCGTTGCGCACCTGGGCGGCGGCTTCGGCCAGCAGGGCGTCCCAGGTTTCGTAGCGGCGCGGCAGCAGGTGCGCCGGGCGCTGCTCGAGCAGCGGCCAGGCCACGGCCTCGAGCTGGGGCAGGTCGGGCATGACGAAATCCTCGCCCAGGGCCACGCGCGCCGGCGCCAGCAGGCCGTCGCGGATGCGCTCGATCACCGCCAGCCGCCAGCCGCGCACGATGCGGTAGGACACCGCGTCGGGTGCGGCCCGGCCCTCCCAGTCGCGCGCCGCGTCGGCCAGTTCGGCCAGCGCGCCGCCGGCGCGCGCCTCGCGCTGCAGCAGCGCATGCCAGCGCGCGAGGAAGAGCGCGCGGTCGTCGAGCTGGATCGCCAGCAGGTCGGCCTCGTCGAAGCGATCCCTGGCGAACAGGCCATCGCGGATCTGCCGCGCGCGGGCGCCGTTGGCATAGCCGGCGTCGCCGACCAGGGCCAGCGCGTCGCCGTCCACGACGCGCGCGTTCGCCGTCCAGAGCCGGCCCGAGGGCGGGTCGACGACGCTGGGGTTCTCGGTGGGCGCCAGCCAGCCGGCCCAGCGGCAGGCCTGGGCCGGTGCCAGCGGCGCGGTCGGGGTGCAATCGCCCTCGCGGCGGGGCATCTGCGCGGTGAGGCGCCAGGCGATGCGGCCGGCGCGGTCGCCGATCACCAGGTTCTGGGCCGGGATGCCGGCGGTGTCGGCGACGGCCAGTCCTTCGTCGAGGTTCCCGGCGCGCGCCATGCCGGCCAGGCCGACGTTGAGCGCCCCGGGCAGGTGCGCGGTCCAGCGCAGCGCCAGCGAGGTGCCCGCGTCGAGTTCGGCGGTCACCGGGCCCCAGCGCGTGTCGCGCACCTCGAGGATGTCGTCGGGCGCGCCCTTGACCTCGATGACCTCGCGGGCGACGCGCACGGCCGCTTCGCCCTCCGGCACGCGGTAACGCAGCCGGTCGGCGTCGGTCCATTCGACGCGGTAGTAGTCCAGCCAGTCGCCGTAGCTGTTGGTGAAGCCCCAGGCCACGTGGCCGTTGCTGCCGACGATCACCGCCGGGATGCCGGGCAGGGTGAAGCCGCTGACGTCCACGCGGCCCCCCGGCGCGGCCGCGTCGGCGTAGCGCAGGCGGGCGCGGAACCACAGCGCCGGCGCGCGCAGGCCCAGGTGCATGTCGTTGGCGACGATGGCGTGGCCGTGCGCAGTCAGCGCGCCGGCGACGGCGAAATTGTTGCTGCCCGGCGCCGCCGGTTCCGCCTCGGCGTAGCCGCCCTCCGCCTCCGGCGCGGGCAGGGCGCGCAGGTCCACCGCCTCCGGACCCGGCAGCGCGGCATTGCCGCGCGCCTCGCCGACCAGCGGCGCGTCCCACTCGCTGCCGTCCACCGCCACCAGCGCGTACAGGGCCGGCGGCAGCACCTGGCGGATCTTCCACAGCGCCAGCTCGCGCGAGTTCGCCTCGTCCTGCAGATCGAAGAACATCGCGTAGCCGGCCAGCGCGGTGTCCTCCACCGTCCACGGCGCCGGCTCGGCGCGCAGCAGCCAGTAGGCCCAGGGCTTGCGGTCGAGCGCGGCGAGGCCGGCGTTGGCGCCTTCGGCATAGGCCTGCAGCACCGGCAGGCGGTCGCCGGCGACGTCCTGCAGGCTTTCGGCGATGCGCGCGCGCAGGCGGTGCACGCGCACGGCGCGGTCGCGTTCGAGCGCGACCGGCCCGAACAGCGCCGACAGTTCGCCCGCGGACGACCGGCGCAGCAGGTCCATCTCGAAGAAGCGCTCCTGCGCGTGCACGAAGCCGAGCGCACGCGCGGCGTCTGCTTCGTTCGCGGCGTCGATCGTGGCGATGCCGAGCGCGTCGCGCTCGATCGACACCGGCGCCGACAGGCCGGGCAGGGCCAGCTCGCCGTCGAGCCGGGCCAGGCTGCCGCGGGCGATCCACAGCGCCACGAGCGTGGACAGGGCCAGCAGAACCACCAGCACGCCGGTGAGGCGGAGCAGGAAACGGGACGCCTTGCGCATCGGGAAAGTCCACGGCGGGGAGGCCGCAAGCATCGCCGATGCCGGCGGTCGCGGCCACCGGGTCGGCGGCGCCGGTGCGGGACGCGGCGGGCCTGGCGGGTCTGGCCAGCGCGGATTCATCCATCGGGACGCGGGCGCTGGCATGCTGGCGGCCCTTCGTTCCGCGTGAGTGCCATGCGCCAGATCGCCTGAATCCGTGTCCGCCCGGTGCCCCGCACCGGCCCCGCGAATTCGCCGCGGCCATGCCGCGGAGGTGATCCATGCCCCCGTTGTCCCTGCACGCCCTGTCGCTGTGCGCGCCCGATGGCCGCGTCCTGCTCGAACCCACCACCCTGTCCCTGCCGCCCGGCGCCTGCGGGCTGATCGGCGCCAATGGCGCCGGCAAGAGCACGCTGCTGCGCGCGCTTGCCGGTGAATCCGCGCCCGCCGCCGGCCGCGTCGCCTGCCCGGGCCGCGTGCGCCGGATCGACCCGCGCGAAACGGGCCCGGCGCTGGCCGCCGCGCTGGCGGAACTCGCCGATGCCTTGCCGACGCTCGACGCCGGATCGCGCCGGGACATCGCCCGCCTGCGTCCCTTCGAGGCCCTCGCCGACGGTGCCAGCCCCGGCCAGCGCACCCGCGCCTGGCTGGCGGTGGCGGCCGCGTCCGACGCCGACTGGCTGCTGCTGGACGAACCCAGCGCCCACCTCGATGCCGAAGGACGCAGCTGGCTGCGCGATTGGCTGTCGCGTCCCGGTCCGTCGCGGCTGGTCGCCAGCCATGACCGCGGGCTGCTCGACGGACTGCCGCGCCTGGTGCTGCTGGAGGGCGGCACCCTGCGGGCGCACGGCGGCGGCTGGACGGATTTCGCGCAGGGCCACGCGCAGGCGAAGTCCCGGGCGAGGGACGCGCTGGCGCGGCTGCGGCGCGAAGCCGGCGAAGCCGCGGCGCGCGCCCAGCGCGAGCGCGAGCGGGCGCAGCAGCGGGCCGCCCGCGGCGCCGCCGCGGTGCGCGACGGCAGCCAGGGCCGGCTGCTCCAGGGCTACCTGCAATCGCGCGCCGGCCAGGGCGAACGCCGGCGCGAACGCGCGATCGATCGCCGGGAGGAACTGGCCGCCGCGGCCCTGGCGCAGGCGCGCGCGGGCGCCTGGACGCCGCCGGCGTTTTCGCTCGACCTGCCCGGCGAACCGGTCGGCGCCGATCGCCTGCTGCTCTCGCTGCAGGGCATCGGCCTGCGCGGCGCGGACGGCTGGCTGCTGGAAGGGTTCGACCTGGTGATCACCGGCCCGCGGCGGCTCTGGCTGCGCGGCGGCAACGGCCGGGGCAAGAGCCGGCTGCTGCAGGTGATGGCGGGCACGCTTGCGCCGGACGCGGGCCAGCGCCGCGCCGGCAGCCTGCCGGTGCTGCATCTCGAGCAGGGGCTGCGCGCCGGTGGCCGCGTGCTCGATGCCTTCCTCGCCCGCCAGCCCCTGCCCGAGGCCGAGGCGCGCGAGCGCCTGGCGCGCTTCCTGTTCCGCGGCGACGCCGTGCACCAGCCCGTGGCCACGCTCAGCAGCGGCGAGGCCCTGCGCCTGGCCTTCGCCTGCGCGCTCGGCGGACCGCGTTCGCCCGGCCTGCTGCTGCTCGACGAGCCGGACAACCACCTCGACCTGCCCTCGCTGCGCGTGGTCGAGCACGCGCTGTCGCAGTTCCGAGGCGGCCTGGTGCTGGTCAGCCACGACGAGGCCTTCGCCGCGGCGGTCGGCCTGCAGGAAACGATCAGGCTGGGCTGAGCCGCGACGGGCTCAGGCGGCGGCGTCGTCCGGCCGCGGGCTGCGCCGGGCCGGCTTTCCCCAGAGCGTGATCCGGAAACCACGGCCGTGGATGAAGTCGAAGCCCAGCAGCGCCACCACGACCAGGGCCAGCAGGCGCAGGTAGGGCACGAGGAAGGAGGCGACCAGGCCGAAGGCCACCAGTCGGCCCCAGTCCATGGCGTCCACCACCTGCCAGGTGCCCCAGGCGCCGCAGGCGAAGGCCGCGCACGAGAGCACCCACATCGCCGCCAGCGTGGCGCCGTCCAGGCTTCCGATGCCGCCGCCGGCGGCCAGCACCGCCAGCGTCACCCAGGCGATTTCGCCCAGGTAGCCCAGCAGGGACAGCAGCACCCAGCGCACGCCGAGCACCGCCTGCACCGCCTGGCTGTCCTGGCGGTGCCGCGGGTTGAACTGGAGGTCGCCAAGGTCCGGCTGCATCGCCGCGCTCCGGGAAGGGAGCCGGCAGCCTCGGGCCCGGCGGGCCGGGGCGTCAACGAGAAAAAGTAGCGCGGCCCTTACGGGTCCGCGACGCCGCCGAGCACCGGCGCCAGGGCCTGGTGGTCCACGTGCTTTTCGAAGCGCGTGATGGCCGCGTTGACCTCCGGGTTGCCCATCAGCTCCTGCATCGCCACCGCGCCCAGGTGCTCGAAGGCGGTGCCGATGGTGGACGGGCCCTGGTCGCGCGCCAGGTCGCGGATCTCGTCGGCGCAGTCGACGGTCATCAGGCGGGTCAGCAGCTCGCCGAAGTCGCGGGACAGCTGATCCTGCTCGGCCGGGGTGACCTTGGACAGCGTCGCCAGCTCCGGATGCGCGGCCATCGCGCCGAAGATCCACTTCGCCAGCACCTTGCGATCCTTGCCGCTGGTGGCGTCGGCCAGGCAGGTCTTGGCGGCGTCGAGCTGCGGATTGGCGGCGGCGGGCATCGCGGCGAAGGCGAGGGACAGGGCGAGCGAGGCGGGGAGCAGGCGGGTCATGTCGGAATCCGGTGGAGGGCTGGGATCAGGATAGCCCGCGAAGCGCGGCCGCGCCCACGGCATGGCCGAAGGCGTCGGCTTCTTCCAGCGGCGTGGCGCAGTGGTCGATCCGCGTGCGGGCGGAGGGGTCGGCGCCGGCGGCGAGCAGGGCCCGCACCGCGCCGGCCTCGTCGCGGCAGGCGGCGTGGTGCAGGGCGGTGTAGTCGTTGATGCCGCGCTGCTGCGGGTCGGCGCCGCGCGACAGCAGCAGGGCCACGCGTTCGGCCCGGTCCGGGTGGTTGGAGTCGATGGCCGCGAACAGGGGCGGGAAGCCATCACTCACCGCCTCGTTGGGGTCGGCGCCGAGGTCGAGCAGGGCGGCCACCAAGGACAGCGGCGAGTGGTAGAGCGCATGGATCAGGCAACTGCCGCCGCAGGCGTCCAGGGTGTGCGGGAAATCGTCGGGATGGCCGAGCGCGTCGCGCAGCCCGGCGAGATCGCCGGCGAGATAGGCGGCGTGGACGCGCAGCGGATCCGGGGCGTGCGTCGTCATCCCGCCAGGCCCCGCGTCCCTTCGTGGCCACGGCCGGTGCGTCGCCTGGCCGCGCTCCGGGTCGGGAAGGAGGGGATGGGCACGCCCGGGTTACTCCTTCTTCACGAACTCCGACTTGAGCTTCATCGGGCCGAAGCCCTCGATGCGGCAGTCGATGTCGTGGTCGCCGTCCACCAGGCGGATGTTGCGGACCTTGGTGCCCATCTTCACCACCGAGGACGCGCCCTTGATCTTCAGGTCCTTGACCACGGTGACGGTGTCGCCGTCGGCCAGCACGTTGCCGACGGCATCGCGAACGATTTTCGCGGGCTCGTCGGCGTCGCCGCCTTCACCGGGCGACCATTCATGCCCGCACTCGGGGCACACCAGCAGCAGCCCGTCCTCGTACGCAAGGCCGGAACCGCAGGCGGGGCAGGGCGGAAGCGCGGACACCTCAGGCCACCTCGACCCGGTCGACCTTGGTGAAGCCGCGCGGCAGCAGGTTGCCGCGGCTGGCGCGCGCGCCTTCGTAGGCCTGCAGGTCGCGCCAGCTGAGCACCAGCTTCTGGCGCCCGCTGTAGATCGTCAGTTCGCCACCCTGGCGAACGCTGGCCAGCGCCACCACCTTCTCTTCGCCGCCCTTGAGCTTGGCCGGCGGGATCTGGATCAGCTTGTTGCCCTTGCCCTTGTCGAGCTCCGGCAGCTCGGTGACCGGGAAGGCCAGCAGGTGGCCGGCGCTGGTGATGCTGACCACCCAGTCGGTCTTCGCATCGGCCACCGGCACCGGCGCCAGCAGCTCGGCGCCGTCGCCGGCGTTGATCAGCTGCTTGCCGGCCTTGTTGCGGCCGGTGAAATTCTCGAAGCGGGTGACGAAGCCGTAGCCGTGGCTGGAGGCCAGCAGGAAGCGTGCGTCGTTGTCGGCCACCGCCAGGCCGATGAAGCCGGCGCCCGCGGGCGGGCTGAAGCGACCGCTCAGCGGCTCGCCATTGCCGCGCGCGCTGGGCAGGCTGTGCGCCAGCGCGCTGTAGCTGCGGCCGGTGCTGTCGAGGAAGGCCACCTGCTGCGTGCTGCGGCCGCGCGCGGCCTGCAGCAGGCCGTCGCCGTCGCGGTAGCTCAGCTGGGCCGCGTCGACGTCGTGGCCCTTGGCGGCGCGGATCCAGCCCTTCTTCGACAGCACCACCGTCACCGGCTCGCTGGGCACCAGCTCGGTCTCGCTGATCGCCTGCGCGGCCTCGCGCTCGACCAGGGGCGAGCGGCGGGCGTCGCCGAACTTCTTCGCGTCGGCCAGCAGCTCGTCCTTCACCAGCTTCCTGAGCTTGGCCTTGCTCTCGAGGGTGGCGACGATCTTCTCGCGCTCCTTCGCCAGCTCGTCCTGCTCGCCGCGGATCTTCATCTCCTCCAGGCGCGCCAGCTGCTTGAGCTTGGTCTCGAGGATGTACTCGGCCTGGTCCTCGCTGAGGCCGAAGCGCGCCATCAGCACCGGCTTGGGCTCGTCCTCGGTGCGGATGATGCGGATGACCTCGTCGAGGTTGAGGAAGGCCACCAGCAGGCCCTCGAGCAGGTGCAGGCGGCGCTCGACCTTGTCCAGGCGGTGGCGCAGGCGGCGCGCGACGGTGTCGGTGCGGAACAGCAGCCACTCGGACAGGAAGTCGCGCAGGTTCTTCACCTGCGGCCGGCCGTCGAGGCCGATGATGTTGAAGTTGACGCGGAAGCTCTTCTCCAGGTCCGTCGTGGCGAACAGGTGGCCCATCAGGCCCTCGAAGTCCACGCGGTTGCTGCGCGGCACCAGCACCAGGCGCACGGCGTTCTGGTGGTCGGATTCGTCGCGCAGGTCCTCGAGCCAGGGCAGCTTCTTGGCGCGCATCTGCTGCGCCACCTGCTCCATGATCTTCGAGGGCGAGACCTGGTAGGGCAGGGCGGTGATGACGATGTTGGCGCCTTCGCGCACCCAGGTGGCGCGGGCGCGCACGCTGCCGCCGCCGGTTTCGTAGATCGCGCGCAGGTCGGCGGCCGGGGTGATGATCTCGGCGGCGGTCGGGTAGTCCGGGCCGCGCACGTGCTCGCACAGGTCGCGCACGGTCGCGTCGGGGTCGTCGAGCAGGCGCACCGCGGCGCTGGCGACCTCGTTGAGGTTGTGCGGCGGGATGTCGGTGGCCATGCCGACGGCGATGCCCGTGGTGCCGTTGAGCAGCAGGTGCGGCAGGCGCGCCGGCAGCCAGCCCGGCTCCTCGAGCGTGCCGTCGAAGTTCGGGTTCCAGTCCACGGTGCCCTGGCCGAGCTCGCCCAGCAGCACCTCGGCGATCGGCGTGAGCTTGGATTCGGTGTAGCGCATGGCCGCGAACGACTTGGGGTCGTCGGTGGAGCCGAAGTTGCCCTGGCCCTCGATCAGCGGGTAGCGATAGGAGAACGGCTGGGCCATCAGCACCAGCGCCTCGTAGCAGGCGCTGTCGCCGTGCGGGTGGAACTTGCCGATCACGTCGCCGACGGTGCGCGCGCTCTTCTTGGGCTTGGCGGTCGCGCCCAGGCCCAGCTCGCTCATCGCGTAGATGATGCGGCGCTGCACCGGCTTGAGGCCGTCGCCCAGGAAGGGCAGGGCGCGGTCCAGCACCACGTACATCGAATAGTCCAGGTAGGCGCGCTCGGCGTACTCGCGCAGCGGGATCTGTTCGAAGCCGTGGAAGGCGGGGCGGGCGGGTTCGGTCATGCTCGGGCCTGGCGGTGGATCGGGAAAGTCCCGATTCTACCGGCCCCGGGCCCGGCCCCGCGGCCTCAGGGCAGCGGAAAGTGGACCTGGCCCCGTTCCTGGCCGCGCGTGACGGCGGTGGTGAGGGCGTCGGCGAGTTCGGGATGGCCCAGCAGCAGGGCGCCCACGGCGCGGCCTTCGCGCAGCACCAGCTTGCGATAGCGCGGGCCGTCCTCGGCCACCAGCACCTCGTCGCCTTCGCGCGGCTGGAACTCGCCGATCGAGGTCAGGTCCACGCCGGCCACCTTCAGCGCGACCGGCTGCGGGCGGGGGACGTAGGCCGCATCGGCGCCGAGGGCGTTGAGCGCGGCGACGCGGCCCTGTTCCACCGCCACCGGCCACAGGCCCGGCACCGCGCCGGGCTGGCCGCGCCATTCGGCGGCGTCGCCGGCGGCGAACACGCCCGGCAGGCTGGTGCGCATGCCATCGTCCACCAGGATGCCGCGGCCGGTCTCGGCACCGGCGGCCGCGGCCAGCCCGGTGGCCGGCACGATGCCGGCGGCGACCACCAGCAGTTGGGCCTCCAGGTCGCCGCCGTCCTTCAGGCGCACCGAGCGCAGCGCGGGTTCGCCTTCCAGCGCGGCGACTTCCTGCCGGAAGCCGAGCTGCAGCCCGAGGCCCTCCAGGTAGGCCTGCAGGATCGCGCTGGCGCGGGCATCGAGCTGGCGCGCCAGCAGCTGCGGCGAGCGGTCCAGGACGCGCACGCGCAGGCCGAGCCGGAGCAGCGCGTACGCCGCTTCCAGCCCGAGCAGGCCGCCGCCGGCGACCACCGCGTGGCGCACGTCGTGCGCCTGCACGTACTCGCGGATCGCCATCGCGTCCTCGGCGTCGCGCAGCACGAAGGCGCCGGGCCGCGGCCAGCCGGCCAGCGGCGGCACGAAGGCCTCGCTGCCGGCGGTCACCAGCAGGCGGTCGTAGTCCAGCGTCTCGCCGGTGCCCAGCTCGACCCGCCGGGCCGCCGCGTCGATGCGCCGCACGCGGGTGTTGAGCCAGGTCGTGACCGCGCGCTCGGCGTACCAGCGCGCCGGCATCAGCACCAGGCCCTCGAGCGCGCTGCGGCCGGTGATGAGCTGGGTGATGCCCATGCGGTTGTAGAACGGGTGGCGTTCGGCCGCGACCAGGTGCAGCTCGCCCTCGCGCCAGTGCCGGCGGATGACATCGGCGGCGGTGACGCCGGCGATGCCGTTGCCGATGATGACGATGCGGCGAAGGTCGCCCGGGACCACGATCGCCGGCCCGGCGGCCACGGCCGGCGCGTCGCCGGGGTCGAGGCTGACGCGCACGCGGCCGGACACCCGCGCGCTGCAGGCCAGGCGCACGCCCTCGCCGTGGCCGAGCCGCTGCAGGGTGTCGCGCTCCCGCTCGCCGCAGGGGCTGAGCGCCTCGCCACCTTCGAGCACGGCCACCGGGTCGGCGCCGCAGGCGCCCATCCGGCAGCCGGCCTGGATGCCGCAGTCGCCGGTCTCCAACACCTCGAGCAGGCTGGCCCCGGCCTTCGCCACCAGCTGCTTGCCGCCGGGATCGAGCACGACCGTCGGGGCGCCGTCGCCGGCGCCGCCGAGCAGGTCCGGATCGACCCGCGTGCGCGGCGCCGCGGCGAAGCTCTGGGCCAGGAACAGCGGCTCGTTGGCGAAACTGCGGCGCAGCCACCACAGGCTGAGCAGGAACACGGCGCCGCGCAGCGCCCACGCCAGCCCGTCCACCGGCCAGTCCTGCCGCAGCCAGCCGGACACCGTGCGGAAGGGCGCCGGCGCCGCGAAGGCGTAATACAGGTTCAGCGCCGCCGCGCCGAACAGCGCGGTGGTGCGGGCCGCGCCGAGCCGCAGCAGGGACTCGGCCAGCCAGGCCGCGCCGATGCCGACCAGGCAGAACAGGCCCTGGCGCAGCAGCAGTTCGCCCGCCCCGGCCGCGGCGGGCGCGGTGGAATAGGCCAGCACCAGCGCGGGCACCACGCCGGCGACCAGGCGCCGGTCCTGGCCCAGGGCCGCGTCGTCGTCGTAGAGGTCGGCCAGCCAGGCCACCTTCGGATTGAAGTCGTAGCAGTTGTGCGTGCAGCCCACGCAGGGCCGGCAGTGGGTGTTGGGCACCAGGACCAGCGGCGCCTGCCCATAGAGCCGCTGCACCGGCAGCAGCGGGCAGATGCTTCCGCACCAGCCGCTCTTGCCCTTGAACACCAGCCCGCCGACGAAGGCGGCCAGCAGGGCGCCGCCGACCAGGGCCGCGAACGCGATCGCCTCGTGGTCGAACAGCACGCGGCGCAGGCCGACGCCGAGGAAGAGCAGCACGAGCCCGGCCAGGACCGCCTGCCGGCGCAGTGCCGGCGGCAGCGCGAGGCCGCGGCTGAATCCGAACACCCGCGGCAGCTGGTTGCTGGTCGCCAGCGGGCAGAGGTTGCGCCACAGCCCCGGCAGGCACAGGAAGAGCAGGGGCAGCAGCGGCACCACCAGGCCCCAGGCGATCTGCAGCGCGATCGCCGGATGGGTGAAGCAGGCCACGACCAGGCCCAGCGTGGCCAGCAGCACCAGCGCGCGCAGCGCCTGCCAGCCGCGCAGCGGCAGCCACGCCGGCAAGTCCAGCATGGTCGGGAAGGCGGGGCGCGGCGCGCCGGCCACGTCAGCGGCCCTGGGCGAGGAAGCGCGTGGTCTCGCGCAGGCGCAGCGAGACGATGCGGCCCAGGTCGAGCAGCAGCTCGCGGGCCAGCGCGGGCTCGCGCGCCGAGAAGACCAGGAACTGCTCGCGCGACAGCCGCGCCACTTCGCCGTCGGACAGCGCGCGGATGCTGGTCGATCGCGGCCGCTGGTCCAGGAAGGACTGCTCGCCCACCACCGAGCCGGGCGCGACCAGGGCCAGGCGCCGGGCCTCGCGCCGGCCGCGCGGCATCAGCACCTCGAGCCGTCCGCTGCGCAGGAAGTACAGGGCGTCGTCGGCCTCGCCCTCGCGGATCAGCCACTCGCCGGCCGTGAAGCGGCGCGTGCTGCAGTGGGCCATCACCCGGCGCCAGTCCTCCGCGGTGGCGTTGCGCAGCAGCTGCATCGCCGCCTCGGCCGCGGGCGCCGGTTCGCCCGGGTACTGGAAGAACGAGGACGCATCCATCGCCGCACCTCCACCCGCCACGGCGGGCCCAGAAAGGGGGTCAGGTCCACTTCCGCAGCGCGAGTGGAGCGCAAGCCACCGACGGATGCAAGGCGGTCCCGCCGTTTCCGGCCGCCCTCAGTCCGCCAGTACGCCACCCCACTGGCGCGCGCGCCGGTCGCTGGCCTCGCCGGGCTGCCCCGGGTCGTCGAGTTCCACCCGGTTGCGGCCCGAACGCTTGGCCCGGTAGAGCGCGACATCGGCGCGCCGGAACAGGTCCTCGGGCTCGTAGCCCCGGGCCGGGTCGGCGATCGCCACGCCCACGCTGAGGCTCAGGCCGGGCATGGGCGGGGAATGGTCGGGTGCGCGGAACACCAGGTCGAAGCGGATCGCTTCCGCCAGCGCCTCGGCGGCCGCGGCATCCCGTCCCTCGCAGGCGACCAGGAACTCGTCGCCGCCGAAGCGCCCGAACAGGTCGTCGCTGCGCAGGCGGGTCCGGGTGAGGCCGCTGACCAGGCGCAGGGCCTCGTCGCCGGCGAGGTGGCCCAGGCCGTCGTTCACCGCCTTGAAGTGGTCCAGGTCGAACACCAGCAGGGCCACGCTGCGCCGGTGGCTGGCGGCGTGCATCAGCAGGGCCTCGAGTTCCTGGGCGAAGGCGCTGCGGACGAGGCAGCCGGTCAGCGGGTCGAGGGTGGCCTGCCGGCGCAGCTGTTCGCTCTGGTCGCGAAGGGTGGTGTGGGCGTGTTCGAGTTCACGGGTGCGGCGCGCGATCGCGTCCTTCTCGCGGCGCACCCGGCGCAGGTGGCGCACCGTGCGGACCAGGCCCCAGGCCAGGCCGAGGGCGAACAGCGCGAGCAGGGCGATCGCCTGCGGCGCCAGCGGCGTGGCGAGGTCCACGGCCGGCGATGCCGTTGCGGCGGGCAGGGCGGGGGCCTCGGCGCCGCCCGCGGCTGGCGCATCGTTTGCCGCCGCCAGCACCATCAGCTGGCCGCGTGCCTCGGCCAGCGCCGCCGGCGAGCCGTCCTCCGCCAGGCGGCCCAGCCGCGCGATGCCGGTGACGCGTTCGCGCGCGGCGCGGGCGCGCCGGCTCCACTCCAGGGCCTCCGCCGGCCGGCCCAGGCCGGCCAGCGCCTTCTCCATTTCGACGCCGCCGTCGGCGCGGTAGCGGTCCAGGTCCATGCGTTCGGCGCTGTCGAGCACCTCGCCCAGCAGCGCGAGCGCCTCGGCGTGGCGACCGAGCACGTTGAGGTTGGCGGCCAGCGCGAGCAGGCCGTCGTTGATCATCAGCTGGTCGCCGACGCGGCGCGCGAGCTCGACGCCTTCGCGGCCGACCTGCACCGATTCCTCCACGCGGCCCAGGCCGGCCAGTACCTGCCCGCGCTCCATGCTGGCCATCGCCTGGCCCGGCACGCTGCCGTTGGCGCGCATGATCGCCAGCGCCGCATCCACGTCGGCCAGGGCCTGCTCGAAGCGGCCCTGCATGCGCCGCGCGACGGCCAGGTTGATCAGGTTCAGGCCGCGCGGGAAATAGCCGGGGCTGTCGGGCAGGCGCGCCAGGGCTTCGCCGATGGCCAGCTCCGCGGCCTCGTAGTCCTCGAGGCTGATGAACAGGCGGCCGAGGGAGAAGTAGCTTTCCGACACGTCCAGCGGCCGGCCCACCTGCTGCATCAGGGCCAGGCCCTCGACCTGCAGGGTGACCGCCGAGGCCAGGCGGCCGCGGCCTTCCATGATCCGGCCCAGGCCACGCAGCGCCCGCGCCTCGCCCTGGCGGTCGCCGAGCTCGCGGAACCCGGCCAGGGCGGTGCGGTGCAGCTGCTCCGAGCCGTCCAGGTCGTTCATCAGCGTGGCCAGCGTGCCCATGTCCAGGGTCGAGCGCACTTCCTCGCCGCGTTCGCCCCCGCGGCGCGCGGCGTCGCGGGCGCGGCGCTCGGCGTCCATGGCCAGGGCGAAGTCGCCGGTGCGGAAGCCAAGGTTGCTCAGGCGCGAGAGCGCGAAACGGCGCAACTTCGGGTCGCCGCTCGACAGCCCCGCGCGGGCCGCGGCCTGCCAGTGCGGGATGGCGCGGGCGGGGTCGGGGGCGAAGAACAGGACATCGCCGAGGGCGCGGCGCACCAGGTAGTCGCCATCGCGGCCGCTGGCGGCGCCGAAGGCCTGCAGCCAGGGCCGGGCCTGGTCGAGGCCGGACAGCAGGGCCTCGCGGGCGGCCGGATCCGGTGGCGGCGCGGCCGCGGCCGACGGCCCGGCGATCGCCAGGACGGCCAGCAGGGGCAGGGACGACCACGGCGTGCGGGGCATGCGGCGATTCCGGACCACGTGCCCGGACTCTACCCCGATTTCGCCTCCTGCTGCTGCAGTCGCCACATGCGCGCGTAGTGGCCGTCGGCGGCCAGCAGGGCGGCGTGCGGGCCGCGCTCGACCACGCGTCCCTGGTCGAGCACCAGGATCTCGTCGGCGTCCATCACCGTGGACAGGCGGTGGGCGATGACCAGGGTGGTGCGTCCGACGGCGATGCGGTCGAGCTCGTCCTGGATGGCCTGCTCGCTGGCCGAGTCCAGGGCCGAGGTCGCCTCGTCGAAGATCAGGATGGCCGGGTTCTTCAGCAGGGCGCGGGCGATGGCCACGCGCTGCTTCTCGCCGCCGCTGAGCTTGAGGCCGCGTTCGCCGACCTCGGTTTCGTAGCCGTCGGGCAGGGTGGTGATGAAGTGGTGGATGTGCGCGGCGCGCGCCGCGGCCTCGACCTCTTCGTCGCTGGCCTCCGGGCGGCCGTAGCGGATGTTGTAGCGGATGGTGTCGTTGAACAGCACGGTGTCCTGCGGGACGATGCCGATGGCGGCGCGCACGCTGTCCTGGGCGAGTTCGCGCAGGTCCTGGCCGTCGATCGTGATGCGCCCGCCCTTCACTTCGTAGAAGCGGTAGAGCAACCGCGCCAGCGTGGACTTGCCGCTGCCCGAATGGCCGACCACCGCCAGCGTGCCGCCGGGCGGGATGGTGAAGGACACGCCGTGCAGGATCTCGCGGCGGGCGTCGTAGCCGAAGCGCACGTCCTCGAAGGCCACCGTCGGGCGGGTGGCGTGCAGGGTCCGCGCGTCGGGCCGGTCGCGCACCTCCTGCGCCTCGTCGAGCAGGCCGAACAGGCGCTCGATGTTGGTGATCGCCTGCTTCACCTCGCGGTAGACCATGCCCAGGAAGTTCAGCGGCGCCGACAGCTGCAGCAGGTAGGCGTTGACCAGCACCAGGTCGCCGAGCGTCATCGAGCCCTCCACCACGCCGGCGGCGGCGCGCCACATCAGCGCGGTGATGCCGATGGAGATGATCGCGCTCTGGCCCAGGTTGAGCACGGCCAGGGACTTGAGGCTCTTCACCTGCGCCTCCTCCATGTGCCGCAGGTTCTCGTCGTAGCGGCGGGCCTCGTGGTCCTCGTTGTTGAAGTACTTCACCGTCTCGTAGTTGAGCAGCGAGTCCACGGCGCGGGCGCTGGCGCGGGTGTCGGCCTCGACCGCGGCGCGGTAGAAGCGCGTGCGCCATTCGGTGACGCGGAAGGTCCAGGCCACGTAGGCGGCGATGGTGCCCAGGGTGATGGCGGCGAAGGTCCAGTCGTAGGCCCAGACCAGCACGGCCGTGACCAGGGTGATCTCGAGCAGGGTCGGCAGGATGGTGTAGATGGTCCAGTCGAGCAGGTCGGAGATCGCGGTGCCGCCCCGCTCGACGTCGCGCGCCACGCCGCCGGTGCGGCGGTTGAGGTGGAAGCGCAGGCTGAGCGCGTGCAGGTGCCGGAACACGCGCAGCATCACCGTGCGCGAGCTGCGCGCCATGACCCGCGCGAACACGATCGTGCGCAGTTCGGTGAACAGGGTCACCGACAGGCGCGCGCCGCCGTAGGCCAGCAGCAGGGCCACCGGCAGCACCAGCAGGGAAGGCGCGACGTCGAGGCCGTCGACCAGGCGCTTGAGCACCAGGGGCACGCCCAGGTTGGCGAACTTGGCCGCGACCAGGCAGGCCATGGCCAGCAGGATGCGACCGGCGTAGGGCCGCAGGAACGGCAGCAGCTCGCGCAGCACCGCGCCGATGCTGCGCTCGGCCACCGGCGGGGCGTCTGGGGTGGTCGGGGCGGCGTCGGTCATGGGCGGCAGGTGGGGGCGTTGGGCCGGGGTTCAACCCGTCGGCGGGGGCGGCGCGTATGCTGGCACGCCTGCCGCGCCCCCGTCCCGATGATCGCCCACCTCAACATCTCCCGCGCCCGCCTCGCCGTCATCCTGGGTGGCCTGGCGATGTTCGGGCCCTTCTCCATCGACACCGTGTTCCCGGCCTTCCTGGTGATGGCCGCGGACCTGGGCGTGGGCAAGGTGGCGATGCAGCAGACGATCAGCGTGTACCTGATCGGCTACGCGGCGATGTCGCTCTTCCACGGCCCGATCTCCGACGCCATCGGCCGCAAGAAGGTGATGCTGGCCGGCATCGCGGTGTTCACGCTCGCTTCGGTCGGCGCGGCCCTGGCCACCGACATGACGACGATGCTGGTCTACCGCGCGCTGCAGGGCCTGTCGGCCGGCGTGGGCCTGATCGTCGGCCGCGCGGTGGTGCGCGACTGCCTGCAGGGCGACGACGCGCAGCGGCTGATGAGCCAGATCTCGATGATCTTCGGCATCGCCCCGGCGATCGCGCCGGTGATCGGCGGCTGGATCCTGGGCTTCAGCGACTGGCACGGCATCTTCTGGTTCCTCGCCGCCTTCGGCCTGCTGCTGCTGGCCGCCACGGCCTGGGGCCTGCCCGAGAGCCATCCGGTCGAACAGCGCGTGCCCCTGCACCCGGTCACGCTGTGGACCGGTTACTGGAAGATGCTGTCCAACCGCCGCTTCCGCCTGCTGGCGCTGGCGGGCACGGCCAATTTCGGCGCGCTGTTCCTGTACATCGCCTCGGCGCCGGCCTTCGTGATGGAGCTGCTGGGCCTGGGCGAGCAGGATTTCGTCTGGTTCTTCGCGCCGACCATCGGCGGCATGATGGCCGGCGCCTTCGTCAGCGGAAAGGCGGCCGGCCGCATCCCCGGCGCGCGCCTGGTCGAGATCGGCTTCGCCTGCTGCGGCCTCGCCGCGGCCTACAACATCGGCTACAACGCGCTCACCGACGCGCCGGCGCTGCCGTGGGCGATCCTGCCGACCGCACTGGGGGCCTTCGGCATCGCGCTGGTGTTCCCGATCGTGACGCTGTCGCTGCTGGACATGTACCCGGCGCAGCGCGGCGGCGCGTCGTCGATGCAGGCCTTCATCGGCCTGCTGTCGAACGCGGCCATCGCCGGCCTGCTGTCGCCGCTGGTGAGCCACGACGGCCTGCTGCTGGCCCTGGTGGCCGCGGCCTTCACCGTCGTCGCCTTCCTGCTCTGGCGCTGGTACGCCTTCCTGGTCGCCCGCGATTCGCGTCTCAAGGCCAGCGGGTAAGTTCCTCGGTGGCGGGCGGAGCGAGGGGCTTCGTCCGACACGCCGCAAGTACGTCCATGTAGGCTCATCGGCGACATCCCTGTCGCCGATGGTCCGCCTGCCTTGGATCCGCTTGAGCTCCTTGCCGATGCCGACCGAGCGTCTGGCCCATGACCGGCGGTGCGGCCGGCGTTTGTGTGGCCCGTGCCGCGGAATGTTCGAGGAGGTGGCGTGCAGGTCCCTCGGCCGACCATCGGCGACAGGGACGTCGCCGATGAGCCTACATGGACGTATCCACGGCGTGTCGGACGAGGGACCTGCACGCCACCTCCACCGACGAAAACAACGCACACGACGCCCTTCCTGGCCGCAGGCCAGGGCATCAGCCCGCAAGGGCGCGAGGGTTCAGGGAGCGCAGGCTCAGGGCGCGAGGGCTTAGGGCGTGGCGCGGTAGGCCGCGCGCAGCAGCTCGTGGTAGTGGTGCACCGCGTTCTCGCGCAGCGGGTTGAGCCGGCCCGGCACGTACGAGCCCGAGGCCAGGCCGCGCTGCACGTGCTCGCAGATCTCGATGTCCTCGTCCTGAACCTGGTGCGCGAAGTCGTGGTCGGCCTGGCGGCGCGATGCGGCCTCGGCGCTGTCGTCGGCGCGGTAGTAGTAGTCGAATTCGACGATGCAGCGGTCGGCGCCCAGCGGCAGCACCCGGTTGGTCTGCAGCCGGCCCGGCAGCAGGTTGAGCATCGTGTTCGGGTAGATGAAGTAATACAGGGCGTCGCCATCGCCGTAGAGCGCCGGGTCGCTCTCCAGCGGGCTGTACTGGTACGAGAACCAGTCGCCGCACTCGGTCACGTACTGGCGGTAATCCAGCAGGCTGTTGAGGCCCGGATGGATGTGCGGGACGTGGTAGCCCTCGAGGTAGTTGTCGCAGTAGACCTTCCAGTTGCAGGCGACCTCGTAGCGGAAGCGCTTGTGGAAGACGAAGTCCTTCGGGCTCAGCGAGCGCAGCGGCGCGTCGAGGCCCCGGCTGAACTCGGCGAAGGGCACGGCGCCGTCGCCGGCGACGAAGACCAGGCCCTGCCAGACGTCGACGCGAAGTTCGGGGAGCCGGATCTCGGCCGGCGTGAAGTCCTCGGCGGTCTGCATCTCCGGCGCGCTGCGCAGCACGCCGTCGAGCGTGTAGGTCCAGCCGTGGTACTTGCAGCGCAGCACCTTGGCGGCCTTGCCGTCGCAGGTGGCCAGCGGCCCGGCGCGATGGCGGCAGACGTTGTGGTAGGCGCGCAGCCGACCTTCGGTGTCGCGGATCACGACGATCGGCAGGCCGGCGATGTCGGTCACGACGTGGTCGCCGGCGTTGGCCAGCGCGGAGACATGCCCCACCAGCTGCCAGCTGCGGGCGAACACCGCCTCGCGGTCGCGACGCACCATGTCCTCGCCCAGGTAGAACTCCGCGGCGAGCGCGAGGGCGTGGGAGAGGGACTGCGGGGCGAGCGGGTCGGGATGGCGCGGGTTCATGGGGCGGACCGGGTGGAAACAGTCCGCAGTATTGCGCCGCGCGGCGGCGGCATGCAAAGCCCGCTCAGGCCGGGCGGGGGTCCAGCGTGTAGACCCGGAAGTCGCGGTCCAGGGTCCAGCCCAGGCTTTCGTAGAGGCGCTGGGCGGGCAGGTTGTCGTGCGCGGTCTGCAGGAACAGCTCGGCCGCCCCGGTCTCCCGCCCCCAGTCGCGGGCGGCCTGCATCAGGGCGCGGGCGACACCGCCGCCGCGCGCGCCCGGATCGACGAAGAGGTCGTTGAGGATCCAGCTCGGCGCCAGCGACAGGCTGGCGAAGGCGGGGTAGAGCTGGACGAAACCCAGCGCCCGCCCGCCGCGGAACGCCATGAAGACCACCGATTGCCCGTGCCGCAGCCGCTCGCCGAGGAAGTCGCGGATGCGGTCCTCCCCGGCCGGCCGGCCGTAGAAGCGCAGGTAGCCCGAGAACAGCGGCACGAGGCCGGACAGGCTGTCGACGGTGGCGCGTTCGATCCTCAGTTCGTCCATGGCCGGCACGCTACACCGGAAACGACGCGGCCGGCGAATCGCTTCGCCGGCCGCGGGTGGCGCGAGGGTGCCGCGGGATCAGCCCTGGGCGGGCTGCCAGCCGCAGGCCTTGCCCTCGTTCTGCTTCTTGAGCCAGTCCTGCAGCGGCGCGAAGTACTCCAGCACCGCCGAGGCGTCCATCTGCTCGCCGCCGGTCAGCTCCTTGAGGGTGAGCTGCCAGGGCTGGCTGGCGCCGCGCTCCATCATCGCCCAGTAGCGCTTGCCCGCCTCCGGGTTGTTGGCGAAGTTGCAGGTGTACAGCGGGCCCTGGTGGCCGGCCGCGTCGCACAGCGACTTGTAGAACTGGAACTGCAGCACGTGCGAGAGGAAGTAGCGCGTGTACGGGGTGTTGCCCGGCACGTGGTACTTGGCGCCGGCGTCGAAGAACTCCTCGCCGCGGGCCTCGACCGGGGCCACGCCCTGGTACTTGGCCTTCAGGTCCCACCAGGCCTTGTTGTAGGCGTCCGGGGTGATCGAGCCGTCGAACACGCCCCAGCGCCAGCGGTCGATCAGCAGGCCGAAGGGCATGAAGGAGATCTTCGCCAGCGCCATGCGCATCTGGTTGTTGATCACCGCCTCCTCGGCGACGGCCGGCTTGTCCACCAGGCCGATCGAGGCCAGGTAGTCCGGGGTCATCGACAGCACGATGGTGTCGCCGATGGCCTCGTGGAAGCCGTCGTGGGCGCCGTTCTGGAACACCGGCGGCTGCGACTTGTAGGCCAGGTAGTAATAGATGTGGCCGAGCTCGTGGTAGATGGTGGTGAGCTCTTCCTCGGTCGGCTTGATGCACATCTTCATGCGCACCTCGCCTTCGGTGTTCATCGGCCAGGCGCTGGCGTGGCAGACCACGTCGCGGTCGCGCGGCTGGACCAGCATCGAGTCGGTGTAGAACGACTCGGGCAGGGCCGGCATGCCCAGGCCGGTGTAGAAGCTCTCGGCCAGCTTGGTCATGCGCACGGCCATCTCGCGGTCGGCCTTGCGCTCGATCTCGACCTGCTCGGCGGCGGTCAGCTTGGCCGGGCCGCCGGCGGCGGTCAGCATCTCGGCCAGGATGGCGTCGCGCTGCTTCTTCAGCGCGCCGGTCACGTCCAGGCTGCCGGCGCCCTCGTAGGGCTGCAGCAGCGGCCAGAGGTTGCCCCAGTCCTGCTGCCAGAGGTTGCCGGTGAGGTGGGCCGGGATCATGCCGTTGACGGAGCCCTGCTCGCCATACTTCTCCACCAGCTTCTCGCGGGTGTAGCAGTGCAGCTGCTCGTACAGCGGCTGCACCTGGCCCCAGAGGCGGTCGGCCTCGGCCTGGAAGTCGGCGGCCGGCATGTCGTAGCCCGCGCGCCAGACCTCGCCGGTGTTGGCGAAGCCCATTTCCTTGGCGCCCTCGTTGGTCAGCTCGACGAAGCGCTGGTAGTCCTTGCGCATCGGCACCGAGATGGTGTGCCAGCCTTCCCAGGCGGCCTTCATCTGCTCGTAGCTGCTGCCTTCGGTGTCGGCGAGGATCTCGCTGACCTGGCCGATGTCCTTGCAGTCCTCGCCCACGCACCACTTGCCGGCGCCGTACATGGCCTCCATGCCCGAGGCGATCGTGGTCAGTTCCTTGAGCTTGGCCGGGTCGCGCGGGGCCGGCATCGAGGCGCCGACCTTGATCAGGGTGAGCGCGCGCGCCGTCTCCGGCGACTGCTGCGCCACGTCGTAGTTCTTCGCCTGCTCGATGAAGCCGTTGGTCATCGCCAGCGCGCGCTCGTTGGCGGCGGCGGCGACGCGCTGGCTGTCGGCGTTGATGTAGGTGGACGAGAGCCAGAAGGCCGAGGTGATCTCGGGCGTCATCTCCTTCTGCGTCTTGTTGACGCGGGCGATGAACTCGTCGGCGGTCTCGGCGGTGGTGGCCGAGGTGTCGCCGGAGGTGGCGCCGTCGCCGGCGGGCTTGCAGGCGGCCAGGGTCAGCAGGCCGGCGGAGATGGCGAGCGCCAGCAGGGCGCGATGGGATTTCACGGGGAAGGCTCCAGTGGAAAACGGGGCGGAAAACGCGCCCAGCAGGCTAGTCCCCCGGCCTTGCCCGTGCAAGGGGCGCGCGGCGGCGCCAGGGCGCTCAGGCCGAGGGCAGGCCGCGGGCGGCGAGGAAGGCGCGGGCGTCCTCGGCGTCGTGCTCGAACCAGGCGCGGGCGCTGCCGAGCCGGAAGGTGTAGCCCCAGGCATCCATGTCGGCCATCAGCCGGTCCCGGCCGACCCCGGGCAGGCGATCGGCGAGGATGATCTGCAGGCAGCAGGTCGCGTCCTCCTCGGCCACCGAGTCGGTCGCGTCCGTGTGCACCGCGGCGCGGCGCTCGGGCGGCATCACGACCAGGTGGCAGGCCTCGTGCAGCAGCGAGTGCACCGGCGTGTCGGCGCGGGCGTACACCGTCGTGCCGACCAGGCCGGCCTCGTCCTCGCCCCAGAAGCTGCCGGGGATGGGCGCGCCGTCGGGCACGCGCACCAGCGCCAGTCCGAAGCCGGCGAGCAGCGCCGCGGGGGCGTCGAAGCCGACGTCGGCCACGCGCAGCACGTCGCCGCCGGAAAAAGCAACGGCACCGGCCTCGGCCGGTGCCGTCGTCGGGTCGCCCGCGGCCATGGCTCAGCCGTTGGCGGCGGCCGGCTTCTCCGGCAGCGTCACCGAGATGTCCAGCAGCTCGCTGTCGCCGTCCTTGTGCAGGTCCACCTTGACCGCGTCGGCATCCACCGCGATGTACTTGCGGATGACCTCGAGCAGCTCGCGCTGCAGCACCGGCAGGTAGTCCGGGGCGTTGCGCAGGCTGCGCTCCTGCTGGATGAGGATCTGCAGGCGGTTCTTGGCGACGTTGGCGGTGTTCTTGTTGCGCTGGGTGAGGAAATCGAGGATGCCCACGTCAGCCTCCGAACATCTTGGAGAAGAAGCCCTTCTTCTCGACGGTGGTGAAGCGCATCGGGCGGTCCTCGCCGAGGATGCGGGCGACGGCGTCGGTGTAGGCCTGGCCGGCCGGCGAGGCCTCGTCCAGGATCACCGGCACGCCGGCGTTGGAGCTCTGCAGCACCTCCGGCGACTCCGGGATCACGCCCACCACGTCCAGGCCCAGGATCTCCTGCACGTCCTTGATCGAGAGCATGTCGCCGTTCTCGACGCGCTTGGGGCTGTAGCGGGTCAGCAGCAGGTGCTCCTTCACGCGCCCGCCGTCCTCCGCCTTCTTCGTCTTGCTCGAAAGCAGGCCCAGGATGCGGTCGGAGTCGCGCACCGAGCTCACCTCGGGGTTGACCACGACCACGGCGCGGTCGGCGTAGTACATCGCCAGGAACGCGCCCTTCTCGATGCCGGCCGGGCTGTCGCAGACGATGAAGTCGAAGCCCTCGTCGGCCAGGTCCTTGAGCACCTTCTCCACGCCTTCCTTGGTCAGCGCGTCCTTGTCGCGGGTCTGCGACGCGGCCAGCACGAACAGGTTCTCGAAGCGCTTGTCCTTGATCAGGGCCTGGCGGAGGGTGGCCTCGCCGTGCACCACGTTGACGAAGTCGTACACCACCCGGCGCTCGCAGCCCATGATCAGGTCGAGGTTGCGAAGGCCCACGTCGAAGTCGATGACGGCGGTCTTCTTGCCGGCCTTGGCCAGGCCGCAGGCAAGGGATGCGCTCGAGGTGGTCTTGCCGACGCCGCCCTTGCCCGAGGTCACCACGATGATTTCAGCCAATGTTCTTCTCCGTAACGTTGCGCGCGCCCTGGGGGCGTCTTTGTTGGGGATCAGGCGAGTTGTTCGATGCGCAGCTTGTCATGCTCGAGCCAGATCTGCACGGCCTTGCCGACCAGTTCCCCGGGCAGCTCCTCGAGCACCTTGTAGTGGCCGGCGACGGCGACCAGCTCGGCGTGGAATTCACGGCAGAAG
>VFQM010000389.1_pt1 | contig 50235 bp, 40 predicted proteins | sample 3512391 | NCBI WGS metagenome assembly VFQM01 (sample SAMN10412369, study PRJNA504923) | tailings metagenome | isolation source: Replicate 1 from Balatoc abandoned mine | place: Philippines | reverse complement strand
TCAAGGACGATCCGGAAATGTCGTTCATGTTCCTCGGCGCATGGATGATGCTGCCCTATCTCGAGCCCTTCCTGATCCGCACCATGCGTGACGCCCTGCCGCTGGTGCGCAATCCGCAGCTCAAGGAGGACCTCAAACGCTTCTGCGCACAAGAAGGCGAGCACTTTAAGCAGCACGCAAGGGCCAACGAGCTGATCCGCGCGCTGCACCCCTCCTACGAGGCGCTGCTCCCGCTCGAGAAGGAGCTCGACGCGGAGCTCAAGGAATTCACTCGCACCAAGCCGCTGAAGTTCAAGCTCGCCTATGCCGAAGGGTTCGAGAGCATGACCAGCGCCATGTCGCGCGCGCAGTTCGAGGTCGGGCTCTATGATCGCACCGACAGCCCGCTGGCGGACCTTGCCAAGTGGCACGTGATGGAGGAGCTCGAGCACCGCACGGTCGCCTTCGATGTCTATGAGCATATCGTCGGCAGCTGGTTCTACCGGATGAAGCAGAGCCTGTGGTCGCAGAAGCACTATCTCGGCTGGGTGAAGCGTTTCCGCGAGGTGCTGGTCGCCCCGCAGGGCGAGCTGTTCGCGGCCTACAACACTCCCGAGATCATCGCCCGGCGCAAGGCCTTCAACAGCCATTACCTCAGGCGCGGCATCCCGCGTGTGCTGGCGACCTACATGCCGTGGTACAACCCGGCCAAGGTCGACCTGCCCGAGCAGTTCCAGATCGCACGCGAACATTATTCGCAAACCGCCCTCACCACCGCCTGAGACGACAGGACGCCCCATGGAACAGACCCCCATCGCCATTCCCGAAGCCCTGCAGGAATTCGTCGCGCGCGTGATGGCGCGGCCGATCGTGCCGACCCATTCGGATCAGGAGACGCTGCATGTCGGCGCAGATGATCTGCCGTGGATGGAGGCGGGCGACGGCAGCGCGCTGCAGCTGCTCCATGTCGATCTCAACCAGGGCCTGTGGATTTCCAAGACCCGCGTGCCGCCCGGCTACCGGGTGCCGACCCATTACCACACCGGCCTCGTCTTCGCGGTGACGCTGCAAGGGCGCTGGTTCTATGCCGAAACGCCCGAGGCGGTGAATTCGCCGGGCTCCTACCTGTTCGAGCCTGCGGGATCGCTCCACACCCTGTGCACGCCCGAGGATCAGGAGGGCGACACCATCGCCTGGTTCGCGATCTACGGTGCGAACATCAATGTCGATGCCGAGCACAAGATCACCTCGGTGGTCGATGCCCGCGCCGCTCTGGAGCTCTACACCGGCTATTGCGAGGCGCTGGGCCTCGACACCTCCAAGCTGATCGTTACGGGAGCCTGAGATGCGCGCGGCGGTGATGCGGGACCGGGCCTTTACCATCGAGGACCGGCCGATGCCCCTCCCCGGCCCGGGCGAGGTGCTGCTGCGCACCCGGCTGTGCGGCATCTGCGGCTCGGATCTGCACCAGTTCAAGCACGCGCGCGAGATCGATCAGCTGGCGCGCGACATGGGCGCGCCGGGGCAGGACCTCGACAAGGGCATGGTGCTGGGCCACGAATATGTCGGCGAGGTCGTCGCCTTCGGGCCGGACACGCAGCAGAGCCTCGCGGTGGGCGACCGCGTGGTTTCCGTCCCCTTCCTGATCCGCGGCGGTGCACCGGTGCCAATCGGCGCGAATGTCGAGGTCGACGGGGCCTATGCCGAATATTTCCTCGGCACCGAAGCCTTGCTGCTGCGGATTCCAGATGACGTGCCGGACGAAGCGGCAGCGCTGGTCGAACCGCTCGGAATCGCGGTCCATGCGGTCGCGAAGTCGATCCTCGGAAGCGGCGATCTGCCTTGCGCGGTGCTCGGCTGCGGGCCGATCGGGCTGGCGATCATCGCGGTGCTCAAGATGCGCGGCGTAAGCACCATCGTCGCCTCCGACTTCTCGCCCAAGCGGCGCGAGCTGGCGCTGGCAATGGGGGCCACGCAGGTCGTGCATCCCAAGGAACAGCCGGTGTTCGCGACGCTCGGTGCCACCGGACCGGCGATCGCCTTCGATTGCACCGGCGTGCGCGGCGTCCTGTCGCAGACGATCAACGAAGCGCCGGCCGGATCGCAGATCGTGGTCGCCGGCATCCCGCAAGGCGAGGACAGCTTCAATCCGCTGATCGCCATCGCCAAGGAGCTGAACATCCAGTTCGTGCTCTACTATACCCCCGAGGAATTCGCCGAGGCACTGGCGGCGGTGGCTGAAGGCAAGCTCGACTGGCGGCCGCTGGTCACCGGCACGGTCGGGCTCGAAGGCATCGCAGGAGCCTTCGCTGCGCTCGAGGACCCCGAAACCCACGCCAAGATCATGATCGACCCGTGGAGCCACGCACAGCTGTGACTCAAGCGCGGACCACGCTCGCCCATGCCCCACTGAGCTTCCCGGCACTGGCCGCAGGCGCCGGGCAAGTGGTGCTGCTGCTCCACGGCTTCCCCGACACGCCGGAGACCTTCACCCACCAGCTCGGAGCACTGGCGGACGCCAGATTCCTTGCGGTCGCGCCGGTGATGCGCGGCTATGCCCCGTCCGCGCAGCCGACCGACGGCGACTATCACGCGGTGCGCATGGCCGAGGATGTGGTGGCCTGGGCCGAGGCGCTGTCGGACACGCCGGTGCATCTGGTGGGCCACGACTGGGGCGCGAACGTCGCCTATGCCGCGGCATCGCTTGCACCCGAGCGTTTCGCCTCGCTCACGACCATGGCGGTGCCGCACCCTGTGCGCTTTGCCGAGGCCTTCGCCAGCGATCCCGCGCAAGCGGCCCGCTCGGCCTATATCTTCGCCTTCCAGACGCCGGGGTTCGAGGAGCAGATCCTCGCCGATGATTGTGCCTATCTTGAAGCGCTGTGGCGGGCGTGGTCACCGGGATGGGACATTCCGGCAGAGATGATCACAGGGATGAAGGCAACCTTCCGCCAGCCCGGCGTGGCGCGCGCGGCGCTCGAATACTATCGGCAGGCCTTCGATGCCGCCTCTCCCGCCGCGCAGGAGACAGCAGCGCTTTTCACGAAGCCGATCACCGTCCCAACGCTTGGCATCTGCGGCGCGGATGACCAGTGCATCACGCAGGACGTGTTCCTCGGCGCAATGCGCGAGGCGGATTTTCCCGGCGGTCTCGTAACCCGCAGCATTCCCCATGCAGGCCATTTCTGCCACGCGGAGCAGCCGGTGGCCGTCAACGCCCTGCTGCTGGAGTGGTTCGCCCGCCATCAGGGATAGCGGGCTGCACAAGTCTCAGCAGAACTGCATCCCCAGCCAGTCGGCGATCAACGCAGGCTTATCCTGCCCTTCGATCTCGACCGTCACTTCGGTGGTCAGGAGATAGCGTCCGCCGCCCTTGTCGTCGAAGGCCTTGAGCACGTGGCGCGCCCGTACGCGGCTGCCGGAAGGGACCGGCTGGAGAAAGCGCACTTTCTCGAAGCCGTAATTGACCCCCATCTTGATCCCTTGCAGCACGATCGCGCCTTCGGGCATCATCGAGGCCAGCAGCGACAGGGTGAGGAACCCGTGGGCGATGGTACCGCCGAACGGGGTGGCAGCGGCGGCAACAGGATCGACGTGGATGAACTGGTGATCGCCGGTCACCTCGGCGAAGGCGTCGATTCGGGCCTGATCGACCAGTACCCAGTCCGACATTCCGAGATCGGTGCCGACAAGGCCGGCGACAGCGGCGGGTTCAAGCACTTGCATGGGAAGCTCCTTGCGATTGGCGCGGGTTGATCGCCGCAAGTCCGGCGAAAGAAAGCAGCGCCAGACCGTGATCCGACGCTGCCCCAGTCTGGTTCATCAGGAGAGAGAACCGGTCAGAAATCGATGGCGAAGCGGGCACCGATCCGGCGCGGGAAGTTGGGCTGCACCCCGAGCGGGCCATTGACCAGCGCCACGCGGGTATTGGTCAGGTTCTCCGCGAACAGGAACAGTTTCCAGCCGCCCTTTTCAAGCCCCGCACGCAGGTTCAGCTCGTCGAGCTGGTCGGATTCGAGCCCGCTCGAGTCGAGCTGTTCGGCGCGGTAGATGTAGCCCGCCGAAAGGCTCGCCCTGGCATCCCATGCGGCGATGTCCCAGCGGTAGCTGGCATTGAGCGTGAGACTGCTGTCCGGCACGCCGGGGATCGGCGAGCCGGGCGCGGCGAGCGGGTTGAAGGCGACGATCGCCGGCAGCACCGAGGTGAACTCGCTGTCATTGATATTGCCCACCGCCTGCAGCTGGAAGCCCTGCGCCGGCTCGAGGATCAGTCCGAGATCGATCCCGCGGCTGCGGGCATCGCCGCCGTTCGAGAGCGTCGCGACCCCGTTGATCGTGGTCTGAAGCTGGATGTTGCTCCAGTCGATATGATAGAGCGCGACATCGAAGGTGATGAGGCCGTCGGCGATCTTGCCCTTGGCTCCGACCTCGTAACTCCACACCACGTCCGGCTGGATCGCGAAAGGCACGGTCACGCCCAAAGCGGCGCTGGCTGCGGCGGCCTGCGCCTCGGTCTGGAAGGAACCGCTGCGGAAACCCTTGGCGATGTTGCCGTAGAGCAGCACATCGTCGCTAGCCTTGAACGCAAGGTTGAAGCGCGGGTTGAAGGTATCGAAGGTCGCGCCCGCAGGGGTCGCGGCGGCGTTGGTGTAGCGATCGAAACCGGTGGTTTCGCGGCGATCCTCGAAATAGCGCCCACCCACGGTCGCCACCAGCCGCTCGTCGAAGAAGCCGTAGGACAGCTCGCCGAAGATAGCGAAAGCCTCGGTCTCGATCTTGCCGGTCGAATTGATGTTGAACGGCGGGAAGGGAACCGCGCAAGGCAGGAACAGGCCAAGGCAGATGTCGCTCTCGATCTGGCCGTTGCTGTAGTAGCCGCCCACGAGCCAGTTGAAGGGCCCATCTCCGTTGGATGCGAGGCGCAGTTCCTGTGTGAAAGCGGTGGTGTCGAAGCGGGAATCGTTGCGCAGGATGCCGCCCGCAAGGAACGAGGCATCGAAATCGAGCACCGAGTCGATGTAGGAGGTCGAGCTGGTCAGCTTCGCGCCGCCGAGATCGGCGTTGATCACGCCCGACAGCAGGGTGAGATTGGTCTTGATGTAATTGGGGCGGTCATCCGGCCCGGTGGTGTCGTTGAAGCGCGGCGGATCGACGCTGTCCATCGCATTGCGGAAGTCGAGCGTGTTCTCCACCCGCCACGCGCCGAGCTCGATGCTGACATTGTCGCTCGCCTGAATGCCGAGCTTGCCGCGGATGTTCCACGACTCCTGGTCGTTGACGTTGCGCCGGGTAACGTCGAAGCCGCCCGCCCCGTCCGATCGCGCGAGATCGGCAAACCCGCCGACCGATTCATACCCGCCGCTGACGCGCAACGCGACCTTGTCGGTGACGATCGGTACGTTGAACACGCCGTCGATCGCATAGTTGCCCTCACCACCGGAAGTGGTCGAGCCTTCGATCTGCATGCGTCCGAGAACGTCGTTGTAATCCGGCGCCGCGGTGATCATCCGGATCGTGCCGCCCATTGCGCCCTGACCGTAGAGCGTACCCTGCGGGCCGCGCAGAACCTCGACCCGCTGGAGATCGAATAGCCGCGCCGGCGGGGCGAGCTGGAGGTTGGGGACGCTGAACGGCACGTCGTCGACGTAATAGCCGACGGTCGCATCCCCGGTTGTGCCGCTGGCGATGCCGCGGATCTGGATCGTCTCGAAGCCCGGCGCGGTGCGCGACACACTCGATGCGCCCGGGATGGATTCGATCAGGTCGTTGAGCTCCTTGGAGCCCTGTTCCTCGAGCTGCTCGCCCGAGATCGCCTGGATCGCCAGCGGCACATCGGTAAGCGACTGCGCGCGCTTCTGAGCGGTGACGATGATCTCGCCGGAATCGCGCTCTGCCGGTTCGGCATTATCCTGTGCAAGGGCCGGCACGGAGGCCGTGGCAGTAGCAAGCGCCGCCAGCCCGGCGCGACTGAGCAGCAGACGTGAATTCAGTGAACGAGCCATCGGCGATCCTCCCTCAAGACGCGCAAGGCCCGGTTCGCACGACCAGTTGCCTGCAGCACCTCACGGCTAAACATATGTTCAGTGTAATGCAAGATCAAACTGAACAGATGTTCCGTCAATCCCCGGTGAAGTCAGGCGGGCGCTTTTCGAAGAACGACGCCACCCCCTCGCGGAAGTCGGCGGTGCGGGTGGCGAGCAGCCACTGATCGGCATCGGCGTGCATCACCGCCTGATCGAGCGCCCCGGCATAGGCATTGGCGCTGCGCTTGATCATCTGCACCGCGATCGGCGGCAGCGCCGCGTATTTCTGCGCAAGAGCGGCAGCTTCGGCCGCAAGGTCGACCTCCGGCACGATTCGGTCGAAGAAACCCCACTCGCGCATCGTCTCGGCATCGAACAGATCGCCTGTCATCACCATGGTCTTGGCGCGTGCGAGACCCACGGTCTGGATCGCCAGCGGCAGGGCGTGCCACATCAGATTGATGCCGAGTTTGACCTCGCCATAGCCGATCCGCGCATCCGGCGCGCCGATGCGGAAATCGCAAGCTGTGGCAATGCAGGTCGCACCTCCGGTGGCGATCCCCTGCACCGCGCAGATGGTCGGCTGGTGGATCTCGCGGATCGCCCGCATCAGCAGCGCGCCGGCCTCGGCGGTGCGGCGCAGGTGGACGGTCGGTGGAGCGCTGCCGCCCATCTGGCTGATATCCGCCCCGACCGAGAAGTGCGCCCCTTCGCCGCGGATCACCACCGCGCGGACCTCCGGCGCGTCGCGGAAGCCCTCGGCAATCGCACGCAGTTCCTGCAGCATGGCCGGCGTTAGCGCATTGCGCTTTTCGGCGCGGTCGAGGATGATGGTGGCAATCGCGACGTCATGTTCGACGCGGATTTTCTCATGACTCATGCGGCGGCCTTTTCCTCGAGACGGCGCTTGAGCGCCTGCTTGTCAATCTTGCTGTTGGGCAGCTTGGGCAGTTCGGGTTCGAAGCTGAAGCTCTTGGGAATCTTGTAGTTTGCCAGTCGGGCTTTCAGGAAGCCCTTCAGCGTCTCGGCGTCGAGCGCCGGGTCGTCGGTCTCGATGAAGGCGTGGCCAACCTCCTGGAATACCGGATGTTCGAACGGCAGCACCGCCGCCAGCTTGACCGAAGGATGCTCGTTCAAGGCTAGTTCGATCTCGACCGGATAGATGTTGTAGCCGCCCGATTTGAACATCTCCTTCAGGCGCCCGACGAAGGAGATGTTGCCGTCCGGCTGCTCGACCCCGATGTCGCCGGTACGCAGATAGCCATCGGCGGTGAAGGCCTCGGCAGTCGCTTCCGGACGATTGAAATAGCCGCTCATGCAATAGGGGCCGGCCACCTGGATCTCGCCCGATGTGCCTTGCGGCAGCGGATTGCCGCTCTCGTCGGCGATACGGATGGTCGCTCCGGGCAGCGCACGTCCGAAAGTCTCGGCCATGACCTTGGTCGAAGCACCGTCGTCGGTGGCTGTGACGATGCCGCAGGTCTCGGTCTGGCCATAGACATTGTACATCCTGACACCCGTCGCGTGCACCGGCCTCAGCAGCGCCTCGGCCGTGGCGCCGCCGCCAAACACGATCAGCCTGTAGTGGCCGAGCCGCACCGCGCCCGCGTCGGGCTGGGCAGCGAGCATGGCGAAGCTCGTCGGACTGGCGACGAGATAGGTCAGCTTCTCGCGCGCGGTGATTTCGGCGATGGCGGCAAGGTCGACCCGGTGGTGGAACACGATCTTCCCGCCATAGGCGAATACGTTCATGCAGACATTGTTCAGCGCGCCCACGTGATTGATCGGGGCAACGCTGATCGTGCTCTCCAGCCCGTCGTCCATCCAGCACAGATTGGTGAGCGCCGCGGCCATGATCGCCCGGTGCGAGAGCATCGCCCCCTTGGGCTTGCCGGTGGTGCCCGAGGTGTAGACGATAACGGCAATATCCTCGGGGTCGACCGCCGCACGGCGCTCGGCCAGCACCGCGTCGGAGACGGCCTCGCCCGCCGCAAGGAAGGCATCGAAGGCGATTGCCCGCCCGCTCGGCGCTCCGAAGCTGACGAATTGCTCGACCTGTGGCCCCACTTCCTGCAATTCGGCACCATAAGGGCGGCCGTCATAGTCGCTGACGGTGAACACCAGCCGCGGCGTCGCATCGGCCAGCAGATAGGCATATTCGGGCAGCTGGTAGCGCGGATTAAGGCCCATCCACACCGCGCCGACCGAGACCGAGGCGAGATAGGTCAGCCAGAATTCGAGGCTCGGCGGCACCATCGTCGCGACGCGGTCGCCGGGGCGTATCCCGGCGGCGATCAACCCGCGCGCAATAGCATCGACCTCGTCCGCAAGATCGGCATACGTCAGACGCCGGTCGCCATCGACGGCGGCCGTCGCGCCGGGAAGCGCATTGGCATGGCTCGCCAGCAGATCGTGGATGCGGGTGCAGGCCAATTGGCGTGCGTATTTCGGCTGATTGGCTGCCCAGATGTGCTCGATCGGCTGCATGGCCCGTCCTTCGCTTGGAACCCCTCGATGGGCATCATAAGCGAAAGCAACGCTACTGAGCAAATGTTTAGTTTGAGGGTAGCAGGTTGTCAGGCCGGACGCCGCGATAGATCAGGTCGATATAGGCCCTGTGCCGCCGCCGCCACAACTCGCGGTCGAAGCCCGATTTGCCCAGCACCCGCTCGACATAGGGTTCGAGCAGCAAGGTGCCGAGTTCGAGATACATCACCAGCAGCGGCAGCCACAGCCGATCGACGTCCGGGCGGATATTGCCGTCGGCATCCGAGCGATCCACGGCGGTGCGCACCACGTTGTAGAAGCGGTCGAACAGCCCCGATCCCCAGTCCGAACCCTCCAGCAGAGCGCGGCGCATATAGGCCTTGGTCAGATCCCAGTCATCGATGTGACGGTTGATCCAGTTTTCCGTGAATTCAACCGATTGGGCAATGCCTTCGCTCTCGTTCGAGGGGGCCGGGCGCTGTTCGAACAACACCTCCTCGAACTGCTCTATGAAATGCCGGTCGACCGCTTCGCGCAGGCCTTCCTTGGAGCCGAAATGGTGGTTGATGAGGCCGACCGAGACATCCGCCGCCGCCGAAATGTCGCGCACGGTGATCCCGTCATAGCCCTTGTCGGCGAACATCCGCATGGCGACCTTGATCAGCCGCAGCTTGCCGTTCGCCTGCTCGACGGGTTTTGCCTTCTTCGCCATGTCCGTCCCTTCAGTCCCGCGAACCCTCTAGCACGCTGAACAGAATGCGGCCACAGCTTGCTTTATGCTGAACATCTGTATAGCTGAAACGCCAAAGGGAGAGCCTCATGACCGATATCGCCATCGTCTCGACTGCCCGCACCGCACTCGCCAAGTCGGTGCGGGGGAGCTTCAACAACACCCATCCGATCGTCCTGGCGGGCCACGCCTTGAGCCACGCAATCGCCCGAGCAGGCGTCGATCCGGCCGAGATCGAGGACGTGATCCTCGGTGCGGGGATGCCCGAGGGGGCGACCGGCTTCAACATCCCACGCAACGCCGCGATCAGGGCGGGCTGTCCGGTCTCGACCAGCGGCGTCACCGTCAACCGCTACTGTTCCTCCGGCCTCCAGGCGATCGCCTTTGCTGCGAACCGCATCCTTGCCGAAGGCGTGCCGGTGATCGCGGCGGGCGGCGTGGAGTCGATCTCGATGGTGCAGCTTTCCGGCCACATGAACATGCACGGCGCGGTCGAACCGGGCCTGTTCGCCAGCCACCCCGCGCTGTGGATGAGCATGATCGAAACCGCCGAGATCGTCGCCGAGCGCTACGGTGTCACCCGGGAGGCGCAGGACCTCTACGCCCTCGAAAGCCAGCAACGCACCGCCGCCGCGCAGGCCTCGGGCAGGTTCGACGACGAGATCGTGCCGCTCACCACCATGTGGAAGTCGCTCGACAAGGCGACGGGCGAAACCACCGATGTCGAAGTCACTGTCAGCCGCGACGAGTGCAACCGGCCTGAAACGACGCTCGAATCGCTCGCCGGTCTCAAGCCGGTGCTGAAGAACGGCATGACCATGGCCGAGGGCAAGACCGTGACCGCCGGCAATGCCAGCCAGCAATCGGATGGCGCGAGCGCGGTCATCATGATGTCGGGTGACGAAGCGGCGCGGCGCGGTATCACCCCGCTCGGCTTCTTCCGCGGCTTTGCCACAGCCGGCTGTGAACCGGACGAGATGGGCATCGGTCCGATCTATGCCGTGCCGCGCCTGCTTGAACGCCACGGGCTGAAAGTCGGCGATATCGGGTTGTGGGAACTCAATGAGGCCTTTGCCAGTCAGGCGCTCTATTGTCGCGACAAGCTCGGGATCGATCCGGCGCTCTACAACGTCAACGGCGGGTCGATCAGTGTCGGCCACCCCTATGGCATGACCGGCGCGCGCTGCGTCGGGCATGCGTTGATCGAGGGCAAGCGGCGCGGGGCGCGTTATGCAGTCGTGACGATGTGCGTCGGTGCGGGGATGGGCGCGGCCGGCCTGCTCGAGATTGCCTGAGGCTGTTATGGCGCGCGTGCTCGTTACCGGAGGGCCGGGGTTTATCGGTCGGCGTGTGGTAGCGCGCTTTCTCGATGCGGGCTGGGACGTCACCAGCTTTTCGCTGCCGGGAGAGGCGTCGCTGCCTGCGTGGGGGGAGCGGGTGCGCATGGCCTATGGCGACCTCGCCGACCGGACAGCGGTCGACCATGCGGCGCAGGATTGCAGTCTCGTCATCCACCTTGCCGCGCCGGTCGGCGTCGCGGGGCGTTACCAGTGGCAATGGGACGTGATTGCCGAGGGCACGCGCAACGTCTGCGAGGCGATTGCAGCGGCAGGCGGCCGCGCGGTCGTGGCCTCCTCGATCGCGGTCTACGGCACACTGATCCAGACGCAGGTGTGCCGCGAGGGCGACGGACACGGGCCATGGGCGGGCGCCTATGGCAGGGCCAAGCAGGGGCAGGAAATCGTCGCCCTCGCGGTTGCCGAGCGCACAGGCATGCCGCTCACGCTGATCCGCCCCGCCAATGTCTACGGCCTTGGCGGGGCGAGCGCCTGGGGCGACCGGCTGCTCGAAGCCATCGCCGCGAGCGGCGGGGCGGTGTTCGGTGATGCGGGGGTCAACGATGCCGGCCTGGTCCATGTTGAAAACCTCGCAGATGCGCTGTTCCTCGCCGGAACCCGGGCCGAGGCGGCGGGGCGCACCTACAATGTCAGCGACGAGAACGGCGTCACCTGGCGGCGCTTCATGGACGACATGGCAACCGTGGTCGGCAAACCCCGTCCGCCTGCGATCCCGCTTGAGGCCGCGCTTGATGTGGTGCGCGCCAATGAAGACCCGGCAAACCTCGTCGAACCGCGCGATCCCGCCCTGCCCTCGATGGAGGGGCTCAATCTGGTGGGCTTCTCCAATCGCATCGACGCGGGCGCGATCCGCCGCGAACTCGGCTGGGCCCCGCAGGTGACTTACCCCGACGCGATGGCCGAAATCGCCCGCGAATGGGCCGCGCGGACACCCCTCACCCCCTCAGAAATTTGACCGGAGAGCAGCAATGACCATCAGATTCGACAACCGCGTCGCCATCGTCACCGGCGCAGGCGCTGGCCTCGGGCGCAGCCATGCGCTGGGGCTCGCCGCGCGCGGGGCCAAGGTGGTGGTCAATGACTATGGCGGCGGCTCCGGCCCCGATGGCGGCACCTCGGCCGGGGCCGAAGAGACCGTCGCCCTGATCCGCGCGGCGGGCGGCACCGCGATGGCGCATGGCGCCGATGTCGCCAATCCCGAACAGGTGGCCGACATGGTCGGCAAGGCGGTGCGCGACTGGGGGAGCGCCGACATTCTCGTCAACAATGCCGGAATCCTGCGCGACACCAGCTTTGCCAAGATGACGCTCGCCGACTGGGAGGCCGTGATCCGCGTCCACCTCACCGGATCGGCGATCTGCGCCATGGCCTGCTGGCCGCACATGAAAGAGGCGAACTATGGCCGGATCTGCATGACCGGTTCCTCCTCAGGCCTCTACGGCAATTTCGGCCAGTCGAACTACGGCGCGGCCAAGATGGCGGTGGTCGGCCTGATGAACGTGCTGCACATCGAAGGGGCCAAGAACAACATCCGCATCAACACGCTGGCGCCGGGTGCCGCGACCCAGATGACCCGCGATCTGCTGCCGCCCAAGATCGTCGAACTGATGGAGCCCGAGGCGGTGACCCCGGGACTGCTCTATCTAGTCAGCGAGGACGCCCCCTCCCGCGTCATCCTCGATGCAACCGCGGGCGGTTTTGCCCGCACCTTCATCACCGAGAGCGAGGGTATCTATCTCAGGTCCGACGAATGCACGCCAGAGAACGTCGCGGCGCGGTTTGACGAGATTTCGCAGATCGCGGGTGCGGCACTCTATGAGCAGGGCGGACAGCAGGTGACCAAATTCATTGCCAAGGCGGCAGCGGCACTGGGCGTTAGTTTGACATAGACTACGTTCAGTCGGCGCGGCGCGCCTCAAGTTCGCGCACTAGCATTTCATGCGCCGCGCGGTCGAGCTTGTATCCGCGCAAGATGGCCCAAATCGCCACACTGCCCGCCGCTGGCACCAGCGCCATGATGGCTTTCATCGCCAGCAGGGTGTCTGGCGACAGCGCGGCGTTGGCTTCGAAGCCTGACCAGTTGAGCAGGGCACCGAGCAGCAAGGCGTTGATCCCGACCGCCGCCTTCTGAGCAAAGGTGGCAAAGCCGAAGGTGCGGGATTCGGCGCGGATGCCGGTGCGCGCCTCGCCATATTCGATGGTGTCAGGCAGCATCGCCCAGAACATGACCGGCAGCGAAGCACCGCCAAAGCCGATCAGCACAATGGCGGCGAAGGTGCCTGGGAGGTATTGCGAGGGGTTGAAGAAAAACAGCAGATATCCTGCCAGGGCGATGATCAGGCCAATGCTCAGCGCATCGCGCTTGCTGCGGCGCTTGGAAAGCCACACCCAGAACGGGGTCGAGACGATCAGCAGGACCGCAGGGATGACGAGTGCGATCGTGGTCAGATCTTCGCGCGCCACGTCATATTTGAAGTGGTAAAGCACGTTCTTGCCGAACATGCCGAGACAGATCGACCCGATCACGATGACGCCGAACACCCGGATCAGCGGGCCATTGGTCCGGAACAGGCCGGGGATGGCCGCGATATCATCAAGCAGCGAGTTATCGGGTGGGACCTCCTCGCCCGCTCCCGGCTCGCGCATGGTGGCCGCGCAATAGAGCAGGCCTGCCACGGCCAGCGCGCCCGCAAGGGTGGCGGCGAGAAGATAGCCATAGGCCTCGCCTTGCCCGGAAAAGGCTTGAACCACCAGCGGCATCAGGACCACGATGGCAAGGCCGCCGCTGGCCGCGCCAACCATGCGGAAGCCCGCTAGCACGGTCCGTTCATTCGCATCGCTGGTAAGGCGTGCCTGCATCGAATTGAACGGCATCGACACGACTGTGTAGGCGGTGCGGAGCAGCAGATGCGTGCCCAGCGCCCAGACCCACGGCGCGACCGGCAGGCTGCCCGGGGTGGAGAACGCCAGCGCAAAGGACACGCCGAAAGGCACAGCACCCAGCGCGATCCATGGGCGGTATCTGCCCCAGCGGGTGCGGGTGCGTTCGGCCATGGCAGCGATGACGGGGTCGGTCACCGCATCCCACACCATGGCGGCAAGATAGATCGTCCCCGCCAGCACCGGATCGATCCCCATGACATCCGTGTAGAAATACATCAGGAACAAGGTTGTCCCCTGCCACACCACCAGAAAGCCGAAGTCCCCGATGCCGAAACCGATGCGCGTCCCCAGCGGAACGCGGTGCTGCGGCGGCACGGCCGGCGCGCTCATGCACCGATCTCGATGTCGTGCACTATCGGCAGGTTGCGCGAGGAGGTGCCGACATGGAGGCGATAGCGGCCCTGGGTGACGGTCCATTCGCCTACGTCCACATCATACCACGCAAAGGCTCGGCCCGGCACCTTGAGAGTGACTTTCGTCGTTTCTCCCGGCTCTAATTCGTGCTTGGCGAAGGCTTTGAGCTGGCGCGGCGGCATGGTCTCGACCGGATCGCGGTGCTCGAGATAGAGCTGCACCACCTCGGCACCTGCCCGCGCGCCGGTGTTGGCGAGCGTGCAGGTCACGGTAATGTCCTCGCCAGCCTTTGCCCGCTGAGGCGCTTCGAGGTCCGACAACGCAAAGCTGGTGTAGCTCAGGCCATGACCGAAGGGGAACAGCGGCGCGATCCCCAGCGCATCATAGTGGCGGTAGCCGACGAACAGCCCCTCGCCGTAGTGGACATGCGACCCGCCCGGATAGTGCAGGAAGGTGGGATTGTCCTCGTAGCGGCGCGGGAAGGTCACGGGCAACTTGGCCGAGGGGTTGACCGTGCCTGTCAGCACATCGGCCAGCGCGTGGCCGCCCTCCTGCCCCGGCAGCCAGCACTGGACGATCGCCTTGACCTTGTCGGCCCAGGGCATCTCCACCGGGCCACCGCTGTTCACGCAGACCACCGTGTTCGAGTTGGCGGCGACCACCGCCTCGACCAGCGCATTCTGTTCATCGGGCAGGCGCATCGATGCGCGGTCCACGCCTTCGGTCTCGGCAGTGGTGCCGGGGCCGACAAACATCAGCGCGACATCGGCCTCGCGTGCGGCGGCGATGGCGGCAGCGCGGTCAGGTGCCGGTTCGCGCAGCTTGACCTCGAAGATGTTGAAGGCGCGGATGCTGCCGCTTGCCGGCTGGGCATATCGGATGCGGATCGGGTATTCGCGTCCTGCCTCCAGCTCCAGCGAGACCTGCCGGCGGTTGAGCGGCAGGATCATGAACAGCATTTCGGTTTCGCGCGGGGTGGTCTCACCGACCAGCGGCTTGCCATCCACGTCAAGCCAGACTTCGGGGTTGGAATGGAGGATCTCGAAGTCGTGACGCCCGGTGAAGCGCGGGCGCAGCACGCCGGTCCATTGCGCGCTGAAGCCGGCATTGTCCTCAGATTGCGCCGCCGCGCCAAAGCCAAGCTTGGCGAACGAGGCCTCGACCTGTTCAAGCACTGGCGCACCGCTGAAATCGGGTGCGGCGTAGTATCGCGCGGCAAGGCCCGCCTCGCCGGTGGCGGTTGCAAGCAGGGCTGGGTTGATCGTGGGAATGCGCGGTTCGGTATCGACACCACGCTCGAACGTGATCTCGACCCGGTTGCCGAGCCGCTGACGCAGACCATCGAGCGGGCTGATGACCCGCTCGGGCGTGACCTGCGAGGAGCCGCCGCCCTGGATCGCTGGGAAGTCCGCCAGCGCGCCGATCACCGCCAGCGATTGCACATCGGCGATCGGAAGCAGGGCATCATCGTTCTTTAGCAGCACCATCGCCTTGGCGGCAGCGCGACGCGCCAGGTCACGGTGCGCGGGGCCGTGGCTCCGGGCGCGGGCTGCCTTGGGATCGCCGTCCAGAAGCCCGCAGCGTTCGATCAGGCGCAGCAACCTGAGCGCGTGATCGTCGATCACGGCTTCGCTGACCTCGCCCGCCGCGACCGCCTCCTTCAGCGCTGCACCGAACACTCGGGCAGGGCCGGGCATCTCCAGATCGAGCCCTCCATTGGCGCAGCCTGCCGTATCCTTAGCCGCGCCCCAGTCGGACACCACCACTCCGTCATAGCCCCATTCGCCCTTGAGCACGCAGTTGAGCAGCCAGTCGTTCTGCGAGCAGAACACCCCGTTGATGCGGTTATAGGCCGACATCACCGTCCAGGGACAGGCCTCGCGCACCACCTGTTCGAAGGCGGGCAAGAAGACCTCGCGCAGGACGCGCTCAGGCAGGTCGGACGAGCCGTCCATGCGGCGATACTCCTGGTTGTTGGCGGCGAAGTGCTTGACCGATGTGCCCACGCCCTCGCTCTGCACGCCGCGCACATAGGCCGCGCCCATCGCGCCGGCGAGCACCGGGTCTTCGGAGTAATACTCGAAGTTGCGCCCGCCCAGCGGGGTGCGCTGGATGTTGATCCCCGGCGCCAGCAGCACATCGACACCATGCGCAATCGCCTCGCGCCCGATAATGTTTGCGACCTCGCTCACCAGGGCGGGGTCGAAGCTTGCCGCCAGAGCCGTGCCGACCGGAAACACCGTGGCAGGCTCGGAATTGACCGAGCGCAAGCCCGTCGGCCCGTCCGACATCCTGAGCGAGGGAATCCCCAGCCGCTCGATCGCGGGCAGCGTCCAGAAGTCCTTGCCCGACAAAAGCGTGATCTTTTCGTCCAGCGTCAGCGCCGCAAGCAGCCTTGCGCAGCGATCCGGCCCGCCGCTAGTGGTGTCGTTTTCCATGGTCGATCCTCAAATCCCGGAGCGTCGATGCGCCTTTAGGCCGGACACTTTCCAAAAGGAAAGTTTTTACGCAAGCGAAATTGCGTTATGGGCGGACCTCGATGAGACCGCAGGAAAGGTGAGCGGATGGAACCCAACTCGGATGCGCCAGAACAGCCGCGTCAGGAACGCGCGGTGCATTCGCGCCGGGAAATCTTGCGCGCGGCCCGCATCGCCTTTGCGCGCGACGGCTACCAGGGGACTAACATCCGGGACATCGCCGAGCAGGTCGGCGTCACCCATACGCTGATCCGCTATCACTTCGGCAACAAGGAGGCTTTATGGAAAGCCGTGGTCGACGACATGTTCGACCGTCTCAGCCACGCCATGAGCCCGAGCGAGACCGGCGAACTCGATCTCAGCACCCGCGACGGGCTGAAGGCATGGCTGCGCTTCTATATCCGCTATTGCGCGCACTACCCGGAACACGTGCGGATCATGCTGCACGAGTCGATGGCCCAGAGCGAGCGCCTCAACTACATGGTGAACCGGGTCCGGCGCAGCCACAAGGCACTTATCCCCGTGTTCCAGCGCCTGATGCTGCAGGGCGTGGTGCCGGAAATCTGGCTCGTTTCCTTCTTCTACATCGTCTCGACCGTGTGCCAGATGCCCTTCGTGCTATCGAGCGCAATCCAGCGGCTTTACGGCGTCGACATGATCTCCGATGCGGCCGTGGAAGCCCATACCGAGGCGGTGATCGCGCTCATCCTCGGAGAGCGCGGCTCGCCCGAACAATGGCCGGTTCTTCCCGAATGGGCGCTCGAAGCGCAGAAGCGCGCCGCGGCGGTGGCCAGCGACTCCGCTTGACAAACTTTCCAGTTGTCTAAATTAGACGGGTGGAAAGTTTCAGGGGAGAGTAACCATGCACCGTCCGTTCCTCGCAGGCGCGAGCCTGCTTGCCATGCTTGCGCCCGCCGGCCTTGCCGCCCAGGAAAGCGAGCCCGACGCGCCCGAAGGCAATGTCATCGTCGTCACCGCGCAGCGGGTCGAACAGAACATCCAGGACGTGCCGATCTCCGTCACCGCGATCGGCGGCGACGCCTTGCGCACCCGGCAGATCGACAGCTTCGACCAGCTCCAGTTCGTCGCCCCGGGCGTGACCTTCAATGCCGGGATCAATGCCCGGCAATCGGCCACCACCATCCGCGGGATCGGCACCAGCCTGTTCAACATCGGAATCGAGGCATCGACCGCGATCGTGATCGACGGGGTGGTGATGGGCCGGGAGGGCGCGGGCATTTTCGACTTTGCCGATGTCGAGCGGGTTGAGGTGCTGCGCGGTCCGCAGGGCACGCTGTTCGGCAAGAACGCCTCGGCCGGGGTTATCTCGATCGTCACCAAGGGGCCGACCGACACTTTCGAGGCCGAGGCGAGCGTCGCCTATGGTTCCTTCGACGAGCTCAACCTCTACGGCGCGGTCAGCGGCCCGATTGCAGGCCCGGTTACCGCGCGCCTTTCGGGCTATCGCAACACCCGCGATGGCTTTGTGCGAAACGTCAACCCCGCCGCCCCGCAGGACCGGCTCAACGACCGCGACGAATTCGGCTTCCGTGGCAAGCTCAATTTCGAAATCGCGCCGGGCACCGACCTGCTCATCAGCGGCGATTATGTCGAACGCGATCAGGCATCAGGGGCTTCGACGCTACGCCGCTTCTCGCCCGGGGGGGCGGGCACAGGCCTGCTCGGCACCGGGGTGCAGGTCACGCGTCCTGCGAGCACGGCGCTCGGGATCGTGCCGGGGCCGGAGAACCTCGCGATCGGTTCCGAGGCGCCCTATCTCACGCAGATGGACGCCTGGAGCGCGAGCGCGCAGCTGACAGCGGGCATCGGCGATTTCGAACTGGTCTCGCTGACCTCCTATCGGGAGTGGAACAGCTTCGACAACAACGATGCCGATCTCATCCCGCAGCCGCTGCTGGCCGTAAACCTCGGCGATCTGGCACAGTCGCAGTTCAGCCAGGAAATCCGGCTCATCTCGCCGCGCGGCAACCCCTTCACCTTTACGCTCGGCGCCTTCTATTTCGAACAGGACATTTCGCAGGCCAACATCCAGGGCGGCACTGCCGGGCTCAACCTGCTTGGCGCCCTGCCGCCCGGGGTGCAGATCGGCACGCTGCTCGAATCCGAATTCCGCGAGAAGAACTACGCTCTGTTCGGCCAGGGCGAATATGCCGTCAGCGATGCCCTGACGCTGCTGGCGGGCTTCCGCGTGCTGCGTTCGGAAGTGTTCGGCAGCCAGTTCAAGAGCATAGCCCCTGGCTTCGTGCGGCCTTTCGCCGGGCAGGTCGCCTCGACCGGTCTCGAAAGCGCCGAGGACAAGGACACAGCGGTGGTCTGGCGACTGGGCGCACAATACTTTGTGGGCGACAGCACCAACCTCTTCGCCACGGTCAGCCGCGGCTACAAGGCCGCAGGCGTGGTGCAGGGCCTCACCGTGCGGCCCATCGCCGGGCAGACCCTGCCGACGGTCCGCCCCGAAGTGCCCACCCAGTATGAACTGGGCATCCGTCACCAGAGCCTTGACGGGCGGATCACCGCCAACCTCACCGGCTTTTACACCGAAGTCGACGACTTCCAGGCCCAGACGCTGGTGCCCGATCCGAGCGGCACCGCGATCTTCACCGTCGCCAATGCCGGCAAGGTCGAGACCTACGGCTTCGAGGCCGAATTGACGGTGATCCCGGTGCGCGGCCTGACCCTGAGCGGCGCGGTCGCCTATACCAACGCGACCTTCCTCGAATTCCCCAATGCCCCCTGCTACCAGCTGCAGACCGCCGCCCAAGGCTGCACGGTGGTTTCGGGCCAGCGGGTGCAGGATCTTGCCGGCGGTGTGCTGGCGAACTCACCCGAACTGATCGCCAACGGGCTCGCTCGCTACGATTTCGAATTCGGCAGCAACACGGGCGGCTTCGCGCAAGTCGGCGTGCAGTTCCGCGGCGATGCGCAAAGCACCATCCTCAACGATCCCAACACCATCATCGAGGCCTACACGCTGGTCGATGCGCAGATCGGGGTCGACTTGTTCGACGACCGGGTGAGCGTGGTCGGCTTCGTGCGCAACCTGTTTGACGAAAGCTTCGTGGAGGCGATCTTCGGCACGCCCTTCGATACCGGCGGCTATTCGCAGTTCCTCAGCCTTGAAGCCCAGCGCACCTGGGGCGTGCGCCTGTCGCTCAGCTACTGACGGGACGGATTATGCCTGCCGTAAAGCGTCTCGCCGCTCTCATCGCGCTTGTCGCTGCGACCTTCGGCCTTGCCCCTGCGCGGGCACAGGACGAAGCGCAGCGGCCGCCCAACATCGTGGTGATCCTGGCCGACGACCTCGGCTGGGGCGATATCGGCGCGAACGGGGCACGGCTGATCGCCACCCCCAACATCGACCGGCTGGCTGCCGAGGGCATCCGCCTGACCAGCTTCTATGCCGGGGCGAATGTCTGCACGCCGTCGCGCGCGGCGCTGCTGACCGGGCGCTATCCGATCCGCTCGGGGATGCAGGACGTGGTGTTCCCCCACAGCGATTTCGGTCTGCCGCCCGAAGAGGTGACTATCGCCGAGCTGCTGAAGGATGCCGGCTACAAGACGGGCATGGTGGGCAAGTGGCACCTTGGCCACCGCGACGAATTCTGGCCCACCGCGCAGGGTTTCGATGAATTCTTCGGCGTTCCCTATTCGAACGACATGCAGCCCTTCGATCTCTACCGCCACAAGACGGTGGTGCAGTCGCCGGCCGAGCAGCGCGAACTGACCGATCGTTATGCAGCGGCGGCCAGCGATTTCATCGCCCGGCACCGCGCGGCGCCGTTCTTCCTCTACTATGCCGAAACCTTCCCCCACCTGCCGCTGGCCGTGCCCGAGGCTGCGGCGGGGCAGTCCGGGGCCGGGCTCTACGGCGATGTGGTGGAGCATCTCGACGAAGGGATCGGGCGGATCATGGCCGCGCTCAAGGCGAATGGCGTCGCCGACAACACGCTGGTGATCCTAACCTCGGACAACGGGCCCTGGTTCGAAGGCGATCAGGGCGCGTTCCGGGGCCGCAAGGGCGGCACGCACGAAGGCGGCTTCCGGGTGCCGTTCATCGCGCGCTGGCCCGGTCGGATCGCGCCCGGCGGCGTGTCGGACGAGATGGCAATGGGCATCGACCTGCTGCCCACCATCGCCGCGCTCGCCGGAGCGCAGGTGCCGCAGGACCGGGCGATCGACGGACGCGACATCGGCAAGGTGCTTATGGAGCGCGCGCCCAGCCCGCACGAGGTGCTGTTCTTCTTCGACGGGAACGACATCGCAGCGGTGCGCGACCGGCGGTTCCGGCTGGTGCTGTCGACCTTCTACCGCACCTTCCCCGTGCCCTTCGAACGCTTCGGCACTGCGCTGCTGTTCGATCTGGAGCGCGATCCGATGGAACGCTTCAGCTATCTGCGCGAACATCCCGAAGCGCGCGACCGCCTGATGGCGCATGTTGCCGCAATGCGCAAAGAGGTGGCCGGTCTGCGCAAGGAGCCCGCCAGCCCCTTCCCACCCGATGACCCCACAATACCGAAGGGTCCGGTGCTTTCGCATCATTGATTCCGGCCCCGATTATGCCTGCACGCATCATTCTTCTTTGAGTGCTGCATCCGGACCCAAGCAACCGGACCAATGCGATGTATTGCTGGAACCAGCCTTTCAGCAATCAGCCGATTCCAGCCTCTTCGCATGGCCGGCAGGACGAAATATGGATGTCGGGTTCTGGCGCGAGAGCTGCCGTTGAGCAGGCCCCAAGGGAATGACCGATAAGTCCCAAATTCTGCCTCTAAGACCCATCCTCCAGCATGGCTGCTTTCAGGCGAACGCTTGACGATCCCATTGATCCGTTTCCTCGGACAATTCTTCGTCTTGTCCGATGGTTGCTATCTCAATGGCAGTGACGCTTGCACACCGTTCGCGGGGGCGATGCGCTTGGGTCCGCTAAATGAGCTGGTTTAAGGATTTCGAGAAACACTAAGTCTGACTTGGCAAAATCGGCAATTCGTAAACCAGCTTTCTCTCTGCGCTTGAGCCATCACCTGCCAGTCTATGCGATCAAGGCGCCTATCGGTTTCCGCGTGAGCGATACCCTAAAGGGTATAAGTTCGATTTATACCTGCCGAGGTATATTGCATCCTTATACCTTCTGGGGTATGCCGCTGTTGAGGAGGCGTCCATGCATCAGATTGTCAGATTGCCAAGCCAACTGGGAGCGATCATCCAGAGCGAGCGGCTCAGGCAAGGCATGACCCAGTCACAGCTGGCCAGCCTCACAGGCACGCAGCAGAAAACCATCTCTGCTATCGAGAATGGCAGCGACGGGACCAAGCTCGACACACTCCTCAGCGTGATCGGTAGCCTCGGCCTCGATATGCAGATCGTGCCACGCGAGCAGGGCAGAAAATCGATTGAGGATGTCTTTTAGCCGTGGCGCGAAGGAAGACCCATCAGCCGCTCGATGTGTTGATCAATGGTCGCCTGGTGGGCCGCCTCGAAAAGGCATCGACCGGGGCGATCAGCTTCCAGTATGACGATGCTTGGCTCGAATGGGAGCATCGGCTTGCCGTGTCGCTTTCTCTGCCGCTGACCCCCACCGCCTATCGCGGCGCCGAAGTTGCAGCCGTGTTCGACAACCTCTTGCCTGATCGGGACACGGTGCGTCGCCGTGTCGCTGAACGCATGGGCGCGCAAGGAACAGACTTCTACAGCCTGCTCGAAGCTATCGGCCGCGACTGTATCGGCGCCATGCAGTTCCTGCCCGAGGGCGGGGCTTGCCAGGCCAAGGGCAACATTGAAGGTGAGCCCATCAAAGATGCGCAGGTCGAGGCAATGCTCGCCGATCTGGCACAAGCGCCCTTGGGTCTGGACCGCGAACAGGAGTTCCGGATTTCGGTTGCTGGCGCGCAGGAGAAGACGGCTTTGCTGCGCGTCGATGGACAATGGCTACGTCCCGTTGGAACGACCCCCACAACCCACATTCTCAAACCGCAACTGGGCCAGATCCCTACCGCTGACGGCATGATCGACATGTCGGACAGTGTGGACAACGAACACTACTGCCTGAAGCTCATGGAGGCCTTCGGCCTTCAGGTAGCGCAAACTGAGATAGCAACATTCGGATCGCGGCGCGTGCTGGTGGTCGAACGTTTTGATCGGCACTGGCGCAGTGCAAATGCTATCCTCCGCCTGCCCCAGGAGGATTGCTGCCAGGCGCTCGGCATCCCGCCGACCCGCAAATACCAGAGCGACGGGGGGCCCGGCATGCGCGACATTATTGGGCTCCTGAACGGTGCCAACGATCCCCGTGCCGATCAGGCTGCCTTCTTCAAGAGCCAGATCTTGTTCTGGCTGATCGGCGCGACCGACGGCCACGCCAAGAATTTCAGCATCTTTCTGGAGCCCGGCGGGCGTTTCAGCCTCACGCCCTTCTATGATGTGCTATCGGCCCAGCCAGCTGCCGATAGAGGCCAGATCGCCCCGCCCAAGTTCCGTCTTGCGATGTCGGCAGGGACCAACCGCCATTACCGATTGTCCGAAGTCATGGGCCGCCATTTTGTCCAAACTGGCAAGGCAGCAGGCCTCGGCGCTGACCTCATGCGCCGCGCAATATCGGAGCTACTGGGTCAGGCGGCGAACGCTGTCAGCCAAGCCCGCGCGGCGATGCCCGCAGACTTCGCAGAGGAAGTCCACGCGAGCATCGCCGCCGCCATTGACCGGCGCTTGCCGCACCTCGCCAGCGCATTGGAGGAGCTGTAGCGGCCACGCCGCTGGCGATTACCGTTGATCTGATTTGGTCTGATCGCTGGACGCAGGGATCGCTCCGATAGGCTGCGCTGCAACAGCCTCGACTGGCGGCTGAGTTAGCGAAGCGCCCTTGGGAAGCGCAACCGGCAGATTGCTCTCGAGGGTGGCCGTGAGCTCGCGACCTTGCGGAATCTCACCACTCTTTCCGGTGATGAAACCCGCGAAAACGCCTGCTGCGATGACACCGCCAACCGTGGCGAGCGTGGCTCCGCTTCCCTCCTGCCGGTAGGTCCCATCGATGTTGACGCGGCGATTGCCAAGCTGAAGGTACTCAAGCTCGATATCCATCTTGCCCGACTTGCCGAACGCGCCGCGGCTCGTGAGCCACGTGATCCGGCCAACGGCTTTGGTGCCCTGGGGGATCACAATGTAGTCACCCAGCCGGACATCTGCAGCGACCACCAAATTAAACTGATCGCCCTCCTTCCAGCTGTCACCCTTGGTCGTGACCGTCTGGGTCATCTTGAGCGGGATTTCGGTTCCCGCGGGCAAGAACACCTGCGGCTCGGCAGCAGCCTGAACGGCCTGAACAGGAACATCGCTTTCGGTAGATTGTGCTTGCGCGGTGCCTGCTGCCAACGCGACGAGAAGTGAGAGTGCAGCTTTGGTCATTTGTTCCCCCTTGGCGCCTTGAGCGCGTAAGAATCGATATGCGACCTATCGCAGGGGCTGACGTCAAAACCTGTCATGCTGGTTTGCGGCCCGCCGAATTACCGCAGATTGCACCAAGGAAATCTGATGCATAGCGGATCGGCTTTAGCTATCGCCACCTTACGAATGGGCGCTTGAGGAGGGGCTTGGGGTGTCGTTTGCCAAGGCGCAGGATCTGTTGAAGTTGGCCATGATGGCGACCCGTCGCAGCGGTGTTGCGCTCGAGGACATCGCCGAGGAGTTCGCATGCTCCTATCGGACTGCTCAGAGAATGATCGAGGCGCTTGAGTCTGCGTTTCCGCAGACGACATGCCACGCCGCGCGTTCAAAGATGGCAAGCGTCACCGAGCAAGGCGAGTGGTATTATCTCTGTAGCCCGCTCGGTGATCTCAATGCTTGGGATGCACCCAGCTGTCACCTCTTTGCCGATGCGAGCTGCCGGGTGACTGGGAACCGCGAATCCTGCCTCCGGTGGTATGACAACGGCGCGGTGCGCTTCTGCGCCGAGCCGGGCGAATCCATCAATGAGCTGACCTGCGATGCTGAAGTGCCCGGCCAGACTGCTTTTTTCACCGCGACGCGGACAGTGGTCGAGACGGCACCTGATGAGAGCCAGTGCCTGGCTTTCGGCAACAATGCCGATTGCACACTCGAAGCCGAGATCTGCACTGATAGCGACCTGCAGACCCGCGTCATTGGCGGGGTCTCAGTGACGCGCCCCTGCTGGGCCTGGGAGCGCAGCTACAGCTGCACGTCCAAGTCGCCCGCGAGCGACTGCAGCGACCTCGAAAACCAGAGCACCTGCCGCTTTGTTCGCGAAGAGTGCCTCACCGAGGAGGAGCCCTGCGAAACCTGGGAGCGGGTTTACGAGTGCGCGCTCCCGGCGAGCGGCACCCAGGCCCAGTACGTCTGTGACGGCGATGTCTACTGCATCGATGGTTCGTGCGAGACGATCGAGCGTACTGCCAACAATGAATTCCGCGACGCGGTCAAAACCCTTGGTCTCTTCGGTGATGATCTCGACCGGCTAGCCAACCGCGGAAAAGCGATTGGCCAATTGCTCGAGGGTACGCAGCCCGAATGGCTGCCTGACCTCTTTGCGGCCCTGGTCCACCAGGTCGAGATCGCTGAAGAGACCGTCTCGATCACGTTCCGATCGCTCGAGCTGCGACGCTTGATGGCATGGGACGGCAAAACAGCGTTCAGGGGTAGGCCCGCAGACTGGCCGTGCAGCGATGCGCGCTACGTTCTCGACGTCGATGTGCGGGTCATCACCGCGGAGCGCTGGCCGTCGCTCCATATCACACCGCGCACCGAGGTAAGCGACACGCGCCCGAACCCGAAGCTTGTCGAACTGATCAAGGCGGCGCGGAGAGCCCAGATCCTCGTTGACGAGCATCGTGATCTGTCGATCGAAGAGCTAGCCAAGAGGCAGGGCTGTCGGCCGACGCATTTTGCCCGCCTGATCAGGCTGAACTACCTTGCGCCCGACATTGCCACGTCGATCCTCGATGGCACCCAGCCAGCGGGCCTTGATCGCAAGACGCTACTCGATTCCAATGTGCCCACCAGCTGGGCTGTGCAGCGAAAACTATTCGGCTTTCCTGCGCCGGAAAGAGCCATCAGTCCGAGGAACCTGTTTGGACGAGGGATGTGGCCGGCAGCAGGTCAGACGGATGATGACGGCGCCGAAACTCATGTCAGGAACGGCGCATCACGCCCGTAAGACCACGTGCGTGATGCCGATGCAACGGAACTTGTGGCGGTGCGGCGATTAAGCGCTCGAAGATTGCTTCCCCATTCGAAAATCGGCCCACAAGACGTAGGTCGCCGAACAGACCGACGAACCTGTCTGAGGCCTGCGTGATCCAGCGTTGAGCGAAGTCGGAGTGTCGCTGCTCTGGGCAACGCTCCCAGTATGCGCCGTCATCGCGTTCGACGAGCCAGATTGCTGCCAAGCCGCAATAGGTCGAAATGCCGCATTCGGCGAAGGCATTGCGGAGCAGGATCCTGTCTTCGCGACCACGCCAACCCTCATGTCTCTGCAACGATGGAAAGGCGTTCCTGGCAGAGCTGACCACATCTTCGACAAAGCAGTCGTAGGCCCAGCCAGGATCGTCCTCGTCTTCATCGAACACGCGGAAGGCGACGATGGAGCCACGGGGGTAGCTGACGGAGCGTGCCATGGGTGTTTCTCCTTCAGGCCGCTTCTGAGAGGGCGGATTGGACTTCTGCCGGTTCGGCCGTGACCATGCCGCCAAGACGCAGCAGCAGCGTCGCAGCTTCCTCTGCCTTCGCGGCAGCAGTCAGGATTGCTCGATCATCGGACTTCAGAAGATCCAGCCAGGCCGCGATATAGCTCGCGTGATGGTCGAGATGGGCAACCGGGAGCCCGAGTTCAGCCCCAAGAATGGCTGCCGAGAGCTCGGCAACCAGTTCCTCCGCTGCATAGGCCTCGGTCCCGAAACGGTTCTTGAGGTTGCGATCAAGGCGCGAGGAATGCCCGGACCAGTGCGAGAGTTCGTGCGCGAGCGTGGCATAGTAATGCTGGTAGGCGTCGAACAGTTCGCTCGGGGGCATCGTGATCCTGTCTGCCGCGGGTTCATAGTATGCCTCGCAGCCGTGGTGACGAAGGCTGGCGCCGATATTCGAAAAGAATACGTCGAGCCGCTCCTCCCGGCCAACCGGCTCGATCAGACCAATCACAGGCTCGGGATAGTACATTGCGGGCAGATCATCGCATTGGTCTGCATTGAAGACGGCAAAGGCCTTGAGGACACGGCGTGTCTCGGTGTCGGTGCCGCCTGCGGCATCTTCGACCTCTTTCTCGTAGGTCTTGTAGAAGATCGCGATGGTCGACTTCTCACCCTTGCGCACTTGGCCGCCAAGGTTCTGGCACTGGTGGTAGGTCATCCAATAAGGGGATGAGTAGCCGGCGGCATCGGCCATCAACCACAGCCAAAAGACGTTCATACCTCGGTATGGTGTCCCGCAAGCGCGGAGCGGTCGCGAGACAGGCTGCCCGCGCCACGGCTTGATCCAGGGCTTGGTGCCTTGCTCGAGCTTCTCGATGATCGCGTCGGTTATTCTCTGTGCTGGGGATTGCGATGAGGCGGCGCGCTTGAACTTGGGCATAAGAGGTCTCCTGAGCGCCAGGACGAGATTGTCCTGGAGCAAACAGGAAGGGCTCCCTCCCCTCTGCATATGTCTTGGGGTTGCGCCCTCATCTCAGTCACCGCGGCTGCCCTCTCGATCGCCCGAAAGAGGGGCAGGGCTCCAATCGGCCTGAGTGGCCGAATCTGGGACAAAACAGCCGTTCCCCGAAAACATGCTGTATGTCGCGTTCTGTCGAAAGCCGACAATTCGCATTCGCTAAACAACAGGATACCGCAGCAGCAATATAATAATAAAAATCGTGGAATGTTCTAAATTATCATCTCGATTGACGAAACTCTCATTCGAAAACGGATTATCGGAAATTTTCCCGCTTCAAATACAGTCCCGCCGCTTCGCGGTCCCATGTATCGCTGGTCACGCCTTCTTCCCGGAGTTTCGCCTTTTGCACTTTTGCAGTCGGTGTTTTCGGGAGCTCGGGAACCGTGCGGAAATAGCGAGGAACCATGAAATAGGGCATGCGCGCCGCTGCAAATTCGAGCAGCTCGGCAAAATCCACTGCGCGCCCGTCAACCGGCGCCACCACGACCATGACCTCGTCTTCCGAATAGGCGCTGGGAACCCCGATCACGGCCGCCTCGCGAACCGCCGGGTGGGCAATGATCTGGCTTTCCACCTCAAATGAAGAGATGTTTTCGCCGCGTCGGCGAATGGCATCCTTCATCCTGTCGACGAAGTAGAAATCGCCCTCCGCATCGCGCCGGAAAGCATCGCCGGTGTGAAACCAGCCGTTACGCCATGCCCTTGCGGTCGCTTCGGGGTTCTTGTGATAGCCGCTGTTCATGCCCCATGGGCGATCAGTCCTGACGATCATCTCGCCAACTTCGCCCACCGCCACTTCGCAATCATTTTCATCCACGAGCCGCACATCGACCCCCGGGCGCGGCCTGCCGCAGGTGCCAAGCTTGGTCGGATTGGGTTCGGTAAAGGTCGGAGTGGAAACTTCGGTCATGTTGAAGATCGAATAAACATCAATCCCGAACCGCGAACGGAACTCGTCTGAATTGTCGGTGAGCGGAACCAGAAAGGCGAGCCGGACCCGGTGCTCCCGGTCCAGCGGGGAGTGATCGCGCTTCAGCAGGAAGGTCGCCATCACGCCGAGCAGAAAAATCACCGTGCATTCCATCTGCCGGACGGTCGTCCAGAACGTCTCGGTCGAGAAATTCTCCATCAACCCGATCGATCCGCCCCGGGCCAGCATGGTGAACGGGAGACCAGTGCCGCCGATGTGAAATATCGGCAGGTTGACGAGGAACCGGTCGTCGGAGCGCACGAACGGCCAGCCATCCGGCCCTGCATTGGTGTAGAGGTGAAGATAGGAAGACATCACCCCCTTCGATGGGCCCGTTGTTCCCGATGTGTAGATAATCGACTGATTATCCCACGGTTCGATCGGTCTGGCGGGAGGCTGCAAGTCATGCCCCGAGTTCAGCAGCTCGTCCCACGGTGTGACCGGCAATGGCGCGTTCCCGGCAAAGTCCCCAACCACCACGATCCGCTCTAGTGCGGCCAGCGCCACATCATTGAGGCGTTCGACTAGGCTGGAATGGCATACCAACACCCGCGCATCGCTGATATTGAGCACATGGGCCAGCATGTCTCCCTTGTACGCGGTGTTAAAGGGCACGAACACCGCGCCGAGATAATTGATCGCGTGAAAAGCAAGCAGCGCGTTGCGATCGCTCGGCAGCCAGAGCGCGACATGCTCGCCTTGCGCGATGCCCAGGGACTGAAGGCCTGATGCCAGTTCGATGACCCGTGCCCTCAGTTCAGCGTAGGTCCACTGCGATCCATCTTCAAACAAGCAATAGGGCTGATCAGGCTTTTCTTCCGCCCAGCGATCAATCAGATAACGCGTCACGCAGGTCTCGCGCGAAGGCACCCGAGGATCGCAGTGCCCTTGTTGCGTGTTCAGGCTAGTGGTCATTCTCGCATACCCTTCAGACGTGCGACGGGCATCACGATCTTGTGGATCGTGTAGACCGCATCCTCAATGATCTCGTCGGCGCTCCACTTGCCGCCTTCGTGATACCAGCTGGCAATCCAGGTCAGCAGGCCGCCGATCCACAAGGCGGAACGCTGGGCGTGCTGGAGTTCGAACTCGCCGCTGGCGCGACCCTTTTCCAGAAGCTCGGTCAGCCGCAGGTCGAACTGGTGCCGCAGGCCGCGAATGTGGCGCGCATCCTCGGCCACCAAATTCTTCTCCTCGGCCTGATAGACCGCAATGTAATCGCGGTTGTCGATAATGATCCGGCCTACCGCCCGCACGATCTTGTGAAGCTGCTCGGTGGGCGATCCGCTCTCGGCCAGTGCCTCTTCGAGCGCAGCACTCGACAGCCTGATCCCGCGCTCGCAGATCTCGCGCAGCAACTCGCCCTTGTTGCGGTAGTAGGAATAAATGAAGGGCTTGGTTACTTCGATCCGGGCCGCCACTTCATCGAGCGTGGTCGTCTCGTAGCCGTGCCGGGCGAACAATTCGCTCGCCACCTCCAGAATGCGCTGCCGCTTGAAGGCGGCGATTTCCTTGCGGATCGAGATGGACTTGCGTTTCGTCGAGGTCACCATGTCATGACACCAAATAGTTCGGGGAGCTCCTTGCGGAGGCGCCCGTCATCCGAGCGCAAGCTTCAGCACCTCTATCACATCATCGACGTTTTGAATGGGGCGGGGATTGGTCCGTCCCCACATGTCTTCCAGCGCATATTCGGCAATCAGCGAAAACTGGCTTTCATCCACCCCAACGTCGCCAAGCGTGCGGGGCATGCCGAGGCTGCGGATAAGAGCGTCGAGCAATTCTGAAGCCGCCTTGTCGGGATGGCCCAGAGCCGCACTGATCCGCCGTTGCCTTTCGCCATTCACTCCGGCGTTCCATGCCTGGACATAGGGCGCCATGACACAGGACGTATGGCCGTGCGAGACCCCGCATGTTCCTCCGAGCACATGGCCGATAGCGTGGCTCGCACCCATCGGCACGCCGCCGATAATCGGGATCATCGATTGCCAGGCGCCGACCTGACAATCCAGCCGCGCCTCGAGATCTCGCGGGTCCAGCTTGACCCTCGGAAGCCCGGAATTGAGGAGTTTAAGAGCGCTCTCTGCCATCCCATCGAAGAAAGCGTTGGAGAACAGAGAGCCGAGCGTCTCGCTCGCATGGTCCACAGCCCGCACACCGGTCGACAGCCAGAGCCATTCGGGCGTGTGGACGGTAATGGCAGGGTCCAGAACCACTGCAACCGGTGCCATGTCCGGATGCGTGTAGGCCTGCTTCTGCTTGATGGCGGTATCGGTAGCTCCCGACAGCGGATTGAATTCGCCGCCGGACAGCGTCACCGGAACGCACACAATCGGGATGTCCGGTCCCTCGAACACCGGAAGAACCATGTTGCCACTGTCATCGACAGTCGTGTGATAAGGCTCGAAATCCTCGACTGATGCAATCCCGTGCTTCAGGCAAAGCAGCATGACCTTGCCCGCATCAGTGACCGACCCCCCACCGACCGTCACCACCAGATCGGCATTGACGCTGCGTGCGTGATTGGCCGCGGCCAGCACATCTTCGCGCGGGCCGTGCGGCTTGATGCCGGTATGTGTCGCGGCATGGCGTGACCCAAGCGCTTGTTCGATCCGGTAAATCTCGTCGGTCTCGCGTGCAAGCGTGGCCCCGGCAAGGATGAAGACGCGCTGTGCCCCGAGCGCTTCGGCCTGCTCGGACACGGCCTGCGATGCGGGAACGCCCAGGCTGACCATTTGCGTTCGTGTGAGGATGACTTGGCTTTGACGCATGTTCAAACCCTCCATCGTCTTCAGAAATTCACGCCCAGGGTCACACCGTAGGTGCGCGGCGGCGCCAACGAACCCACCCGCACACTGTTGAACAGAGGCGCGGTGATGATGTTGTTTGCAATCACGAATTCGTCGGTGATGTTTCGCATCCACAAGTCGACAGTATATTTGTCGTTCGGGGATGCGTAGCCGATGCCTGCGTTCCAGATCGCATGGGCGGGCTGGGTGGCATCGGCATTATTGAATTCGGTGAAGAACACCCGGTCCTGCCAGTTCACATCGGAACGGAAGGTGACGCGGCTTTCATCGGCCATCACCCAGTCATAGGAAATCGCCCCGCGGGCCGAGAACTCGGGCGCGTTCTGAAGCCGGTTGCCCGACAGGTCGACCTCGGCAAAATTCTGCCGGTAATCGCCGTTTACGAATTCGGTGTACTTGGCATTGAGATAGGTTCCGAACACCTCCAGCGTCAGTCCCGGCACCGGGCGGAAACGAAGCTCGCCCTCAAGCCCGTAATTGCGCGCTGCTGCGGCGTTGATGGTCGTTACCACGCTGCTCGCATCGACAAAGCCGACCTGAAGATCGGTATAGTCGAGGTAGAACGCCGCCAGACTGCCTTCGAAACTGCGTCCTCGGGTGGCCTTGATCCCGGCCTCGTAGCCCCACACAAATTCAGGATCGATCACATCGTTTCGTGAGCCGACATTGATGACACCCGATTTGAATCCGCGTGTGACGGAGGCATAGAGCAGCGTTTCGTCGCTGGCTTGGTATTCGAGAGAGACTGTCGGAGTGAAAGCAGTCCAGCCGGCAGAGCGGTCGGTGGGAACGAAGCTCAGGAATTCGAATGATCCGGTGCCGCGACGCTTTTCGTAGCTAAGGCGCCCGCCAAGGGTGGCCTTGAGGCGATCGCTCAGTTCGAAGGTGCCTTGCGCAAAGAGGCCATAGGCATCGACTTTGACATCGCCCCGCTGCCGGTAGGCCTGATCGTTGAACGTGTCCGCCGGCAGCCCGAACAGGATACCGAGATTGGTCAGAGGCACGAGCACCTGGCCGAACAGATCTTCGTGGAAATACATCGCGCCAAACAGCAGATCGACGCCCGCACCGTCGTAATTGGCAACGAATTCCTGACTGAAGGTCTTCGAAGTTTCGGTGTAATTGTTCTGCCCGAACAGATTGACGTCGGAGGCATCGAGATCGGTGCGCTGGAAGCGGTCGAAATAGCGATATGACGTTATCGACTTGATGTTCCAGTCGTCGAGATCAAGGCTAAGCTCGCCGGTGAAGTTGTAGCCTTCACGGTCGTTGATCGCGTCCTGATCGGAGAACCCATTGCGGAAGTTCGGCTCTTCACCACGGGCCTGAGCGAAGGTGATGATCGTATCGCCGCCCAGCAGCGAGCCCAGCGCGTTTTCGGGCGCGACGGTCGGGCCGAAATAGTGGAAGGCATAGTTGTTATCGTCTTCGCGGTAATACTCGGCCTGAAGGGTCAGCGTGAGATTGCTGCTGAGGTTGGCCAGCAACGAGCCGCGCAGTCCATAGGCGTTGCGATCATCGACATCCTCACCTGTGACGAGGTTCACGCCATAGCCGCTGCGGTTGTCATATCGACCCGCGATGCGCAGCATCACACTGTCCCCCGACACCGGACCGCTCACCGCCCCCTCAAGCGCCACGGCATCGTAATTGCCGTAGCTGGCGCGCATATAGCCTTCGAGCTGATCGGTCGGCTTTCTGGTAACGAGGTTCATGGCCCCAGCTGTCGCCCCGCGCCCGTACAACGTGCCCTGCGGGCCGCGCAGCACTTCGACGCGCTCGACATCGTAGAAGCCGGCCAGTTGGGCCGCAGGACGGGCGATGATGACCCCGTCCTGCAAGAACGCCACGGCACCGTCAGCGCCAAGGTCGATACTGGTCATGCCGATGCCGCGAATAAAGGTGCGGTTCACGCCGAACTGATCGCCGACAGATACGTTCGGGATGGCACGTGCAAGACTTTCGATGTCTTCGATCTTACCCGGCCCGATGGCGTCCTGCGTGACGGCGGAAATCGACGCTGCAATCTCGCTTAGCGATTCCTGCGACCGTCGCGCCGTGACAATAATGTCGCCGCTTTGTTGGGCAGCGGTGTCGGGCTGATCTGCCTGATCCGCCATGTCCTGGGCTGCGACCGGTTGTGCGGCCGCCAACAATCCCGTTGCCCCACTGGCCAGCAGCACCGCCCGCGCTGCCATGCGCCAGCGCCCCTTGGCGCCGGGTGCTGGATAAAATTCTACCGTCGATGCCATGTAGTCCATTACCGCTCTCCCCAAACGTAGCTTGACCTGAAGGCCTATTTTGCTACTTGGGAGTAGCTATAGAGATTAATCGGTATCTTGCAAGCGTCTGGTTCAAGCTCTTGCTGACAACGTTGGCAATTGCCGCCGCCGCAGCCAGCCGGACAAAAGCTGGGCAAGGCGCGAGGAGGGGATCAAATGACAGTCGACCTATCGAAGACCGTTGAACCGGATGCACCGGACTCCGGCCCATTCTCGCGCGAGCAGATACGCAGTGCTCTTGAAGATGCCGACCCGGTCACTCTGCTGCTGGTGCTGACGCAGTTTTCCCAGGATCCTGCACTGCTGGAGCGCGCCCGGCCCTTCATCAATGGGCCGATGAATTACCAGGCCAACATTCCGGGCGAACTTCAGGCCGAGATTCGCGACAGATTGAGCGATGTTCTTGTCCGCCACTACAGGGCTAACGCCGACGTGCCCCCGATGCCGGAAGGTCCGCTTCTGCAGCAAATGCTCAGCACTGCGGCCGGTGAGCCAGTGGCCGAAGATTATGTCGCGATGATGCGCGAGGATCTGGATGCCGAGCGGGCCGATCCTGGTCGGTTACGCTGGCGCAAGCCGATTGAACCAACCGTGCAGGAAGGCTTCCATACGCTGATCATCGGCGCGGGAATGTCCGGCCTGTGCGCCGCGATCAGGCTGCGCGAGGCGGGGCTGCCGTTCACGATCATCGAGAAGAACCAGGGCATCGGCGGCAGTTGGTACGAAAACATCTATCCCGGTTGCGGCGTTGATACGCCTAATCATTTCTATTCGTACTCTTTCGCGCTCAATCATGACTGGTCGCACTTTTTCGCCCGGCGCGACGAATTGTGGAGCTATTTCGAAAATGTCGCCGATCGGTTCGATATCCGCAAACATATCCGGTTCGGTGAGGAAGTGCTTGCGTGCCGCTTCGATGACGGCAGGCAAGTCTGGTCAGTCGACGTGCGCAGGGCGGACGGCACTGTCGAAACGCTCCAGGCCAATGCGATCATTTCGGCCGTCGGTCTGTTGAACCGGCCCAAGATCCCTGAATTCGAAGGGCTCGCCGATTTCCAAGGTCCGGTCATGCACACCGCGCAGTGGGATGCGAATTTCGACTGGGCAGGCAAGAAGGTCGTGCTGATCGGCACCGGAGCCTCTGCGCAACAAGCCGCGCCCACTATGGCTGATGCCACCGAGCATCTCACCATCGTCCAACGATCCGCCCATTGGGTCGTGCCCAACCCGAACTACTTTGCCGAAGTTGGCGACGGCCTCAAATGGGTGCTGAAGCACGTGCCCTTTTATGTGCGGTGGTACCGGTTTCAACTCTTCTGGGCCTTCGCCGATGGGCTGCATGCGGCCTTGCAGGTCGATCCAAACTGGGAGGACCCGGAGCACTCCGTAAACATGATCAATGCGCGCCACCGGCGGTTTATGGAGGAATATGCCAAGTCCAAATTGGGCGAAGGTTCGCCCCTTCTGGCCAAGGTCATTCCCGACTACCCGCCATACGGAAAGCGTATCCTGATCGACAACAAGTGGTTCGAGATGCTGAACCGCGACAATGTCAGCCTCGAGACGGGCGGGGTCGCGCGCATCCATCCACACGCGGTCGAGCTGGAGGATGGCACTATCATCGAAGCCGATGCGATTGTCATGGCGACGGGATTCCGCACCACAGAAGTCCTGTTTCCTATGAAGATTACAGGCCGAGGCGGCGTGGATATCCATGCGATGTGGGGCAAGGACGACGCAACCGCCTATCTGGGGACGATGGTTCCGCAGTTCCCCAATTTCTTCACCCTTGTCGGGCCCAACACCGGCTTGGCGCATGGCGGAAACGTGATTTTCGTGACCGAGTGCCAGATGCGTCTGGTGCTCAACTGCCTGCGCGAACAGATTGAGCGGGGCGACAAGACGATCGAGGTCCGTCAGGATGTGCACGATGCCTATAATGACGAAGTCGAGGAACTCCACTCGCGGATGGTCTGGACTCACAAAGGCATGACAAGCTGGTATCGCAACGAGCGAGGCCGGGTATTCGCGCTGCTCCCGTATCGTCTCGTCGATTATTGGAAGATGACAAGCAATTTCGACCCGCAAGATTTCATCTTTGCCTAGGCACCCATCGTGACGTCGCTTGCGCCTATCGAACCTTTGCAGCTTCCGGACGGCTCGTCGATCCAGGGTTACTGCGCGCCGCACCTGCTGGCGGTGCTGGACGCCTTCGCAATGAACTTCGAAAAGCGCGGCGAGGTGGGGGCGGGGTTATGCGTCACGCATCGCGGTGAGACGGTGATTGACGTCTGGGGCGGCGTTGCCGATGTCGCGACAAGCACCCATTGGCAGCGGGATACGACCTGCGTCGTGTTTTCCTGCACTAAGGGGGCCGCCGCGCTGTGCCTGCATCTGCTGGTGCAGGACAAAGCCATTGCCTACGATGATCTGGTCGAGACAATCTGGCCGGGTTTCGCCCAGAATGGGAAGGGTGGCACCACAATCGCCATGCTGCTCGATCACCGCTCGCCGGTTCCCCACTTCCGGGCACCGATCAAGGCGGATGGCTTACTTGACTGGGACTACATGGTGAAGCGCGTCGAAGAGGAGGAAGCCTTCTGGCAGCCCGGAACGCGCCAAGGCTATCATGGCTTGTCATATGCATGGACTGTCGGACAGGTGGTTCGCCTTGTCAGCGGCAAGCCGCTCGGACAGTTCTTTCGCGAAAGAGTGGCAGAGCCGTTCGATATCCCGTTCCATATTGGCCTGCCGCCCGAAGATGGCGGCAATATGGCCCGGCTGATCCCGGTTGATCGCAAGTCGATCGATTTCACGAATCCTTTCTATATGACCGCCACTTCGGATCGTGCGAGCCTTGCAGGACTGTTCCTCTACAATCTGGGTGGCGCTGCTTTCGACACACCCGCCTATCACCGCGCGGAAATCGCCAGCGCCAACGGCATTACCAATGCCAGGGGTCTTGCGATGCTCTATCGTGCGATGATCATGCCGGACGGTCTGCTGACCCGCGAAACCATTGACCGGCTGCAACGGCCTTCGGGCGAAAGTTCTCAGGACGAAGTTCTTTGCCGTCCTTCAAGTTTCAGTGGCGGCTTCATGAAGGCCATGCCCACCATCGGCAGCACGTATGACGGGCTGGCGATCCCGCAATCCGCCTTTGGCCATGTCGGTATGGGGGGCAGCCTCGGCTTTGCTGACCCACCGGGCGAAATCGCCTTCGGCTATGCCATGAATCGGATGGGCCCTACTGTGCTTTTGAACGAGAGAGGGCAGGCGCTCGTCGACACACTCTACAGGACAATATGACCCGCCAAATCGTCTGACCCACACAGCTGGAGGCCTGATGGACAACTTCAACCTGGGAACCGTGAGGGTTCATCGCATCGAGGAATGGCGCGGGAAATTCTCCCCACCGTGTGAACTTTTCGCCGGTTTTACATCCGCAGGTTGGGAGCCCCACGCTGAGGAGTTTGCGCCGGAGTATTACGACCCCGCCAGCGGCAAGCTTTTCGCCTTCCTGCAGAGCTGGGTTCTGGACACCGGTACGCAGCGCATCCTGTTCGACACAGGCGCAGGCAATGACAAGGACCGTCCCAACTTGCCGATCTTCGGCAACCTGCAGTCCGACTTCCTTGGGAATCTTGCCCGCGCAGGATACCAACCCGAAGACATTGATGTGGTCGTCTGCTCGCACATCCATGTCGATCACGTAGGCTGGAACACGCGGCTTGTGGATGGTCGTTGGGAGCCGACGTTCCGCAACGCGCGCTATGTCCTGCCTCTGGCCGACCGGGCATATTGGGACCCGCAAGACGAAGCCTCACAGCCGGGCGTGGTGGGGGCAGCGGTGAATGCCGGGATGTTCGACGACAGCGTCAAGCCGATCATCGAAGCCGGCCTCGCCGAATGGGCCGAGGATGGGTTCGAGGTGGCCGACGGACTGATCTTGCGATCATGTCCTGGCCACACCCCGGGCAGCATGATGCTGGAAGTGGCAGGCACCGAACATAGCGCCATGTTCGTCGGCGACGTTGTCCATCATCCTGCTCAAATATATCGTCCCGAATGGAACAGCATTTTCTGCGAGAATCCCGAGCAGGCACGTGACACCCGGCGAGCGGTGCTCGAACTGGCCGCCAGCCGCGAATCGTTGCTGGTTCCGGCCCATTTCGGCGGAAACCACATGGTGAGGGTGCTGCGCGAGGGCAGCGGCTTTCGCCCGCTGCTGAACCCGCTCTAGCCTGCGACGCATAGCGCGGGAAAGCCCACCGACCTTAATGACAAGCAGGGAGAGCACAGCAGATGGCCGCCAATGTCACAATCGCACCGCTCGATACATCCGACCCGGCGCTGATCGATGATCCCTGGCCCATTTTCACCGCACTGCGCGAGAGGGACCCGTTCCATTGGTCGAAGTTTGGCTATTGGGTCGTTTCGCGGCACGAGCATGTCCGTGATGTGCTGATGAACCGAAAGGACTTCGGCACCGGTGATTTTGCCGCAAACCTGCGCCTGTTTTATGGGCCGGATTTCGATTTGCTGGCCAATCCTGCCTATCTCTGGTTGTCCGAGGTGTTCATCATGCAGGACCCTCCGCAGCACACGCGGATCCGGAATTTGGTGGTAGGCGCTCTCACGGCCAAACGTGTCCGTGCGATGGAGCCTCGCATCGGCGAGATTGCCGCGAGCCTCATCGACCGGTTCAAGGCTGACGGCAAGGTCGATCTGATCACCGGCTTTGCCTACAAGTTTCCGGTCATGGTGATCTGCGACCTGATGGGCATTGATTATGAATCGCCTGGGATGGCCGAGATCATCGCAGCAATCCCCGAAGCCTTTGCTGTGTTCGAGGCCCGGCTCCTTTCACCAGATGAGCTTGCACGGGCCAACCGTCGTATTCTCGAATTGGAAGCGTTCTTCGAGGCGCAGTTCGCTGACCGCCTGGCCAATCCGCGCGACGATCTGCTGACCTCGCTCGCCCACACCGGCCAGGAACCGGGCGGACTTTCCGTTCACGAAGCGATCACCGTAACCATCGGACTTTTTGGCGCGGGCTTCGAGACCACCGCCAACATCATCGGCAACGGCCTCTACGCCTTGCATGCCCATCCTGACCAATGGGCCCGGATAGTGGCTGACCCGTCCGGCATGGCAACAGGCGCCTGTGAGGAGGCGCTGCGTCATCAAAGCTCACTGATCGCAACTTATCGCACTGCGCTGGTCGACACGACCATATGCGGCCAGCCGATCAGTGCGGGCCAACGCGTGCTGACGCTGATCGCGGCCGCCAACCGTGATCCGCGCAAGTTCGCCGATCCTGAGACATTCGATATCGCGCGCGGCAGTGCCGAGCACCTGACCTTTGGCGGCGGAATCCACTTCTGCGTCGGCGCAGAACTCGCTCGGATCGAGACGCGGGTGGCGTTTGAACATCTTGCGCGTGAACTGCCGGAAATGATGGTCGATACTGCGAATGCTCAATGGCGCGACAATTTTCTGTTCCGAGGCCTTACCTCGCTTAACGCAAAATGGTCTGTACCGGCTTGAGACGCTGTGCTGTTCACAGCCTTGCCAGAGGTTGGTGCGCTAGACACCAAGATCCTATCGTATGCGGAAAAGAGGAATAACTTACCGCATGGCCGGAAAGCTTTCAGCTGCGTATCTGCCGCTTCTGGAGTCTAGAAATGTTCGGCAGCGCGATTGCTCGCGGATGGCCGGTTTCGGCTTGAGCAGGCCTTCAAGAGTAAGCTTTGGAGTGGCTTGAACTGGGGCGAGAGCCGTCGATGTTGACTACCGGCTGGTACGGCTGGCTCACGCGGTTCGAGGTGCTGAACTCATCGCTCACCAAGAGGCCTAGAAGCTGCCCGCCTTTAGCACCGGGGCGACCAGCTAATTTCGACTACGTCAGTGCCAGGCGGCCATCCTCCGGTGGATTGCGCTCCTCAACCTTTTTCCGCCAGCGCTCTGAGGCGAGCCAGGCTGATACGACGTTGGCCATTCTTCGCCATCGGGCCCGCCGAACGCCAAGCGATTTCGCCGGGTCCATCGTAGACGACCTCTGCTTCGTGCGGCGAAACAATCCGCAGCACCACGAGCCGATCGCAGACGTCGTACATAGAGATCGCCTTCCCCGCAGTGAGCTTTATCTGCACATCGCCATTCTCGTCGTAGGCGTCGTGACCCGGCTGGGACGGAGGATAAAGCTTGAGCCCCAGGGCTTCTGCGGCAATCACCTCACCAATGGAACCTACGAGATGTCCGTCAGGGGTGAACGGCCTGCCAGGATAGAGGTCAGAGAGTTCCTTCACTGCTTCATAGATCTTGGCGACAGGCTGAGGCAGTGGAATGCGGCGGAACGGTTCGGTCGACACGGTGGCACCTCAAGAAGAGACCATGGAACAGAAGCGGTGCGTGCGATTGCCAGAAGAGTTCCGCCCGGAACAACGTTCAAGGGCGTAAGAAGCTCTGCACGTCGCTAAGGCCGATGCTGTATCCATAGTACCGCTTCGTAATCTCGGCTTTCTTTAACCTGATGCGGTTAACATAAAGGAACGGGCTGGTGCCGTTACGCCGCGCCCCCGGCATAACCTTCCAAACTTAGTCCGTGGGGATCGTGACTATGGGCAGAGTTTCGCAGTTCGCAGGAAAGCGCGGGAGCCTCAAATGGATCCAGCGAGCCGTCAACGAAGAATGGCCATCGCTCAACGAGCCCATCGTTCATGCAGTGGGCAAAGATCAAACGATCGATTGGCGCTCTCCGCTCCATTCCGATGATTATGCGGAGTATCGTGACGGAGCCTTCCTTAAACGGCTTGGGCTAGGTCATTTGCGGCCAGAACTCGCTGCATACTGGCCGTCTGGCGGCCCCCAATGGGACGCTCTGGGTGTGACATCGGGTGGGACCGTGCTCCTCGTTGAAGCCAAGGCGCACATCGCGGAAATGTGCTCGCCTGGCTCAAGTGCGAGTGAAGCCTCGCTGAAGCTCATCAAACTCCGCCTCAACGAAACTGCTGAGGCCCTGCGCGCCAAGAGTAAACGTGCCGACTGGCATATCGTGTTCTATCAATTCGCCAACCGCCTTGCGCACCTTCACTGGCTTCATGCTCAAGGCGTCGATGCGCGACTGGTCCTGGTCAACTTTCTCAACGATGAAGAAATGGCGGGGCCGACCTCGGCGGCCGAGTGGATGGCCGCCTACCATGTCGCGCTTCATGCACTTGGCCTCAGCCCCCGGCATCGCTTGGCACGGTATGTCATCGAGGTGTTCCCGGACGTCGGCGGACACCTCAATGCAGCAACTTGCGGGCTTCCCGACCCAGTAATGCACGCGGGCAAGAGCGCGGTCCTATCGACGTCCGATCAAAGCTCAGCCACACAGCCATAGGTTTCCATATGCTCGATGAAAAAGAACGTGAATGTCTCAAACAGCTGACCGAAAACCCGATTTGGGCATCGAGCGCCTGGTGGCGTGAGGGGTTAACTGACATGCTTCGTGACCTTCAGGCGAGAGGGTTTGTCGGTTGCAGGGATCGAGATGGGCAGTCGGCCGATCCGTTAGACATCGACGATGGTGTCTATTGGTTTGTCACGGATCGAGGGCGAGCCGCGCTCAGCCCAAAGGCCTGAGCTGCCGCTATGTTCAGCTGCTGAACGGAATGGTGCACAGCCTCCACCTCATCTTCAGCTAAGGCAACCGAACTCTTCAGAGCATGGACAGCGGGGCAATCGCCCTAGCAACGAATCGAGAAATGGCGGCCTGTCCAAGAAGAACAGGCCGCCAGCCGAGAGAGCACTACCTGTCAGGAGGGTCAGGCTGCTTCTTCGGTCATGCGAACCCGCTCGTCCCAATGCTTGCCGCGGTGGTAGATGCCGCGGACGACGTTGCTGTCGCCATGTGCGAGCGCCCGTTCGATTGCATCAGGGTTCCACAGGCCCGATTCGTTGAGGAAGGTGGAGGCAGTGGCCCTGAGGCCATGTGCGGTCAGCTCCTCCTTCGAATAGCCCATGCGCCGGAACGCTGCATTGAGCGTGTTCTCGCTCATCGGGCGGATGCCGCTGCGGGCCGAGGGAAAGACGTAGCCTTCGGTCCCAAGCATGGTGGCAAGCTCGGTGAGGTAGCCGACCACCTGCTTGGAGAGCGGCACTGCATGCGGCCGGCGAGCCTTCATCTTCCCAGCGGGGATCTTCCAGACTCCATCCTCGAGATCGATCTCGCGCCACTCGGCGTGGCGTAGCTCGCCCGGCCGCACGAAGACATGCGGCGCGATTTGGAGGGCGTATTTGGTGACCAGGTAGCCGGTGTAGTCATCGATGGCGCGCAAGAGACCGCCGAGCTCCTTGGGCTCGAGGATCGCAGCATAGTGCTGCGCGCGCGGTGTCACGAGCGCGCCCTTCAGCATGGCGGTGGGATCGGATTTGCAGCGGGTGGTAGCAACGCCGTAGCGAAACACGCGCCCGGCGAATGATCGGCACTTCTTTGCAGTCTCGTGCTTGCCCGTCGCCTCGAGGCGCTTGAGGGGCGCCAGCACCTCAAACGGCTCGATCTCATGGATCGGCCGATTGCCGATGGCGGGCGTGAGCTGCTCGAGGAAGTAGTTCGCCTTGACGAGGGTCGCTTGGGCAAGCCCGTTCTTGACCATCATCTGCTCGATGTACTCCCGCGCTACCGCCTCGAAGGTCTGGGCCGAGAGGAACTCATCGCGAATCTTTTTCTTGCGCTTCTCGAACGCGGGGTCGCCACCTTCGGCGACCGAATGCCTTGCCGCATCGGCGGCATTGCGCGCCTGCTTGAGATTGATCTCGGGGTAGGGGCCGATCGCAAGCTTCTTCTCGACGTTGCCGATCCGGTAGCGGAATCGCCACAGCTTGCCGCCTGACGGGGTGACCTCGATATAGAGACCGCGGTGGTCGGCGACCTTGTACGACTTGTCCTTTGGCTTTAGCGTCCGAAGCCTGTTTTCGGTCAGAGCCATGTGTGGGCCTTTTCCTCAATGTGGTTTTCACATGAGCCCGCAAAAGGCCCGCAAAACCGTTCGGAAAGCCCGGGATTTGCTGGGACGATCCGAGACCATCCAAGGGCCAATTCCCTTGGATTTCTGCGGCTTTTATACATTTTTCGGGATGTTCTGAGAAGAACAAATGGTGCCCAGAAGAGGACTCGAACCTCCACGCCCTTGCGAGCGCCGCCACCTGAAGACGGTGCGTCTACCAATTCCGCCATCTGGGCACGGATGCTTCCGGTCATCGACGCCGGAGGCTGGGTAGGCGCGGGCCTTTAGCGAGGGCGGGGGGCACGTGTCAACGCAAACCTCGCGTGTTTTCTGCATGACGCCTCCGCAGGCTCGTCAAGGCCCTTCATTCTCCGCTTGCGGCGCATCGCGGGTCTTGCCCGCGGCGGCGCATTGCCGCATGGCGCAGGGCAGATTCACGGACAGCCAGCAAGAGCACCTGACCCATGCCAACCCCCTCTCCGCTTTCCGGCCAGCTTGTCACGATCTTCGGCGGCAGCGGCTACATCGGCAACTATGTCGCGCAGAGCCTCCTTTCGCGCGGCGCACGGTTGCGCCTTGCCAGCCGCAATCCGCAGAAGGGCTTCGCGCTCAAGCCGCTCGCCAATCTCGGCCAGCTCCAGTTGATGCCCTGCGACATCACCCGCGAAAGCCATGTCGCCGCCGCGCTCGACGGGGCGAGCCATGTCGTCAACCTCGTCGGCGCCTTCGGCGGCAAGCTCGACGCGCTGATGGGCGAGGCCCCCGGCACCATCGCCCGGATCGCCACTGCCAATGGCGTCCGCGCGCTGGTCCATGTCAGCGCGATCGGGGCCGATGCCGCTTCGCCCACCGCCTATGCCCGGGCCAAGGCGCTGGGCGAGGAACGCGTGCTCGCCGCCTTCCCCAAGGCCACCGTGCTGCGACCCTCGATCGTGTTCGGCAAGGACGACAACTTCCTCAACCTGTTCGGCGCCATGATCGAGCTGCTGCCGGTGCTGCCGGTGTTCGGGCCGGAGGCGAAGCTGCAGCTGGTCTATGCCGATGACGTGGCCGAGGCGGTTGCAGTCGCGCTGGAGCACCCCGAGGCGCATGGCGGCCATACCTATGAACTGGGTGGGCCGGAGCAGCTGACGATGATGGAGATCCACCAGCGCATCGCCGAAGCGCAGGGTCGCAAGCGCACCTTCCTTGCAGTGCCTGATGGCCTTTCGGCCACCTTTGCCGCGCTGCCCGGCACCCCGATGAGCCGCGACCAGTGGACGCTGCTGAAGGCGGGCAACACCGTGGCCGAAGGCGCGCCGGGCCTTGCTGATCTCGGCATCGAGGCCAAGCCGCTGGGCCTGTTCCTCGACAAGTGGATGCTGCGCTTCCGCAAGCACGGGCGCTTCGGCGCGGCCAACGAGCGGGCCAAGGCGCGCTAGAGCCGGCGCGTCCGGCGCCCGTTCCGTTCAGCTTCGCGCCTCTCTTGCTGTCTGTTGGAGACACATGAGACACTGTCCAGAGAAGGAAAACCTGCCCCCGCACGGGTGCCGGCACGCCCCGCCGAGGGGCCGCAGTGTCGAGCGCAAAGGATAGGGCGAAGGGCATGAGCGGGAGCCTAACCCCCGCCCGCACCAGTAGGAAAGCGGTGGCCTTACGCCAGCGCGCGCTTGTAGAGCGCCAGCAGATCGGCCTCGCCACTGGCGGCAGCATCAGCGCTCCACGCCGGGCTGTCGGCCACCATCCAGCCGTGATTGCCGGGATAGACCGTCACCTGCGCGCTCACCCCGGCGGCCTTGGCGGCCTCGGCAAAGGTGGTCTTGTCAGCCGGAGCCTTGGCGTCATCGTCCTTGGCCACCGCGATCAGCAGCGACGCCTTGACCTTGCCGAGCAGCGCGTGCGGGCTCATCGGGTTGCCCTCGCGTACCAGCCCGCCGCCGTGAAAGCTCGCCGCCGCCTTGATCCGGCCCGGCACCGCCGCCGCGCTCCACACCGTGAACGGCCCGCCCATGCAATAGCCCTGCGTGCCGATGCCCTTGGCGGTATCGACGCCCGGCTGCTGGTCGAGCCAGCCGACGATCGCGGCGGCATCGCGCATGATCGCCTCGGCGGTGAGCTTGCCGCGCCACGGGCCGACCTTCTGGAACCCGCCGTCCGCGATGAAGGCGGCGAAATCGGCGAACTGTTCACCTGCCACGTCCCGGTAATAGGGGTTCACCACGAGCACGGCGTAGCCCTCGCCCGCAAGCTTTCGGGCAATGTTGCGCTTGGCTTCGCGGATCGAGGCGATGTCGGGCCACAGGATCACCGCGGGATGCTTGCCGCTGGCGGGCTGCACCATGAACGCATCCATTGTCCCGTCAGGCGTGGCGAAGGTGACGCCGCGCTCGCTCAGCTCCGCAGTCCCTTGCGCATGGGCAGCCGTGCTGCCCGCGGCATAGGTCGCCAGCGCCGCCGCGCCGGTCAGCGCGCCGAACTGACGGCGGCTCACGGCCTGCCTGGCCCACTCGGCCAGTTTGCTCTCATCGCACATCGAAAACTCTCCTGTCGGGCCCTCCGCCACTCTTGATAGGCACTGCGGGCAGGCATGGACAAGCCGCGAATGACGAGGCACCATGGGTCGCAAAAGAAAACAGGGCCACACGACAAGGGGGCCCGAGGGAAACTGGGAGAGCGGGATCCATGAATTTCATGCGGTGGGCGGGCAGTGCTGCCCTGTTGCTGTCGGCCGGGATGCTGGCCAATTGCAGCCAGATTTTCGGAAGCGGCGAGACTGAAGGCGGGATCACCGACGCCATGCTGGTGAGCGCGGATGGCGATTCCGCCAACTGGATCAGCCACGGGCGCACCTATTCCGAACAGCGTTTCTCGCCGCTCGATAAGATCAACAAGGATACGGTGGGCGATCTGGGCCTTGCGTGGTTTGCCGACATGGACACCGCGCGCGGACAGGAAGCGACCCCGCTGGTGCTGGACGGCAAGCTCTATCTCACCACCGCATGGAGCAAGGTGAAGGCCTTCGACGCCGCCACCGGCAAGGCGCTGTGGGAATATGATCCCGAGGTTCCCGGCGAAACCGCGGTCAAGGCGTGCTGCGATGTGGTGAACCGTGGCCTCGCGACCTATCGCGACAAGCTGTTCTTCGGCACGCTGGATGGCCGCCTGATCGCGCTCGACCGCGAGACCGGCAAGGTGGCGTGGCAGAAGGTCACGGTCGACCAGTCCAAGAGCTACACCATCACCGGCGCGCCGCGCGTGATCGACGGCAAGGTGATCATCGGCAATGGCGGGGCCGAATTCGGCGTGCGCGGCTATGTCGCAGCCTATGATGCCGATAGCGGCGAGGAGCTGTGGCGCTTCTACACTGTGCCCGAGGGCGGGCAGGGCGAAGATGCGCCGGCCTATCTCCAGAAGGCCGCCGAAACCTGGAACATGGACGTGCTGGGCGCCAATGACGCGATTGGCGGCGGCGGGACAGTGTGGGATTCGATGGCCTATGATCCCGATCTTGGCCTGCTCTATATCGGGGTCGGCAACGGGAGCCCGTGGAACCGCGCCTATCGCAGCCCCGGCAAGGACGGGACGGGCGAGGGGGACAACCTCTATCTCTCCAGCATCGTCGCGATCCGGCCGACGACCGGCGAATATGTCTGGCACTACCAGACCACGCCGGGCGAGACCTGGGACTATACCGCAACCCAGCACATCATGCTGGCCGACATGCAGATCGACGGGAAGCCGAGGAAGGTGCTGATGCAGGCGCCCAAGAACGGCTTCTTCTACGTGATCGACCGCGAGACGGGCGAGTTCATCTCCGCCAAGCCCTATGTCAGCGTCAACTGGGCCACCGGGATCGATCCCAAGACGGGTCGCCCAATCGAGAACCCCGAGACCCGCGTCGACAAGACCGGCAAGCCCGCGCTGGTGACCCCCGGCGCGCTGGGCGGCCACAACTGGCACCCGATGGCCTATCACCCGGGCGAGAACCTCGTCTACATTCCGGCCTTCGAGGCGGGGATGATGTATGCGCCCGAAGCCGACTGGAAGCCCGACACCGCGCGCGGCTTCAATGTCGGCTTCAACCTCGGCGCGGGCGACGTTCCGGCGGACGAGGGCTTTCGCAAGCAGGTGGCCGGCTCGCTCAAGGGCATGCTGGTGGCGTGGGACCCGGTGGCGCAGAAGGCGCGCTGGACGGTCGAGCATCCCGGGCCGTGGAACGGCGGGCTGCTGGCGACCGGCGGCGGGCTGGTGTTCCAGGGCACCACGGGCAGCGAGTTCAACGCCTATGATGCAGGCACCGGCAAGAAGCTGTGGAGCTTCGCTGCGCAGACCGGGGTGGTCGCGCCGCCGGTCACCTACACGGTGAACGGCGAGCAATATGTCGCCGTGCTCGCCGGCTGGGGCGGGGCCTATGCGCTGAGCGTCGATGGCGATCTGATCAAGCGCAAGGCGCCGGTGCGCAACATCAGCCGCCTGCTGGTGTTCAAGCTCGGCGGCAAGGCGGTGCTGCCGCCCGAGCCCGCGCTGGCCGAGCTGCCGCTCGATCCGCCTCCGAGCACGGCCTCGGCGGAGGTGATCGCGCTGGGGCAGGCCAAGTATGGCCGCTACTGCGCTGTGTGCCATGCGCCCGGTGCGGTCGGCTCGACCGTGCTCCCTGATCTGCGCCGCGCCGGATCGCTCGAATCCGCGCAGGCATGGGCGGCGGTGGTGCACGGCGGGATGCTGAAAGACAACGGTATGGCGAGTTTTGCCAGCTCTTTGTCGAAAGCCGAGATCGAAGCGATCCGCGCCTATGTCATTGCCCGGGCGAACGAGGACAAGGCGCTGGAGGGAGGCAAGCGGGTCGCCCGGCGCTAGCACGCAGAAAGGGTCGCACCGCATGAATGGACGTATCGCCGCAGCGCTCGCCGCGCTGGCTTTTGCCGCACCGCTCGCCGCCGAGGAGGCCGCGCCTGCCCCTGCTGCCGCCAGCGTGGCGGGGCAATGGCGCACCTTCGCGACCGAGGCCTATCGCGGCAAGCGCGATTCGGTCAGCTTCGTCGACGAGAACCATGGCTGGTACGGCACCGGCGCGGGCGACCTGTTCGCCACGAAGGACGGCGGCGCGACGTGGGAGAAGGTCGCCAGCCGCCCCGGCACCTTCGTGCGCGCGGTCGGCTTCGTCGACCGGCAGAACGGATTCATCGGCAATATCGGCACCGACTATTACCCCGGGGTGACGGACGAAACGCCGCTCTACCGCACCCGCGACGGGGGGCGGACGTGGGAGGCGGTCGATACCGGCGCGGCGACCATCAAGGGCGTCTGCGCGATCGATGTCCTGCACGTCAGCCGCATCTATCAGGGCACGCTCGTCCCGCGCACGGTGATCCACGCCGCCGGGCGCGTCGGCGGGCCGACCGGCATTCTGCGCTCCACCGATGGCGGTGAGACGTGGTCGGTGATCGACATGGCCCCGCACGCGGGCATGATCCTCGACGTCAAGTTCTTCGACGAGATGACCGGCCTCGTCTTCGCTGCCACCAACGCCGATCCCGCGCAGGCCGAGGGCCTCGTGCTGCGCACCGAGGATGGCGGCAAGACGTGGGCGGAGGTCTACCGCTCGGGCCGCGCCTTCGAGTTGATCTGGAAGGCCAGCTTCCCCGAAGGCGGCGACACCGGCTACGCCACCGTCCAGTCCTACGATCCCGAACGCGCCACCCAGCTGGTGATCCGCAGCGACGACAAGGGCAAGACCTGGCGCGAGATCGAGATGGCGCAGGACAAGACCGCACGCCAGTTCGGCATCGGCTTCGTCAGCAAGGATGTCGGCTTCGTCGGCACGGCCGCGGGCGGCTTTGCCACGAGGGACGGCGGCCGGACATGGGAGCGCGCGCCCATCGCGCGGGCCGCCAACAAGTTCCAGACCGTGCCCACCGCCAGCGGCCAGCGGCTCTACGCCATCGGCACCGAGGTGCAGGCCATCGACCTTCCCCGCTAGCTGGCGAAGAAATTGAGCTCCAGCAGCACGTTGTTGGGATCGGCGGTGAAGATTTGCCTGAGGCCAATGCTGCTTAGATCATTGATCCGGTAGTCGCTCCCGCGCGCGTCAAGCCGCGCCTTCACCTCCTCGAAGTCACCGCAGCGCAGCGCGACATGGTGGATCGCGCCGGTCTCCGCCCCCGGCGCGACATCGCGGTCAAAGGCGCGCGGGCAATCGAGGGAATTGAGGTGCAGGATCGCGTTGCCCGCATGGTCATACATCCAGCGCACCTGATCGGGGCGCAGTGGCGGCGGGCCGTCGCGCTCCTCCAGATCGAGCAGCTCGGCATAGAACCGCGCGGTCTCTACGAGCCGGTCGGTGATGATGTTCACATGGTCGAGGCGCTGGACGATCATGGGCGGCAGATTGCCTCACACACGCCTTTCGCGCCACTGTGAAAAACGGTCAGCCCCTGAACACGACCGTGCGGTTGCCGTTCATGAGCACGCGCTCTTCCACGAACAGGCGCACCGCTTCGGCGAGCACGCGGCGTTCGATGTCGCGGCCCTTGCGCACGAGGTCTTCCGGGCTGTCTGCATGGGTGATGCGCTCGACATCCTGATGGATGATCGGGCCTTCGTCGAGATCGGCGGTGACGAAATGCGCGGTTGCGCCGATGATCTTCACCCCGCGCGCGTGGGCCTGGTGATAGGGACGCGCGCCCTTGAAGCCGGGCAGGAAGGAGTGGTGAATGTTGATCGCGCGGCCGGCGAAATGGGCAGAGAGATCATCCGAGAACACCTGCATGTAGCGGGCGAGCACCACCAGTTCCGCGTCCGTCTCCTCCGCCAGCGCACGGAACTTCGCCTCGGCGGCGGGCTTGGTCTCGGGGGTGACGGGAATGTGGTGGAAGGGAATGTCACCGATATCCACCCGGATCGCGCTTCCACGCGGATGGTTGGAGACGATCGCCACCGGATCGATCGCCAGCTCGCCGGTGCGCCAGCGGTAGATCAGATCGACCAGGCAGTGATCGAACTTGCTGACGAGGATGATGGTACGGCGTGGCCGGTCTTCGACGACCATCTCCCAGTCCATTCCGAACGCGCCCGCCAGAGCGGCAAAGTCCGCCCGCAGGCCCTCTGCGGTCGAACCGTCGGGATCGAACACCACGCGCATGAAGAAGCGATCAGTCCCGCCCGCTTCGGCGCGATCATTGAACTGCTGCGCGTCGAGGATGTTGCACCCGCGCTCGAACAGGAAGCCGGTGACCCGCGCGGTGATGCCGGGCCGGTCGGGACAGGCGAGGGTGAGGATCAGCGGTGCGGCCATGCTATTTCGCCAGCGCCGCCTCGCACTGGCTCATCAGCCCGGCGATGATCTCGGCAGCGGGTTCTTCCTTGGTCACCATGCCGACCGATTGCCCCGCCATGACCGAGCCGTTCTCGACATCGCCCTCGATCACCGCGCGGCGCAGGGCTCCGGCCCAGAAGTGTTCGATCTGGAGCTGGGCCTCGCCCATGTCGACTTCGCCCGCATCGAGCAGGGCGGCGACTTCGCGCTGCTTGGCGGTGAATTCCTCGGTGCCCTTGTTCTTGAGCGCGCGCACCGGGATCACCGGCAGGCGCGGATCGACCTGCACGCTGGCGACCGCCTCGCGGGCCGACGCGCGGAAGAAGGCCTTCTTGAAATCAGGGTGGGCGATGCTCTCGGTGGCGCAGGCGAAGCGCGTGCCGAGCTGCACACCCGCCGCGCCCATGTCGAGGTAGGAGGCGATGGCCTCGCCCCGGCCGATGCCGCCCGCAACAAAGATCAGATGGTCAGCCGCAAGCTCCGGCAGGATTTCCTGCGCGAGAACGGAGGTGGAGACCGGGCCGATATGGCCGCCGGCTTCCATCCCCTCGATCACCAGCGCATCCGCGCCCGAGCGCAGCAGCTTCTTGGCGAGTGCCAGCGTCGGCGCGAAGCAGATCACCTTGATTCCGGAATCGTCGGCTTTGATCGCCTCGACGCTGCCCTTGGGCGGGATGCCGCCCGCCAGCACCACATGGGTCACGCCATGCTTGCGGCACACCGCGATCAGATCGAACAGCGCGGGGTGCATGGTGATGAGGTTGACGCCGAAGGGCTTGGACGTGAGCGCCTTGGTCGCGGCGATTTCGGTGTCGAGCAGTTCGGGGGTCATCGCCCCGCAGGCGATCACGCCGAAGCCGC
>VFQM010000388.1_pt1 | contig 50241 bp, 43 predicted proteins | sample 3512391 | NCBI WGS metagenome assembly VFQM01 (sample SAMN10412369, study PRJNA504923) | tailings metagenome | isolation source: Replicate 1 from Balatoc abandoned mine | place: Philippines | reverse complement strand
GTTCGAGAGAGCTCGAGGAGCTTAGGTTGGTGTCTACGGGACCGGCAGCAGCCCATACCGCGCGGCGCTGTTCGTGCCCGACGGATCCCGGCTCATCTTCGACAAGCCGGAGAAGGTCCACGCCCTGGCGGACCTGTTCAAGGAAGTCGAACAGTTGTCCGCGGATCTCGCGCGCGAGATCAACCCGCTCGCGGCCTACGCGGGCTTGCCCCGCCACCAGGTGCTCAACAAGGCCATTCTCTTGTAGGCCAGCGGGCGACCTCAGGACCGCCGGCGCTTGTCGGTTGCGAGCCGCGCGCGACGTGTAAGGGCCAGGTTTCCAGCGCGCCGAGCCTCAACCCTTGGCGGCTTGTGACGAAAACCCACTACGGGACGGGCGGCAGGTCAGGCATGGCTGCACTTCCGAAGGAGGGAGCACCGCGCCATGACGAGCACAACCGCACGAACTTCGACCTACGCGACCGCACCCATGGCCAGGCCACCCGCCGCCGCCGGCTTCTTCGCACATCACGGCATCTGGGCACCGGGCGTACGACTGTTCCGCGCCCTGCGCTTCAGCGCCAAGGCCGCCATCATTTCGCTGGCCTTCGTCGTGCCCTTGCTGGCATTGGTCGCCTGGCAACTGATTCAGCAATCCGATCACGCGATGAAGTCGCGCGCCGATGCCACGCGCCAGCATGTCGAGATCGCGCACGGGATCCTGGTTCAGGCCCATGGGCTCGAGACGAAGGGCAAGCTGTCGAGGGATCAGGCCCAGCAGTGGGCCCGGGACACCGTGGCGGCCTTGCGCTACGAGGGCAGCGAGTACTTCTGGATCAACGACATGCACCCGCACGTCCTGATGCACCCGATCAAGCCGGAACTCAACGGCAAGGACGTCTCCGACCTCAAAGATCCCAACGGCCTGCGCCTCTTCAAAGCGTTTGTCGACAAGGTCCGGAGCGAGGGCAAGGGATTCGTCGCCTATCAGTGGCCCAAGCCTGGCAGCGACAAACCGGTGGACAAGTTGTCCTACGTGCAGGGGTTCGAACCGTGGGGTTGGGTGATCGGCTCCGGCATCTACGTCGGAGAGGTCCGCGACGACCTCCTGCACCAGGCCGCCTGGATGGCCGGCGTGGTGTTCGCCTCGCTCGCCGTGGCCGGCTACCTGTTCTTCAGCTTCTACCGGGTGATGGATGGCGGTCTGAACGAAACGCGGCGGCACCTGCGCGCGATGACCGAGGGCGACCTCACGACGTCACCGTCGCCATGGGGGCGCGATGAGGCCGCGCAGTTGATGTTCGAACTGCGCGAGATGCAGGAGTCCCTGCGAACGATGGTCTTGCGCGTGCGCCGGTCCAGCCAGGAGATCGTGCATTCCAGCAGCGAAGTGGCCTCGGGCGCGATGGATTTGTCGGCCCGGACGGAACAGGCCGCTGCCAACCTGGAGGAGTCCGCCGCTTCCATGGAACAGATTTCGGCGACAGTGAAGAACAGCGCCGATCACGCCAGCGAGGCTGCGCGCGTGGCCGCCGGCAACGAAGCGTCGGCTGCGGCCGGCGGCGACGTGATGCACCAAGTGGTGCAGACGATGGACTCCATCCGTCAGTCCTCGGGGCGCATCGGCGACATCGTGGGCACGATCGACGGCATCGCCTTCCAGACCAACATCCTGGCGCTCAACGCGGCTGTCGAGGCCGCGCGTGCCGGAGAGCAGGGTCGCGGCTTCGCAGTCGTGGCATCCGAAGTCCGCACCTTGGCGCAGCGGGCGGCGCACGCGGCCCACGAAATCAAGGGACTCATCGGCGGCAGCGTCGAACAGGTCAACGCGGGAGCCGCCGTGGTCAACACGGCCGGCGAGCGGATGGGTGAGATCGTCGCCGCTTCGCAGCGGGTCAGCGGATTGCTCTCCAACATCGCCGAAGGCTCGCGCGAGCAGAGCCAGGGCGTGGCCCAGATCGGCCAAGCGGTCAACGAACTCGACCGCATGACCCAACAGAACGCCGCATTGGTGGAGCAGACGGCCGCAGCGGCCGAAGCCATGAAGGACCAGGCCCTTACCCTGGCACAGGAGGTCGATCGATTTAAGCTTCCCGCGGGCCTGGAACTCGCGGTGGAGGCCGCACCGGCGGTGGTGACTGACTTCGACTTCGACAAGGCCATCGAGGCGCATCGGCAATGGAAGGTCAGGCTGCGCAAGGCAATCGCCGAGCGGTCTTCGCTCGACGCTGACACGCTTTGCCGCGACGATCGCTGTCCGCTGGGTCAGTGGCTCCATGGCAATGGCGGACGACGTTGGGGCTCGGCGCCTGGGTTCACCGCCTTGCTCGAGCGGCACGCGGAGTTTCACAACGCTGCCGGACAGGTCGCGCGCCAAATCAATGCGGGCGCCGTTGAACAGGCCGAGCGCCTGATCGGGGCCGGATCCCGTTTTGCGCAAGTTTCCACAGAGGTCTGTACGCTGCTTACCCGTGCGAAGCGCGGCCTCTGAGTCTGCGGCGACGTCGCTTGTTCGCCGCAAGTGGACCAGGCGCGCGATCTACGATGAACGCGGTTGCGCAGGCCGTGCGCCCAACTGCGCGCGCGCCTCGGTGAGCGAATCGCAAACAGTGATCCGGTAGGCACGGTCGCTGATGGCGTTGTAGGTGCCCAGGGCAGCGAGAACAGACGGTTCGGTGGCCACGAACACGGCGGAGATCGCTGGGTTAGTCATCGCCGGACCTTGCAGGAAGGCCTCGATCAGCTCGATCTCGGCGCTCGTGGCCGTCAGCGCCTGAACCGAGCGCGCATCCACGATGGCAAAGCGAAGGTCGTCAAAGCGGGGGTCCGCCGCAATCCGCTCGTGACACGCCAGCACGTCACTGGCCATCAGGTTTCCTGAGTACCTGATCACCAAACCGCACGCCTCCCATGCCAGGTCAAACGGCACGTCAACCCTCTCAGCCATCCCCGCTTCACTGATCCGGTACTGTAGCCAAGCATCACCGTCGCTCTCATTGGCCGGGTTGCGTCAACCGGTCCACAGGCGTAGCTTGATGAGTTGTCTGCTGAGCGCCGGCATGAAACACAACTTCTCTTGTGTGAGCGGCCTGCCGAGTTTGGCTGAAATAACGAGCTCAAATGACGTCCTGATAAGAACACTATTCAGGACGCCGTCTTGGCGACAACACGAGGGTGACAGAACGTTGAGCACAAGCTCCTCGTCAGCCGATCGACTGTCGGCAATCTGGCGCGCATCGCCAAGGGCGGCTCCGGGGCGGCCGCCCGATTCGCGTCTGACCGCTGTCGGTGTTGGCCCCGCGTGCGGCATGCTCGCTTGGATGTTCGCGATGTGGGCGAAGCGGTCCTCGCCTGAAGTCACGCCCAACGCACCAACAACGCTTTGCCGCAGCCAGCCGCTAGCTCCGCGTAGCGACCAGGCTTCCAATGCTGGGGCATTCGCCTTGCCAACCCGACCCGTGCTTCGGCCGGATCACCGAACGGTGTGCTACAGCTGCATCGTCGCATCCAGACCACAACTGCTTGTTCCACAAGATGCCCGGGCAATCGCCACGCGGTTTACCCCTCGGTTTACCCCTGGATCTCCGCAAAGAGAAACGGGTTAGGCCCTTGTGAGACCTAACCCGTTGATTTCTATGGTCGGGGTGGCGGGATTCGAACTCGCGACCCCTTGCACCCCATGCAAGTGGAGCCCCTTGTAAATCAAGCACTTAGGGATTTCAGATGCTGTTTCCAGACTTCGGACGGTGAGTAGCGCACTTGCACGATCCAGACGAACAAGTCTTTAAAAATCAAAGACTTAGTCGGGAACGATTCAGACTTGGTCGAGAAGCAGCGCAAACGGCCCTGCCTACGATGGCTTCATCGCTCGCACGGTGGACCAGCGATATCACGGCACGCTGAGCGCTTGGTCACAGACATCCCGAGCACCAGCACAGTAGTGAAGCTGGGTATGCGATGAATTGATAGCACGGTCGCGGGTCACAACACGACAAGCTTGTCGGACGATCCTTGGAGCTTCTGCAATGCGTAGTCCAAGCTTGCGAACTCATCCGTAGCCTGTCAGTGCAAGGATGCCCTGTGCAACTGAAGATCGCCCCCCGATTGGGCTGATCAAGCTAGCAAGCTTTGCGATTGCTGGGACATTCGGCAGCCACGCCCACTGACTTGACTGGCAGCCGACCGATGGCTCGACGAACAATGCGATCAACGATCAAGAATCAAAAGTTTTTGACGCATCTCTTGCGGACGCAACGAGTTAGGGTCTACACTAGGGCATGCCATCTACCGAGAGCCCGACCCTTGCCTTGATTGCTCAACGAATGAGTGAGCTCAATGAGGACATTGCGGCGATCCTTGCCGATGCAGAGCGACGATCTGCGCCACTTCGAGCCCAATTGCAGAGGCTTCAGATCGCGCAGGAGGTCCTACTTGACCTCGATCCTGATCAAAAGTCGCCAGAGTTGGCACCTCTGTCGGCGACAGTTGCTCCTGCAAAACCGCCCTCGTTCGTTGGGAGACCATCGACAAAGGCGCTGATTCTTGCCGAGCTAGCTGCGTCTGCTCTGCCGCTGTCAAAGGCCGAGTTAGTCGAGCGCTTCGTAGCCAGTGGTCATACCGTCTACGACAACACCGTTGGAAGCACTCTTTCTCGACTCGTTGGCTCTGGCGACCTGTCGAAGGACGGGACCAACAGGTACAGGCTGACGCAGTCATCTCTAAGCCAGACCGGCCTAGCGACACCAACCCTAGATGAGGAGGCTCTTTGAAGGACGCCCATAACGAACAACGGCGCTAGCGTTATGAACTAGCGCCGTTGCCGTGACGGGTTCTCAACCTCACGGGCCAAGTTCCAGACAGTTCTCGTGGCAGAGAGCGTTCAGTGTACTCGCTGGACACCTGTCGGACAAGGCCGGTGAGCCCTTGGCGCACTACTAAGGACTTGCCATGACAACATGCGCATATCCCAAGGGGCAGCCGGTCCGCGCATACACCCGCTTCCGACTCGGTAAGTGGGAGAACGTTTGCGCGCACTGCAGAGCCCAGTGGGGACAGAGCGGGCGCTAGTCACTAGCCTTTGCGGCTAGCTAGCCTCGCAAACGCCGACACTTTCAAGTGTCGGCGCTTTTTCTTAGCCGTTGGGTCCCGCGGCATCCTCGACGTGGGCACATTCGCAAGCTCTCCTATGCACAACCCGCGCACATGTCGAGGGTGGTACAGCGTCAGTCTGTGCCGTTGATCCATTCGGTATGAGCGCTAGTTGCTCACTCTGCGCACCCGTGAGCGACACAAAGTACGCATCCAGACCAATCCAGACTTTCCAGATTGGTAGCTCCATTGCATGGCAAGCAAGTGCGCTTCCAGGCGCCTCTTGCAGCTGCAAAACCTCACATGCTTTCATGCCTGCGAACTGTTGTCTGCAGTTGGGACAATGAAAGCTTCGAGATAACACATTTGTTACCGATAGACAACTCTTACTGCGCCACCAACCTCACGACAAGCTGCCCCTTGCCTGACGTGCAAGGGGGACTTGTCCGCTGCGCTCACTTCGAACGCTAGGCGCCAACAAAAAAGCCACCCGAAGGTGGCTTTTGTAAAGATGGTCGGGATGACAAGATTCGAACTTGCGACCCCTTGTCCCCCAGACAAGTGCGCTACCAGGCTGCGCTACATCCCGAATCCCGCACTCATTGTAGGGTCAATGAACGTGCGAGGAAATAGCAAGTGCGTTACCAGATTGGACTCTGGATGAACAGATTGTCGCGAACTTGAAATCCGTGCAATCCGTCTACCAGCCCTACACAGGGGTATCAGTAGGATCCAAAAAAGAATCTGAAAACGCATTCAAGATGGATTGTGTCCATCCTTCGTCGGATCAACCTGATACGCATAAGCATTGGGCTCCTAACCCCATGCAAGTGCGCTACCAGGCTGCGCTACACCCCGACGAAGCCTCGCAGTATAGCGCAGCTTGGCGGCACTGCCGGCGTCACACGGTCAGCAGGTCGCGAATCGACAACAGTTCGGCACGCAGGCCATCGGCGTCGAACTTCCCGACTGCGTCCAGCACGGCCGGTGCACCTGCCCCTGCGTCCGCTGTCCGGCCCGATTCGGACCCAGCCGCTGCGTCGCTGTCGTTGTCGCCGTCGATGTCGGCGCCATCGGGCAGCCCTCCCGCTTCCGCGGCCTGCAACGACGCAGCACGCGCAGCGGCGTGGCCTTCGGCCAGGCGGTTGCGCGCGCCACTGATCGTGAACCCCTGGTCGTACAGCAGCTCGCGGATGCGGCGGATGAGCAGCACCTCGTGGTGCTGGTAGTAGCGGCGGTTGCCGCGCCGCTTCATCGGCTTGAGCTGGGTGAACTCCTGCTCCCAGTAGCGCAGCACGTACGGCTTGACGCCGCAGAGCTCGCTGACCTCACCGATGGTGAAGTAGCGTTTCGCTGGAATGGTCGGAAGCGCTTTCTCCACTGAAATCAATGAGTTCGGGGGCGGAATCTAGACTTTACTCGAACTCCCCTTCGGCGGGCGTGTCGCCTTGCACGATGGCTTTCAACTTGTGACTCGCGTGGAAGGTCACCACGTGCCTGGCCTTGATCGGGATCGACTCGCCAGTGCGTGGGTTGCGCCCCGGGCGCGGTGCCTTGCGCCGGATGTTGAAGTTGCCGAAGCCCGACAGCTTCACGTCGTCTCCCTGCACCAGCGTGCCGTGCACGATCTCGAAGAAGGCCTCGACCATGTCCTTGGACTCGCGCTTGTTCAGCCCCAGCCGGTCGAACAGCAGGTCGGCCAGCTCGGCCTTGGTGAGCGTGGGCGTCTCGAGCGACGGCAGGATCACGCGTTCGTTCGCGGGCGGGGTTTCGTCGGCCATGTCGGTTGGGTTCCTCGCTCGTCGGTCAGGCACGCAGTCGCGCGCCGAAGGCCGCCTGCACACGGGCCACGGCGGCCTGCACCGTGGCGTCGATGCGCTCGTCTGTGAGTGTCGCCTCGGCATCCAGCAGTTCCAGCCGCACGGCCAGGCTGCGCTCGCCGGCGGCGATGCCGGCCACGGGCTGCGCGGGCTTGTAGATGTCGAACAACTTGGCGCTGCGCACCAGGGTGTCTTCGGACAGGCTGGCCACCAGCGCGTCGTGCGACACGCCATCGCGCACCACCAGGGCCAGGTCGCGCGTGACGGCCTGCTGACGCGGCAGCGGCTCGAACACAGGCAGCGGCCGTGCCAGCACGGCAGCCAGGTCCAGTTCGAACACCACCGGCGCTTGCGGCAGCTCGTAGGCCTGGCGCCACTTCGGGTGCAGTTCGCCGACGTGGCCCAGCACCTGCCCGTCGAGTTCGATGCGCGCGCAGCGGCCCGGATGCAGGGCCGGGTGCGTGTCGGGCACGAACATCGGCCGGCGCGGCGCGAACAAGGCTTCGAGGTCACCCTTGACATCGAAGAAGTCGACACCGCGCTCCTTCTGCGCCCACTGCAGCGGCTCGGCGGGGCCGTAGGCCAGGCCAGCCACACGCATCGGCTGGTGCACGCCGGCCACCGCGAGCGGGCCGTCCTGCACCGTGCTGTCGCGGCGGAATACACGACCCAGTTCGAACACGCGCACGCGGCCGGCCTTGCGCGCCAGGTTGTGGCGCAGCACCGCGACCAGGCTGCCCACCAGGCTGGAGCGCATCACCGCCAGCGGCGCGGCGATCGGGTTCAGCACGCGGATCGGGTCGGCGTTGCCCGATAGTTCGTGTTCCCAGCGCGCCTCGACGAAGCTGAAGTTGATCGTCTCCTGGTAGTCCAGTGCGGCCAGCGCCTGTTGCAGCGCCACGGTGCCGCGACGCGATTCGGTGCGCACACGGGCCGTGACCGGCGCGACTGGCGGCGTCGACGGCAGCTTGTCGTAGCCGATGACGCGGATCACCTCCTCGATCAGGTCTTCCTCGATGCGCAGGTCGAAGCGCCAGCTCGGCGGTGTCACGGTGATCGTGCCCTCGCCTTCGCTGATGGCCAGGCCCAGGCCGCGGAAGACCTGCGCGCACTGCGCCTGCGTCACCGGCAGGCCGATCACCTTGGCCGCGCGTGCCACGCGCAGCGTCACCGGCTTGGCCTCGGGCAGGCGCAGCACCTGGTCGTCCATCGGACCGCACACCGTGTCGGCGCCGCCGCAGATGTCGAGAATCAGCTGCGTGATGCGCTCGATGTGCTCCACGGTTCCCTGCGGGTCCACGCCGCGCTCGAAGCGGTGGCCTGCGTCGGTGCTGAAGTTGAAGCGCCGCGAACGGCCGGCCACGGCCTCGGGCCACCAGAAGGCGGCCTCGACGTAGACGTTGCGCGTGCTGTCGCTGACGGCCGTGGCGTCGCCGCCCATGATGCCCGCCAGCGACTCGACGCCCTGCGCGTCGGCAATGACGCCGACCTGCGCGTCCAGCGTGACCGTGGTGCCGTTCAGCAGCTTCAGCGTCTCGCCGGCGCGGGCCCAGCGCACCACGAGCTTCTCGTGGATCTTGTCCAGGTCGAAGATGTGCGACGGCCGGCCGTACTCGAACATCACGTAGTTCGAGATGTCCACGAGCGCCGTGACGCTGCGCTGGCCGCAGCGGGCCAGGCGCTCCACCATCCACGCGGGCGTCTTGGCCGTGGTGTCCACGCCGCGCACCACGCGGCCGCTGAAACGGCCGCACAGGTCGGGCGCCTGCACCTCGACCGGCAGGCGCTGGTCGTGCCGCGGTGGCACCGGCGGGAACGCCGGCGTCTTCAGCGGCGCGCCCGTCAGCGCCGACACTTCACGCGCGATGCCGTACACGCTGAGGCCGTGCGCGAGGTTGGGCGTGAGCTTCAGCGTGAAGACCGTGTCGTCGAGCTGCAGGTGCTGGCGGATGTCCATGCCCACCGGCGCATCGGCCGCCAGTTCCAGCAGGCCGCCATGGTCGTCGGCGATCTTCAGTTCGCGCGCCGAGCACAGCATGCCGCGGCTTTCCACGCCGCGCAGCTTGCCGATGCCGATCTTGAACGGCTTGCCATCGTCACCCGGTGGCAGCTCAGCGCCCACGATCGCCAGCGGCGCCTTCAGGCCGGCGCGGGCGTTCGGTGCGCCGCAGACGATCTGCAGCGGCTCGCCGCGGCCCACGTCGACGCTGCACACACGCAGCCGGTCGGCCTGCGGATGCGGCTCGGCGCTCAGGATCTGCGCCACGACGATGCCGCTGAACGGCGGCGCCACCGGGCGCAGGTCCTCGACCTCCATGCCGGACATGGTGAGCAGGTCGGCCAGCGCCTGCGTGCTCAACGGAGGGTTGCAGAACTCGCGCAACCACGACTCGGGGAATTGCATCAGGCGCTCTTACTTGAATTGCGACAGGAAACGCAGGTCGTTCTCGAAGAACAGCCGCAGGTCGTTGACGCCGTAGCGCAGCATCGCCAGGCGGTCCGGCCCCATGCCGAAGGCGAAGCCGATGTAGCGCTCGGGGTCGATGCCGAAGTTGCGCACCACGTTCGGATGCACCTGGCCCGAGCCCGCGACTTCCAGCCACTTGCCGGCCAGCGGCCCGCTGCGGAAGGCGATGTCGATCTCGGCCGAGGGCTCGGTGAACGGGAAGAAGCTCGGGCGGAAGCGCACGTCGAAGTCGTCGGTCTCGAAGAACTGGCGCACGAACTCGCTGAACACGAACTTCAGATCCTTGAAGCTGATGTTCTCGCCGATCCACAGACCCTCGCACTGATGGAACATCGGCGAATGCGTGGCGTCGCTGTCCACGCGGTAGGTGCGGCCCGGCGCGATGACGCGGATCTCGGGCATCGGCTCCACGCCGGCATGGCGCGCCGCGTGGTTGCGCGCGTAGCGCACCTGCATCGGGCTCGTGTGCGTGCGCAGGTTCAGCGGCTTGCCGTGCGCGTCGTTCACATCGACGTAGAACGTGTCCTGCATCGAACGCGCCGGATGGTTCTCGGGGCTGTTGAGCGCCGTGAAGTTCATCCAGTCGGTCTCTATCTCGGGGCCTTCGGCGACGTCGAAGCCCATCGACGCGAAGATGGCCTCGATGCGCGCGATCGTGCGGCTGACCGGGTGCAGGCCCGCCACGCCGCGGCTGCGGCCGGGCAGCGTGACGTCCAGCGCCTCGGCCTGGAGCTGCGCGGCCAGCTCGGCTTCGGCCAGCGCCTCGCGGGCGGCGTTCAGCGCCGACTCGATGCGTGTCTTGGCCTGGTTGATCTCGGCGCCGCGGCTCTTCTTTTCGTCGGGCGGCAGCGCGCCCAGGCCCTTCAGCAGCTCGGTCACGCGACCGCTCTTGCCCAGGTAGCGCGCCTTGGCATTTTCCAGTTCCGCCGGGTTCGGCGCGGCGGCGAAATCGGCCTGCGCGCCTTGCACCAACGCTTCGAGATCGTTCATCGTGTGCTCGGAAAACAAAAAAGGTCGCCCCAGAGGTGACGACCTTCGAATGCTCGAGAGGAAACCGCCGGGCCGCGGCCCGGACGGTGCAACATCAAGCCAGCTGGGCCTTCACCTTCGCGACGATGCTGCCAAAGGCAGCCGGGTCGTTGACAGCCATGTCGGCAAGGACCTTGCGGTCGATGTCGATGTTGGCCTTCTTCAGGCCGGCCATGAACTTGCTGTAGGTGACGCCGAGCTCGCGGCTCGCGGCGTTGATACGCGCGATCCAGAGCTGACGGAAGACCCGCTTCCGGGTGCGGCGGTCGCGGTAGGCGTACTGGCCGGCCTTCATCACCGCCTGCTTGGCGATGCGGAAGACGTTCTTGCGGCGGCCGCGGAAGCCCTTGGCGAGCTTCAGGATCTTCTTGTGACGGGCGTGTGCGGTGACACCACGTTTGACGCGAGGCATGTCTTTCTCCTAGTGCGTGGTGACGATCAGAGACCCGCGAACGGCAGCATCTGGGCCATGTGGCCCATGTTGGTGTCGTGCACGTTCACCGCGCCGCGCAGGTTGCGCTTGCGGCTGGTGCTCTTCTTCGTGAGGATGTGGCGCTTGAACGCCTGACCGCGCTTGACGGTACCACCCGGACGCACGCGGAACCGCTTGGCCGCGCTCTTCTTGGTCTTCATCTTGGGCATGTGAATGCTCCTTCTTCGTTTGCTGCTGCAGGCGGCCCCGGGGGTCCGGTGCGCTTGCTGGCCTGCAGCCGCTTCTGTTCGCCTGCACGGTGACCAGACCGTGCCGACGAAATTCCTTACTTCCGCTTCGGCGCGAGCACCATGATCATCTGCCGGCCTTCGAGCTTGGGCATGTGCTCGACGACGGCCACGTCGGCAAGCTCTTCCCGAATCCGCTCGAGCATGCGCATACCGATGTCCTGGTGGGTGATCTCGCGGCCCCGGAAGCGCAACGTGACCTTGCCCTTGTCGCCGTCCTCGGCGATGAAGCGGCGCAGGTTGCGCATCTTGATGTTGTAGTCGCCGTCGTCGGTGCCGGGCCGGAACTTCACTTCCTTGACCTCGATCACCTTCTGCTTCGACTTGGCTTCCGCGGCCTTCTTCTGCTCCTGGTACTTGAACTTGCCGTAGTCCATCAACCGACACACCGGCGGATCCGCCGTGGCTGCGATCTCGACGAGATCGACGTCCAGCTCGCCGGCCATGCGCAAGGCCTCCATCGTCGGGACGATGCCCAGGGGCTCGTTCTCGACCCCGTTCAGGCGCACCTGCGGCGCCATGATTTCCCGATTCAGCCTGTGCTTGCGCTCCGCGTTCGGCGTGCGACGGTCCATGAAGGTAGCGATGTGTCAACTCCTTGCGCGGCCCGCAGGCGCGACGGGCCACAAATCCACGGTGCGGGCGCCTCCCGCGGCAGCTTCAGAGCTTGAGCGCGATGTCGCTGGCGAGCTTCAGTTGGAAGTCTGCGAGGGGCATCACACCCAGGTCCTGATTGCCCCGAGCGCGCACAGCAACAGCCCCGTTCGCCTTCTCCTTGTCGCCTACGACCAGGATGTACGGGACCTTTTGCATTGAATGCTCGCGGATTTTATAGTTAATTTTCTCGTTGCGCAAATCGAGGTGGACTCTAACTCCTTGTTTTTGCAACGATTTCGCGACCTCCGTGGCGTATTCGGCCTGCTGATCGGTGATCGCGGCCACCACCACCTGCACCGGCGACAGCCACGCGGGCAACGCGCCGGCGTGCTGCTCGATCAGGATGCCGATGAAGCGCTCGAGGCTGCCGACGATGGCCCGGTGCAGCATGACAGGGTGCTTGCGCTCGCTGCTTTCGGCCACGTAGACCGCGTCCAGGCGCTGCGCCATCGAGAAGTCGACCTGCATCGTGCCGCACTGCCACTGACGGCCGATCGCATCTTTCAGCGTGTACTCGATCTTCGGGCCGTAGAAGGCGCCGTCGCCGGGCGCGATCTCGAATTCGCAGCCGCTGCGGCGCAGGCTCTCCATCAGCGCGTGTTCGGCCTGATCCCAGACGGCGTCGCTGCCGATGCGGGCCTCGGGCCGCGTCGCGACCTTGTAGATGATGTTGTCGAAGCCGAAGTCCTTGTAGACCTTCTGCAGCAGCGCCGTGTAGGCCACGCACTCGTCGAGGATGTGCGCTTCCGTGCAGAAGATGTGGCCGTCGTCCTGCGTGAAGCCGCGCACGCGCATGATGCCGTGCAGGCCGCCGGTGGGCTCGTTGCGGTGGCACTGGCCGAATTCGCCGTAGCGCAGCGGCAGGTCGCGGTAGCTCTTGATGCCCTGCTTGAAGATCAGGATGTGTCCCGGGCAGTTCATCGGCTTCAGCGCGTAGTCGCGCTTTTCCGATTCCGTCGTGAACATGTTGTCGCGGTACTTGTCCCAGTGGCCCGTCTTCTCCCACAGGGCGCGGTCGATGATCTGGGGGCCCTTGACCTCCAGGTAGCCGTTGTCGCGGTAGACGGCGCGCATGTACTGCTCGACCACCTGCCACACCGTCCAGCCCTTGGGGTGCCAGAACACCGTGCCGGGGCTGTGCTCGTCCAGGTGGAACAGGTCGAGTTCGCGGCCGAGCTTGCGGTGGTCGCGCTTCTCGGCTTCTTCCAGCATCGTCAGGTAGCCCTGCAGCGCGTCCTTGCTCGCCCAGGCCGTGCCGTAGATGCGCTGCAGCTGCTCGTTCTTCTGGTCGCCGCGCCAATAGGCGCCCGCCACCTTCATCAGCTTGAAGTGCTTCAGGCGGCCCGTGCTGGGCACGTGCGGGCCGCGGCAGAGGTCCTCGAAGCCGCCTTCGCGGTACAGCGAGACGTCTTCGCCGGCCGGAATGCTGCCGATGATCTCGGCCTTGTAGTGCTCGCCCTGGCTCTTGAAGTGGGCCACGGCCTCGTCGCGCGGCAGCACGCGGCGCACCACGGGCTCGTTTTTCGCCGCCAGCTCGCCCATGCGCTTCTCGATCGCCGCCAGGTCCTCGGGCGTGAACGGGCGCTTGTAGGCGAAGTCGTAATAGAAGCCGTGCTCGATGACCGGTCCGATCGTCACCTGCGCATCGGGGAACAGTTCCTTGACCGCATAGGCCAGCAGGTGCGCCGTGCTGTGGCGGATGATCTCCAGCCCGTCGGCATCCTTGTCCGTCACGATGGCCAGCTGCGCATCGGCGTCGATGCGATGGCTGGTGTCGACCAGCCGCCCGTCGACCCGGCCGGCCAGCGCCGCCTTGGCCAGGCCCGTGCCGATGGAAGCCGCGACCTCGGCCACCGTCACGGGGCCGGGAAACTCTCGCCGGGAGCCGTCCGGCAGCGTGATCTGGAGCATGTGAGAACCTCGTGGGCAAGAAAAAAGCGCGGGGGTGGCCGCGCTTTGTTCTGGAGAAAGAGAAACAGGAACGGCAGCGCGACCGACTAGACCTCGGTGAGGAAGGTGCTCGTAGTCCGCGGTGTCATAACCGGTGTGCCTTTCTCGTCCTTGTTGATTGAAGGGGACCAAGAGTTTAGCGCAGCCGTCAGGGCAGCGGCTGCGCCAGCAGCGGCGCCGGCCGCGCCACCAGCTCGGCGAACTCGTCGGCCAGGCGCTGGCTCTCGGCCACCGCGCGGCGCCAGGCGGCCACGCGGCCCGGCAGGTCGTCGCCGTAGGTCTTGAAGTCGGCGCGGTCGGGCAGCTTGCCGCCGGGCAGCGTGGCCACCCAGGCCGGCGAGGGCGCCAGTACCACCACGTTGTCCAGCAGCGCACTGGCGCGGTGGCGGCGCTTCCAGGCCTTGTCCAGCCAGCCGGGCACCACGTGGCGCTGGAAGTGCGGGTACAGCACCAGGCCGTCGTCCATGGCGGCGTAGTCCAGGTGCAGGTGGTAGTCGGTGATGCCGCCGTCCCAGTAGGCGCCGCGGGGGCCGCCCGGCACGTCGTGCACAGCGTCCAGCCAGAACGGGATGGAGCAGCTCGCCAGGATCGCCGGCGCCAGGTTGTGCGGGCCCAGCGTGCAATGCTGGCTGCGGTAGTCGTGCAGCGGAAACGGCAGGGCGTCGCGCGGATCGCCAAACACCACCCGCTCCAGCCACCCGCCCAGCGTCCGCCGGCTCGCGGCATTGGCCAGGAACGCGCCCAGGTAGCCCGCGGGCGTGCGCAGTCGGCCCTCGCGCCCCAGCAGGTGGCGGCCGCGGCTGGTGAACACGTGCAGCCGGCGGTGCGGGTGCGCCAGCAGTTCGTGCGCACGCCGGCCCAGCCGTTCCTGCAGCTTGGCGCCGAAGGCCTGGCTCACCGCCCGCGGCGTCGGTGGGCGACCGGGCGCGTGATCGTATTCCTGGGTGATGTAGTCCTCGGCCAGCTGCGCCAGCGCGGCGTCGGCATCGGGCAGACAGGCGCAGGCCAGGCGCCACGCACCGATCGAGGCCCCCAGCAAATGCAGGGTCTGCGTGCTTTCTGCCAGCCAATGACCGAAAATGAAGCGGTCCAGCGGGTTGAGCACCAGCCCCTTGGGCCCCCCGGCTGCACCGGGGACCACCCGCACGTCGGCCGGAGACAAGCCGCGTTCGGCGAGTCGAGCCCGCGCACGCGGGCCGGCGAACACTTGCAGCGCGGCGGATGACGTTGTCGGCATCCGCACATGCTAAGTGCTTGCGATTCCGTACACCCAGATACCGCGCTGCTGCGTTGAGACACCTGCTGCGTGCCCTAACGTCCTCACCGATGCTCCTTTTCTCCTTGCGCGTGTGTTCATTGCTGCTGGCGCTGGGCCTGTCTGTCGGCGCCAGCGCGGCAGCCGCCTTCGGCTTCGACGACGTGGCCCGTGAAGCCGAGACCGTGGCCCGCCAGCCCTACCGGCCGCCGCCGCCGCTGGCCCCGGCGCTGGCGCAGCTGACCTACGACCAGTACCGCAACATCCGCTTCCGCCCGGCGCGTTCGCTGTGGCGCGACGCCGCCCTGCCCTTCCACGTGCAGTTCTTCCCGCTGGGCCGGGGCTTTGCGCAGCCGCTGCAGGTGCACGAGATCGTCGACGGCCGCGCGCGGCTGCTGCAGTTGCCGCACGGCGACTTCGACGACCCCGACGGCCACCTGCCCGCGGGCCCGGTGGGCATCGCCGGCCTGCGCATCACGCACCCGTTGAACACCCCCGCGGTGCACGACGAGCTGGCGGTATTCCTGGGCGCCAGCTACCTGCGCGCGCTGGGAGCGGGCCAGCGCTATGGCCTGTCGGCACGCGGCCTCGCGGTCGACACGGCCGGCGGCCAGGGCGAGGAATTCCCGGCCTTCACGCGCTGGTGGCTGGAGCGCCCTGCCTCCGGCGCCCGCACGCTGACGCTGTACGCGCTGCTGGAAGGCCCGCGCGTCACCGGCGCCTACCGCTTCGTGCTGCAGCCGGGCAGCACCACGGTGACCGAGGTGCAGGCGCGGCTGTGGCTGCGTGCGCCGGTGGCAATGCTGGGCATCGCGCCGCTGTCCAGCATGTTCCTGGCCGGCGAGAACCAGCCCGCGCGCGGCGACTACCGCCCCGAAGTGCACGACTCCGACGGCCTGCAGATCGCCAGCGCCAGCGGCGAATGGATCTGGCGCCCGCTGCACAACCCGCGCGGCACCTTCGTCACCTCGTTCGCGGGCCCCACGCCGCGTGGCTGGGGGCTGGTGCAGCGCGACCGCCGCTTCGCCAGCTACGAAGACCTGGAAGCGCACTACGAGCTGCGCCCCAGCGCCTGGATCGAACCGCTGGGCGACTGGGGCCCGGGCCGGGTCGAGCTGCTGCAGTTCAACACCCCCGACGAGACGCACGACAACATCGCCGCCTACTGGGTGCCGACCACGCCGCCCGCACCGGGCCAGCCGCTCGACCTGCAATGGCGGCTGCACTGGGCGTCCGACGGCCTGCCGCAACCGCCCGGGGCGCGCGTGCTGCAGACGCGCCGCGGACACGGTTTCTTCCACTCACCGCCGCCGGCCACCGCGCTGCAGCTGCACGTCGATTTCGCCGGCCCACCGCTGCAGGGCCTGGCCGCCGACGCGCCGGTGGAAGCCGTGGTCAGCGGCAACGCGCGCGGCCTGAAAGCGCAGGCCTATCCGAACCCGATGACTGGCGGCTGGCGCATGACGGTCGACGTGGAACGCGACTTGCACCAGCCGCTGGAACTGCGCGGCTTCCTGCGCCTGCGCGGACAGACCCTGTCCGAAACCTGGTCCTACGCCCTGTCTCCCGAGTGACCTTCCCCGAAAGCCACCCGATGCAACACGACACCCCCACCGCCCCGCCAGTGCACCGCGGCCACATGCGCCCGCACCCCTGGTTCGGCCTGCTGCGCGGCCTGCTGTTCGCACTGCTGCCGGGCCTGCAGTTCCGCGCACCCGCCGGCCGGCCCGACTGGGCGCGCAGCGCGCAGCGGCGCCGCCGCGCGCTGCTGTGCACGGTGGCCGCCATCGCCGCCACCGCGGCGGCGCTCACGCCGGTCGGCACGCCCTGGCCGCAGGCCGTGCTGCAGACGCTGCTGTTCGCATGGGTGGGCGCGGGGCTGGTCACGGCACTGATGGGTGCCTGGGTGCTGCTGCGCGGCGACCCGCGCGCGCTGGCGCTGCCGGCGGGCCGCCTGCCGCTGTCGCGGGCGGCGCGCACGGCGGTGATCATGCCGATCTGCAACGAGGACATCGCCACGGTGTTCGGCGGGCTGCGCGCCACCTGCGAGTCGCTGGCCGCCACCGGCGCGCTGTCGCTGTTCGACATCTACGTGCTCTCCGACACCGCCGACCCCGCGCTGCGCGACGCCGAGCAGCGCGCCTGGGAGCGCCTGCGCACAATGCTGGGCGACGACCCCGTGCTGGCCGGCGGGCGCGTGTTCTACCGCTGGCGCCGCCGCCGCACCAAGCGCAAGGCCGGCAACGTGGCCGACTTCTGCCGCCGCTGGGGCCGCAACTACCGCTACATGGTGGTGCTCGACGCCGACAGCACGATGCACGGCGACACGCTGGTGGGCCTGGTGCGGCTGATGGAAGCCCACCCGCAGGCCGGCATCATCCAGACGCTGCCCGCGGCCAGCGGCCACGACACGCTGCACGCGCGGCTGCAGCAGTTCGCCACGCGCGTGACCGGGCGCCTGTTCGCGCTGGGCATGGCGTACTGGCAGCTCGGCGATTCGCACTACTGGGGGCACAACGCCATCCTGCGCGTCGAGCCCTTCATGCGCCACTGCGGCCTGGGCAAGATCCCCGGCCGCGGCGGGCTGTCGGGCGAGATCCTGTCGCACGACTTCGTCGAGGCTGCGCTGATGCGCCGCGCCGGCTACGAGGTCTGGCTGGCGCCGCAGCTGCAGGGCAGCTGGGAACAGTACCCGCCCAACCTGCTGGCCGAGCTGCAGCGCGACCGCCGTTGGTGCCAGGGCAACCTGCAGAACGCACGGCTCATCGCCGAGCCCGGCTGGCAGCCGGTGCACCGCGTGATGTTCGCGACCGGCGCGCTGTCGTACGCGGTGGCGCCGCTGTGGCTGGGCTTCGTCGCCGCCGGGCTGCTGTGGCCGGCGCCGGCGGGGCACACCGGCGCGCTGTGGGCGCTGACCGCCACGCTGCTGCTGCTGCCGCGCGCGCTGGGTGTGGCGGCCGTGCTGCTGGCCCGCGAGCAGGCGCAGTTCGGCGGCACGCTGCGGCTGCTGGGCGGTGCGCTGCTGGAAGCGCTGATGGCCGCCGTGCAGGCGCCGCTGCGCATGCTGGCGCACAGCGCCTTCGTGCTGGGCGCGCTCACCGGCCTGCGGCTGGAGTGGAAGTCGCCCCCGCGTGAAGCCGCAGCCGTGCGCTGGCGCGATGCCGCCGCGCATATCGGCCTCGTGGCCAGTGCCGCGCTGTGTGGCGTGCTGCTGGCGCTGGGAGACGGCGCAGCGCCGGCCTGGCACAACCCGGCGCTGTGGCCGCTGGCGCTGCCGCTGCTGCTGGCCGTGCCCTTCACGGTGGCCACCGGCAGCGAGGCGCTGGGCGCTGCGGTGCGCCGTGGCGGCTGGCTGGGCACCCCCGAAGAGCAGCGCCCGCCGCGTGCGCTGGCGCGCGCGTCCGAGCACCACGCCTTCCGCGATCTCGTGCCGGCGCAGCGCACGCCGCCCGCAGCCAGCGCCGCCGCCCCCTGGCGCCCGCGTGCCGTGCTGGCGGCCGGCCTGGCGCTCAGCCTGGCCGTGATGCTGCTGCCGCGCCCGGGCGCCACGCCGGGCCTGACCCCGTCGCTGCAGATGGAACGTGAGGTGCTCGCGCTTCTGCAGACCCTGCCCAGTGCCGAGACGCAGCTGAACCTGCAACCGGCGCAACGCCCCGTGCGCACGCGGCCCGCCGCACGCATCGACGACTCGGTGCGGCAGCGCGCGGCCGACGCCGTGGCGCGCGCGCTGGGCGAGGAAGACTACGAGCGCTTGATCTGGAGTTTGGCAAAGGCCGCTGCCAACGCGCCCTGAGCCGCCGGCTGCTGCTGCCCGCCGCGCTGGCGCTCGTCGCGCGCGGCCGGGCGGTAGCCGCTGCCGCCTGCACCCGCACCGGCGCCACCGCCTGCGCGCGGCGCCGCATCCAGCTTCATCGTCAGCGAGATGCGTTTGCGCGCCAGGTCCACTTCCAGCACGCGCACCTTCACGACCTGACCGGTCTTCACGACCTCGCGTGCGTCGTTGACGAACTTGTTCGACATCTGGCTCACGTGCACCAGGCCGTCCTGGTGCACGCCCAGGTCGACGAAGGCACCGAACTGCGCCACGTTGCTGACCGTGCCTTCCAGCGTCATGCCGGGCTGCAGGTCCTTGATGTCTTCGACGCCGTCGTTGAAGCGCGCCACCACGAAGTCCGGGCGCGGGTCACGGCCCGGCTTCTCCAGCTCGCCCAGGATGTCCTTCACGGTGATGGCGCCAAAGCGCTCGTCGGCGAAGGCCTCGGGCTTCAGCGCGCGCAGCACATCGCTGCGGCCCATCAGTTCCTGCACCGGGCGCTGCGTGGCGGCCAGCATCTTCTCGACGACCGGGTAGGTTTCGGGGTGCACGCCGGTGATGTCGAGCGGGTTGTCGCCGTCGCGGATGCGCAGGAAGCCCGCCGCCTGCTCGAAGGTCTTGGGGCCCAGGCCCGTCACCTGCAGCAGCTGCTGGCGGTTACGGAAGGCGCCGTTGGCGTCGCGCCAGCGCACGATGCTCGCGGCCACCGCCGCACTCAGGCCCGACACCCGCGCCAGCAGCGGCGCGCTGGCGGTGTTCAGGTCGACGCCGACCGCGTTCACGCAGTCTTCCACCACCGCGTCCAGGCTCTTGGCCAGGCCGCTCTGGTTGACGTCGTGCTGGTACTGGCCGACGCCGATGCTCTTCGGGTCGATCTTCACCAGCTCGGCCAACGGGTCCTGCAGCCGGCGTGCGATGCTGACCGCGCCGCGCAGGCTGACGTCGAGCTCGGGCAGTTCCTTGCTCGCGAATTCGCTGGCGCTGTAGACCGAAGCGCCGGCTTCGCTGACCACGACCTTGTCGAGCTTCACCTCGGGCGCCAGCTGCTGCACGCGCTTGATCAGGTCGGCGGCCAGCTTGTCGGTCTCGCGGCTGGCCGTGCCGTTGCCGATGGCGATCAGGTTCACGCCGTGCGTGGCCACCAGCCGGCCTAAAGCGTGCAGCGAGCCTTCCCAGTCGCAGCGCGGCTCGTGCGGGTACACGGTGTGCGTGTCCAGCACCTTGCCGGTGTCGCTGACCACCGCCACCTTCACGCCAGTGCGGATGCCGGGGTCCAGGCCCATCACCACGCGCTTGCCGGCGGGGGCGGCCAGCAGCAGGTCACGCAGGTTGTCGCCGAAGACCTTGATGGCCACGGCCTCGGCTTCTTCGCGCAGCCGTGCGAACAGGTCGCGCTCCAGGCTGAGGCTGAGCTTAACCTTCCAGGTCCAGGCCACGGTCTTGCGGATGAGATCGTCGGCGGCACGCTTGGCGTGGCTCCAGCCGAGGTGGATGGCGATACGGCCCTCCGCCAGGCCCGGTTTGCCGGGCACCACCTCTTCGTCGAGCACCAGCTTGGCGTCCAGCCACTCCAGCGTGCGGCCGCGGAAGACGGCCAGCGCGCGGTGGCTGGGCACCGTGCGGATGGGCTCGGCGTAGTCGAAGTAGTCGCGGAACTTCGCAGCGTCGGCGTGCGTGCCGTCCTTGCCGTCGACCAGCTTGCTCTGGAACAGCGCCTCGGCCCACAGCCATTCACGCAGCTTGCCCACCAGCACCGCGTCTTCGGCCCAGCGCTCGCTGAGCAGGTCGCGCACGCCGTCGAGCACGGCGTGGGCATCGGCAAAGCCGGCCTCGGCATTCACGAACGCGGCCGCCTCGGCCAGCGGCTCCAGCGTCGGGTCGGCGAACAGCTTGTCGGCCAGCGGCTCCAGGCCGGCCTCGCGGGCGATCATGCCCTTGGTGCGGCGCTTGGGCTTGAACGGCAGGTACAGGTCTTCCAGCTCCTGCTTGGTCGGCACGGCCTCGATGGCCGCGCGCAGTTCGGGCGTGAGCTTGCCTTGCTCGTCGATGCTCTTGAGTACCGCGGCGCGGCGGTCTTCCAGCTCGCGCAGGTAGCCCAGGCGCGCTTCCAGTTCGCGCAGCTGGATGTCGTCGAGGCCGTCGGTGGCCTCCTTGCGGTAACGGGCGATGAAAGGCACCGTGGCGCCGCCGTCCAGCAGTTCGACGGCAGTCTGGACCTGGGCCGGCCGAACCTTCAGCTCGGCGGCGATTTGCAGAACGATCTTGTCCAAGGAAGTGCAGTCCGGAAAACAGGAAATGGGACAGACGAAAGGGGCGCAGTTTAAGCGTGCGCCACCCCCCAACCGGCCGCGCCCTGGCCTGCCACGCGGCCGGTGCTGAAACAGGCTGTGAGCAGGTAGCCGCCGGTGGGTGCTTCCCAGTCGAGCATCTCGCCGGCGCAGAACACGCCGGGCAGCGCACGCAGCATCAGCCGCGCATCGAGCGCGTCGAACGACACGCCGCCGGCCGTGGAGATGGCCTCGGCCACCGGCCGCGGCGCCGTCACGCGCACGGGCAGCGCCTTGATCCGGCGCGCGAACTGCTGCGGGTCGGCCTGTTCGGCCTTGGGCACCAGTTCCCACAGCAGCGCGGCCTTCACGCCCGACAGGTGCAGACGTGTCTTCAGATGCGTGGCCAGCGAGCGCGGGCCGCGCGGGTGGGCCAGCTCGGCCTGCACCCAGTCTAGGCTGCGCGCGGGGAGCAGGTCGAGCTCGAACACGGCGCTGCCCTCGGCGGCGATGCGCTCGCGCAGCCGCGCCGATGCCGCGTACACCAGGCTGCCCTCGACGCCGGTGGCCGTGACGACGCACTCGCCGGCCTGCTGCCAGTCGCCCACCCGCAGCGCCACCGACTTCAGCGGCTCGCCGGCAAAGCGGCTGCGCAGGTGCTCGCTCCAGCCGACATCGAAGCCGCAGTTCGACGGCTGCAGCGGCGCCAGCGCCACGCCGCGCGCCTGCAGCAGCGGCCACCAGGCACCGTCGCTGCCCAGCTGCGGCCAGCTTGCACCGCCCAGCGCCAACACGGTGGCCTGCGGCTGCACGCTCGTCTCGCCCAGCGGCGTGGCAAAGCGCAGCGCCGTGCTGCCCTCCGCAAAGCCCAGCCAGCGGTGGCGCTGGTGGAACACCACGCCGGCCGCGCGCAGCCGGTGCAGCCAGGCGCGCAGCAGCGGCGCGGCCTTCATCTCGGTCGGGAAGACCCGGCCCGAACTGCCGACGAAGGTGTCGACACCCAGGTCTTTCGCCCAGGCCCGCAGCGCGTCGGCACCGAAGGCTTGCAGCCACGGGCGCAGCAGCGGCGCGCGCGCCGCGTAGCGGTCGACGAAGGGCTCGAAGGGCTCGGCATGGGTGAGGTTCAGCCCGCCCTTGCCGGCCAGCAGGAACTTGCGACCGGCCGAGGGCATGGCGTCGAACACCTCGACGCGGCGGCCGGCGGCCACCAGGGTCTCGGCAGCCATCAGGCCAGCCGGGCCGGCGCCGACCACGGCGACGGCAGCGAGGGGAGCAACGTGGGGGGTCAGGGACATGCCAGCACTGTAGCCGCCGCGGTGTCAGGATCGGCCGCCTGCGGCGACTGACGGGCATGCACACCTCATCCACCCTGCGCCGTCTGCTGCCCCGCTTGCCGCCCCGCTTGCTGCCCCGCCTGCTGCTGAGTTGCGCCACCACGGGCGCTGTTGCTGCCGGTGCCCCCGCCGGTGCCCCCGCCGACGCCCCAGCCGGGGCATGCCAGGCACGCAGCGCCGCCACCGTGCCCACCGTGGTGGAGCTCTACACCTCCGAAGGCTGCAGTTCCTGCCCGCCGGCCGACCGCTGGCTGTCCACGCTGCTCGGCCGCGACGAAGTGCTGGCGCTGGCCTTCCATGTGAACTACTGGGACAAGCTGGGCTGGCCCGACCGCTTCGCCACCCCCGAAGCCACGGCGCGGCAATACCAGCTGGCCGCCTGGAACAACAGCCGCACGGTCTACACGCCGCAGGTGGTGGTGAACGGGCGCGACAGCCGCGCCGGCGCGGCGCTGCCTGCCGTGCGGCCGGCCAGCCCGGTGGCGCTGACCCTGCAGCGCGAGGGCGACCAGGTCACGGCCCCCGTGGCCGCGGCCCCGGTGGCCGCCCAGCGGCTGGACGGCTACTGGGCCGTGCTGGAGGACCGCCACGTCAGCGCCGTGCGCGCCGGCGAGAACGCCGGTGAAACGCTGCGCCACGACCACGTGGTGCGCCTGGTCCGGCCGGTGCCTGCCTGGCAGGCGTCGGCCGGCGTGCAGCTGCGGCTGCAGGTCTCGCGCGGCGTGGCCGCCCACCCGCGGCGGGTGGTCTTCGTCGTCACCGACGCGTCCACCCACCGGCCGGTGCAAGCGCTGGCGCTGGCCTGCTGAGCGGCGCGCCTACGCCGCCGTGGCGCGCAGCGCCTCGCGCAGCTGCGCGCCCAACTCGGGCTTGGCCGCGAACGGGTCGGTGGGGTTGCGCGGCGTCATCACGTCTTCCAGCCGCACCTGCACGCTGGCCAGGCTCTTGGGGTGGCTGTAGATGTAGAAGCGGTGTTCGTCCATCGCGTCGTACACGAACTGCGCCACCTGTGCCGCCGTGACCTTGCCGCTGGTGACGGCCTTGCCGCTCATCGCCTGCGCGATCAGCTGGCTGCGCGTGGGCGCCACGGCGTCGGCCAGCGCCGCCGGGCGGTGGCGTTCGCTCTGGTGGATGCCGGTGGGCACGAAGAACGGGCACAGCACGTGCGCGTGCACCTGGCTGCTGACCAGCGCCAGGTCCTGGTAGAGCGTCTCGCTCATCGCCACCACGGCGTGCTTGCTGGCGTTGTAGACGCCCATGTTGGGTGCGCTCAGCAGGCCGGCCATGCTGGCGGTGTTGACGATGTGGCCTTCGAACGCCGGGTCGGCGTCGGCCGCGGCCAGCATCAGCGGCGTGAACACACGCAGGCCGTGCGCAACCCCGAGCAGGTTGACGCCGATGACCCAGTCCCAGTCCTTGGCGCTGTGCTCCCAGATCAGCCCGCCGTGCGCGACGCCGGCGTTGTTGAAGACGAAGCTGGGTGCGCCGAAACGCTCCATCGTCGCCGCGCCCAGCGCGTCGACCTGCTCGGCCTTCGACACGTCCAGCCGGAACGGCAGCACCTGCGCGCCCAGGCCGCGGATCTCGGCGGCGGCCGCGTCCAGCGCCTGCTGCTGCACGTCGGCCATCACCACGTGCATGCCGCGCGCGGCGGCGATGCGGCTGGCCTCGAGGCCGAAGCCCGAGGCGGCGCCGGTGATGACGGCGGTCTTGCCCTGCCAGTTCATTTCTTGTTCTCCTGTGTGTCTTGCTTGATCTGAAAACCGGCGCGCGGGAAGTGCACATGCACGGTGCCGGCGCGGGGGTCGGTGCGGCGCACGACGACCTCGTCGCCGCTCAGCCCCACCAAGGTGCCGGCCACGGGGTCGCGGCCGTAGTCAGTGGCCGTCACCGTGACCGCTTGCCCAGCTTCGAAGCCCAGGCCCGGCAGCACCTGCGTCGGCGCGTGGCCGCTGGCGCCGGCTGCGATGGCGATGGCCTCGTCGCTGCCGAGCCGATCGGGCCGGCCGTGGCCGAAGGCCTGCACACGCGCGCTCCAGGCGCGCAGGTGCGTGTGCGGCGCCAGGATCTCGGCCACCGGGCCGCCGCGCTGCACGTACCAGAGGCAGTGGGCCACCGCGAAGTCGGCCACGCTGGCGTCCGACCCGAACAGGAACGCGCGGCCGTCGGCCAGCTGCGCGTCCAGCGCCGCGACGTACGCGCCCAGGTTGGCCGTGGCGTCGGCGACCGTCTGGCGCTGCATGCCGGCGGTGAACGGCGCGCGGTCGGCGGCGAAGGCCTTCAGCGCCTCGGGCGGCATGCCGGCGAACATGTGCGCCACGCCGGCAGGTTGCATCGTGTACGGGATGACGGTCCAGAACAGCGTGCTGTCGGCCCACTGCGCCAGCACCGGCGCCAGCGGCGCGTCGGCCGGGAACAGCGACGGCGCGGGTACGCGCGCCTCCAGCAGCCGGGCGATCAGCGCCGTGTCGCAGTAGATGTCGGCCCCCACCTGCACCAAGGGCGTCTTGCGGTAGCCGCCGGTGAGCGCCACCACGTCGGGCTTGGGCAGGATCACCGGCACCTTCACCGAGCGCCAGGCCAGGCCCTTGAAGCCCAGCATCAGGCGCACCTTCTCGGAAAACGGCGAACCGTCGTAGTGGTGCAGGATCAGGTCGTCGGGGGTCATGCGGTCTCCGTGGGCAGTGCGCGGGCGATCAGGACATCGAGGTCGGCGCTGGCGGGCAGCAGGCCGTACACATCGGCCGGCGCGTCGAAACGCGCGGCGCAGAAGGCGTCGAACACCGGCTGCGGTGCGTGCGCGTGCAGCAGCGTGGCCTGCAGCACCAGTGCAAGCTCGCGCGCCAGGCCGCGTGCCTGCGCCTCGGGCACGCTGCCGTCGACGCCGTCGAGCACGCGGGCGATGGCGCGGTCCAGCGCCGCGTGGCGGCCGCGGGCGGGCGCGGTCTCGTGGGCGATGGCGTCGGCCACCTGCGCGCCGCGCAGCGCGCGCAGCAGGTCCAGCGCCATGATGTTGCCGGCGCCTTCCCAGATGCTGTTGAGCGGCATCTCGCGGTAGATGCGTGCCATCACGCCTTCGCCGGCGGCTTCGACATAGCCGTTGCCGCCCAGGCACTCCATCGCCTCCTGCGCGAAGTGGCTGCCGCGCTTGCAGATCCAGAACTTGGCCACCGGCGTGAGCAGGCGGCGCATCACGGCTTCGTGGGCATCAAAGCCGTGTTCGCTGCGGTCCACCGCCGCGGCCAAGCGCAGGGCCAGCGCGGTGGCGGCTTCGCTGTCCAGCGCCAGGTCGGCGAGCACGTTCTTCATCAGCGGCTGCGCGATCAACGGCTTGCCGAACGCGTGGCGCTGCGTGGTGTGGTGCAGCGCCAGCGACAGCGCCTGGCGCATCAGCCCGGCCGTGCCCAGCGCGCAGTCCAGTCTGGTGAGCGCACCCATCGCCAGGATCTGCGGCACGCCGCGCCCGGCCTCGCCCACCAGCCAGCCGGCTGCGGCATCGAACTCGACCTCGCTGCTGGCGTTGGCGTGGTTGCCCAGCTTGTGCTTCAGGCGCTGCACGGCGATGGCGTTGACGCTGCCGTCGGGCAGCAGGCGCGGCACGAAGAAGCAGCTGAGGCCTGCGGCGCTGCTGCCGGTCTGCGCCAGCACCAGGAAGGCGTCGCACATCGGCGCCGAGAAGAACCACTTGTGGCCGGTCAGGCGCCAGCGTTCGCCCCAGGCGTCGCTGCCGTCGCGCACGGCGTGCGTGGTGTTGGCGCGCACGTCGGAGCCGCCCTGCTTCTCGGTCATGCCCATGCCCATCGTCACCGCGCCCTTGCGGTCGAAGGGCACGAAGCGCGGGTCGTAGCCGGTGCCCGCCAGACGCGGCGACCAGTCGGCCGACAGCGCGGCGTTGGCGCGCAGCGCCGGGGTCACCGCGTACGTCATCGACACCGGGCACAGCACCGACGGCTCGGCCTCGGTGAAGAGCATGAAGCCGGCGGCGCGCTCGAGGTGCCCGCCCGGCCCGCGCGACCAGGGCGTGCCGTGCAGGCCGGCGCCCAGGGCCGCGCCCAGCAGCGCGTGGTAGCTGGGGTGGAATTCCACCTGGTCGATGCGGCGGCCGAAGCGGTCGTGCGTGTGCAGCACCGGCGCGTGCGTGTTCGCCAGGCGCGCGTGCGCTTGCAGTTCGGTGCTGCCAGCCAGCGCGCCCAGCGTGTCGAGCGCTGTGGTGTCCAGCGCCGGCGCGTGGTGGCGCAGCGCGTCTTGCAGCGGCCGGTTCACGCGCCACAGGTTCACGTCGGCCAGCGGCGCGGGCTGGTTGAAGACGGCGTGCGTGGCGTGTGTGGCCGTCATGGCGCCCTCAACATTTCCAGGTGCGGGATGTTGTCTTCGAGGTAGGGCGCGCCCACACCCACGAAGCCGAAGCTGCCGTAGAAGCGCTCCAGGTGCGCCTGCGCGCTGATGCGGATGCCCTGCCCCGGCCAGGCCTGCAGGCAGCGGCGCACGCCCTCGCCCACCAGCACGCGGCCCAGGCCCGTGCCGCGTGTTTCGGGCGCGGTGATGACGCGGCCCAGCGAGGGCTCGGCGTACTTCACGCCCGGGTCGACCACGCGCAGGTAGGCCTGCAGCGTGCCCGCTCCATCATCGGCGCCATCGCGGCCCAGCAGGTGCCAGCTCTCGCGGTCGACGCCGTCGGGGTCGAGGTAGGGCCCCTGCTCCAGGATGAAGACCCGGCAGCGCAGCGCCAGCGCGTCGTACAGGTTGTCGACGCCCAGCTCGCCGAAGCGGGCCCAGGTCCAGTTCACGCCAGCCGCACCAGTTGCTTGCCGAAGTTGCGGCCCTTCAGCAGCCCCAGGAAGGCCTCGGGCGCCGCGGCCAGGCCCTGGGCCACGGTCTCGCGGTACTTCAGGCGGCCGGTGGCCACCCCCGTGCCCAGTTCCTTCAGCGCCTCGGGCCAGTGCTGCATGTGTTCGCTGACGATGAAGCCCTGCAGCTTCAGCCGTTGCGTCAGGATCAGCTGCGGCGCGCGCATCGGGATCGGCTCGCCGTTGTAGCCGGAAATCATGCCGCAGAAGGCGATGCGGCCGAAGGCGTTCATCTGCGCCATCACGGCGTCGAGGATGGTGCCGCCGACGTTCTCGAAGTATCCGTCCACGCCCGCCGGCGCCGCGGCCTGCAGCGCGGCGACCAGGGCGGTGCCGTCGCGGTGCGCCTTGTAGTCGACGCAGGCGTCGAAGCCGAGCTCGTCCACCACGTAGCCGCACTTGTCGGCGCCGCCGGCGATGCCGACCACGCGGCAGCCACGGGCCTTGGCGAGCTGGCCGACTGCGCTGCCCACGGCACCGCTGGCGGCGCTGACGACCACGGTCTCGCCGGCCTTGGGCGCGATGATCTGGGTCAGCCCGTACCAGGCCGTGACGCCCGGCATGCCCACGGCGCCCAGGTAGGCCGACAGCGGCACGTGCGTGGTGTCGACCTTGCGCAGCAGACCCGGCTGCGCTGCGTCGACCACCGTGTACAGCTGCCAGCCGCCCATGCCGACCACCTTGTCGCCCGGCGCGAAGCCGGCGTGGCGGGAGTCGACGACCTCGCCCACCGTGCCGCCGATCATCACCGTGTCCAGCGGCTGCGGCTGCGCGTAGCTCTTGCCGTCGTTCATGCGGCCGCGCATGTAGGGGTCCAGGCTCAGGTAGTGGTTCTTCACCAGCACCTGGCCGTCGGCCAGCGCCGGCACGGGCAGCTCGACGAGGCGGAAGTTGTCGACGCCTGGTTCGCCCTGGGGGCGCGAAGCGAGCTGGATCTGCTGATTGACGAGGGTCATGGTGTCTCCGGGGTGGGTTTGCGCTGCAGTTGCTTGGCCATGCGGCGGTCGGTGGGCAGCGCGCGCAGGTACTTGAAGGTGCCTGTGGCGTGGGCGCAGATGCGGCCGTGGCCATCGAACACCGTGCCTTCGGTGAAGGCCATCGTGGTGGTCTTGTGCAGCAGCTTGGCCACCGCGCGCAGTTCGCCTTCGGCCGGGCGCATGAAGCTCGTCTTCATCTCGATGGTGGCCACGCCGGGCCCGCGGTCGGGCAGGTGCTGGTGAATGCTGCGCGCAGCGTGCGCCATCGCCACGTCGAGCATCGTCATCAGCACGCCGCCGTGGGCCACTTCCCAGCTGTTCAGGTGCGCCTCGGCCAGGTCCACGCGCAACTCGGCGTGGCCGTCGCCGAAGCCCCAGAGCTCCAGCCCCAGTTCCTCGACGAACGGGATGTGGACCGGGAACTGCAGCCGTCCGCTCATCCGGCGTGCACCGCGCTGACGCCGCCGTCCACGGCCAGGATCTGCCCGGTGATGTGCTTGCCCGCGGCGCTGGCGAACAGCAACGCTGCCCCCTTCAGGTCGTCGTCGTCGCCGATGCGGCGCAGCGGCGCGGCGGCGTTCATCTTCTCGACGCCGATGGTCTTCAGCACGCCAGCGGTCATCTTGCTGGGGAAGAAGCCCGGCGCCAGTGCGTTCACGTTGATGCCGTGCGGGCCCCACTCGCCGGCCAGCGTGCGCGTGAAGTTCACCACCGCGCCCTTGCTCGTGCCGTAGGCGATGAACTTCATGTCCAGGCTGCCCGCAAGGCCGGCGATGGACGCCACGTTGATGATGCGGCCACCCTTGTTGGGGATCATCGAGGCCTTGGCCACGGCCTGCGCGAACAGGAACAGGCTGCGGATGTTCAGGTTCATCACCTTGTCCCAGGCCTCCAGCGGGTGGTCCTCGGCCGGCGCGCCCCAGGTGGCGCCGGCGTTGTTGACCAGGATGTCGATGCGGCCCATGCGCTGCATGGTCTCGTCGACGACCTTCTGCACGTCGGCGGGCTGGCTGGCATCGGCGGCGATCCAGCGCGTATCGATGCCCTTGGCCTGCAGGTGGGCGGCAGCCTCTTCCAGGTCGGCAGCCTTGCGCGAGGTCAGCATGATCTTCGCGCCCGCTTCGCCCAGGGCTTCGGCGATCTGCAGGCCCAGGCCGCGCGAGCCGCCGGTGACGAGGGCGGTCTTGCCGTGGAGGTCGAACAGGGATTGCACGGGAGTGCTCATGGCGGTGTCCTTGCGAGAAGAAGACAGGGAAGAAGACTGTGGAAAAGGCGGGTGGACGGGTGAGTGGGCTCAGCGCCCCATGCGCGAGCGCACCCACACGAGCACGGCGCCCGCCACGGCAGCGATGGCACCGGCGATGGTGAGCACCCAGCCGATGACCGCGTGCAGCGGTTGCAGGAACACGCCCAGGCTCAGCGTCAGCAGGCCGCCGTAGATCAGCACCCAGACCAGGGTTTCGAGCTGCTTGGGTGCCATGGCTCAGAACCAGTCGGGCTGCATGGTGCGGCACACCGCCTCGCGGCGCGCGACGACACCCAGCCAGGCGTCGATCTTCGGAAGTTCGTAGGCAAAAAAGTACTGCATGGCCGCGAGTTTGCCGGGCTTCAGCGACGAGCTGCCGCGCTCGGCCGCCAAGGCCACGTCCAGCCACAGCCAGGCCAGCACCACGTGGCCGAAAGCCTGCAGGTAGGGGGTGGCGTTGGCCAGCGCTTCTTCGGGGTTGCCGGTGGCCCAGGCGGCCTTGGTGGCGGCGCCCAGGCGCTGCAGCGCGGCGGCCAGCGCGTTGGCCGGCTCGGCCAGGCCCGTCACGTGGCCGGCGCGCTCGATCGTGGCGCTGATGCGCGTGGCCAGCAGCTTCAGGCCGGCGCCGCCGTCCATCACCACCTTGCGGCCCAGCAGGTCCAGGCCCTGGATGCCGTGCGTGCCCTCGTGGATCATGTTCAGGCGGTTGTCGCGCCAGTACTGCTCCACCGGGAAGTCGCGCGTGTAGCCGTAGCCGCCGTGCACCTGGATCGCCAGCGAGTTGGCTTCCAGGCACCATTCGCTGGGCCAGCTCTTGGCGATCGGCGTCAGCACTTCCAGCAGCGTGTGCGCGGCGTGGCGCTGTGTGTCGTCGCCAGTGGCGAGCTCGTCGACCAGGCGCGCGCAGTACAGCTCCAGCGCCAGCCCGCCTTCGACATAGCTCTTCTGCGCCAGCAGCATGCGCTTGACGTCAGCGTGCTGCACGATGGGGATCTGCGGCGCCGCCGCGTCCTTGCCGCGCGGGCCCATCGGGCGGCCCTGCGGGCGGTTCATCGCGTAGGCGAGGCTGGCCTCGTAGCCGGCGTAGCCCAGCATCACCGCGCCGAGGCCGACGCCGATGCGCGCCTCGTTCATCATGTGGAACATGCAGCGCAGGCCCTGGCCGGGCTCGCCCACCAGGTAGCCGATGGCGCCGGCGCCGCGGCCGTCCAGACCACCGCCCTGCGCGGCGCGCACCGGGAACCGGCCTTCGCCGAAGTTCAGCAGCGTGTTCGTGGTGCCGCGGTAGCCGAGCTTGTGGTTCAGGCCGGCGAGCGCGACGTCGTTGCGCTCGCCGGTGAGCGCGCCATCGGTGCCCACCAGTTTCTTCGGCACGATGAACAGCGAGATGCCGCGCGTGCCCGGCACCAGGCGGCCGTCGGGGCCGGGGATCTTCGCCAGCACCAGGTGCACGATGTTCTCGGTGAGCTCGTGCTCGCCTGCCGAGATCCACATCTTGTTGCCCTTGAGCCGGTAGCGCGGGCCCAGCGGGTCGTGCTGCGCGTCGGCGCCGTCGGGCACGGCGCGCGTGGCCACGTCGCTCAGCGACGAGCCCGCCTGCGGCTCGCTCAGGCACATGGTGCCGAACCAGCGGCCGGCGAACAGGTGCTTCGCGAACACGTCCTTCTGCACCGGCGTGCCGTGCGCCATCAGCAGGCTGGCATTGCCGCTGGTGAGCATGGCGTAGCCGCCCATCGCGACGCTGGCCTTGCTGAAGAAGGCGTTGGCCGCCATCTCGATGACGCAGGGCAGCTGCATGCCGCCGACTTCATAGTCTTGCGCGGCGGCCAGCATGCCCGAGTCGACGTAGGCCGCCATCGCCGCGTGCGTGCTTTCGGGCAGGTGCACGCGCTCGCCGTCGAAGTGCGGCTCCTGCACGTCGGCCTGGCGGTTGAAGGGCGCGAACTTCTCGCGCGCGATGCGCTCGCAGGTGTCCAGCACCGAGGCGAAGGTCTCGGTGGAGTGCTCGGCAAAACGCGGGCGCTGCAGCAGCGTGGCCACGTCGAGCCAGTCGTGCAGCAGGAAGTCGAGGGTCTCACGCATGGGGGTTGATCGTGTCGGAATACGTGGGTTCAGGCCTGGGCCACGATGGCCATGGTGGCCGAGGCCTTGCAGACGAGCACACGCTGCCCGTCGCGTTCGGCATAGACCTCGGCCTCGGTGAAGCTGAGTTGGCGCCCGGCCTTGAGCACGCGCGCCTCGCACACCAGGCGCTCGCCCTTGCCGGGGCGCAGCAGGCTGGTCTTCAGCTCGGCGGTGAGCACCCAGTAGCCCTCGGGCGCCATCGTCTGCGCGGCGGCACCCATGCTGTGGTCGGCCATCGCGGCGGACACGCCGGCGTGCACCTGCCCGGTGTGCTGCAGGTGGCGCGGCGCGATGTGCAGCACCGTGACGACACGGCCTTCGTCCACCGCCACCGGCGACACGCCCAGGTCCACCATGTAGGGCGACAGGCGGAAGAACTTGCGCAAGCCGTCGAGATCGATCGCCATCGCTTCACCCTCCGCCCGCACGGGCCTCGTCGCCGCCGTGCGGCACGCGCACGTCAGAGCACTTCGAACACACCAGCCGCGCCCATGCCGCCGCCGATGCACATCGTCACGCACACGCGTTTGGCGCCGCGGCGCTTGCCTTCGATCAGCGCATGGCCCACCAGGCGCTGGCCGCTGACGCCGTAGGGGTGGCCCACCGCGATGGCGCCGCCGTTGACGTTGAGCCGGTCCATCGGGATGCCCAGCGTGTCGGCACAGTACAGCACCTGCACGGCGAAGGCTTCGTTCAGCTCCCACAGGTCGATGTCGGCCACCGTCAGGCCCAGGCGCTTGAGCACCTTGGGCACGGCGTAGACCGGGCCGATGCCCATCTCGTCGGGCTCGCAGCCGGCCACGGCAAAGCCCAGGAAGCGTCCCAGCGGCTTCAACCCCTTCTGCTGTGCATAGGCCTCGCTGACGACGACGCAGGCACCGGCGCCGTCGCTGAACTGGCTGGCATTGCCCGCAGTCACCACGCCGCCGGGCATGGCCGGACGGATGCCCTGGATGCCCTCATAGGTGGTGCCCGGGCGCAGGCCTTCGTCGGCGCTGATCGTCACTTCCTTGCTGCGCAGGCCCAGCTGCGCGTCGGCGACGCCTGCGGTCACGGTGCAGGCCACCATCTCGGCCGCGAACAAGCCCTGCTCCTGCGCCGCGCAGGCCTTCTGCTGGCTGGCGGCGCCGTAGCGGTCCATGCGCTCCTTGTCGATCTTGTAGCGCTTGGCCACCTGCTCGGCGGTCTGCAGCATGCTCCAGTAGATCTCGGGCTTGATGGCCGCCAGCGCCGGGTCGGCCAGCATGTGCTGGTTCATCTCCTGCTGCACGCACGAGATGCTCTCGACGCCGCCGGCGACATACACGTCGCCTTCGCCGGCGATGATGCGCTGCGCCGCCATCGCGATGGTCTGCAGGCCGCTGCTGCAGAAGCGGTTGATCGTGACGCCGCTCACCGTGATCGGCAGGCCGGCCTTCAGCGCGATCTGGCGCGCGATGTTGGCGCCGGTGGCGCCCTCGGGGTTGGCGCAGCCCATCAGCACGTCCTCGATGGCGCCGGGGTCGACGCCGGCGCGCCGCACCGCGGCCTGCACGGCAAAGCCGCCCAGCGTGGCACCGTGGGTCATGTTGAAGGCGCCCTTCCAGCTCTTGGCCAGGGGCGTGCGGGCGGTGGAGACGATGACGGCTTGGCTCATGGCAAGGGTCCTGTGGCTGGGGTTCGGGTCGACGTTCGGGGCAACGTGCGGAGCAAGGGGGTCAGGAAGCCGACTGCGACAGCAGCCGGTGGTAGAAGCGCACCATGTCGGCCAGCTGCTCGACGGCGATGCGCTCGTCGGTGCCGTGCACGCGCGCCAGGTCCTGCGTCGTGAAGCGGATCGGCATGAAGCGGTAGCTGTGCTCGGTGATGGCGTCGAAGTGGCGCGCATCCGACGCCGCGAGCATCAGCCCCGGCGCCACCAGGCTGTCGGGGAAGACCTCGCGCACGCTGCGCTCGATGCTGCGGAACACGTCGGTCTGCGACGACGACAGCTTCGACGGCTCGAAGGCCACGCCCAGCGGCTGCACCGTGATGCCTGCATCCGCCACCACCTTCTGCACATGGGCCTGCACCGAGGCCGCGGTGTCGCCGGGCAGGATGCGGAAGTTGACGACGGCCTCGGCCTGGCCGGGCAGCACGTTTTCCTTGTTGCCGGCATTCAGGATGGTCATCGCGGTGGTGGTGCGCAGCATCGCGTTGGTGGCACCGCCGCGGCCCAGCAGGCGCTCGACCAGCGGCCGCGTCAGCCACAGGTTGCTCATCGCCAGGCGCTGGCCGAAAGGCAGCTCGGGCGCCACCGCCGCGAACATTTCTGCCGCCGCGCCCTGGATGCCGCCGGGCATCGGGTTCTGGTCCAGCCGCACCAGCGCCGCGCTGAGGCGGCCGATGGCGCTGCTGCCGGCCGCAGGCGGCATCGACGAATGGCCAGGCGCTGCGGTCGCCGTGAGCTTCAGCGTCACCGAGCCCTTTTCGGCCAGGGCCACCAGCGCCAGCGGCTGCGCCACGCCGGGCAGCACGCCTTCGGTGACGGCCAGGCCTTCGTCCAGCACGAACTCCAGCCGCACGCCGCGCTGCTGCAGCAGTTCCACCGCCTTCACCGCGCCGTTGCGGCCGCCGACCTCTTCGTCGTGGCCGTAGAACAGGTAGACCGTGCGGCGCGGCCGGAAGCCCGACTTCAGCAACACCTCCACCGCTTCGAGCTGCGTGACCAGGTTGCTCTTGTTGTCGAGCGTGCCGCGGCCCCACACGAAGCCGTCTTCCACCACGCCGGCAAAGGGCGGCTTCTTCCAAAGGCTCTCGGTGCCGGGCGCAATCGGCACCACGTCCTGGTGCGCCAGCAGCGCCATCGGTCGCGCCTGCGCATCGCTGCCCTTCCAGGTGAACAGCAGGCTGTGCGCGCCCACGCGCTCGGGCTGCAGCTGCGCGTGCGCCAGCGGGTAGCGCGTGCGCAGCAGCGTGTGCAACGCCTCGAATTCGGCGGCGGTGCCCGTGGGGTCGAGCAGGCCGCTGACGGTCTTGGCGCGCACGGCCTGCGCCATCGTGTCGGCCACAGCCGCGCTGTCGACCGCCAGCTTCGCCAGCGGCACCACCTGCAGCTGCCGCGAGCCCTGGCGCAGCGTGTTCGCCACCAGCACCACGGCCAGCAGCAGCACCAGGGCCAGCAGACCCAGGACGAGACGCTTGACCACGGCGGTCAGCTGAAGCTCTTGCCTTCAGCCGCCAGCCGCGCCAGCAGCGGCGCCGGCTGCCAGAAACCGGCATCGTCGTGCGGGTTGGCCGCGAACTTCTTCATCGTCTGCACCACGTTGAACAGGCCCACGGTGTCGGCGTAGCACATCGGGCCGCCGCGGTGCAGCGGGAAGCCGTAGCCGGTGAGGTAGACCATGTCGATGTCGCTGGCGCGGCTGGCGATGCCCTCCTCGACGATCTTCGCGCCTTCGTTGACCAGCGCGTAGACCAGGCGGTGCACGATCTCGTCGTCGCTGATCTTGCGCGGCGTGATGCCCAGGGTCTTGCGGTGGTCGGCCACCATCTGCTCGACCACGGCCGACGGGATCGCATCGCGCTTGCCCGGCACGTAGTCGTACCAGCCGGCGCCGGTCTTCTGGCCGAAGCGGCCCATCTCGCAGAGCAGGTCGGCGGTCTTCGAGTAGCGCAGGTGCGGCTTCTCGACGTAGCGGCGCTTGCGGATGTACCAGCCCACGTCGTTGCCGGCCAGGTCGCCCATGCGGAACGGGCCCATCGCGAAGCCGAACTTCTCGACCGCACGGTCCACCTGCGCCGGCGTGCAGCCCTCTTCCAGCAGGAAGCCGGCCTGGCGGCTGTACTGCTCGATCATGCGGTTGCCGATGAAGCCGTCGCAGACGCCGCTGACGACCGACGTCTTCTTGATCTTCTTGCCCAGCGCCATCACGGTGGCCAGCACGTCCTTGGCCGTGGCCTTGCCGCGCACCACCTCCAGCAGCTTCATCACGTTGGCGGGGCTGAAGAAGTGCGTGCCGATGACGTCCTGCGGGCGCTTCGTGAAGTTGGCGATCTGGTCGACGTCGAGCGTGCTGGTGTTGCTGGCGAGGATGGCGCCGGGCTTCATCACCTCGTCCAGCGTCTTGAACACCTTCTCCTTGACGCCCATCTCCTCGAACACGGCCTCGATCACCATGTCGGCCTGCGCGATGTCGGCGTAGTTCAGCGTGGTGCGCAGCAGCGCCATGCGCTGGTCCAGCTTCTCCTGCTTGAGCTTGCCCTTCTTCACCTGGGCGTCGTAGTTCTTGCGGATCGTGGCCACGCCGCGGTCCAGCGCTTCCTGCTTCATCTCCAGCATCACCACCGGGATGCCGGCGTTCAGGAAGTTCATCGTGATGCCGCCGCCCATGGTGCCGGCGCCGATGACGGCGATCTGCTCGATCTTGCGTACCGGCGTGTCCTCGGGCACGTCGGGGATCTTGCTGGCCGCGCGCTCGGCGAAGAAGGCGTGGCGCAGCGCCTTGCACTCGGGCGTGAACATCAGCGCGGTGAAGATCTCGCGCTCGTAGACCATGCCGTCGTCGAACTTCTTCTGCGTCGCGGCCTCCACCGCGTCCACGCACTTGCCCGGCGCGGGGAAGTTCCGCGCCATGCCCTTGACCATGTTGCGCGCGAACTGGAAGTAGGCATCGCCGTTCGGGTGGCTGCACTGCATGTCGCGCACGCGCGGCAGCGGCTTGCCGGCGGCGTGCTCGGCGGCGACCGCCCGTGCGAAGTCCACCGCGCCGGCCAGCAGGTCGTCGGTGATGATGCGGTCGAACAGCTTCTGGCCCGGCACGCCGGCCAGCAGTTCGCTCTTCACCGGCTCGCCGCTGACGATCATGTTCAGCGCCGTCTCCACACCCAGCACACGCGGCAGGCGCTGCGTGCCGCCGGCGCCGGGGATCAGGCCCAGCTTCACCTCGGGCAGGGCCACGTTGGTGCCCGGCGCGGCCACGCGGTAGTGCGCGCCCAGCGACAGTTCGAGCCCGCCGCCCATGCACACGCTGTGGATGGCCGCGACCACCGGCTTGGTGGCGTCGTCGAGCTGCTTGATCAGCGACAGCAGGTTGGGCTCGGCCACCGCCTTCGGGCTGCCGAACTCCTTGATGTCGGCACCGCCAGAAAACGCCTTGCCTGCGCCGGTGATGACGATGGCCTTCACGGCCGCGTCGGCATGCGCACGCTCGATGCCGGCGCTGAAGGCGCGCCGCGTCTCGAAGCCCAGGCCGTTGACGGGCGGGTTGTCCAGCGTGATCACGGCGACATCGCCGCGCAGTTCGTATGTGGCGCCCATGGCGTCTCCTGCAGCGTGGTTCGTGGAAAAAGGAACGATCGTTCGATTCTAGGTGGCGGCTTTCGCGCGCCGATGTCCCTGCCGCGACAAGCGCACCGCGGCCCGGGCAAACCCTGAGCCCCTGATGTTCGCGCCGTGCCGGGCCGCCGGCTCCCCCGACTTACCCTGTTGCCGCGCGCTCTGACCGGGGTCAAGCCCAGCCGCGGGCCCGAGGCCGACACTGCGGTCCCGCCAACGTCCGAGGCTCCCGCCGTGATCGCACCGCCGCCCAGCAGCACCTGTGATGTCGCCATCGTTGGCGCCGGCCCCGCGGGCCTGGCGCTGGCCGTGGCCCTGGCACAGGCGGGCATCGCCAGCACCGTGCTGGAACGCCAGGGCCTGCATGCGCTGGCGCACCCGGCCGAAGACGGCCGCGACATCGCGCTGACGCACCGCGCCCGCGCCATCCTGGAAGCGCTGGGCCTGTGGCAGCGCCTGCCGGCGCACGAGATCGCCCCGCTCCAGCGGGCCGAGGTGCGCGACGGCGTCTCGCCGCTGGTACTGCCCTTCGACGCCAGCGCCCAGGGCCACGACGCGCTGGGCTGGCTGGTGCCCAACCACCGCTTGCGCGAAGCCGCCTTCGCCGCCGCCGACGAGCTGCCGATGGTGCAGTTGCATGCCGACGCAGCGGTGGTCGCGTTCGAACGCAGCGCCGGCGCCGCGACGCTGACGCTGGAGAACGGGCACCGCATCAGCGCCGCGCTGGTGGTGGCGGCCGACAGCCGCTTCTCGGCGCTGCGCCGCATGGCGGGCATCGGCGCGCAACTGCTGGACTTCGGCCGCAGCGCCATCGTCGCGCGCATCGCGCACGAACATCCGCACCAGGGCATCGCACACGAGTGTTTCCGCTACGGCAACACGCTGGCGATGCTGCCCATGGCGGGCCGGCAGGTCTCGGCCGTGGTCACGCTGCCGGGCGACGAGGCACCGGAGTGGATGGCCTTGTCCGACGCCGACTTCGCCGCCCGCGTGCAGCAGCAGTTCGGCGACGCGCTGGGTCTGCTGCGCCCGGCCGGCCCGCGCCACGTGTACCCGCTGGTGGCGACCTACGCGCACCGCTTCGCCGGCCCGCGGCTGGCGCTGCTGGGCGACACCGCGGTCGGCATGCACCCTGTCACGGCGCACGGCTACAACTTCGGGCTCTACGGCGTGCAGGTGCTGGCGAGCGAACTGCAACGCGCGCGCCGGCAGCGCCGCCCCGACGCCGAAGCGCTGTCGGCCTACGAACGCAGCCACCGCCGCGCCACGCTGCCGGTCTGGCTGGGCACCAACGCCATCGTGCGGCTGTTCACCGACGACCGCGCGCCGGCCCGCGTGCTGCGCCGCGCGGTGCTGCAGGTGGCGCGGCAGCTGCCGCCGCTGCGCAGCGCGATCGCGCGGCAGCTCACCGGCAGCGGGCCGGCGGCCTACACCTCGAGCCACTCCTTGCGCACGTAGCTGTCGGCACGCAGCGCGGCGGGCGTGCCTTCGAACACGATCTGCCCGTGGCCCATGACCAGGCAGCGCTCGGACACCTCCAGCGCGATCGTCAGCTTCTGCTCGACCAGCAGCACGCCGATGCCGCGCCGCTTCAGTTCGCGCAGGTACTCGCCGACCAGTTCCACGATCTTCGGCGCCAGGCCCTCGGTGGGCTCGTCGATCATGATCAGGTCGGGGTCGCCCATCAGCGTGCGGCACAGCGTCAGCATCTGCTGCTCGCCGCCCGACAGCACGCCGGCCTCGGTGTGCTGGCGCTCCTTCAGGCGCGGGAACAGGCCGTACATGTCGTCGAAGCCCCAGCGTGCACCATTCTTGCCGCCCTTCTTGCCGCCCTTCTGGCCCAGCAGCAGGTTCTGGTGCACCGTGAGGTTCGGGAAGATGTCGCGGTTCTCGGGCACGTAGCCGATGCCGGTGTGCGCGATCTCGAAGGCCTTGCGGCCCAGGATCTCCTGGTCGCGCCAGCGGATCGAGCCGCTGCCGTCGACCAGGCCCATGATGGTCTTCACGGTGGTCGAGCGGCCCGAGCCGTTGCGGCCCAGCAGCGCGACGATCTCCCCGGCGCCGACCTCGAAGTTCACGCCATGCAGCACATGGCTCTTGCCGTAGAAGGCGTGCACGTTTTGCAGCTTCAGCATGGTCAGTGTCCCGCCGCGGCGGCCTGTGCGTCGGCCAGCACGCTGCCCAGGTAGGCTTCCTGCACGCGCGCGTTGGCGCGCACGGCGGCAGGTTCGTCGAAGGCGATGACCTCGCCGTACACCAGCACCGCGATCTTGTCGGCCAGGCCGAAGACAACGCCCATGTCGTGCTCCACCGTCAGCAGCGTCTTGCCCACCGTGACCTCGCGGATGAGGTTGACGAAGCGGGCGGTCTCGCTCTTGCTCATGCCGGCCGTGGGTTCGTCGAGCAGGATCACGTCGGAGCCGCCGGCGATGGTGATGCCGATCTCCAGCGCGCGCTGCTCGGCGTAGGTGAGGTTCATCGCCAGCACGTCGCGGCGCTTGTCGAGCTTGATCATCTCCAGCACTTCTTCGGTGCGGTCGTTGGCGTCGCGCAGGTCGGCCAGGAAGCGCCAGAACGCATACTTGTAGCCCAGGCTCCACAGCACGGCGCAGCGGATGTTCTCGAACACCGACAGCCGCGTGAACAGGTTGCTGACCTGGAAGCTGCGCGACAACCCGCGGCGGTTGATCTCGTAGGGCTTGAGGCCGGCGATGCTCTGCCCGTTCAGCAGGATGTCGCCGCTGCTGATGCCGAAGCGGCCGCTGATCAGGTTGAACAGCGTGCTCTTGCCGGCGCCATTGGGGCCGATGATGGCCACGCGCTCGCCGGGCCGCACGGCCAGCGAGGCGCCGCGGATGATCTCGGTCTTGCCGAAGCTCTTGCGCACGTCGCGCAGCTCGATGGCGTAGGTGGGCGTGTTCACAGCGCTTCCCTCCGCTTGATTTCCTTCTCGATCTCGCCCTGGATCTCGTCCCACTGGTGCACGAAGTGCCTGCGCGTCAGCTCGAACAGCGCGGCGCCGGTGGCCTGCACCAGGAATGCGCCGAACCAGCTGTCGAAGCCCTTGGCGTTGAGCGTGGCGCCCATGTACTTCAGCTCGGGCCCCAGCGCTTCGTTGAGCTGCAGGTGGTAGACCATCTCGATCATCGCGCCGGCACCCACCAGCATCACGAAGGCCAGGCCGCCGAGCGCCAGGTAGCTCGTCCACAGCCTTTTCAGCTTGCCGAAGGCGGCCAGCCGCAGGTTCATCATGATCAGGCTGGAGATGCCGCCCGGCGCGTACATCACCATGAACAGGAACACCAGGCCCAGGTACAGCAGCCAGGCCTGCGTCAGCTCGGACAGCAGCACGCCGGCCAGCACCATCAGCACCGCACCGATGATGGGGCCGAAGAAGAACACCGCGCCGCCCAGGAAGGTGAACAGCAGGAAGGCGCCCGAGCGCGTGGCGCCCACCACCTCGGCGGTGACGATCTCGAAGTTCAGCGCGCTCAGGCCGCCGGCGATGCCCATGAACAGGCCGCTGGCGATGAAGGCCATGTAGCGCACGCGCTGCGTGCTGTAGCCGATGAATTCCACGCGCTCGGGGTTGTCGCGCACGGCGTTGAGCATGCGGCCCAGCGGCGTGCGCGTGAAGGCGAACATCAGCGCCGTGCAGACGAAGCAGTAGATGGCGATCAGGTAGTACAGCTGCGACTGCGGCCCGTAGGTGATGCCCAGGAAGGGCTCGCCGACGACGCGGTTGCCGCTGATGCCGCCTTCGCCGCCGAAGAAGCCGGGGAACATCAGCGCCATCGCCGCCACCAGCTCGCCCACGCCCAGCGTGATCATCGCGAACGGCGTGCCCGCCTTCTTGGTCGTCACCCAGCCCAGCAGCACGGCGAAGAACAGGCCCGCCAGTCCGCCGATCAGCGGCACCAGGCTGACCGGGATGGTCAGCGTGCCGGCCGTGGCCATGTTCAGCGCGTGGATCGCGAAGAACGAGCCCAGGCCGGAGTACACGGCATGGCCGAAGCTGAGCATGCCGCCCTGCCCCAGCAGCATGTTGAAGGCCAGGCAGGAGATGATGCCGATGCCCATCTGCGACAGCATGGTCATCGACAGGCTGCTCGTGAACAGCAGCGGCGCGATCAGCATGACCAGCGCATAGCTGCCCCAGATCGACCAGCGCCCGACGTTGTAGGGCTTGAAGTGGTAGTGGGCGCGGCCCTCGTGGATGTGCGGCATGGCGGCTTACCCTTCCCGCGAGCCGAACAGGCCCTTGGGCCGGAAGATCAGGATCAGCACCAGCAGCAGGTACGGCAGGATGGCCGCCACCTGCGAGATCTTCACGCTCCACACGGCGTAGCCGAAGGTCTCGGGGCCGACGTTCAGGCTGAGCAGCCGGAACAGGTCGAGCAATGCCTTGTCGCTGCCCACCGCGAACGAGTCCAGCACACCCAGCAGCACCGAGGCCACGAAGGCCCCGGCCAGCGAGCCCATGCCGCCGATCACGATGACGGCGAACACCACCGCACCCACGGCCAGCGCCATCGAGGGCTCGGTCACGCGCAGCGCGCCGCCGATCACGCCGGCCAGCGCCGCCAGCGCCGTGCCGCCGCCGAAGACCAGCATGAACACGCGCGGCACGTTGTGGCCCAGGGACTCGGCCATCTCGGGGTGCGTCAGCGCGGCCTGGATCACCAGGCCGATGCGCGTGCGCGTCAGCAGCAGCCACACCGCCACCAGCATCAGCACCGCCACCCCCATGCCGAAGGCGCGGAAGGACGGGAACTGCGTGCACACGGCGCCCGCGGCCTTGCAGGCCTCGGGCGGCGCACCCCAGGCCAGGCTGAGGCCGTCGGGCAGGTCCATGATGGTGAACAGCGGCCCGCGCAGCGACTCGGGCGGCAGGAAGTTCAGCGCCTGCCGGCCCCAGACCAGTTGCACCAGCTCGAACAGGATGTAGCTCAGACCGAAGGTGATCAGCAGTTCGGGCACGTGGCCGAACTTGTGCACCTTGCGCAGCGCGAAGCGCTCGAACGCCGCGCCCATCAGCCCCACCAGCGGCGGCGCCAGCAGCAGGCCCCACCAGAAGCCCACCACCTGCGTCACCGAATACGCGACGTAGGCGCCCAGCATGTAGAAGCTGGCGTGGGCGAAGTTCAGCACGCCCATCATGCTGAAGATCAGGGTCAGGCCGGAGGCCAGCATGAACAGCAGCAGCCCGACCGACAGGCCGTTCAGCAGCGAGATCAGAAGGTACGAGGCATCCATCGCGGGTTCGGAGCAGGCAAGAAAAAGCGCGACGCCGGGTGTCGGCGTCGCGCCGGTCGCGGGGACGCGAGCTTACGGGCGCTTCATCTGGCAGGACGTGGGCGTGCTCGCCACGTAGGGCTCGATGGCCTTGACCTGCTGGAAGTTGTAGCCGGTGTTCTCCACCGAGTACGGGCTCTTCGCGTCGGCCTTGCGCCATTCGCTGATGTACAGCGCCTGCTGCAGCTGGTGGTCTGCCTTGCGCATCTCGACCTCACCCTGGAAGCCCTTGAAGCGCAGGCCTTCGAGCGCCGGCGCCACCTTCACGGGATCGGTGCTCTTGGCGATCTTGAAGCCCTCGGCCAGCATCGCCAGGCCGTTGTAGGTGGCCAGCGTGTACCAGTCGTCGTTGAACTTCTTCTTGAAGTCGTCCTGGATCTTCGAAGCCACGCCCGGGATGTTGTTGTGGCCGTAGGCCACCATGCGCACCTTGCCGCCGACGCCGGCCGCCATCGCGGTGGGCACGCCGCTGGTGCTGGCGTAGTAGGTGTAGAAGTTGACGTTCAGGCCGGCGTCCTTCGCGGCCTTGATCAGCAGCGTCAGGTCCTGACCCCAATTGCCCGTCACCACCGAGTCGGCACCAGAGGCCTTGATCTTCGCCACGTAGGGCGCGAAGTCCTTCACCTGGCCGATCGGGTGCAGGTCGTCGCCGACGATCTGCACGTCGGGGCGCTTGCGCGCGATGGTTTCCTTGAAGTAGCGCGAGACCTGCACGCCGTGCGCATAGTTCTGGCCGATGATGTAGACCTTCTTCACATCGGGCTGGTCCTTCATGTAGGACGTCAGCGCCTCCATCTTCATCGAGGTGTCGGCATCGATGCGGAAGTGCCAGTAGTTGCACTTGCTGTTGGTCAGGTCGGGGTCGACGGCGGCATAGTTGACGTACAGCACCTCCTTGCCGGGATTGCGCTCGTTGTGCTTGGAGACGCCGTCCATGATGGCTGCGGCAGCACCCGAGCCGTTGCCCTGCACCACATAGCGGATGCCCTGGTCGATGGCGGCCTTCAGGTTGTTCAGGCTTTCCTGCGGCGAGCCCTTGTTGTCGAAGGCGACGAACTCGAACTTCACGCCGGCCGCATTCTTGGCGAAGTGCTCGGCCATGAACTGCCAGCTCTTCAGCTGGTTCTGGCCGACGTTGGCGAACGGGCCCGACAGCGGGTCGATGAAGGCGATCTTGACCGTCTGGCCGGCCTGCGCGAAGGCAATGCCCGACACCAGGGCCAGCGAGGCGGCAACTGGCAGGCCGAAGAGCTTGTGCGTGAATTTCACTGGTGATGTCTCCAAGAGTTCTGTGCAAGGTCCAACGGCGCGAAGGTAGCGGAAGTGGATGCCCCTGGGCTTCAGGGACTACCCCGAACATTTGTCGCCGACGGGACAACACTGACCACGGCGCACGCCAACGGTGCATCCGGCGCATCCCACAACAACCCTGGTCGCGGCAGCACCGTTGCCTGCCGCGACAATTCCGGCTTCTCCCTGCCCACCGGCCAGCCCGTGACCGCCATGAACCTTTTCGGCAAATCCCCTGTGCACGACCACGACGACCCGCGCTACCCGGTGCGCAAGACCGACGCCGAATGGCGCGCGCAGCTCGACCCCATGCAGTACCAGGTGGCGCGCCACGCGGCCACCGAACGCGCCTTCACCGGCAAGTACTGGGACCACTTCGCCGACGGCCGCTACAACTGCGTGGGCTGCGGCACACCGCTGTTCGAGAGCGGCACCAAGTTCGACGCCGGCTGCGGCTGGCCCAGCTACTGGGCGCCGATCAACAGCGAGGTCATCGAGGAGGTGCGCGACACCACCCACGGCATGGTGCGCGTGGAAGTGCGCTGCAAGCAGTGCGGCACGCACCTGGGCCACGTCTTCCCCGACGGCCCCGAACCCACCGGCGAGCGCTACTGCATCAACTCGGCGGCCATCGCGTTCCAACCCAAGGAATGAGCGGCCGCCCGAGCCGGCACAATCCGCGCCCATGAAGCTGCTGCTCGACTTCCTGCCGATCCTGCTGTTCTTCGCCTGCTTCAAGGGCGCGGAAGCCAACAAGGACTGGGCAGCCGACTTCGCCACCACGCACTTCGGCTTCATCGTCTCTGGCGGCAAGGTCGGGCCCGGGGAGGCGCCGGTGCTGCTGGCCACCATCGTCGTGATCCTGGCCACGCTGGCGCAGGTGGCTTTCCTGAAGCTGCGCGGGCGCAAGGTCGACACCATGCTGTGGGTCAGCCTGGTGCTCGTGGTGGGGCTGGGCGGGCTGACGATCTGGTTCCACAGCGAAACCTTCATCAAGTGGAAGCCCAGCGTGCTGTACTGGACCATGGGCACGGCGCTGTGGCTGGCACCGCTGCTGGCCGGCAAGAACCTGCTGAAGGTGATGCTGGGTGCGCAGCTGCAACTGCCCGAACGGGTGTGGCACCGGCTGAACTTCGCCTGGGTGGCCTTCTTCGCCGGCATGGGCCTGCTGAACCTGTGGGTGGCCTACAGCTTCAGCACCGGCACCTGGGTCAACTTCAAGCTTTTCGGCGGCCTGGGCCTGATGCTGGCCTTCACGGTGGCGCAGGGCCTGTACCTCAGCAGGTACATCGAGGACACGCCCGCCGCCGACGCCAACCCTGACACCAAGACACCATGAGCAGCACCCTGGCCCAACGCATCGACGCCACGCTGCGCGCGGCACTGGCACCCACTGCGCTGCACGTGCAGGACGACAGCGCGCAGCACGCCGGCCATGCCGGCGCCCGCGACGGCGGCCACTACACGGTGCGCATCCGAAGCGCCCGCTTCGTGGGGCTGTCGCCGCTGGCGCGACACCGCCTCGTATATGATGCCCTGGGCCCATTGGGGCCCCTGGGCGTGCATGCGCTCGCCATCGAAGCGCAGGCGCCCGAAGCCGATTGAAACCACTTCAATCCGATCCCAGCCGACCGATGCCACGACAGGCCGGCCGCCGCCGGCAGACCGCCCGCCGCAAGGCGCCAGCGGCCATCTTCCAACCGAAAGTCATCCACCCATGAGCTCGAAGTCCCTTGCCGCGCGCGTTGCCCTGGCCGTCGCCACGGGCGCCCTGCTGCTGCCGCTGGCCGCGCAGGCCCAGAACATCGCCATCGTCAACGGCAAGCCCGTGCCCAAGTCGCGCGTGGACACGCTGATCCAGCAGGCGCAGCGTGCCGGCCAGCAGGTCGGCCCCGAGGTGCAGCAGCAGGCGCGTGACCAGGTCGTGCTGCGCGAGATCTTCGTGCAGGAAGCCGAGCGCCGCGGCCTGGCCGCCACGCCCGACTACCGCCAACAGATGGAACTGGCGCGCCAGAGCGTGCTGATCCGCGAGCTGTTCGAGGACTACAAGAAGAAGAACCCCGTCACCGACGAGCAGGCCAAGGCCGAGTACGACAAGTTCAAGGCCCAGGCCGCCGGCACCGAGTACCGCGCGCGCCACATCCTGGTCGAGAAGGAAGACGAGGCCAAGGCGCTGATCGCGCAGATCAAGGGCGGCGCCAGCTTCGAGGAACTGGCCAAGAAGAACAGCAAGGACCCCGGCTCCGGCGCCAACGGCGGCGACCTCGACTTCGCCAAGCCCGACAGCTACGTGCCCGAGTTCAGCCAGGCCATGGTCAAGCTGCAGAAGGGCGAGCTCACCGCCGAGCCCGTGAAGAGCCAGTTCGGCTACCACATCATCCGCCTGGACGACACGCGCGAGTCGCAGTTCCCGGCCTTCGACGACGTGAAGGCCCAGCTCAAGCAGCGCATGGAGCAGGCCAAGATGCAGGACTACCAGGAAAGCCTGCGCACCAAGGCCAAGACCGACTACAAGTTCGGCGGCCAGTAAGCAGCCGCCGTCTCCGCCCGAGGCCCCGCATGCGGGGCCTCTTGCCTGGCGGCAGCGGCGCGGCGCGCACACCGTGTGCACGCCACTTGCATGGCTTCCGCGTGACACACTGGCGCCCCATGTCCGACCCGACCACCATCGCGATCACGAAGACCGGCAGCTCGGCGCTGCAGGCGCTGGGTGGCCTGTCCGAGCGCCGGCCCTGCCTCATCCTGTACAGCGGTGCCGACGCCGGCCTGCCGTTCGACCTGGAGCCGGGGCGGCTGGTGGTGGGCCGCGCGCTGGAAGCCGACCTGCACATCGACAGCCCGGCCGTCAGCCGCCGCCATGCCGAACTGCGTGTGGACGACGACACGGTGACCGTCGTCGACCTGGGCTCGGTGAACGGCACCTTCGTGAACGACCAGCGCGTGCAGGGCCCCGTGCGCCTGCGCAACGGCGACATGCTGCGCCTGGGCGTGCTGCTGCTGCGCTTCTACGAGCGGCAGAGCCTGGAAGCGGCGCTGCACGACCGCATCTACCGCACGGCCACGGTCGACAACGGCACCGAGGTCTTCAACCGCCGCTACGTCTTCGACACGCTGCGCCGCGAGATGCGGCTGGCGCGCCAGCACGGCTGGCCGCTGAGCATCGTGGTGTACGACCTCGACCACTTCAAGTCGGTGAACGACCGCCACGGGCACGTGGCCGGCGACAGCGTGCTGCGCGACACCGCCGCGCTGCTGCGCAACAGCCAGCAAGGCAGCGGCGTTCTGGGCCGGCTAGGCGGCGAGGAATTCGTGACCGTGCTGCCGCGCTGCGACGTGGCGACAGCGCTGGCACTGGCCGAACGCGGCCGGGAGGCCGTGGCGGCGCACGAGTTCCGGCTCTCGGTGGCCGGCGGCGCGCCTGTGCTGCACCGCCAGACCCTGTCGGCCGGCATCGGGCTCTTCGAGCCCGGAATGCTGGAACCGCCCGAGATGCTGGCCGTGGCCGACCGCAAGCTCTACGCGTCCAAGCACGCCGGACGCAACCGCGTCACGGCGTGATCATCGGCAGACGTTAGCGGCGCGGGCCGCCGCGGCCGCCGTTCGAGGCGCCGCCCGAAGCCGCCGGGCGGCCACCGTCGCGGCGCGGCGCACCGCCACCACCACCCGGGCGTCCCTGACCACCGCCGGCACCGGCACGGCCACCGCCGCCGCCACCACCACCGCCCGGCCGACCACCGCGGCCACCACCGCCGCCGCCGCCACCGGCATTGCGCCGCGTGCCGCCGACACCGATGGTCATGCGGCCCAGCACGATGGGTTCGGCCTTCTCGCCCACGGGCGGCTCGAAGCCCGGCACCACCTGGCGCGGGATCTCGCGCTTGATCAGGCGCTCGATGTCGCGCAGGAAGATCTCCTCGTCCACGCACACCAGCGAGATCGCTTCGCCGGTGGCACCCGCGCGGCCGGTGCGGCCGATGCGGTGCACGTAGTCCTCGGGCACGTTGGGCAGCTCGAAGTTCACCACGTGCGGCAGCTGGTCGATGTCGATGCCGCGCGCGGCGATGTCGGTCGCCACCAGCACCTGCAGGTCGTTGGTCTTGAAGTCGGCCAGCGCCTTGGTGCGCGCACCCTGGCTCTTGTTGCCGTGGATGGCCATCGCGCTGATGCCCTGCTCGTTCAGGAACTCGGTGAGCCGGTTCGCGCCGTGTTTCATGCGCGTGAACACCAGCACCTGGTGCCAGTCGCCGCTCTTGATCAGGTGCGCCAGCAGGTCCTTCTTGCGCTCGCGGCCCACCGGGTGGATCTTCTGCGCGATGGTCTCGGCGGTCTGGTTGCGGCGGGCCACCTCGATCAGTGCCGGCGCGTTCAGCAGCCGGTCGGCCAGGGCCTTGATGTCGTCGCTGAAGGTGGCGCTGAAGAGCAGGCTCTGCTTCTTCGGCGGCAGCACGGCCAGCACCTTCTTGATGTCGTGGATGAAGCCCATGTCGAGCATGCGGTCGGCTTCGTCGAGCACGAAGATCTCGACATGGCTCAGGTCCAGCGTGCGCTGCTGGTGGTGGTCGAGCAGGCGGCCAGGCGTGGCCACCAGGATGTCGACGCCGCGGCGCAGCTTGTCGATCTGCGGCTGCATGCCGACGCCACCGAACATCACCATGCTGGTCAGCGGCAGGTACTTGCCGTAGGTGCGCACGCTCTCTTCGACCTGGGCCGCGAGTTCGCGCGTGGGCGTGAGGATCAGCGCGCGGATCGCCACGCGGCCGCGGGCGTCCTTGACGGGCTTGCCTTCGGTCAGGCGCTGCAGCATCGGCAGCGTGAAGCCGGCGGTCTTGCCGGTGCCGGTCTGAGCGCCAGCGAGCAGGTCGCCGCCCTTGAGCACCTGCGGGATGGCTTGCGCCTGGATGGGAGTGGGCGTGTCGTAGCCCTGGTCGAGCACGGCGCGCAGCAGCGGCTCGGCCAAACCGAGTTCGGTGAATTTCATTCGTTGTGGAGTGAGATCGGCCTGTCGCCCGCAGTCGGGGCGCCAGTCGCAGGCGTCAGGGAGGGAGGTGACCGCGCAAGGCGGTGTCGAGAGACGACGCCGATGCAGCGACTGGAGGCTGCACCGATGCACGGATTCTACCTGCTGCGCTGCAGCACGCCCTGCGAACTGCGGGGCTTTCGCACGCCAGCGCGTCGCATCAGGCCGGGATGTCGCGCGCCAGGCGCACGATGGTCAGCCCGGGCCGTGCCTGCTGCACCGAGGGCATCACCAGTGTGCAGTCGTCATAGGGCGTGTGGAACGGCAGGCCGCCGTTCCAGCCCAGCAACGTGCCCGCCGCTGCGACGCGCTGGCCCGTGGCCCACGGCCGCGCAAAGCGCGGCGGCTCGCCGTCCAGCGCGACCACGGCCTCGGTCACCTCCAGCGCCTGCTGCGCCGCCGGCAAGGGGCGCAGCCAGCAGGCGGGCACGTCGTTGGCGTCGATGCAGCCACTGGCCACGAGGAAGCGGCCCAGCATGTCGATGGCGACGTCGCGCGCCGCCAGCTCGCCGTGGAAGCCGCACTCGATCAGCAGCGACCGCGTGTCGGCGCCCGGCGCGTCGGCCATTGCGCCCCATTGGCCATGGTCGCGCAGCCGGCAGCCTTCGGCGTGGCCCGCGTCGGCCACCACCAGCGCCGGCGTGCCGAGCTGGCGGGCGAGCGCGATGCTGCGCGGCTGCAGCCCGGTCAGCACCAGCGGCGGGCCGGGGTGGTGCATCGAGTGCAGGTCGAGCAGCCAGTCGGCACGCTCGGCAAACGGCAGCAGTTCGAGCGCGCGGCGCTGCTCCACGCTGCGCGCGCCGACCGCACGCCAGCCCATGCGGCCCCAGACGCGGTTGAGGTCCTGGTCGACGAAACGGGAGCGCTCGAAGTGCGCTGGGTCGAAGCGGTCGAAGGCCGCCAGGTTGCAGAAGGCCAGCGTCAGCGCGCCGCGGCGCGGGCGCAGGCCGGCTTCCAGCAGCGCCGCCAGGGCCCAGGCGCCGCAGATCTCGTTGCCGTGCACCAGGGCCGTCACGAGCACGTCGCGGCCCGGCTGGCCGCTGTCGAAGCGCCACACGCCGGCGGTGCCGGTGTTGCCAGCGCGCCAGGGGCCGAGGTCGGGTGCGGGCAGTTCGAAGACAGGCGGGGCGTCGTGCATGGCGCGATTGTCGCCCGCGTCCGGGATAATGCCGGGTTTTGCGCCGGAGTTCCGGTGCGTGCGCTGCAAGGACAACTCGACATGGCCCAGTACGTTTTCACCATGAACCGCGTCGGCAAGATCGTGCCGCCGAAGCGGCAGATCCTGAAGGGCGTCTCGCTCTCGTTCTTCCCCGGCGCCAAGATCGGCGTGCTGGGCGTCAACGGCTCGGGCAAGTCGACGCTGCTGAAGATCATGGCCGGCGTCGACAAGGAATACGAAGGCGAAGCCGTTCCGATGCCGGGCCTGAACATCGGCTACCTGCCGCAGGAGCCGCAGCTCGAGCCCGAGCAGACGGTGCGCGAGGCCGTGGAGCAAGGCATCGGCGGCGTGCTGGCGGCGAAGAAGCGTCTCGACGAGGTGTATGCCGAGTACGCCGAGGAAAACGCCGACTTCGACGCGCTGGCCGCCGAGCAGGCCGAGTTGGAGGCCATCATCGCCGCCGCCGGCAGCGAGAACACCGACCTGCAGCTGGAGATGGCTGCCGACGCGCTGCGCCTGCCGCCCTGGGACGCCAAGATCGGCGTGCTGTCCGGCGGCGAGAAGCGCCGCGTGGCGCTGTGCCGGCTGCTGCTGAGCAAGCCCGACATGC
>VFQM010000387.1_pt1 | contig 50261 bp, 47 predicted proteins | sample 3512391 | NCBI WGS metagenome assembly VFQM01 (sample SAMN10412369, study PRJNA504923) | tailings metagenome | isolation source: Replicate 1 from Balatoc abandoned mine | place: Philippines | reverse complement strand
ATCGGATTTTCGGGGAAGCCCCGTCAGGGCTCAAATGCTTAAGTGAACAGCATTACGCAGTGATGCGGGCTTTTTCGTTGCTGGCCGGATTACAGGCGGAAGCGGCTGACCATGCTGTTCAGCTCCACGGCCAGGCGTGACAGCTCCTGGCTGGAGGCGCTGGTCTGGTTGGCGCCGGCCGAGGTTTGCAGGGACAGGTCGCGGATATTCACCAGGTTGCGGTCCACTTCGCGGGCCACCGAGGCCTGCTCTTCGGAGGCGCTGGCGATCAGCAGGTTGCGCTCGTTGATCTCGGTGATCGAGCGGGCGATCAGGTCGAGTGCCTCGCCGGCGGCGCGGGCGACGTCGAGGGTGGTGCGGGCGCGTTCATTGCTATGGCGCATGGCATTCACGGCCTGGTCGGTACCTTGCTGGATACCGCCGATCATCTGCTCGATTTCCTGGGTGGACTGCTGGGTGCGTTGTGCCAGCAGGCGCACTTCGTCAGCCACCACGGCAAAGCCGCGACCCTGCTCGCCGGCGCGTGCTGCCTCGATGGCGGCGTTGAGTGCCAGCAGGTTGGTCTGTTCGGCAATCGCACGGATCACGTCGAGCACCTTGCTGATGTCGCGCACCTTGTCGGCCAGTTGCTCCACCTGGCCGGCAGTCTGGGTGACGTCTTCGGCCAGGCTGTCGATGGAGTCGACGGTACGCAGCACCTGGTCGCGGCCCTGCTCGGCGGTCTTGCTCGAGGCTTGCGAGGCTTGCGAGGTGCTGACGGCGTTACGCGCGACTTCATCGACCGCTGCGGTCATTTCATTGACCGCGGTGGCGGCCTGCTCCAGTTCGTTGTTCTGCTGGTGCATGCCCCGCGTGGAGTCTTCGGTGACCGCGTGCAGCTCCTCGGAGGCAGAGGCCAGTTGGGTCGAGGAATCGGCAATCTGCTGGATGGTGCTGCGCAGGCTTTGCTGCATGTCCTGCAGGGCGCGCATCAGGCTGGTCAGTTCGTCGTTGCCTTCCAGCTGGATGCTTTGCGAGAGGTCGCCCTTGGCCACGACTTGCGCGACGCCGACGGCCTTGCGCAGCGGTTGCACGATACTGTTGGTGAGCAGTACGGCGAGCAGGATGGTCAGGGCGATGGCGGCGACGATGATCGCCACTACCAGGTTGAAGGCGCTCTGATAAATCGCCTCGCTTTGTTTTTGCGCCGCCGCCGCGTTGTCATTGTTGAACTGGGTCAGTTCGTCGAGGGCGCGAAACATGGCGTCGGCATGTTGGTTGAGCGGGCCGTTGGCTGCGGCCAGGGCTTCATCATGACGCCCCTGCGGTACCAGTTCGATGATGCGCTGTTGCTCACTCATGTACGCGCGCTGGGCGCTGACCAGGCGTTGGAACATGGCGCGCTCGTTGTCGGCTTCCAGCAGGCTTTCATAGCGCGCTTCGTCTTTTTGCAGCTCCTGTTTGAGCTCTTCCAGTGTGCGTATGGTTTGCTGTTGCTGGCTGGCGTCACGCTGGATCATCAGGCGCAGAGTGAGCGCACGGATGCGTAGGATGTCGGTGCTGATGTTGTTGATGGTTTGCAGGCTGGGCAGGGTGATCGTGTTGATGTATTCACCCTGGCTGTGCAAGTTGCGCATCTGTCCGAGGGAAAAGCTGCCTACCAGCAGAACCAGCAGGGCAAGCAGGGCAAAACCGACACCGGCACGCGTGGCCACGCGGACATTGCGAATGGACATATTCACCTCGGAGCAAGGAAGGGCAGTGTGAGCTTGTATCGTCGTGGCTGGGAGGAACTTGAGTGCAGCTCAGCGATTTGTCACGGGTTCAGGCGTGCGTTATGTGCACGAACGGATAACCCACTCAGCATAGGTTAAAGAGGCGCGTTGTCTGGCAAAAAGTGTTCGGCTTGGCCGCGTTGCACGGCCAAGCCGACTTGGCTGGCAGGGGGTTAGTGGTGTTCGCGGGTGGCGCGGAATTTCACGTCCGGCCAGCGCTCTTCCATCAGGCTCAGGTTGACCCGGGTCGGCGCCAGGTAGGTGAGGTGGCCACCGCCATCCACCGCCAGGTTCTCGAAGGCCTTTTCCTTGAACTCCTTGAGCTTTTTCTCGTCACTGCATTCGATCCAGCGCGCCGACCAGACGTTGATCGCCTCGTAGGCGCACTCGACCTTGTATTCCTCCTTGAGGCGGCTGGCGACCACATCGAACTGCAGCACACCGACGGCGCCGAGGATGATGTCGTTGTTGCGCTCGGGGAAGAACACCTGGGTCGCGCCTTCCTCGGCCAGCTCCTGCAGGCCCTGGCGCAGCTGCTTGGATTTCAGCGGGTCCTTCAGGCGCACGCGGCGGAACAGTTCCGGGGCGAAGTGCGGGATGCCGGTGAAGCCCAGTACTTCACCCTCGGTGAAGGTGTCGCCGATCTGGATGGTGCCGTGGTTGTGCAGGCCGATGATGTCGCCGGCATAGGCCTCTTCCAGCTGCTCGCGCTCGCTGGAGAAGAAGGTCAGGGCGTCGGCGATCTTCAGGTCCTTCTTGATCCGCACATGGCGCATCTTCATGCCCTTCTCGTATTTGCCGGAGCAGATGCGCATGAAGGCGATGCGGTCGCGGTGCTTGGGGTCCATGTTCGCCTGGATCTTGAACACGAAGCCGCTGAACTTCTCTTCCACCGGCTCGACCACGCGCTCGTGGGCGGCGCGTGACAGCGGCTGCGGCGCCCAGTCGACGATGCAGTCGAGCACCTGATCGACGCCGAAGTTGCCCAGCGCGGTGCCGAAGAACACCGGGGTCATCTCGCCCTTGAGGAAGGCGTCTTGGTCGAACGCGTGGCAGGCGCCCTGGACCAGTTCCAGTTGTTCGACGAAATCATCGTACATGTCGCCCAGGTGGGCGCGGGCTTCGTCGGAGTCGAGCTTGTTGATCACCTTCTGCTCGGTGCGCTCATGGCCGTGGCCTGGCACATAGACGATGATCTTGTCCTCGTGCAGGTGATAGACGCCCTTGAAGTCGCGGTAGCAGCCAATCGGCCAGGTGATGGGCGCGGCCTTGATCTTCAGTACCGCCTCGATCTCGTCGAGCAGTTCGATCGGGTCGCGGATATCGCGGTCGAGCTTATTGATGAAGCTGACGATGGGCGTGTCGCGCAGGCGGCAGACTTCCATCAGGGCGATGGTGCGCGGTTCCACGCCCTTACCGCCGTCGAGCACCATCAGCGCGCTGTCTACCGCGGTCAGGGTGCGGTAGGTGTCTTCCGAGAAGTCTTCGTGGCCGGGGGTGTCGAGCAGGTTGACCATGTGCTCGCGGTAGGGGAACTGCATCACCGAGGTGGTGATGGAGATGCCGCGCTGCTTCTCCATCTCCATCCAGTCGGAGGTGGCATGGCGGTCGGACTTGCGCGACTTCACCGTACCGGCGACCTCGATGGCCTTACCCATCAGCAGCAGCTTCTCGGTGATGGTGGTCTTACCGGCGTCGGGGTGGGAGATGATGGCGAAGGTACGGCGCTTCGCCACTTCGGCGGCCTGGATGCTCATGCTGGGAAACCTGTCGACGCAGTCGTCGTATTGTCAAAAAAGGCGGCGATTATAGCGGCAAATGGCGGCACGCCGCGCAGTCGATGCAAGCCGCGTGGAGCCTGGCTTGTAAAGCATTTCAGAGCGTTTTGTTTGGAATCTGGAACAGTCAACCAGCAGGGCGACAACAGGCTGCAAATTAGCGGCATTTTTTGATTGATCTCACCGGGGCATGGTCTTAAAGTCCGCGCCGAACGTCCATGCTGGAAACGATCCATCCGGCTCAAGTACTGACGACGAGACAGCAAGGTCAACCTGCAGGTGGGACTGCCCCCAGGTTGGCCTTTTTGCTTTCGGCGACATGCCTTGGGAAGTAGGCGAACCAAAGTGGGGAAACGGATTAGGCGTTCAGTGTCACCCCTATACACCTTTTGTTTGTCTACCTGGAGCCTTCCATGCCGATCAAGATCGAAGACTACTACGCCCGCGACACCTTCCAGAAAATGAAGGCGTTTGCCGACCAGCAGGAAACCCCTTTCGTGGTCATCGACAAGCAGACCATCGCCGATTCCTATGATCAGCTGGCCAGCTGCTTCCCGTTTGCCAAGATCTATTACGCGGTCAAGGCCAATCCGGCCATCGAGATCACCGAGCTGCTGCGCGACAAGGGCAGCAACTTCGACATCGCCTCCATCTACGAGCTGGACAAAGTGATGAGCGCTGGCGTAGCTGCCGAGCGCATCAGCTATGGCAATACCATCAAGAAGGCCCGCGATATTCGCTACTTCTATGAGAAGGGCGTGCGCCTGTTCGCCACCGACTCGGAAGCCGACCTGCGCAACATTGCCAAGGCGGCGCCGGGGGCAAAGATTTATGTGCGTATCCTCACCGAAGGTTCGAACAGCGCCGACTGGCCGCTGTCGCGCAAGTTCGGCTGCAACCCGGACATGGCCCTGGACCTGCTGATCCTCGCCAAGCAGCTGGGCCTGGTGCCGTACGGCATCTCTTTCCACGTTGGCAGCCAGCAACGCGACATCGACGTGTGGGACGCGGCCATCGCCAAGGTCAAGGTGATCTTCGAGCGCCTCAAGGAAGAGGACGGCATCACCCTGCAGATGATCAACATGGGTGGCGGTTTCCCGGCCAACTACATTGCCCGCACCAACAGCCTGGAGACTTACGCCGAGGAAATCATCCGCTTCCTCAAGGAAGACTTCGGCGACGAACTGCCGGAGATCATCCTTGAGCCGGGCCGCTCGCTGATTGCCAACGCCGGTATCCTGGTCAGCGAAGTGGTACTGGTGGCACGCAAGTCGCGTACCGCCGTGGAGCGTTGGGTGTACACCGACGTGGGCAAGTTCAGCGGCCTGATCGAAACCATGGACGAGTCGATCAAGTTCCCCATCTGGACCGAGAAGAAGGGCGAGATGGAAGAAGTCATCATCGCCGGGCCGACCTGCGACAGCGCCGATATCATGTACGAGAACTACAAGTACGGCCTGCCGCTTAACCTGGCCAGCGGTGACCGCCTGTACTGGTTCTCCACCGGTGCTTACACCACCAGCTACAGTGCGGTGGAATTCAATGGCTTCCCGCCGCTGAAGGCTTACTACCTCTAAGCCTCATCGCTTCGACTGACGCCCACCTCGTGTGGGCGTTTTGCTGTTGGCTTTTGTAGGGCGGGTGAAACCCGCGCGGTTCACCTAACTCGATCATGCGAAAAGAAACCTTGTCTAGCGGCAGGCTTCTTTTTCTGGGCCTTGCATCGCACGGTAAGACTGCAGTGCTGTACCACGTTCGGCGGGTTTCTCCCGCCCTACGTCCTGGCTGTCCACCGGTGCTACGCACCAGCTACAGCACCTTGGAATTCAACGGCTTCCCGGCGCTGAAGGCTTACTACCTTTAAGCCCCGTCGCTTCGACTGACGCCCACCTCGTGTGGGCGTTTTGCTGTTGGCTTTGTAGGGCGAATGAAACCCGCGCGGTTCACCTACTCGATCGTGCGAAAAGAAACCTTGTCTTGCGGCGGGCTTCTTTTTCTGGGCCTTGCATCGCACGGTAATACCGCGGTGGTGCGCCATGTTCGGTGGGTTTCTCCCGCTCTACGTCCTATCTCTAGCTGCCCGTTGCGTCTTGACGCCAGCCCGTGCAGGCGTCCTGACGCGCGTTTTCGAAGATTCCGCCTGGTTGGCCAAAGTCCCCGTCAGAGCTCGGATCGTGCAATGAGATACTCAAGCATCAGCGTTCGTCTCCCGTGTGGAGATGAAGCCGCAAACTGCCGCTCCGAACGGCATCGTCTATGCGCTATCGCGCCGCAGCGGTAAAGCGAGGGATCAGCGGCTGCACATCAAACATGAGAAACGGCGGCTGAAGCGTTCCCCTCGCAATGCGAGCAAGGCTTGGGGGTTGCCGTTCTGTTCAGGGTGTACGGGAGACTATGAGGTACGAGCCATGGCGCAGCGCCAGGGCTGGCGTCGGGGGAGGGGAGTCGGTCTGATGCCGGTCGAGCTTTGGGTGAAGTCTTGGATGTGATCAGTAACTGCGCCGGTCCGTTACGGACCGGCGCAGTGTCTCGCTTTCAGGGTCAGAACTTGTAGTTCATGGCCACTTCGAAGGAACGCTCAGGCCCCACGTAGATGCCCTGGCGCATGCCGGCGATGTAACGCTTGTCCGTCAGGTTCTTCACCGCAGCCTGCAGGCCGAGTTGCTCGCTGACCTGATAGCGCGAGGTCAGGTCGTAGACGGTGTACGAGGACATCTTGCCACCCCAGATTCCGCCGCCAGCGCCGGTCGGGATTTCCTTGGTGTTAGCCGGGTCGCCGTACTGCTCGCCGCGGTAGTGGGCCATGAGCGACGAGCTCAGCTTGCCTTGCTGGTAGTTGAGTGCGGCGTTGGCCAGGAACTTCGGTGCGTAGGGCAGACGGTTGCCATTGTACTGGCCGGTGGTGAACTCGGAGACCGGTACCCAGGTCAGGTTGGAATCCAGGCTGAAGCCGCCGCCGAGTTCCAGCCCAAGCGAGCCTTCCAGGCCGTAGTGCTTGGTCTTCCCTGTATTCGATTGCGAGAGCAGGGGATTGCTGTTGCCCGTGACGACCTGATTGTCGAAGTCCATGTAGAACGCGGTGACGTCGTACGACACCGGGCCGCTGTCGCCACGAACCCCGAACTCGTAGTTTATCGAGCGCTCGCCATCGAGCTTCTGATCGGTCAGGCCATCGAGGGCGACACCGTTCGAAGCGGGAGAGAAGGCGCGATATACGCCGCCATACAGTTGAGCTTCGGGCAGGAGTTGGTAAGTCGCGCCGATGCCCGGCAGAACTTCGGTGTTTCGAGTTGTAGCCGACGCATCATTCTGGGTCTTGACGCGACGCTCCTGCTCGTAGGATTCGATGCGCAGGCCAGGAGTGACGGCCAGCCGGTCGGTGATGACGAATCGGTTCTGCACATAGCCGGCTAGGCTCTCGGCGGTATCGATGATATAGCGATCGGTGACGCCGCTACGGTCCCGCGCGCGAGTGGCACGGACGCGGCGGTCGTCTGCCTCTTCTTTCATCATGCGAAGGCCGAACTCGGCCTCGTTGGCCCAGCCGAACAGGTCATGGTCGAGCGTCAGGCGCGTCTCGAGGCCCATGCGATCGAAGGTGCGGTTGTTGCCGGTAAGGGTATCCCGATAGACCCAGCGGCCGGCTGTATTGGAAGCTCCAGTGTTTACGTCGTAGCGCCAGTAGTCGCGGGTGACCTCGCTCCAGTAGGCGAGGGTCCGGAGGGTGGCGCGGTCGTTCAGATGCCACTCGTGGTTGAGGTCGACAGCCTTGCGATCGGTCAGTAAGTAATCGTCTGGTGCCGGGTTGTAGGTCTTGCCGGCGCGGTAGTCGTTGAGGAACATGCCGCGATAGGAGATGTTCGCGTCATTTTCATACCAGGACAGCTTCAGGCCCAGGCTGTGGTCAGCATTGAGCGCAATGCCGGTCTTGAACATCACGTCGGTCATTTCATAGTCGCGGTCCATGAAGCCGTCGCTGCGTGCATTGGTGGCGACCACACCTGCGAAGGCATCGCCCGACTCGCTGCGGCCGCCAGCTTCCACCATTGCTTCGCGGGTATTGAAAGAGCCGACGCGGGTGGAGACCGAGACGCCGTCGTCAGGCGTCTTGGTGATGTAGTTGATGACGCCGCCAATGGTGGATGGGCCGTAGCGCAGGGAAGAAGAGCCTTTCAGGACCTCGACGCCCTGCATCCGCTGAATGCGCGGGTTGAAGTAGCGGGTACTGCCAATGAACAGGCCCGGGGCGACCGGTACGCCGTCTTCGAGAATCAGCGATTTGGACTCGCTCGCCGAGAGGCCGCGGATGCCGATATTGCTGACAACGCCCGTTTCTTCCTCTGCAATCGCGTTGATACCAGGCACACGACGCAGCACGTCCTGGGTAGAGGAGGGTTGACTACGTTCGATCTCTTCCTTGGTGACGATGACCGCTGCGCCGGTTTGGCGAGAAACGGCGTCGTCCGCGGAGCCCACCACTTGCATGGACGGCATCTCCAGCGGGCTGCTGGTCTGGGCAGCAGCCACTACCGGGATAAACGCTGTTGCGATAGCAACGGCCAGAGCATGGGGGCTGGTTCGAGCAAATGGCTTCATCATTCTGTCCTGAGCTTCGGTTGTTTTTCTTGGGCCTCACAAGCGGGGGAGGCAACGTGCGGCGGAGTATAAAATCTAGTGAGAATTATTTCAATTATGATGTCGAATTAATTCCGCTTTAAGGGCGCGGCTCAATGACGCGCTGGTCGGCATTGCTGACGACGAGATGTAAGGAAGAAGCATCAGGTTTTTTCCAATCGGGGGCTACAGCCTGTAGGGCAGGTAAAACCCGCGCCGTATGTGCTTGGCTTCACCTCGCAACGGCGGGTTGCACCCGCCCTACAACCAGACAAGACCCATTGCCCAGCGTGCAGCTAATACAGATCCTGCCGATAGCGCCCCTGCGCTGCCATCTCGTTCAGATGCGCCTCGCCCAACAGCCCGACCAGGATCTGCTGCACCGCCTGGCCCATTCCGCTCAGGCTGCCGCAGACATGAATCGCTGCGCCCTCGGCGACCCACTTGCACAGCTCCTCGCCTGCATCGCGCAGCGCGTGCTGCACGTAGCGCTTGTCGGTCTGGTCCCGCGAGAAGGCCAGATCCAGGCGTTGCAGATGGCCGCAGGCAAGCCATTGCTGCAGCTCTTCGGCAAGGAACAGGTCTTGCGCAGCGTTGCGCTCACCGAACAGCAACCAGTTGCGCGAACCCGGCGTCGCGGCGCGTTCACGAAGATGAGCGCGCAGCCCGGCCATGCCTGTGCCGTTGCCGATCAGCACCAGTGGCGTCGCGACGGCCGGGCCATGAAAGCCCGGGTTGCTGCGAATGCGCAGGGCGATCGGCGCACCAGCTGGTGCGTGGCGACACAGCCAGCCGGAGCCGAGCCCGAGGCTGCCGTCCGCTTGCCGGGCCTCGCGCACCAGCAGTTCGAGTGCGTCGTCGGCCGGAACCGAGGCGATGGAGTATTCGCGGTGCGCCAGTTGGGGCAGGGCGAGCAGCGCATCGATATCCAGCTCTCGCAGGGCTTCTTCGGCAGGCACGCGCCGCGTACAGAGGATGTCGAGCAGGCTTTCGCCGGCGATCCGCTGCTGCGGATCGTGGCCGAGCCGGCGTAGCAACTCTTCGATGGGGCCGCGTGGGTGTCGTGGGCCGATCTCGGCGATATCGCCGGCGCGCCAGTGGGCTGCCTCGTCCAGCGGTTCGAGCCTGATATGACAGACCGGCGCGCCGCTGCTGCCGGGGTTGAGCACGCTTCGCCCGGCGAGTCGCCAGTTACCGTAAGGGACCGGCTGCCAGTCGCTGAAATCGTTGTGGCCGCTCAGTTGCCCGAGCTGCTGTTGCCAGTGGCGCAGGGTGCCGGCGTCCAGCCGGTCCACGTCCAGTCGATCGAACAGGGGCTCGCCGCCGCGGCTGCGCAGCGTATCGTCCAGCCGCCGGCCGAAACCGCAATAGTGCGAGTACTGGCTGTCGCCCAGCGCCAGCACGGTGTATTGCAGCCCGCTCAGGTCGGCGTGCGATGCCAGCAGGCGCCTTTCGAAACGCGCCGCGTTGTCCGGCGCTTCCCCTTCGCCATAGGTGCTGACGACAAACAACAGCCGTCTCGCGTCGGTCAGCGTCGCCGGGTCCAGTTCGTTGAGTGTGCGGGTAGTGCTGCTGACGCCGGCATCGGCCAGTTGCCGGGCGCTGCGCTCGGCCAGTTCCCGGGCTTGGCCGCCCTGGCTGGCAAAGGCGATCAGCAGGTCGGATGACTTGGTCGCCTCGACAGATTTAGCGCGACCTGGTCGCCAAACCAGTAGGCAGAGCGCGAGATAGCCGAGCACAACCACGGCCGCCGACACCTCGCGGGGTGGCTGCCAGTGCAGCAGCGCCGCGGCGAGCAGCACGCAGGCGAGCGGAAACGGGTAAGGGCGCAAGTGCGTGGCCAGAGGTGTTGGCAATTCAGGGCTCCCGCGAAAGCGTGAAGTCAGCAAGGCTCAGGCCAAGCAAAGAACCGACATGGCGTCCCGCTGGGGTGCCTGCCGGTTCGTTTCAGCGAGACCCAGCGGTCACTGCGCCAGCACTTCCAGGGTGGCGCTGTAGCTAGCGCGGCGTTCAATGGCCGGCTTGTTCACGCCCTGGTCGGTGACGAGTTCGGCTTCCAGCCAGTACATGCCGGCTTCAGGCCAGGTGATGCGGACCTTGCCGTCGGCAGCGGTCTTCGCCTTGATCTCGCCAAGGTCATCGCGGTAGCGATTGCCGCCGGGAATCACGCTGATATCCACGTTCGCCGCCGGCTTGCCGTCGAGCAAGAAGACGAACTCGGCGGCTTCCCCGGCGAACAGGTCGTTGGGGTGGGTCACTGGCGCCAGTTCAAGGCCCTGGCCGGTGGGCTTGAGCACGCTTTCGGTGGGGTTGCCGGAGGTGACGAATACTTCGATGCGGCTGCTGGTCTGGCTGATCTTGAGATCTTCGGCGTTGGCCGGCACGTCCTTGGCGAAATTCTCTGCGCTGCCCATCCAGCGGCGCAGCTCGCCTTTTTCCTTCCAGCTGGCGAACAGGCCGCTGTTGGCGACGGCCAGCTTGTAGGTGCCTTTCTGGCTGAGCTGTACATCGAAGGTGCTGCGATAGCGGCCGATGCTGCCATTCTGGGCGCTCGCATGCGAGCCGTCCGGGGCGACGATCTGCAGTGCCGGGGTCGGGCGTGCGCGCATGCCGGGCGGGCCGCCAGCGGGTGCCTGGGCTGCATCGCCGATGCCCTGGAGGCGCAGCGGCACATGCTCGAAGTAGAACAGGTCGTTGGAAACGGCGGCGTCCACGGTGATCCAGGGCTCGTCTCCGGAAAGAACGGTGGCTGAGGGCAGCATCCAGGCTCGGTGGGCCTGGGCCGAAAGCGGCAGGCAGACGGCGAGGGCCAGGGCGGTCCATTTGATGACGGGTTTCATGGCGTGCTTCCTGTTCATGGGGTCAGCGTGAGATTGATGGCGCCCAGCTCACTCTTGCCCTGGGCTTGATGTTCGGCGTTCTGCTGGGGCGGCCAGCTGAATGGGACGCGCAGCAGCTCGCGGCCACCGACCTCACGGGCGGCTTCGACCACCACGCGGTACTCGCCGGCCTCCAGCGTTTTGAACGGCGCCTGCGTGTCAGAGAACTTCAGGCTGTGGCTGCCCACGGCACGGGTGGCGCCGCTGACGCCATCAACTGGCATTTCCAGGCTGCGGCCGCTACGGCGCCACCACTGGCGCAGATCCTTGAGCCACTTTTCACCTTCCTTGTCCTTGAGCTTGGTGTCGTACCACACCGCCAGATTGGCAACGTGGCTCTGGTCCGGGCGCTCGAGCCAGATGGCGACATAGGGGCGGTGGTATTCGGCCACGTCGAGGCGGGGAATCTCGACGTCCAGCTTGAACTCGGCCGCCAGCAAAGGGGTGGCCAGCAGAGCCAGGGGAAGCAGCAGGGCGTGACGCATGGAAAAAGTCCTTCAGTGAATGAACAGCAAGGCGAGGAGCAGCGGTAGCAGCAGCCCCAGGGCGGTAAGTGGCCAGGTCAGTGGGCGGTTGCCGGCATGTCGCTGCAGCAGGAGCAGTCCGCTCAGGCTGAACAGCACGCAGAGGCCGGCGAACAGGTCGATGAAGGCGCTCCACAGGCTGCCGGTATGCCGGCCCTTGTGCAGGTCGTTGAAATAGGCGACCCAGCCGCGATCGGTACGCTCGTATTCCAGCGTGCCGCTGTCCAGGTCGAGGCTCAGCCAGGCATCGCCGCCAGGGCGTGGCAGGGCGATGTACAGCTCGTTGTCGGACCATTCGGCCGCACGGCCATCCAGGCGAATCGCCAGGGTTTGCTCCAGCCATTGCCGCAGTGCCAGAGGCAGGCCCTGGCTGGGCGGTTGCTGGCGCAGTTGGGCGTGCAATGCGGCGGGCAGTTCGGCGAACTGTTGGCTGACCTGTGGGCGCGCCTCGATCTGTCCGGCATGGTTGAGGGTGATGCCAGTGATGGCGAACAGCAGCATACCGGCCAGGCATAGCGCCGAGCTGATCCAGTGCCATTGGCGCAGAGTGCCGAGCCAGAGGGGTCGCATCATGGGAGGTGTGAGTCGGGTTTATGGGGATGCGGATTGTAGAGGGCGGCTGCACTTATATGAGAAAGATTTACCGTCACTATACATTCGCAAGTGCGCCTGGCCGCCGCAGGGCGGCCAGGAACCAGGCCAGGCTTAGAAGTCGTAGGTGGCGGACAGCCACAGGCGACGACGCTCTTGGTTGTTGTTGTACTCGTTGCCGTATTCGAACGTGGTGCCGGCGGCATTGCTGGCATAGCGCTCGTAGCTGACGAAGTCCTTGTCGAACAGGTTGTAGACGGTGGCGCTCAGGCTGAGGTTCTCGCTGGCCTGGTAGCTGCCGCCCAGGTGGAACAGGGTGTAGGCCTTGTAGTCGCCAAAGGCGTTATAGGCATAGTTGATGGCCGGGCTGGTACGCCGGAAACGTTCGCTGCGGTATTCACCCTTCAGCCAGGTGCTCAGGCGATCGCTGGTCTGCCAGTTGAGCGTGGCATTCAGCTGGTGCTTGGGTGTGTTGTTGAGCGGCCAGCCATCGTTGGGGCCACCTTCCTGCTCGGTCTTGGTGTAGGTGTAGTTGGCAGCCAGGTTCCACTGCGCGGTGAAGTGGTAGCGGCCGGCGACTTCCACGCCTTTGGTGATGGCTTCGTTGACGTTGATGGGTTTGCTGAACGTCTGGTTGCGTCCCGGACGGCCGCGGTTCAGCCAGGGACCGCCAGGTACGGTGATGCAGCCGGCGACGTTCTGGTATTCGCAGTTGACGACGACTTCCGAGCCGATCTTGTCCTTGAACTTGTTGTGGAACAGGGTGACGTTGCCGTTGAAGTCGTCGAGGTTGTCGAAGTACACGCCAAATTCGCTGCTGGTACTGGTTTCCGGCTGCAGATCGGGGTTGCCGAGCAGGGGGATGGTGCCTTGGCCGCCAAAGCCATTGATGCCACCGACCAGTTGCTGCAGGTCCGGCGCCTTGAAGCCTTCGCTGACACCCCCCTTGAGGCTCCAGTTCTCGGTGGTGTTCCATACCAGGTAAGCGCGCGGGCTGGTCTGTCCGCCAAATTCGCTGTGGTCATCGCGGCGCAGGCCGAGGGTCAGGGCGAGATCGTCGCGCAGCCGCCACTCATCCTCGATGAACAGGCCGACCATCTTGTATTCGAGCTGGTCGTCGATCAGTCCTTCGGTCATCTGCGCCTTCCACCACTGGCCGCCCACGCTCAGGTTGTGACTGCCCAGTGCGCTGACCAGCTTGAGGTCGAAGATGTCGTTCTGTGCATCCAGCGTGCGCTTGTCGCCCGCTACCCGGTTGGGGGTGCCATTGGGAATCAGGCGGCCAAGGGTTTCCGTCTCGTTGCGCGTGTAACTGCTGTCCAGGGTGCCGAAGGCAAAGCGACCGGTATGGGCCAGCTGGTATTGCTCGCGGTTGTAGCGTTGGTCGCGCTCGTAGCCACCGCTGGCGCCCAGCGTACCCAGCTGGCCCTTGCTGTTGTCGTAACGCTGCTTGCTCTGGTCCAGGTCCAGGCTCAGGTCATGGTCAGCATTGGGGGTGAAGGTCAGGCGCCCGCCGGCGGTGTACAGATCCGACTCCACCGGGTTCCAGCCCATGCGCGGGCTGATGTCGCTGCCCGTGACGTCCTGGTAGCTGATTGCCGAGCTGTCACGCTCCTGGTATTTGCCGCGCAGTTGCAGGCCCAGGGTGTCGGCGACCAGCGGGCCGCTGAGGTACAGCTGGGTGGAGCGGGTGTCGCCGTATTCGCGCTGCTCCTGCAGCGTCGTGTCGACGCTGGCCGAGCCAGCCCACTCGCTACCGACCTTCTTGGTGATGATGTTGATCACCCCACCCATGGCATCGGAGCCATACAGGGTAGACATCGGACCGCGAATGACTTCGATGCGCTCGATAGCCGAAACCGGCGGCAGGAAGCTGAAGCGGGTTTCCCCAAAACCGTTGGGGGTGACATTGCCAGCCGGGTTCTGGCGCTTGCCGTCGACCAGCACCAGGGTATATGCATCGCCCATACCGCGAATGCTCACGTTGAGGCCGCCGGTCTTGCCGGCATTGCCCGACACATCCACGCCTTCGACATCGTTGAGGGCTTCGGCGATGTTGCTGACGCGCTTCTTCTTCAGTTCTTCGCCGGTGATCACGCTGATGCTGGCCGGGGCATCGGTGATCTTCTGTTCGAAGCCGGCGGCACTGACCACCATTTGATCCAGTTGCAGGGTGTTGTCGTTGGCCAGGGCAGCCTGGCTGCTGGCCAGAGCGATGGCGCTGGCCAGGGCGGTGCGGGTAAGCGTGGCGCGCATGGGGAAACTCTCTGAATGAGTGGCAGAAGAAAACGGCGCAAATAATAATGATTCTTACAAAAGAATCATTCTATTTACGATATTTTTACAACTGCAACAAATTCTCAGTGGAGTCTGATTCCCCGACGCAAGGCCTCAGGGCAGGCGAACTTCGATGATGCCGTCTGCGCTGACACTGACCTTGCTGCTGCCCGCCTCGATGTCCGGGGTCGGTGCAGCCTCGGCCATGGCCATGGCTTTCATCGCCCCCATGCGCGGCATGGGTGCCTGATAGCCGCTGTTCAGGTTGAGGCTGACCAGCCGGTAGTCGCTGCCGCCCAGCGCCTGAGTGACCAGTGTGGCGCGCGCCTTGAACGCTGCCACGGCGGCCTTGAGTTGGGCGTCCTCGCTGTGCTGGCGGGTGCTGTCGGCCATGCTGAAGTGCATACCGCCCATTTGCAGGCTGCCCAGCAGCTCACCGCTGAGTGCCGACAGGCTGGCGAAGTCGCTGCTCTCCAGGCGCAGTTCGGCACGCTCGCGCCAGGCGCGGATACGCTGGCCCTTGTCGTCATAGACCGGATAGCTGTGCCGGCTGCCCAGTTCGACCTTGACGCCCTTGGCTTGACGCGCCCGCTGGATGGCGCTGTTCAGGGTCTGGGTGATCTGGCTGGCCAGTTGTGCGGGATCGCTGTGCTGGGCCTCGCTGTACAGGGTTACCTGCATCAGGTCGTGGGCCACTTCCTGGCTGACTTCGGCGCGCAGCGCCACCTGGTTGTAGCGTGGTTCGTCGGCCTGGGCAGCCTGGCTGAGTAGCGTGGCGGGCAGGGTCAGCGCGAAGGCGAGTGAAGCAATACGTTGCATGGTGATTCCTTGGCGGGGCCGGTGGTGGTCTGTGTGACTGTAGGGACGGGGTGTTGGTTCCTCCCGGCGCATCTTGCCGCAAGTCAAGGAGTGCTGTATCAGGCGCTGGCTATACTCGCTCGCCTACAAGGAGAGGCTATGAATACCCCCGTGCAGTTGCTGTCCGCCAGCCGGCAGAACCTCTGGCGCCTGAACTTGATCCGCATGCTGGTGCTCAGCGCTCAGGCCGGTTCGGTAGGACTCGTGTGGCTGCTGGATTTTCTGCCGTTGCCCTGGCAGTCGCTGCTGGTCACCCTGGGCATGTCCTTGCTGCTATGCCTGCTGACTACCCTGCGCCTGCGCGGGCCGTGGCCGGTGACCGAGCAGGAGTATGCCGTGCAGTTGGGCTGTGACCTGATGATCCACAGCTTGCTGCTGTATTTTTCCGGCGGTTCGACCAACCCTTTCGTGTCCTACTACCTGGTGCCGCTGACCATTGCCGCAGCAACCTTGCCGTGGGTTTATTCCATGCTCCTCAGCGCGCTGGCGCTGACCGGCTACACGGTGCTGCTGATCTGGTATCACCCGTTGCGCCTGCAGCATGTGCAGCACGAAGAGTTCCTCATCAGCCTGCATCTGTTCGGCATGTGGCTGAATTTTGCCCTGTCGGCGGCGTTCATCACTTTCTTCGTGGTCAAGATGGCCGGTGCGCTGCGTCGCCAGGATCAGTTGCAGGCCGAGCGCCGCGAGGCGAGCCTGCGTGATCAGCAGTTGCTGGCCGTGGCGACCCAGGCGGCGGGAGCGGCGCATGAGCTGGGTACGCCGTTATCGACCATGAGCGTACTGCTCAAGGATTTGCGTCATGATCATCGCAATGACCCGGCCATGCAGGAAGACCTGGCCCTGCTGCAGGATCAGGTCATGCTGTGCAAGCAGACCCTCCAGCAGCTGGTGCGTGCGGCCGAGGCTGACCGGCGCCAGGCTACCAGCGAGCTGAGTGTGGTCGAGTGGCTGCAGCGTGGGCTCAATCGCTGGCACCTGATGCGTCCGGAGGCCAGCTATCGCTACCACTGCCTTGGTCAGGGTGAACCGCCATGCCTGCTGCCGCCGGCTGATTTGACCCAAGCCCTGCTCAATGTATTGAACAATGCGGCCGATGCCTGCCCTGACCAACTGGAGATTCGCCTCGATTGGGATGAGCAGTGGATGCTGATCAGCATCCGTGATCACGGTCCTGGTGTACCGCTGGCGATTGCCGAACAATTGGGCCGGCCCTTTTTTACCACCAAGGGCAAGGGATTCGGCTTGGGCCTTTTCTTGACTCAAGCCAGTGTGGCGCGCGCCGGTGGCACGGTAAAACTGTACAACCATGAGCAGGGCGGCACGCTGACTGAGCTGAAATTGCCGCGCACTCTGGATCTGCCCTGATGAGCAAGAGGATTGAAGATGACTGAAGTACTGCCTGTCGAAGGCGAGGAGCAACCTCACCTGTTGCTGGTGGACGATGACACCACCTTCACCCGGGTCATGGCACGCGCCATGGATCGGCGTGGCTTGCGCGTCAGCGTGGCCAACTCGGCGGAAGAAGGGCTGGCCATTGCGCGCCAGGATCTGCCGGATTACGCGGTGCTTGACCTGAAAATGGCCGGGGATTCGGGGCTGGTCATGCTGCCCAAGCTGCTCGAGCTGGACAGTGAGATGCGTGTGCTGATCCTTACCGGTTATTCCAGCATCGCCACGGCAGTCGAAGCTATCAAGCGCGGGGCCTGCAATTACCTGTGCAAGCCGGCGGACGCCGACGATGTGCTGGCGGCGCTGCTGTCCGAACACGCCGACCTGGATTCGCTGGTACCGGATAACCCCATGTCGGTGGATCGTCTGCAATGGGAGCACATCCAGCGCGTGCTGACCGAGCATGACGGCAATATCTCCGCTACGGCGCGTGCGCTGGGTATGCATCGGCGTACTTTGCAACGCAAGTTGCAGAAACGCCCAGTACGACGCTAGCGGTTGAGCGCCTGGCGCCGCAAGGCGCCAGGCATTTGTCGTCAGTGTTGCGCCGGCGGGTGGCGATGCCAGGTGCCGGCACCGGGCAGGATCAGGTTGAGGCCGATGGCGACAATGCCGCACAGGGAGATGCCCTTGAGGCCCATGCCGCTGTCACCGATGACCATGCCGCCAATGCCGAAGACCAGGGTGACGGCGACGATGACCAGGTTGCGCGGCTCGCCCAGATCGACCTGGTGACGGATCAGGGTATTCAGGCCGACCACGGCGATCGAACCGAACAGCAGGCAGAGGATGCCGCCCATCACCGGCACCGGGATGCTTTGCAGCGCAGCCCCGAACTTGCCGATGAAGGCCAGCACGATGGCGATGATGGCCGCCCAGATCATCACCTTGGGGTTGAAGTTGCGGGTCAGCATCACCGCACCGGTCACTTCGGAGTAGGTGGTGTTGGGCGGGCCGCCGAGCAGGCCGGCTGCCGAAGTGGCCAGGCCGTCGCCGAGCAGGGTGCGGTGTAGCCCAGGCTTCTTGATGTAGTGCTTGCCGGTTACGTTGCTGATCGCCAGTACGTCACCGATGTGCTCGATGGCTGGGGCAATGGCCACCGGCAACATGAACAGGATGGCACCCCAGTGCAGTTCGGGCGCGACGAACTGCGGCATGGCCAGCCAGGGGGCGGCAGCGATACCGGAACCATCGACCACGCCGAAGAACAGCGCCAGGGCGTAGCCGACGGCCACGCCAAAGAGGATGGGCACCAGGCGCAGGATGCCGCGTCCCAGTACGGCGACCAGCAGGGTCGTGGCCAGTGCGGGCAGGGAAATCATCAGTGCGGTGCTATAGGGCACCAGTTGCGCGCTGCCGTCCCCCGCCTTGCCCATGGCCATGTTGGCCGCCCAGGGTGGCTGGCAGGCCGAACTCGCCCTTGGCGGCCAGGATCGGTGCGATGAAGGCAAAGCTGGAGGCCAGGAAGACCGGCACTTGTCCGCCGGTGACGATATGGAAGAGCAGCGTGCCGAGGCCTGCGGTGAACAGCGCTACGTTGGGGTCCATGCCGGTGATCAGCGGCATCAGCACCAGGGCGCCGAAGGCTACGAAAAGCATCTGCGAGCCGGCCAGGGCCTGCCGCCAGACAGGGTCTTGGGTATGGTCGTGCATGGCTCAGTTGTCCTTCTGTTTGGTGCCGAAGATCTTGTCCCCGGCGTCACCGAGTCCGGGAATGATGTAGCCGTGTTCATTCAGCCGCTGGTCGATGGAGGCGGTAAAGATCACCACGTCCGGGTGTGCCTCATGAACTGCCTGGATGCCCTCGGGGGCGGCGACCAGCACCATGGCACGGATTTCCTTGCAGCCGGCTTTTTTCAGCAAGTCGATGGTGGCGACCAGCGAGCCGCCTGTGGCGAGCATCGGATCGATGATCAGCGCCAGACGCTCGTCGATCTCCGGGGCCAGCTTTTCCAGATAGGTATGTGCCTGCAGGGTTTCCTCGTTGCGGGCCACGCCCACCGCGCTGACCTTGGCGCCGGGAATCAGGCTGAGCACGCCTTCGAGCATGCCGATGCCAGCCCGCAGGATGGGCACTACGGTGATTTTCTTGCCAGCGATCTTCTCCACTTGCACGCTGCCCGCCCAGCCCTGGATCTCGTAGTGTTCCAGCGGCAGGTCATTGGTGGCCTCGTAGGTGAGCAGGGCGCCGACTTCCTGGGCCAGTTCGCGGAAGTTCTTCGTGGAAATGTCGGCGCGGCGCATCAGGCCGATTTTGTGGCGGATCAGCGGGTGGCGGATCTCTTTGACGGGCATGGAAAGTCTCCGGCGGGCGGCGAAGGTTGGATAAACTGTGCTTGAGTTAAGCACCGGCTGGTACGCCGGGAGCAAAAAACGGCCTATTTTAGCCGCAGACCTGGGCAGTTGGTCAGAAAAATGCTGCAGATCTTGCCCCGGGTCAGGGACATGAGTACCTTTGCCGACCTTTAATTCCTGTCCGTCGGGTCAGGCTTTTGTCTTGAGCGGCAGGGCCCGGGCCAATTCGGGCATTTCTTTCCCTTATTTCCGGAGAAACCGCGATGTCCGCTGATCTTGCCCATATCCGCCAAGTGATGGCCGAGGCTGACTGTCTGTACACCGAGGCACAGATCGAAGCGGCCATCAGTGAGGTGGCCCAGCGCATCAATGCCGAGTTGGCCGAACGTAACCCGGTGGTGTTCTGCGTGATGAATGGCGGGTTGATCTTCGCCGGCAAGTTGCTCACCCAGTTGAACTTCCCGCTGGAGCAGTCCTACCTGCACGCCACCCGCTATCGCAATGAAACCAGTGGTGGCGAACTGTTCTGGAAGGCCAAGCCCGAAGTGTCGTTCATCGACCGTGACGTACTGATCATCGACGACATCCTTGATGAAGGGCATACCCTGGCGGCGATCATCGATTTCTGCCGGCATGCGGGTGCCAGCGCCGTGCACACGGCGGTACTGATCGACAAGCAGCATGAGCGCAAGGCCCGTCCCGAGTTCAAGGCCAGCTACGTCGGATTGCCCTGCGAAGACCGCTACATCTTCGGTTATGGCATGGACTACAAGGGCTACTGGCGCAATGCCAATGGCATCTTCGCGGTCAAGGGGCTGTAAGCGCCGGACCTTCCTCCAGCCAGTGCAGGGCCTTGGCGTGTGCGCGAGGCAGGTCGGCCACGTAGGCCAGGCGTGACTGTCGCCGGTGAATGCCGGCGCGGCGCAGCTTGAGGCGCACGTTGGCGCTGGCGCCGCAGAGAATCAGGCCGATGCCCTGCTGGCGATAGTCGCGCAGTACGTTGTCCAGCGCGGCCAGGGCCGTCATGTCCAGCAGCGGCACGCCGCTCAGGTCGATGATCACCACGCGCACCTGCGGGTTGAAGCGGCGCAGCACGTTGAGCGCCTTTTCCGCGGCGGCGAAGAACAGCGGCCCGCGAATCGCATAGGCTGCCACGCTGTCGGGCAGCTCCTTGAGCAACTGGTCGAAGCCGCTGGCGAGCGGGGTGGTGGCGGTCAGTTCGCTCATGCGCTTGATGAACAGTGCGGCGGCCAATAGCAGGCCCAGGGTGACGGCCAGCACCATATCGAACAGCACGGTGAGCAGCAGGCAGGTGAGCAGCACCAGCACGTCATGGCGTGGCGCGATGCGCAGGGTGTGCAACACGTGCGGCGCTTCGCTCATGTTCCAGGCGACCATCAGCAGCAGGGCGGCGAGGGCAGCCATGGGCAGATAGCTGAACAGCGGTGCCAGCAACAGCATGGCCAATAGCACGACCCCGGCATGGATGATCGCCGCCAGCGGGGAAAAAGCGCCGGCACGGATGCTCGCGGCGCTGCGGGCAATCGCCGCCGTTGCGGTGATGCCAGCGAACAGCGGAGCGATCAGGTTGCCCAGCCCCTGGCCGAGTAGTTCTGCGTTGGGGTCGTGGCGGCTGCCGGTCATGCCGTCGGCAATCACCGCGCAGAGCAGGGACTCGATGGCGCCGAGCATGGCGATGGCAAAGGCTGGTGCCAATAACTGGCGCAGCAATTCGAAGCTCAGTTGCAGCGGTTGGCCATCGGCACCTGGCTGTTGCCAGGGCCAGGCAAAGTGCGGCAGGAAAGGCGGGATGCCGGGTTGCTCAATGCCCTGGCTGAAGTAACTGAAACGCTCGCCCAGTGTGGCGATTGGCAGTCCCAGGCGTTCCAGGCCGATCGCCAGCAGCGTGCCGAGTAGCAGCGCCACCAGGTGACCGGGCACCTGCGGCACCAGGCGCGGCCAGCCGATCAGCACCAGCAGACAGGCCAGCGCGACCAGGCTGTCACCGATCTGTATGCCCGGCAGCGCCTGGGCGAGTAGTTGCACATGCTCAACGATGTTTTGTGGGCTGTGGGCCAGCTGTAGACCGAGCAGATCCTTGACTTGTAATAGAGCGATGACGATACCGATGCCGGCGGTGAAGCCCAGGGTTACTGGGTAGGGCACGAAACTGATCAGCCGCCCCAGGCGCAGCAGTCCCATGGCCAGGAGAATCAGCCCGGCCAGCAGCGTGCAGAGCAGCAGACCGCCGAGGCCGTGTTGTTGGGTGATGGGCAGGAGGATGACGATGAAGGCGGCGGTCGGACCGGAAATGTTGAAGCGCGAGCCACCGCACAGGGCAATCAGCGGCGCTGCAATCAGCACGGTATACAAACCATGCTGCGGCGGCACGCCCACTGCGATAGCCAGGGCCATGGCCAGCGGAATGGCAATGATGCCCACCGTTACGCCGGCCAGTAGGTCGCCGCGCAGGGCGTTACGGCTGTAGCCGGCCTGCAGGCTTTGAATCACCGCACTAAACAGCGGAATGCCACTGGGCATAAGGCTCTCCTTAGGCTCGTTGCAGTATAGGTGGCTGCTCCGCTGGGCGGATAGCAGCGAAGGTGTAATGGGCGCTTCGAGTGCAGCGTGATAAAGTGCGCGGCGTTTTGACTCGGGGTTTTGACTCATGTCCTTGCGTGCTTTGTGTGTCTCCCTGCTACTGTTCGCGCTGGCTAGCCCGGTCTTGGCTGACCTGCTGCATGGCCAGTTCCTGCCGCCCGATGATGCCGGGTTGCGCGAAGGTGCGTTGCACATGCAGCAACTGATCCAGATCACCGAGTACAGCCTGGTGCTGGGTAGCCAGCGGCACTCCAACCAACAGCCGATTCCCATCACCAGCCCCAGTCTGTTGCGCCTCAAGGGCAAACCCTTGAGCAAGGGCGCCAATGTCAGCTACGTGCTGGTGTACTTCGACAGCGACGGCAAGTCACTCAAGAAGCCCAGCTACGATACCCAGCAACGCGTGCTTACCCTGCATTATCCGGCCAGCCAACTGCCGGTGATTCTGCAGGTACTGCGTGAGCAAACCCTCTACTGCCAGTTTCTCAGCTATGCCAACGGGCATGTCTGGGCGGACCTGCATACCGGGGCGATAAGAACGCGTTGAGTCGTGAATGGCGCGCGAGTAAACTGCGCGCGCGAAAAATGACCCCCTCCGGAGAATCAGTCTGATGCGCAAAGACAAGAAGCAGGTGATAGGTGAAGAAATCAGCGATGAGGCGATCAAGCTGTTTCTCGATCTGCAACCTGCCGATGAAACGCCGCCTGCGCTACACAAGCTGATCAAGGCTTACCGGGGGCTGCGTATCGATGACTTCGAGCGTTTTCTCGGCTTTTTCAAGGCTGCCGGGTTGGATCTGAATGCCCAGGATGCCCAGGGGCGTGATCTGGTGGCGCTGATCGCCGACCAGCGTCAGGCCGAGCCTTATATCGAGGCGTTGCAGGCCGCACGCGGCTGATTGCAGATGAACGTAGGTCGACACGGGTGTCGGCCGGAAATGGTCGGGCAAAACAGGCCTGATCAGTGTGTACGTTGTGCCAGTGCTGCTGCAGGACGGCAGGTGCTGAGCGGCGTGCCAGGCTTTCAGGCCGGGTTTCACCACCCCGTAGCTCGGCCGTTGGAAAATCGACAGCGTAGCCATGAGCTGCGTGTGTCCAGCGTTTCTGCGGTTTAGGCAACTCTTGGAGTGCAACAAATGACCCAACATGAAAACCCCACCGTCGATGTGTTGCTCGTAGGGGCAGGCATCATGAGCGCCACGCTCGGCGTGCTGCTCAAAGAGCTCGATGCAGGCCTGCGTATCGAGCTGGTTGAGCAGATGGAGGGCGGGGCAGCGGAGAGCTCCAACCCCTGGAACAATGCCGGTACCGGGCATGCCGGGTTGTGCGAGCTCAACTACACGCCGGAAAAGGCCGATGGCAGCATTGATACGCAAAAGGCCATCACCATCAACACCCAGTTCGAAGTCTCCAAGCAGTTCTGGAGCCATCTGGTTGAGAATGGCACCTTCGGTTCGGCGCAGAGTTTTGTCAGTTCGGTGCCGCACCTGAGCTTTGTGCACGGCGAAAGCGGCGTTAACTACCTGCGCAAGCGTTATGCCGCGTTGCGTGATCACCACTGCTTTGCGCAGATGGACTACAGCGAGGAGCGCGCCACGCTGCAACAGTGGATGCCGCTGATGATGCGCGAGCGTGACAACACGGAAGCGCTGGCGGCCACCCGTGTAGCCTTGGGTACCGACGTCAACTTTGGCGCTCTGACCCTGCAGTTGCTCGATTACCTGAGCCGCCAGAGCGACTGCCGGGTGTCTTACAGCAGCAAGGTGGTCGGTCTGACGCGTGTGGCTGAAGGTTGGCGCGTACGCGTACGTAGCGCCGGGCAGGGCACCCGTGAAGTGCTGGCCAAACGGGTCTTCCTCGGTGCTGGTGGTGGCGCCTTGCCGTTGTTGCAGATGTCCGGTATCCCGGAAGGCAAAGGCTATGGCGGTTTCCCAGTGAGTGGCCAGTGGCTGCGTTGCGATAACCCCGAGGTGGTGGCGCAGCACCAGGCCAAGGTCTACAGCCTGGCCGAAGTGGGTTCGCCACCCATGTCGGTGCCGCATCTGGATACCCGTGTCGTGGATGGCAAGAAATCCCTGCTGTTCGGACCCTATGCCGGCTTCACCACCAAATTCCTCAAGAATGGCTCGTTCCTTGACCTGCCGTTGTCGGTACGTCCGGGCAACCTCTGGCCGATGCTGGCCGTGGCGCGTGACAACATGGACCTGACTCGCTACCTGATCAAGGAAGTCATGCAGTCTGCCGAACAGCGCCTGGATGCCCTGCGCAAGTTCTATCCGAGCTTGCGTCCGGAAGACTGGCGTCTGGAAATTGCCGGTCAGCGTGTCCAGATCATCAAGAAAGATCCTGCCACGGGCGGCAAGCTGGAGTTCGGTACCGAGATCGTTGCCTCGGCCGATGGCAGCATGTCTGCTCTGCTGGGCGCTTCGCCGGGTGCTTCGGTGGCTGTATCGGCCATGCTGACCCTGCTCAAACGCTGCTTCCCGGCAGAACTGGCTTCTCAGGAATGGCAGGCACGCCTGGGCCAGATCTTCAAGGCCGATGCGCAACAGCTTGCTGCTGATGCGGCGCTCTATCAGAGCGTGCAGGCCCACTCCAACGACGTACTAGGCCTCGCCTGAGGTGCTTTTTGGCGGGCCGCTTCCGGTAGGGGGCGGCCCAGCCAGCTGGGGCAACTGTAGCTGACAGGTTGCCAGCCTTGTCCCGATGGCTGCGCACGGCTTTGTCGTAGTGCCCGACAAATACCTTGCTGATCGATCCAGGCGTAATGGTTCAGTGTGGCGCGCGCTGGGCGCCAGTTGAGCAGTGAGCGCATCCGGGCCAACTCCTTGTGAGTATCTGGCCTTCTTTATCGCAGTGGATCATGACCGGCGTATGACGTCCGGGGAACTGCAGCGCGCGCGCTAGGCTTCAAGCTAACCGTGCGTACCGGTAGCGCGCTGGTATACTGCCGCCCTGTCTTTTCAGACCCGTTGGAGAACCTTGCCATGTCCAAGTCCGTCCTGATTGGCCTGCTGGCCGCCGGCAGCCTGCTGCTGGGTGGCTGTGCCCTAAGCCCGCAACAACTTAATCCGCAACCTCGCCTACAGGGCAGCCTGGTGGCGGTTGGTCAGGGGCAGCCTGTACAGGTTCGTGTGGTCGATGGACGCCCTTCGCCGGTATTGGGTACGCGCGGCGGCCTATACCCGGAAACCAGCACCATCAGCGTTGATGGTCAGCGCATGTTGCCGCGTCTACAGGCCGAAGCCGATGCCGCTGTACGTCTGCTGGGCTTTGTACCGGGCGGCAGTGGCTACAACGTTCCGCAGCTGACCCTGACCCTGGCTGAACTGAAGTACCAGTCGCCCAAGGAAGGCAGCTATGTAACCGAGGCGAATATCACTGCGAGTTTCCGTGTCGATGTGCAAAACAGCAATCGTCGCTACAGCGGTCGCTATGGCGCGACCCTCAACCAGCGTTTTGGTTATGCGCCCAATGCGGAAACCAACAGTCAACTGGTCAGTGATGTGCTCAGTGATGCGTTGACGCGCGCCTTCAAGGACCCGACCATCGGCCAGCTTCTTTCCGGGCAGTAAGACTGTCGGCGCAAAAAAGCCGCCATCCCGAGGAGGAATGGCGGCTTTTTTGTTTATCTCTGTGGCGGTTACAGCGGCAGGCCGGCGCGGATACGGTACTGGTTCTGTACCGGGCGGGCGTACTGCAGGATCAGGTAGGGGCGTTGTTCGTCCGGACAGGCGGCCATGCGCTGTTGCCAGTACTGTTCGGCGTTGCGTAGCTCGCTCGCGCTGAACAGGCTGGCGGCTTCGGGTACGGCCAGCGTGGTGTCGCGCGCCTGCCATTGCGCATAGGCCAGATAGTGCACGGGGAACAGCCGGTAACCGCCGATGATCTGCTGATCCAGCAGGGCGGCCAGTTGGCGGGCATCCTCGAAACCCTGCTCGATCGCCGCACCGAAGTGCACATGCACGCGTCCCTTGTAGCCGGTAATGCCCTGGGCGATGCTCAGGTCGTCTTCCCCGGGCGCCTTGTCATAGCTGCCGGTGCTGGCGCGAATTTGCAGTTCACGCGCCTTGGCCAGGTCGCAGGGGTCGTATTCGTAGCTGATCGATACCGGGGTCAGGCGCAGCGAGCGGATCACCTCGGCGAAGGGCTCGTCCTTGCGACTCATGTGGAACATCTTGAGGATCGCCGAGTCGGTACGGTCGTCGCCGTCCTTGGCACGGCCCTCGGCCTGGGCGATCCACACCGACTCGCCATCGCTGCGGATCGAGTGGTTGATGTAGGCAGACAGCAACTGGAAGGCGGCCAGCTTTTCCCGTCGCCCGCTCAGCGAGCGGTGTACGGTGAAGCTCTTGTTCAGGCGCATCAGGTCACTGACGAAGGGCTTTTGCAGCAGGTTGTCACCAATTGCAATGCGTGGCGTGGCCAGGCCGGCATGGTACATGGCGTAGTTCACATAGGCCGGGTCCATGACAATGTCGCGATGGTTGGCTATCAGCAGGTGGGGCTCGCCAGGGCGTAGATGCTCGGTACCGCTGAAGGTCACGCCATCGGTGCCGCGGACGATGCTGCGATCGACATAGGGCTCGATCTTGCTCTGCAGGGCGGCCACGGTATCGACCCCGGCCAGTTCGCGGCGCAGGTAGAATGCCAGAATCGGCCGTAACAGCCAACCCAGCGGCTTGGCCAGGCGGGGGAAGCGGTAACGTGCCAGGATGTCCTGGAAAGCGGGGTCGGCTAGCAGGCGCTGCAAAACGGCAGCGACCTCGGCATCGGAATAGGGGCGAATGGCGTCGAAAGCGGCCATTGGAGTCTCGTGTCAGGTAGTGCGAAAGCGCGGGCGCCATTATACGCCGGGCGTCGTGGCCTGCGTACAATGGCGGGCTCTTGGAACGTGCCGGTGGAGCTGTGCATGAGTGGACGTTTTGCCCTGTTTCGCTGGTCGGCGCAGTTGGCGGGCTTGCCGGGTTTTCCTGGCGACCTGGCGCCGCACTGGAACCTGGCGCCTGGCGCGCAGGTACTGTTGCTGCGCGAGGAGCAGGGCCAGCGCCGGGTTGATCTGGCACGCTGGGGGCTGACTCCGGCCTGGCTGACCGATCTGTCGAAGACCCCCGCCCATGCGCGCAGCGAAAGCCTGGCCAGTCAGCCGATGTTCCGTGAGGCTTTTCGCTGTCGTCGCGGGTTGTTGCCGGCCAATGGTTTCTTTGAGTGGCGTGGTGTGCGGCGGCGTCCCTATTGGCTGGGCAGCGAGCAGGGCCTGCTGTTCATGGCGGCGCTGTGGGAAGCCTACCCGGTGGGGGAACGGATCTATCTGAGCGTGGCCATGGTGACCCGTGAGCAGGCTGGACAGCGCCGCCCGTTATTGCTTGACGAGGCGGACTGCGTGACCTGGCTGGATGGGCAAAGCACACCTGACACCCTGCAGAGCTTGCTGCAGGCCCGTGGTCCTGTGTTGCGCGAGCGCGCCTTGAGCAATCTGGTCAACAATCCGGCGCTGGATGCGCCGGAATGTCTGACGTCGGCCTGATCAGACGCGGAACTGGTTGATCAGGCGGCGCTGCTGCTCGGCCAGCTTGGTCAGTTCGGCGCTTGCTGCTGAGGCCTCATCGGCGCCGCCAGCAACCTCGTGGGCAACATTGCCGATGTTGGTGACATTGCGATTGATATCCTCGGCCACGGCACTCTGCTGTTCTGCGGCACTGGCGATCTGTGTGTTCATGTCATTGATCACCGATACGGCCTGGGTAATGGAGACCAGCGCCTCGGCGGCTTCGTTGGCATGGCGAACGCTGTCGTCGGTTTTTTCCTGGCTGTCCTGCATCACCCGCACCACTTCACGGGTGCCGTGCTGCAGTTGCTGGATCATGCTCTGGATTTCCTCGGTGGCCTGTTGGGTTTTCTGCGCCAGGTTGCGCACTTCATCGGCTACCACGGCAAAACCACGGCCCTGTTCACCCGCGCGAGCTGCCTCAATGGCGGCGTTGAGCGCCAGTAGGTTGGTTTGTTCGGCGATGCCGCGAATGGCGACCAGAATGGCGTTGATGTTCTCGCTGTCCTTGGCCAGGTTCTGTACCACGTTCACGGCTCGGCCGATTTCTTCTGCCAGGGTGCTGATGGCGCGTGATGTGCTGTGGACGATTTCGCGCCCCTGGTTGGCCGCGCTGTCGGCATGGTTGGCGGCTTCCGCTGCGTGGGTGGCATTGCGTGCCACATCCTGGGCGGTGGCGGTCATTTCATGCACGGCGGTGGCGACCAGTTCGATTTCCGCGAGCTGCTTCTGCACGCCCTGATTGGTGCGGATGGCAATGTCGGCGGTGTGTTCCGAGGAATCGCTGACCTTCTGCACCGAGCCGACTACCTGGCTGATCATGCTTTGCAGTTTGCTCAGGAAGGTGTTGAAGCCCTTGGCGATGGCGCCCAGTTCATCGACTCGGTCGACATCCAGGCGGCGGGTCAAGTCGCCTTCGCCCTGGGCGATGTCGTCCAGCATGGCAACCATTTCACGCAGTGGCTTGGCGATGCCATAGCCGGTCAGCCACACGGCCAGCAAGCCACCGGCGGCAATCAGCAGGCCAACCAGCGTCATGTTCAGCGCGTCGCTGCGCTGTTGCTCATCGAGGGCGTTGCGCAGGGTGTCCAGTTCGGCCATTACGGTGGCCAAGGGCATTTGCAGGAGTAGCGTCCATTGGCTGGCGGTATCACCGATGGTGAAGCTCAGCAGCAGCTCGATATGGCTGTCAGCCGGATTGGCCTGGTGGTCGATGTCGTATTTGATGCTGCCGGGCTGCAGGTTACGCAGGTTTTCCAGTTCGTTGCTATCGAGCAGGTCGCTGGCCGGATTGCCCAGTTTATCGCTAGCCCGGGTAGAGGCGACCAGGCGCTGGTTGTTGGCGATCAGGATCATCTCGCCGGCACCCTCGTAGAGCTGCTGGTCGGCCTGGCGTAGCAGATCCTGGATGAAGTCCACTGCCAGATTGGCACCGGCGATGCCCATGAATTGGCCGTTGACCAGGATCGGTGTGGTGAAGGAGGCCAGCATGGTGGTCTTGCCGCCTACCTCGTAGGGCGCCGGGTCGATCACGCAGGCGCGCTTGCGCTCTTTCGCACACAGGTAGTATTCACCTTCGCGCACGCCGGTCGGCAGCAAGGTCTCGCTTTCCATGGTGCCTAGGGCGTCGACACCCAGGCTGCCGTCGGCATTGCGATACCACCAGGGCAGGAAACGACCGCTGCCGTCATAACCGTTGCCGGTTTCTCCGGCATACAGGTCGTCGCTGGCATCGAAGGCATTGGCTTCCCAGCCGATGTAGGTGCCCAGCAGCTTGGGGTTCTGTTCGGTAGTGGCGCGAACCAGCGCGGACAGCTCCTCGCGGCTGATTGACAGCAGCGGGCTGCCGTTGGCGTCCTGCAGGCCTAGTTGTGCGTTGAGTCGCGCCAGATCAGCGGTTATCTGCAGCGGGGTTTCCAGTTCGCGCTGAATTTGCAGGACCTGAGCCTTGGCCATGGCGGCCAGGCGTTGCTCTATCGCCTGCTCAAGCAGCGCCTGGGTGCGCTGGGCGACCAGCTCTTCACTGCGCTGGCTGGCATGTACGGCATACAGCACCAGGGCAGCGACTACCGCGAGAATGCTCGCACCGGCCATGGCGGCCACGGAAAACTGAATGGATTTGAATTTCATGGCGGCTCCGCGTGTCTCAAGGTTGGCCTGTCCATGGCTTATCGGCCGGCCTTCGCTAAAGCGTAGTCGTTTTTTGCAGCTTGTTCAGCGCGGCGGGAATGTGGCGCTTTGCATCGCCAGGCCGCACCACTAGCATAGAGGGCAGATTCATGAAGGAGAGTGCAGCATGACCCAGCTGTTCAAACTGGCCACCCTTGGCCTGTCGCTGGCCCTGGCGGGATGCCAGGCAGTCAATACCACCAGTGGCGGCGCCCTGGGCGTCGAACGCAAGCAATACATGTTCAGCATGCTGTCGACCGATGAGGTCAACCAGATGTATGCGCAGTCTTATCAGGATCTGGTGGGCAAGGCGCAGCAGCAGGGCAAGCTCGACACCAGTAGTGCAGATGCCAAGCGCTTGCAGCAGATTGCCAAACGGCTGATTGCCCAGGCTCCGCTGTTTCGCGCGGATGCTGCGCAGTGGGACTGGCAGGTCAGCCTGATCAAGAGTGATGACCTCAATGCCAACTGTGGTCCAGGTGGCAAGATCATGTTTTTTAGCGGGCTGATTACCCAGTTGCAGCTGACCGATGACGAGATTGCTGCGGTGATGGGCCATGAAATTGCCCATGCCTTGCGTGAGCATGGCCGTGAGGCGATGTCTCGGGCGTATGGCGTGCAGATGGCTACCCAGCTGGGGGCGGCATTTGGCGTGGATGCCGGCAGCCTGCAGATGGCCAACATGGGTGTCGAGTACCTGATGACGCTGCCCAATAGCCGCGGTAATGAGAATGAGGCTGACCTGATTGGTCTGGAGCTGGCGGCACGGGCGGGCTACAACCCGCAGGCGGCCATCAGCCTGTGGCAGAAGATGAGCAAGGCCGGAGGGGGCGCGCCGCCGGAGTTCATGAGCACCCACCCGTCGTCGCAATCGCGGATTGCTTCGCTGCAAGCGGCGATCCCCAAGGTCATGCCGTTCTACCAGCAGGCCAGCGGCCGCCGCTGAGTTCACCGACGACGGCCGGTACACGCCGGTCGTCGTCAGGGCAGGGCTTTTTCCGCGTAGGGCCGACTGTTCAGGCTGAGCTGGGCGCGGAAGCTTTCCATGTCGAACATGGTGCAGATTTCCTCGATCTCGCCGAGGCTGTTGAATGACCAGAAGGCCATGGCTGAGATGCTGATGATGCGATCACTCACCGGATAGCCCAAGGTCGGGCGGTCGATGCTGCCGATCAGTGTGCTCCAGGTCACCACCTTGCGGCCCTCGCCGATGCATTCCTCGACGATGACCTCCAGGCCGGGCATGCCTTCGCGGATGCGCGCGATCAGCTCGCAATAGCCTCGACTGTCCAGCGGATGGCCGACGAATGAGCTTTTGTAGAGAAAGTCGCGACTCTGTAGTTGCTCGGCAAGGGCCAGGCGCCCACGATTCCAGGTGAGGTCGATGTGCTGGCGCACACGACGTTTCAGATCATCCACTGACATGGCACTGCATCCTTTGCGGGAAAACCGCCGCTACTTTACCAGCAGCGGCGCTCTCGCCAATCCTGTCACGCTACGCCTGTGATCTGCATCAACCCAGTTGCCAGGCCTGCCAGCCGGCGTACATTGCCAGCCCGGCGAAGGCGCAGGCAGCCAGGCGGCGAATCAGCGCCAGGGGCAGGCGTTCGGCCGCAAAGTTGCCGGCCAGCACTACCGGCACGTTGGCCAACAGCATGCCGAGTGTCGTGCCCAGTACCACCAGGACGAAGTGCGGGTACTGGGCAGCCAGCATCACCGTGGCGACCTGGGTCTTGTCGCCCATTTCGGCGAGGAAGAACGCCACCAGCGTGGTCAGGAACGGGCCGTAGCGGTTGAGTGCCGGGCTGTCCTCGTCATCCAGTTTGTCCGGGATCAGTGTCCACAGCGCCACGGCGGCGAAGCAGGCAGCCAGTACCCAGGCCAGGGTGGTGGCACTGAACAGGCTGGCTACCCAGTTGCCCAGGGCGCCGGCGGCAAAGTGGTTGGCCAGGGTGGCGACCACGATGCCCCAGATGATCGGCCAGGGCTGGCGAAAGCGCGCGGCGAGCAGCAGGGCCAGCAACTGGGTCTTGTCGCCGATTTCCGCGAGGGCAACGATGGCAGTGGGGATCAACAGGGATTCGAGCATGGGATTTTCCAGGGGCGGGTGACAATCGGCTATGACACGTCGCATCCGCCCGCCCCGGGCCGGATGTGCGTGTCATAGGTCTTGTCAAACCCGTGCGGGCCATTGCGGCACGGTGTCGCCTGCGCCATGGCCGGTTGGCCAAGTATGTTGACGCAGGCCCTGCAGCGGGCATGTGTGCCGTGCTGCGGGAGACTACTCCCCTAGGACGGCGGCGATTGTGCCGCAGTGCGGGCGGCCAGGCAAGTTCAAGGGCGACAGGCGCGGTAGATGCGGAAGCCGTCGGCCTCGGCGAGCGTCTGGCAGGGCCCCAGGTGGCTCTCGATCAGCGGCGGATAGCGCAGGAAGCTGTTAGCCACCAGGCGTAGCTCGCCGCCAGGCCGCAAGTGCTGGCGGGCTTCGCGGAGCAGCGTCTCACTGGCCTGGTAATGGGTGTGCACGCCGAGGTGAAAGGGCGGATTGCTGATGATGGCGGCCAGCTCGCGTGGCGCGGCATGAATGCCGTCGCCGGCAATCAGTTCGGCCTGCAGGTTGTTGGCCGCCAGGGTCAGCCGGCTGCTGGCCAGGGCAAAGGCGTCGACGTCGAGCAGCGTCACCCGGCTGTCGGGATAGCGCCGTTTCAGGCAGGCGCCGAGAATCCCCGCGCCACAGCCGAAGTCCAGCAGATGTCCAGCGGGCAGCTGGTGCAGGTGCTCCAGCAGCAGAGCCGTACCACGGTCCAGACGCCCGTGACTGAACACACCGGGCAGGCTGATCACCTGCAGCGGTGCGCCGTCGATATCCAGGGTAAACGGCTCGGCCAGGTCGTCGAGTACTGGCATGGCTGGTGCCTGGGTAATCTCGACCAGCCACAACTGGCAGTGCCGGGCACTGTCCAGCTTGCGCGGTTGGCCGTAGGCAAGCAGACGCTTGCCGATGCGCTCGATACCGCCGCGCTTTTCGCCGACGACCAGCAGTTGCCCGCCATGTGGCAGGCTGGCCGCCAGGCAGTCGAGCAGGTAGTCGGCCAGGTCGCGCGCCTTGGGCAGGAACAGGACTGCGCTCTGCCAGGTCATGGCCGGAGGCGTGGTGGCGAAGCTGCAGCGGCCTGGGTAGTGCTGCTCCAGCCACTGCTGTTGTCCGGCATGCCAGCTCCAGCCGTGGGCCTGCGTGAGCTGCCCAAGCAGTTCGTCGGCAGGCAGCCCGGCCAGCAGCAGCGGGCCTTGCAGGTAGTCAACCTGGCGCAGCAGTACTTCACTTCGCGGATCCATGGGGCCTCCTGAAAAGCCGCGCAGTTTATCAGTTGATCAGCCGGCAAGGCTGACCCTGCTGCCAGGCCAGGGCATTTTCCTGCAGCTGGGTGACGATGCGCTGGCGTGCCTCACGGCTGCCCCAGGCATTGTGCGGGGTGATGATCAACCGCGGGATATCACCGGCCAGTAGTGGGTTGCCCTGGCGGGGCGGTTCCTCGCTGAGCACGTCGCAAGCGGCGCCGCCGAGATGACCGCGGCGCAGCGCGTCGGCCAGCGCCTGTTCGTCGATCAGTCCGCCGCGGGCGGTGTTGATCAGCAGAGCCCCCGGCTTGAGGCGGGCCAGTTCGGCCGCACCGAGCAGATGGCGGGTCTGGGCGGTCAGCGGGCAATGCAGGCTCAGCGCGTCGACCTGCGGCAGCAGCCGTTCCAGCGGCAGGTGGCGGGGGCTGGCCGGACGACCGGGCAACTGCCCAAGCAGTACGCGCATGCCCAGCGCCTCGGCCAGGCGCGCCATGGCCTGGCCCAGTTCGCCGTAGCCGAGGATGCCCAGGGTCTTGCCGGCCAGTTCGACCATGGGGTAATCGAGCAGGCAGAACTGTTCGGCGCGCTGCCAGGCACCGTCGGCCACCGCACGCTGGTAGTCGGGCAGGCGTGCCGCCAGGGCAAGCAGCAGCATCAGGCTGTGCTGGGCCACCGAGGCGGTGCCGTAGCCCTGGCAATTGCACACGGCAATGCCGCGTGCCCGTGCGGCGGCCAGGTCGACATTGTTGCTGCCGGTGGCCGCCAGGAGGATCAGACGCAGCTGCGGGCAGGCCGCCATGATGGCCTCATCCACCACCACCTTGTTGCTGATGGCCACCTGGGCACCCTGCAGGCGGGCAATGACCTGTGCCGGGCTGCTCTGCGGATACAGGTCGAGACGCTGAAAGGCCTGTTGCAGCGGCGTGATATCGAGATCGCCGCGATCCAGCGAAGCGTGGTCGAGAAAGACCGCCTGCAGGCTGTTTTGCATGGACTGTACCTTTGCGCATCGGATAGGAGGGCATACAGTAGCCGCTCATTGTGTGGCGGGTCAGGAGTCGGAGCATGTATTGGACAGAATTTGCCACCGTGGCCTTGGTGCATCTGCTGGCGGTGGCCAGTCCCGGGCCGGATTTTGCGGTGGTGGTGCGTGAAAGCGTGGCTCACGGGCGGCGCGCCGGAACCCTGTGCGCGCTGGGCGTGGGCTGCGGCATCTTCGTGCATGTTGGCTATTCGCTGTTGGGCATTGGCCTGCTGGTCGCCCAGTCGGTGTGGCTGTTCAATGTGCTCAAGTGGCTGGCGGCCGGCTATCTGATCTATATCGGCTACAAGGCGCTGCGCGCCCGTCCGGCGGCCTTGCCGGAGATGCCCCAGTCCGCCGGGCGTTCTGCGCGTGGGGCGTTTGTCGCCGGGCTGGTGACCAATGGTCTGAACCCCAAGGCCACGTTGTTTTTTCTCTCGCTGTTCACGGTGGTGATCAACCCGCAGACGCCGCTGTCGGTGCAGGCTGGCTATGGGCTGTACCTGGCGTTGGCCACGGCCTTGTGGTTCTGTCTGGTAGCGGGCCTGTTCGGCCAGGCTCGGGTGCGCGCCGGTTTTGCCCGGCTGGGGCACTGGTTCGACCGGCTGATGGGCGGCGTGCTGATTGCCCTGGGGCTGCGCCTGGCGGTCAGTGAACTGCGCTGAGTGCTGGCCTTAACGCACAAGCCCGCCGGATTGGCGGGCTTGTGCTGGCGGGGCAGGGCGCTGTTACAGGCGCAGGCCGCCATCCAGTTCCAGTACGCGACCGGTGTAGTAGTCGTTTTCCAGAATGTAGGCCACCGAGTGGGCGATCTCGGCCGGCTTGCCCATGCGGCGCAGCGGGATGCCAGCGGTCATTTTTTCCAGGGCTTCCGGCTTCATGCTGCCGGTCATCTCGGTTTCGATGAAGCCCGGAGCCACACCGGCGACGCGGATACCGTAGCGTGCCAGTTCCTTGGCCCACACCACAGTGTCTGCCGCTACGCCGGCCTTGGCCGCGGAGTAGTTGGCCTGGCCCATGTTGCCGGCGCGGGAGATCGAGGAAATGTTGATGATCGCGCCAGTGTTCTTCAGTTCGATCATCTTCGCCGCCACTTCGCGGGTGCAGAGGAACACGCCGGTCAGGTTGACGTCGATCACCGACTGCCACTGGGCCAGGCTCATCTTGCTGATTTCACCGTCCTTGACCTTGATGGTCAGGCCGTCGCGCAGGATACCGGCGTTGTTGACCAGGCCGTGGATGGCACCGAAGTCGGCAGCGACCTGGGCAACCATGTGGGTCACCTGCTCTTCGTTGGCCACGTTGCACAGGTAGGCGCGGGCGTCACCACCGGCGGCCTTGCAGGCAGCCACGGCTTCGTCCAGCTTCTCCTGGTTGAGGTCGACCAGCGCCAGTTTGGCACCCTTGGCCGCCAGGTATTCCCCCATGGCGCGCCCCAGACCCTGGCAGCCGCCGGTGATGATGATGACTTTGTCTTGCAGTTGCATGTGGTAATCCCCCGAGTACAGCATTGGTTTCAGCCTTGTCGGTGTCCGCTGGAGCGGCTTCTGGGCAAGGCACGGGCTAGGTGAGCGTCAGGTGCGCAAGCATGCCCGAGAAATGCCCTTGACGGAATCCCGTAGTGTTCCTGCGGTTGTTGGTGCCGCGTGATGCCGGCTGTCGCTTGCTTGCTTGATATTGGCCAGTCGCGCCCTCATGTGCTGTGCAGACCACAAGGGAACATTCTCGATGCGAAGTGCGCTGTTCATGTTGTTGCTGCTGCCGGTGCTGGAGCTGGCGCTGTTGATTCAGGTGGGTAGTGCCATTGGCGTATTGCCGACCCTCGGTTTGATTATCCTCAGCGCCGTGCTGGGCATCCTGTTGTTGCGGGTAGCCGGTCTGGCCACGGCCTGGCGTGCCCGCGAGCGCCTGGCACGTGGTGAGTTGCCGGAGCGGGAAATGTTCGATGGCCTGTTGCTGGCGCTGGGCGGGCTGCTCCTGCTGTTGCCAGGTTTCATCAGTGACCTCTTCGGGCTGCTCTGCGTGCTGCCATTTAGCCGCCACCTGCTGCTGGGCCGCTTGCAGCGTCAGCAACAGGAGCAGGCGGCTCGGCAGCGTGCCTTCGCCGATGACCTGGCCGGCGCGCGGGATGCCTCGGCGCAGCGTCCGCAGGTCATCGAGGGCGAATACCAGCGCCGCGATTCGTGATTTTTTTCTGCCGGGCCCTTGAAATGTATTTCCCCGCCCGCATCTAGCTGTCACCGCCAGGTGGCTGATCACCTGGCAAGGCTGATTCCGGCGATGGGTGTAGCCCGTCGCCACCGGCAGCGCCGGTATTTACTAACCCGCCGATGCACGCATCGGCCGTAGCAACAACCTCCAAGGAGAGATCGACAATGAAGCTTCGTCCTCTGCATGACCGCGTCGTAATCCGTCGCAGCGAAGAAGAGACCAAAACCGCTGGCGGCATCGTGCTGCCGGGCTCGGCTGCCGAGAAGCCGAACCAGGGTGAAGTCGTCGCCGTCGGTACTGGCAAAGTCCTGGACAACGGCGAAGTCCGCCCGCTGGCCGTGAAGGTCGGTGACAAAGTGGTGTTCGGCCCGTACAGCGGCAGCAACACCATCAAGGTTGATGGCGAAGACCTGCTGGTCATGGGCGAGAGCGAGATCCTCGCTGTCCTGGAAGCCTAAGCGCCTTCCCACTCCGTTTGCTGATTTAACGAATTCCACAGAGGTTCAAGAACATGGCTGCTAAAGAAGTCAAATTCGGCGATTCCGCTCGCAAGAAAATGCTGGTTGGCGTGAACATCCTGGCTGACGCCGTCAAAGCCACCCTCGGCCCGAAAGGCCGTAACGTGGTACTGGACAAGAGCTTCGGTGCTCCGACCATCACCAAGGACGGCGTGTCCGTGGCCAAGGAAATCGAACTGAAAGACAAGTTCGAGAACATGGGCGCCCAGTTGGTGAAAGACGTTGCCTCCAAGGCCAACGACGCCGCCGGTGACGGCACCACCACCGCCACCGTACTGGCCCAGGCCATCGTCAACGAAGGCCTGAAGTCGGTCGCTGCCGGCATGAACCCGATGGACCTGAAGCGCGGCATCGACAAGGCCACCGCGGCCATCGTCGCGCAGATCAAGGAACTGGCCAAGCCGTGCGCCGACACCAAGGCCATCGCCCAGGTTGGTACTATTTCCGCCAACTCCGACGAATCCATCGGCAACATCATTGCCGAAGCCATGGAGAAGGTTGGCAAGGAAGGCGTGATCACCGTTGAAGAAGGCTCGGGCCTGGAAAACGAACTGTCCGTCGTCGAAGGCATGCAGTTCGACCGTGGCTACCTGTCGCCGTACTTCATCAACAAGCCGGACACCATGGTGGCCGAGCTGGAAGGCCCGCTGCTGCTGCTGGTCGACAAGAAGATCTCCAACATCCGCGAACTGCTGCCGGTGCTGGAAGCTGTTGCCAAGTCCGGCCGTCCGCTGCTGATCGTCGCTGAAGACGTGGAAGGCGAAGCGCTGGCTACCCTGGTGGTCAACAACATGCGCGGCATCGTCAAGGTCGCTGCTGTCAAGGCGCCGGGCTTCGGCGACCGCCGCAAGGCCATGCTGCAGGACATCGCCATCCTCACCGGCGGTACCGTGATCTCCGAAGAAGTCGGCCTGTCGCTGGAAAGCGCCACCCTGGAACACCTGGGTAACGCCAAGCGCGTCGTGCTGAACAAGGACAACACCACCATCATCGACGGTGCCGGCGCTCAGGCTGACATCGAAGCCCGCGTTGCACAGATCCGTAAGCAGGTTGAAGAAACCACTTCGGATTACGACAAGGAAAAACTGCAAGAGCGTCTGGCCAAGCTGGCCGGTGGTGTTGCGGTGATCAAGGTCGGCGCTGCCACCGAAGTCGAGATGAAAGAGAAGAAAGCCCGCGTTGAAGACGCCTTGCACGCTACCCGCGCAGCCGTCGAAGAAGGCGTGGTGCCTGGTGGTGGTGTGGCCCTGGTGCGCGCCCTGCAGGCTATCGAAGGCCTGAAAGGCGACAACGAAGACCAGAACGTCGGTATCGCGCTGCTGCGTCGTGCCGTCGAAGCTCCGCTGCGCCAGATCGTCTCCAACGCCGGCGGCGAGCCGAGCGTAGTGGTCGACAAGGTCAAGCAGGGTTCGGGTAACTACGGCTTCAATGCCGCCACCGATACCTATGGCGACATGATCGAGATGGGCATCCTCGACCCGGCCAAAGTCACCCGTACTGCGCTGCAGGCGGCGGCTTCCATCGGTTCGCTGATGATCACCACCGAAGCCATGGTTGCCGACATTCCGGAAGACAAGGCTGCTCCGGCCATGCCGGACATGGGCGGCATGGGTGGCATGGGCGGCATGATGTAATTCGCCCCACCCGTACCGGGCCGTACAGGCCCGGTAACGCAATACCCGACACCCCGCGCAGGTTGCCTGCGCGGGGTGTTTTCATTGCGGCTCATGTGTTGCAACAACGCATGGCTGTGCGTCAGCTAGCAGCAGGCGTTAAGGTACCTCAGGGCTGTCGTGGAGGAGCGCATGTTGACCCTCAATCTCGGGCCGTTGGCGTTGGGCCTGGCTCATCTGTGTCTGTTGGCCAGCCTGCTGCTGGCGAGTCTGGTTGGTGCGTGGCTGGGGCGCAAACGGGGTGGCAATCCCGAGGCGCAGCTTTTCCTGCTATTTCTCTTGGCGCTGCTGGGCGCCCGTCTGGCCTTTGTCCTGGAGTACGCGAGCCTGTACGCGGCGCAGCCCTGGAAAATCATCGACCTGCGTGATGGTGGGTTTACTGCCTGGGCAGGTATCGGCCTGGCCTTGCCCGTGGCAGGGCTACTGGCTTGGCGCACCCCACGCCTGCGTGTGGCCCTGCTGGCCGGACTGGGCGTGGGGCTGCTGAGTTGGGCCGCTGGGCACTGGCTATTGGATAGGCAGGCTGCTGCTCAGTCCTTGCCTGCGCTGACCCTGCAGGACCTGCGTGGTAAGCCGCAGAGACTTGCCAACTACCGGGGGCAGCCCCTGGTGGTCAACCTGTGGGCCAGTTGGTGCCCGCCCTGCCGGCGCGAGATGCCGGTGCTGCAACAGGCGCATATCACGGCGTCGCAGGTGCGTTTTGTGCTGGTCAACCAGGGGGAGTCGCCTGAGGTGGTCAGACGTTTTATCGAGGAGGCCGGCTTGCAGTCACTGCCCGTGCTGTTGGATCCGGCTGGGCAGTTGGGTGGGCAGGTCGGTTCGCGGATGCTGCCGACCACCCTGTTCTACGATAGGCACGGCCAACTACGCGCCAGCCACCTGGGCGAGCTGTCTGCGGCTAGCTTGTCGCATTGGCTGGAGCAGATCGAGGCGTCACCTTGATATCAGGAAACACTTGGCTGTGCTCAGGCAGGTCCTCGGCATTGCAGTCACGCACCTGGAAACTGCTGACTTCGACGCCGCGCTGCTGCAGCCAGTGTGTGGCGCGCTGCAGCAGGATATGGCTGCGTGACTTCAGGCTCGGGCTGCTGCCCAGGGATACGACCAGTCTCTTCAGTCCTCAGCGGTTGGGCTGCGGGGTCAGGCGCAGGTAGGGTTTGACGGCGCGATAGCCCTTGGGAAAGCGCTGCTTGATCTCGTCTTCATCCTTGAGCGACGGCACGATCACCACCTCATCACCGTCCTGCCAGTTGGCCGGGGTGGCGACCTTGTGGCTGTCGGTCAGCTGCAGCGAATCGATCACCCGCAGGATCTCGTGGAAATTGCGTCCGGTGCTGGCCGGGTAGGTAATGATCAGGCGTACTTTCTTGTGCGGGTCGATGATGAACAGCGAGCGCACTGTGAGGGTGTCACTGGCGTTCGGATGGATCAGGTCGTAGAGGTCGGAGACCTTGCGGTCGGCGTCGGCCAGGATCGGGAAATTCACCGTGGTGTTCTGGGTTTCGTTGATATCGTCGATCCAGTGCAGGTGCGAATCCACCGGGTCAACCGACAGGGCAATGGCCTTGACGCCGCGCTCGGCGAATTGCTCGTGCAGCTTGGCGGTAAAGCCCAGTTCGGTGGTGCATACCGGGGTGAAGTCGGCCGGGTGGGAGAACAGCACCCCCCAGCTATGGCCCAGCCATTCGTGGAAGCGAATGCGACCGGTAGTGGAGTCCTGTTCAAAGTCGGGGGCGATGTCGCCGAGGCGGATGGTCATGCGTGTGCTCCTTGAGTGCGTTGTGCTCTGCTGACGGATAACGCGGTTCTGTCAGAGCAGCGGCAGGCTGTAGCTGACGATCAGGCGGTTCTGGTCGGTATTGCTGGTGGCTTCGCTGCGCAGGCTGGCGTTGCGCCAGGAGAAACCAAGGCCCTTGAGGGCACCTTGCTGCAGGGTGTAGTCCAGGCGGAAATCGCGCTCCCATTCCTGTTGATCCGCGCCGGCATTCTGGATGTTGTCGCTGCTCAGGTAGGTGACTGTGGCTTTCAGACCGGGCAGACCGGCGCTGGCGAAGTCATAGCCGTATTCGGCCAGCCAGGTACGTTGGCCGGCGCGGGCGAAGTTGCTGATCTGCCGGTCGGTGATCAGGTAGGCGGTGGCCCCATCACCCTGGTTGAGGAAGGGGAAGGCGCTGTCGCCGGATACTTGCTGATAACCGGCGCTGAGGGCATGGCCGCTCAGGCTGTAGGTGAACAGCGCACTCCAGGTGCGGTTATCCACTTCACCGGTATTGCTGTCGCCGGCTTTCCAGAAACCGCTGCTGCGGTAGCCTTCGGCGCGACCGGCGGCACTGGCGTTCTTGCCGTCGGCGGCGCTGCTGAAATAGCGCAGGTCGCTCTTCAGTGCGCCGACCGGCAGGGCCCAGTTGTGGGTCAGGCCGAGGAAGTGCTGTTTGTAGAAGTCATCCAGATTGCCGTAGTAATACTGCGCGGTGAGGTCCTTGGTCAGCTTGTAGTCGCCGCCGGCAAAGTAGAAGGTGTTGCTGTCCGCCTGCTGGCCGTTGACCAGCGTCGCGCCGGCGATGCGCAGGCCGATGTCGTCGCTGGAACTCCGTGTCTTGGTGCTTTCCAGCTGGCCGGCGATCAGGGTCAGGCCGTCAATTTCGTTGGAGGTGATCTGCCCACCCTGGAAGGTCTGCGGCAACAGGCGACCGTCGTTGAAGGTGACCACAGGCAGTTTGGGCTGTAGGGTCCCTAGGCGGGCTTCAGTCTTGGACAGGCGGACCTTGCCGGTCACCCCGCCCTTGGCGTAGTTGTCTACCGCGCTGCCATCGCTGTCACGGGGGAACAGCGCGCCTGGTGTACGGTCGCTGCCGGCCTTGCCGTTGCCGCCGGAGTCCAGCTGGACACCGACCAGCGCGATGGCATCCAGGCCAAAGCCCACGGTGCCCTGGGTGAAGCCGGAGCTGTAGTTGAGCTGGAAGGCCTGGCCCCATTCTTCCTGCTGGCCGTTACGCGCGGCATTGCGGCCGACCTCGTCCTGGCTCTCGCGGTTGTCGTTGCTGAAGTAGAAGTTGCGCAGGCTCAGGGTGGCGGTGCTGTCTTCGATAAAGCCGGCAGCGCTGGCCTGGTAGGACAGGGTGGTGAGGCTGATGGCCAGAGCCAGGGTGGACTTGTTCATGCTCGATGCTCCAAATGCAGGTCTGTGCGGTGATATGCACTGCAGATGGGCTCGAGCCGGTGGCGCAGGGTGCGCCAGCTTCAGCGGTAACAAGGAGCCCCTGTCATGGGCCCGATGCGGTGGTCCGCTGTCGGCTTGAGGGACACTCTAAGTAGTTTTCATAGAGCATAAAAAGAATTTATTTTAACTTTTAAATAACTTTTTAGCATATGCGTGGGCGGCCCAGCGCTTCAGCGGCGTTTGCTGATGGCGGTTTTGGCGGGGTGTCTGGCAGGCTGCCTGAGCGGGCCGTGGCTGGCGACTATCCGTGACGGGAGGTGCCGGGCGCGGTGCGTGAACGGCCTGCGCGACAGTCGTCGCGCGGGCTGTCCCGGCAAGCCCGGCAGAGCGGCGAGGGTGCTTGTGAGCGCGGGCTGCGCGGCGCAGGGGCTTCAGCTCTCGATGGGCAGTTCGCCGGAATGCGCGGCCGAATCGATCCTCGGCGGCTCGGCGGGCTGTGTATCAGGCTGTTCAGCGGGTGTCTCCAGCCACTGCTGGGTCGATTGCTGCATCTCGTCGACCTGCTTGTTGAGTTCCTTGAGGGTTTCATCGACGGTTTCTCGGGCTACCTCCCGCACCGCTTGCTCAGCCTGTTCGGCCAGTTTTTGCGCCGATTGCTCGGCGACATCGCAACCCGCCAGACCGGCCAGGAGCAGGCCGAGTAGCGCCGTGTGCACAGACTTGCGCATAAGGTTCTCCACTGTCGAAGTGAGCGGCCCCTGTGCGGGATGCCGCCTGAATGCTTGCCGCTGCGCTGTTCGGTTCAGCCCTGCGCTGCAGGCGCTAATCTAGGCACGGGTGCGTGCCGACTCAATGGCGGAGAGTTTGCAAGCTGTTGCAGCACGGCCGTGCCGCGCGGTGGTCGGCGCAGCGGCGCTAGCCCGCAGGGCAGGATGCCGTGTGCGGTGGCTGGAGGCGCTGCTGCAGCCAGTCCTGCAGCGCCAGCAGGTGCGCCTGACTGGCGGACTGCTGGCACTGCTCCAGGTGGTAGAGCAGGCTGGGCAGATGGCTGATGGGCGCGCTCAGCTTGAGGTGCGCCGGCAGGATGTACTCGCCCTGGCTGACCAGCAGGGCAAAGTGAATGACATTTTCCAGCTCGCGGGTATTGCCGGGCCAGTAGTAGGCCTCCAGATGCTGCTGGGCACTTTCGCTGATCAGTGGCAGCGGCAGTTTGAGGCGCTGCGTGTAGAGGCCGAGGAAGTACTCGGCCATTGGCAGGATATCGCCAACCCGCTCGCGCAGTGGCGGCAGGGGCAGGCGCGCCTTGCTCAGGTAGTGGTAGAGGGACTCGTTGAACTTGCCGGCGGCTACCGCCTGAGTCAGATCAATGCTGGTGGCGGCCAGTAAACGCAGCTGCACGCGGGTTGGCTGATGGGCGCCCACCCGGGTGATTTCCCCGCTCTGCAGGGCGGCCAGCAGATCGGCCTGCAAGGGCAGCGGCAAATCGCCGATTTCATCCAGGTAGAGCGTGCCGCCGTTGGCCGAACCAAACCAGCCGGCACGGCTACCGAGGCTGCCAGGATAGGCTCCGGCGGCATAGCCGAACAGTTCGGCGCGGGCATGTTGCGGGCTCAGGCCGCTGCAGTTGAGGGTAACAAACAGCCCGTTGCGCTCGCTGAGCCGGTGGATATGCCGGGCCAGCAGCTCCTTGCCGGTGCCGGTTTCCCCTTCGATGAGGATCGGCCCGCAGTCGCCGGCCAGTTGTTCGACCTGCTCGCGCAGTTGCCGTGAGCGCGGATCAATGAACACCAGTGCCTTGGCACGAATGCTCAATGGGCTTTTTAGGGGCTGCCATCCATGGCGCCCCCCCTGCGGGCCGTCGCTGTGCGACGTTAAAAATGATTCCTGATCATTTTTTTCCGCCTCGGGAAAACTCAGCAGGGCAGGGGCAGGGGCAGGGGCAGGGGCAGGGGCAGGGGCAGGGGCAGGGGCAGGGGCAGTGCGGGGCAGCTGGGGCATACGGGGACTCCTCAGGCGCGGCGCCGGGCCTGCTGTTCGATCAGGGTTTGCAGGCGGTACAGATAAGCAAAACCCTGTTCCCAGCGCTGGTGCCCGGATTGCACATTGATATGCCCGGCTGCCGGAAGGATGACGGCCTGGCTGCCCCAGTCGCTGGCCAGTTCGCGGGCGCGCTCGGCACTGGCGGCCGGGTCGTTGTCCGAACCTACCAGCAGGCTGGGGAATGGCAGCCGCTGACGGGCGATAGGCGCGAAGTTCTGCAGCGGTGCCGGGCACCTGGCACGTTGCACATCGGCCGGTGCCACCAGCAGGGCACCGCGCAGGCGGGCCAGGTGCTCGGTGGGGGCGCTGGCAGCCCAGTGCGCAACGGTGATGCAGCCCAGGCTATGGGCAATCAGCAGGGTGGGGCGTGGGTCGCGGGCGATGCAGGCATCCAGCGCGGCGACCCAGTCGGCGCGCCGTGGGGTAAGCCAGTCGTGTTGCTCCAGCCGTTCGCTGCCCGGCAGTACGCGTTGCCAGTGGCTCTGCCAATGGTCGTCGGCAGACCCTTGCCAGCCCGGGACTATCAGATAACGAATCGCTTGATCGCGCATCGGCTGCGCCTCCTGTGCGTGACGAGGAGGGGCAGTGTAGGAGGGCTACAGGATTATCAAAAAAGAATAAAAATTTATTTGCTTATTCTTTTATCGGCTAAGCAGGTGTTGCGGTGCAGGGTGATCATATATTTCTAAAAAGAATATAAATGTTCTTAAATGATATTTTTAAGAATATTCGAGTGTCCCTACTATCCGCTCCACAGCCACCCGCGAGGGGCATCAGCCTCCGCTTCGGTGGCTTTTCAAGGAGCATAGAAATGAGCGCAACCCTGCGAAATCTCGAAGGTCAGGACGAGGCGGGCATTCTGCGTGAAATCCAGGCGGCCCTGCAGGGGCTGAAGTTTGGCTCGGTGGAAATCACCGTGCACAACGGCCAGGTGGTGCAGATTGAACGCAAGGAGAAATTCCGCCTGAACGCATCGAGCAGCAAGCCCAGCTAAACCCGATCACCCTATAAGCAAGATTGCCCGACCGGACCACCGGAGGGCGTGCAATGAAACACGTCGCGTACCCGAGCACAGAGCCGTTTATGCCTGCGCCGTCGACCCATTGAACGCCAACCCCGTTTTAGTCCCAGTAGGAGCTTTACCATGACCCTTCGCCGTTTCGCCCTGGCTGCTCTGGCCAGTGCCCTGATCGCCGGCCCTGCCGCTGCCCAGACTCTGCTCAACGTGTCCTATGACCCGACCCGTGAGCTCTACACCGAATTCAACGCAGCCTTCAACAAGCACTGGCAAGCCCAGGGCAATGAAGCCATAACCATCCAGCAGTCCCATGGCGGCTCGGGCAAGCAGGCCCGTGCGGTGATCGACGGTCTGCGCGCCGACGTGGTGACCCTGGCGCTGGCCGGGGATATCGACGAGCTGTACAAACTCGGCAAGCTGATCCCGCAGAACTGGCAGGAGCGCCTGCCGGATGCCAGCACGCCCTATACCTCGACCATCGTGTTCCTGGTGCGCAAGGGCAACCCGAAGGGCATCAAGGACTGGGATGGCCTGGTCAAGCCGGGCGTAGCAGTGATCACGCCTAACCCGAAAACCTCCGGCGGCGCGCGCTGGAACCTGCTGGCCGCCTGGGCCTTTGCCCAGCAGAAGTACGGCAGCGAAGCGCAGGCCAAGGAGTTCGTCGCCAAGCTGTACAAGAACGTTCCGGTACTCGACACCGGAGCGCGTGGCTCGTCCATCACCTTCGTCAACAACGGCATCGGCGATGTGCTGCTGGCCTGGGAAAACGAAGCCTTCCTGGCGCTGAAGGAAGAGGGCGGTGACAACTTCGAGATCGTTGCCCCGTCGCTGTCGATCCTTGCCGAACCGCCGGTGAGCGTGGTGGATGCCAACGTTGACCGCAAGGGCACCCGCAAGGTAGCCGAGGCCTACCTCAACTACCTGTACAGCGATGAAGGTCAGCGCCTGGCCGCCAAGCACTTCTACCGCCCGCGTAATCAGGCGATCGCCAAGGACTTCAGCGAGCAGTTCTCTGACCTGAGGCTGGTGACCATCGATGCGGATTTCGGCGGCTGGAAAACCGCGCAGCCGAAGTTCTTCGATGACGGCGGCATCTTCGACCAGATCTACCAGGCCCGCTAAGCGCAGCCACCAGCGACAGGCCCCATGCTGCAAGCGGGCTTGTCGCCGTGGCGTGTACTGCTCGCTTGCAGCTTGACGCATGCCGCTGAGGTTTTATGTCTCGTCGTACTTCCCCCGTCATACCCGGCTTCGGGCTGACGCTGGGCTACACCCTGGTGTATCTCAGCCTGTTGGTGCTGATTCCCCTGGGTGCCATGTTCGTGCATGCCGCTCAGCTTACCTGGGAACAGTTCTGGACCATTATTTCCTCGCCCCGGGTACTGGCCGCGCTGAAGCTGAGCTTCGGTACCGCCTTTCTCGCGGCGGTGATCAACGGTGTGATCGGCACCCTGCTGGCCTGGGTGCTGGTGCGCTACACCTTCCCCGGTCGCAAGATCATCGAAGCGATGATCGACCTGCCGTTCGCCCTGCCCACGGCGGTGGCCGGTATCGCGCTGACCGCGCTGTATGCGCCTAATGGTCTGATCGGCCAGTTCGCCACGTCCCTGGGCTTCAAGATCGCCTACACCCCGCTGGGCATCACTCTGGCCTTGACCTTCGTCACCCTGCCGTTTGTGGTGCGCACCCTGCAGCCGGTGCTGGCCGATATCCCCCGCGAGGTCGAGGAAGCCGCCGCCTGCCTGGGCGCCAAGCCATTGCAGGTCGCTCGCCATGTATTGCTGCCGGCGTTGCTGCCGGCCTGGCTGACCGGCTTCGCCCTGGCCTTTGCCCGGGGGGTTGGTGAGTACGGCTCGGTGATCTTTATCGCCGGCAATATGCCGATGAAAACCGAAATCCTGCCGCTGCTGATCATGGTGCAACTGGACCAGTACAACTACGCCGGAGCGACCGCCATCGGCGTGCTGATGCTGGTGGTGTCGTTCATTTTGCTGCTGCTGATCAACCTGCTGCAGCGGCACATCAGCCATTCATAAGGAGTCGGGTATGTCATCTGCAACCCTGACGGCCAGTGCCGTCAACAACGCTGCCCGTCGCGGCAGTGCCCTGGGCCGCCGTCTGCTGGTGATCAGCGCCTGGCTGGTGTTTCTGCTGTTTCTCGTGCTGCCTTTGTTCGTGGTGCTGAGCGAGGCCCTCAAGCAGGGCGTCGGGGTGTTCTTCACCTCGATCTTCGAGCCCGATGCCATCAGTGCGCTAAAGCTGACTTTGCTCGCCGTAGGTATCTCGGTGCCGCTCAATCTGGTGTTCGGCGTGGCCGCCGCCTGGTGCGTGAGCAAGTACGAGTTTCGCGGCAAGAGCATCCTGGTGACCCTGATCGACCTGCCGTTCTCGGTGTCGCCGGTGATCGCCGGTCTGATCTACGTGCTGCTGTTCGGCGCCCAGGGCTTCTTCGGCCCCTGGCTGCGTGAGCACGATATCCAGATCATCTTCGCCCTACCGGGGATCGTTCTGGCCACCCTGTTTGTCACCGTGCCCTTTGTTGCCCGCGAGCTGATCCCGCTGATGCAGGAGCAGGGCACCCAGGAAGAGGAGGCCGCGCGCCTGCTCGGCGCCAATGGCTGGCAGATGTTCTGGCATGTGACCCTGCCCAATATCAAATGGGGCTTGATCTATGGCGTGGTGCTGTGTACGGCGCGGGCGATGGGCGAGTTCGGCGCGGTGTCGGTGGTGTCCGGGCATATCCGTGGCTACACCAACACGCTGCCGCTGCATGTGGAAATTCTCTACAACGAATACAACCACGTTGCCGCCTTTAGCGTCGCCAGCCTGCTGTTGCTGCTGGCGCTGCTGATCCTGCTGCTCAAGCAGTGGAGCGAATCACGCATCAACCACCTGAAAGCCCGTGCTGGCGAGGAATAAGCCATGAGTATTGAAATTCGCAATGTCAGCAAGCGCTTCCTGACCTTTCAGGCCTTGCAGCAGATCAACCTACATATCCACAGCGGCGAACTGGTGGCGCTGCTCGGCCCGTCCGGCTGCGGCAAAACCACCCTGTTGCGCATCATCGCCGGTCTGGAAACGCCAGACAGCGGCGCTATCGAGTTCCATGGCGAGGACGTCTCCAGGCACGATGTGCGTGATCGCAATGTCGGCTTCGTGTTCCAGCATTACGCGCTGTTCCGCCATATGACGGTGTTCGACAACGTCGCCTTCGGCCTGCGCATGAAGCCCAAAACGCAGCGCCCGAGTGAAGTAGAGATCAGGCGCAAGGTGCATGAGTTGCTCGATCTGGTGCAACTCGACTGGCTCGGCGACCGCTACCCCGAGCAGCTTTCCGGCGGACAGCGTCAGCGTATTGCCCTGGCCCGCGCCCTGGCGGTGGAGCCACGGGTGTTGCTGCTCGATGAGCCGTTCGGTGCGCTGGATGCCAAGGTGCGCAAGGAGTTGCGCCGCTGGCTGGCGCGCCTGCATGAGGACGTCAACCTGACCAGCGTGTTCGTCACCCACGACCAGGAAGAAGCCATGGAAGTGGCGGATCGCATCGTGGTGATGAACAAGGGGGTGATCGAGCAGATCGGCACCCCGGCGGAGGTGTATGAGAAACCAGCCAGCGATTTCGTCTATCACTTCCTCGGTGACGCCAACCGCCTGCATGGCGAGGCCGGTGCGCCGCCGCTGTTGTTCCGTCCCCATGAGATCAGTCTGTCACGCCAGGCACAGGCTGGTCATCGACAGGGCGAGGTACGCGATATCCGTCCGCTGGGGGCGATTACCCGGGTGACCCTGAGCGTAGCGGGCCAAGCGGAGCCGATCGAGGCCGAGGTCGCCAAGGACCATCCGGGGCTGGCTGGCCTGGCACGCGGGAGTCGCCTGTACTTCCAGCCGCAGTTAGCGACACCGCGCGCTTAGTCGCTGGTACGGCGAATCTGTGCTTGCAGATTCGCCTGCCAGCTTGGCTGGCCGATGCTGCAACGAAAAGGCCCTCCGAAGAGGGCCTTGCGCAACTGTCGGGGTGTAGACGTTGAACAGCGATTGTTACTGCAAGTCATTGAATGAACAGTTCACCATGCTGCTCCATTAAAAAAACATACTCATGTTTGTACTCAAGCAACTCAGCATTGAGTATGTTCAACCGTGATCTGGCGCCGTTGCGCCGGCTCGGATTCAGCTTTCCAGGCGCCGGCGACAGGCATCAATGGTGGATTTGATCTGTTGCGCCAGCATCTGCCTGATCGGCGCACGCTCCAACCGCTCACCCAATGAGCTTGCCTGCAGCAACATCCGCTCGATGACCTCTTCCGCCCGTTTCCTTGGGACGCCACCTTCCTCCGCCAGACGCAATAAATGCCGGCGTTCGATGGCAGCACCTTCGCCGCAAACGTCCAGGTGATGCTGGCCCATCGGGCCTTCGCTGAAGGTCAGGTCGAATGCCGGAGCCAGACGCCAGCGCCGGTCAGGCCCGAGACGCCACGCGAAATTCTTGGGATGGTCGTCACGGTTGTGGAAAAGCACATTGAAGACGGCTCGTGCGTAGGCTTTCTCCACTTCGCGCTCGTCGCGCGTCAGGAAACGGGTAGCCCGCAGGAAGGCGGTATAGTCGGTGGCACCGGGCAGGCGAAAATCCACTTGCAACAATCCAGCCAGACTGTGCACCGGGACGCGTTGCCCTCCCTCCCGGTCGAAGCGCGCGACGCCGAAGGCGGCCAGTTCGGGGCCAAGGTCGAACCAACGACTTTCGGGCACATCCAGTCCGCAATCCCGAGCCAACTCGGCATAGAGCTGCTCGATGACGCAGACCTCCTTGTGTTCGTTCTGCGCCGGGAACTTGACCAGCCAGGGGCTGCCGGGCGCATCCAGACGGGGGCTGACCTGCCCGGTCATTGCGTCGTACTGCACCAAGGCCTTGGGCCTGGCCCCTTGCGGTGAGCCGCCGGTGAGCGCGAGCTCGCGCAGGGCTGCCCCCGCCTCGCCCGCGAGCGCGAGACGGCTTTGCTCGGCCAGCGCCAGCAAGGACCAGTCGGGCTCGTGGGCGCCGGCGTCGCTTGCCGGAACGAAGCGCAACGCGCCCATCGCGCGCTCACCAATGAAGGCCAGGCGGTCCAGTGGCCCGGGATGGCGCAAGCCGTGTTGACGGAACAGGCGATCCATCAGCAGCAAACCCCAGCCGTCAGGCAGACTGTCGGCTATTAGGCCCGGAAGGCGATGCAAATGGGTCGGAAAACCACCGTAGGCATCCGCACGCAGCTTGAGGTGCAAGGGCGACAGTTCCAAGCCCTGAGGCAGAGCTTCGGGAGAATATTCGAAGAGCAGGGATTGACCGTCATCGGCCAGGCGTCCCAACGGCCAGTCTTCTCCCCAGCCGCAATAATGCACGGTAAGCAGCTTCATGATGTTCTCTTACGCGGCGCACGCTGGCGGCGGCTGACAAGGTCCACCTGCTCCATCTGGGCGATGGATTGCCGTTTGAGCACGAAGAGATCGTCCAGCGCCTCCAGCAAGCCAAGTGCCTGCGCGACACGGACCAGCGTTTCCAGCGAGCACTGACCGTCGCTTTCGAGTTTGCGCAACGCCCCCAAGGACAGTCCGGCCATTTGCGCCAGTTCACGCTGCGTAAGCGATTGGGCAAGCCGCTGCTCGCGCAGACGAACACCCAGCGCGTGCAGGATCTCAGCGGGAGTTGAGAGATGAAAAGTCACTTTTATGACCCTTAACGCGAAAAAAATTGCGTAAGCGCCATTGTAGTGGGCTTTACTTATTCTTGAAAGCAGATGGCTGCGATAGCTGCCGCGAGCGATCATGCGGAGACCATCGTAACGCTACGATAACGTAGCGCTACGATGTTACGGAGTTGGCTCCTGTCCAGCAGCCGGCGCCTCCAGCAGTACTGAAGGCTCCACCCCCAGCGCCTCGGCCAGCTTGAAGATGTTGAGCAATGCGATGT